>OGXT01001395.1_pt1 | contig 23623 bp, 25 predicted proteins | sample 1576361 | NCBI WGS metagenome assembly OGXT01 (sample SAMEA3541514, study PRJEB24748) | human gut metagenome | biome: human gut; feature: human-associated habitat; material: faeces | place: China | collected 2012 | reverse complement strand
TGGGCGCAGGCGCTCTTGTCGCGCACTTTAACGAAAGAAACCGGAAAAACAGGGGTTGAAAGGCCCCTGTTTTTTGCTTTTTCAGACGATTTATATAAAAAATAGACAATAAAAAAGTCTGAAAACCGTGGTTTTCAGACAAATTGTGGTGGAGCAACTTGTGTTAAATCCGAACCAAATGCCTCTTCAATCTCTTTCGGCGTGATTGTGGCAGATCCGTCCTTATAGTTGTAGGTGAAAGCCAGCTTGTCATCGTAAACATATATGGCGTTGATGAAGGTGTCAATGATCTGTCGCTGGTATTCGATGTCATCCACGTTTCCGTACTTGAATCGGTTGATCCAGCTGACGATCTGTTCCTTGGTGTACTTGGGCTTTTCGAGCTCGGCCTGCAGGATGCTGACCTTGAGGTTTTCGCGCTGCGCTTCCAATTCTTCCAACCTCGTTTTGGTGGACGGGGTCAGAATGCCCATCTGTATAGCGTTTAGCATGTTCTCGATGGCCTTTTCGCACGCTTTGAGCTGCTGGCGCATGGCGGGGATGCTCGTGTCCTCCTGATTCTGCAGGTCGATGATCGCATCGGCAATCCGGTTGATTTCCTCATCCCGAAGCACGCGCTGCACGGTGGTCACGACGGCGACCCTCTCAATCCAGTGCTTTTTGAGCGGCTTGCGCTTGCAGCCGAGCCTACGCTTAGCACCGCCGCACTTGTAATAGTAGTATTTCGCACCGTTGGTGCCGCTTGTTCCGCTTTCGCCTACCATCAGCCTGCCGCAATCCCCGCAAAAGAGTTTGGTCGTCAGCAGGTATTCCTCGTCGGCCTTCGTTCTGGATGGGGCTTTTTTGTTGCCTTCCATCCGTTGTTGTACCCGCACAAACAGATCAGGCTCAATGATGGCGGGGATTCCGTTCGGAATCACGGTGTCCGCGTATTTGTATTCACCGATGTACTTCCTGTTTTTAAGGATGACGCTCAGCGTTGCGACGCGGAACGCTGAACCCTTTCGTGTGCGAAAACCGCGCTTGTTGAGCGAATCGGCAATCGCCTTGAGCGTTTCGCCATTTTCATAGCGGGTGAAGATCTCTCTGACCAGCGGGGCGGTTGCAGAATCGGTTTCCAGTACACCCTCCGAGCCGACTACATAGCCAAGCGGAATGTTACCGCCGTTGCTACGGCATTTGAGCGCGTTTTCCTTTTGCCCGCGCTGAATCTTTTCGGACAGCTCTGCTGAATAGTACTCGGCATAGCCTTCCAACATGGATTCCAGAATGATGCCCTCTGGTCCTTCGGAGATGTTCTCCCTGGCAGAGATCACCCGGACGCCGTTCTTCTTCAGAATCCGTTTGTAGTGTGCGCTGTCGTATCGGTCGCGCGAGAAGCGATCCAGCTTCCAGACCAGCACAACATCGAACAGTCCCTTTTCACTGTCGTGGATCATGCGCTGGAATTCTGGACGGTCTGCCGTTCTGGCGGATAAAGCTCGGTCGATATAGCTGGTCAGAATCGTCATATCGTTGCGCACAGCGTATTCGGTACATTCTCGTATTTGGCCCTCGATGCTCTCCTCGCGTTGATTGTCCGAGGAGTAGCGAGCGTATATGACGGCTTTCGTTGGATTCACCACCTTCCAAATTGAAGGAATCATCATCGTATCAGGGGGACTTTGGCTGAGCGTCGTCCATGGCGATGCTCAGCAGCATTTCCTTCAGCTTCGCATTGGCTGGAGAACCGGGCTCAAAGCACATCTCAATGAATCGGCGCATTTCTTCGCGTTCTGGTGAATATGTAGGCTTATACTCGTATAGCTTTCCCTGCGGCTGGTCCGTACGGCCGAAGATGTAATCCAGCGATACATCGAAAAAATCAGCGTATCGGCACAGAAGCGAAAGCGGAGGTTCCGACTGATTGTGTTCGAAGCGATTGATGCTGGCCTGTTTGGAATCCAGAAGCTGCGCGATCCTTGCCTGGGATAGCCCTACGCTCTCACGCAGAGCGCGGATGCGTTGGCTGACAATTTCCATAAGGGTTTTCCTTTCGGTTTCTTGTCATATTTTAAACCATTATCTGGATTAAATCAACTACGATTTCGGGTTTTCGATGTTCGCTTATGGAGTTTCATCCCCGGCGTACTAAAGGCAAGCACTGCGTGAGCATAAAATCGATTACCATGTTCGCTGTCTCTCATAAGGAAAAAACAATGATCTTCCGGGGCGAGATAAGCCAATACTCGCCTTGTTCAGCAACCATGAAAACCTAAATCAGTATCAATGCAGCGCCTTCCCCAGCGCATCGACAAGCTCGTTGGAAGGCGAGTTATTCTTCGCCTTATAGTCCATCCCCCAATCAAACATCGCGCCCAGAATGGGCTTCAGGCTCTCACCGATCTCCGTCAATGTGTATTCAACGCGGGGAGGCACCTCAGGATAGACCTTGCGGGTCAGAAGACCGTTTGCCTCCATGTCCCTGAGGTTTGCTGTCAGCACCTTTTGGGATATACCGGTCAAGGATTTCTTTAGCTCACCAAAGCGCTTTGTGCCGGTAAACAAATCGCGCAGAATAAGCACTTTCCATCGATCTGAAATCAGCGTAAGCGTGGTTTCAACCGGGCAGATCGGAATCTCTTTTTTCTCCATGCAAGACACTCCTTGTATGTCATTTCGGAACTTAGTTTCAGAACGCATCTAAGCGTATTATACTGAACACCGACATGGCCGTCAATAAAATTCAGAAAATTTCAATCACCCATTCTCACCCTAAAGCCCTTGAAATGCAAAAATGTTACCAGAAGGAAACCGTCCAATTGTTACCATCTGGTGACCATACCACAAAAAAGTGCGTACTTGTAAGGGTTTTTTCACCATGCTATCCTATCATCGCAGGCAGGAAAGACAAGAAAAACCGCAAGACCTGCGCCAAAAAACCCAAGGAGGAAACTCACTATGAAGAAACTCACTGCCATCATCCTGACCGCTGCGCTGTTGCTGACCAGCGCCTTTGCTCTGGCTGAAACTGCTGCGCAAACCCAAATCGAAAAGGCCCTCGCACTGATCGGCACCTTTGCCTCCGGCGATACGGAGCTGGCTGCTTCCCTGCTCGATGAGAACTACATTCAGCATAATCTGGCTTACGGAACCGGTCGTGATGCCTTTGTGGGATCTGTCGAGTATCTGGCCTCCGCGCCGGTCAAGACGACGGTCAACAACATCCGCGCCTTCGAGGACGGGGAGTACGTGTTCCTCCAGACGGTCTATAATTTCGCCGGTGCGGGCGAGCAGGTTGCCTTCGACATCTTCCGCTTTGATGAAGATGGTAAGATCGCAGAGCACTGGGACAACCTGGCTGCTCTGGCTGAGGCCAATCCCTCTGGCCACACGCAGATCGACGGCACGATGGAGCTGACGGATCTTGATAAGACTGAGGAGAATCGTGAGCTGGTCAAGGACTTCCTGTACGATGTGATGCAGGGCAACAACGCTGACAAGACCCCGGACTATTTCGACGGCGACGCATACATCCAGCATAACACGGGTATCGCGGACGGCGTTTCTGGCCTTGGCGATGCGCTGACAGCGCTTGCTGAGCAGGGCATCGAGATGATTTACGATGAAGTGCACATGGTGCTCGCTCAGGGCAACTATGTGCTGGCTGTCAGCGAGGGTACCTTCGGCGGTGTGCCGACCAGTTACTACGATCTCTGGCGCGTTGAGAACGGCAAGATTGCCGAGCACTGGGACGTCATGGAGACCATCGCGGATGAGGCGACCTGGCAGAATCAGAACGGCAAGTTTTGATTGCGCATTGTTGCCAGCGGCTAACTATACCACAGTATTGTGCGTACTTCACGCAGCTAAAGAACGTTGCTGCAATTATATCTGAAACAGGAAGTAAACACTTTCTCAGTCACAACAGTTTGGAGGTTATCTATTATGAATGAAGTCGTGAAGTTCCTTACCGAAAACCCTGTGCAGTATCTGGCCACGGTTGGCCGTGATGGCAAGGCCAAGTGCCGCCCCTTCATGTTCGCCGGCGAGATGGACGGCAAGCTCTGGTTCTGCACCAACAACCACAAGGACGTGTACAAGGACCTGCAGGTGAACCCGTATACCGAGATCTGCGTATCCAGCCCGGCCTATGCGTGGATTCGCCTGAATGGCAAGGCCGTGTTTGAGAACAATATGGCCGTCAAGGAGATGTGCATCGCCAACCCCATCGTGAAGGGACAGTATCAGACGGCGGACAACCCGATCTTCGAGGTGTTCTATCTCGATGGCGCGAAAGCTGTGATCGCCGATTTCTCTGGCAACCCGCCGAAGAGCTACACGCTGTAAACATCATTCATCTCCATTCTTCAGGGCGGAGCGAAATTCTCCACCGGCGGTATAGTCCGCGAGCGGAAACGCATGAACCGGCGCAACTCCGGTACCGACGGTATAGTCCGGATGAAAGAAGAAACCAGGCTCTGGAGCAGTTCATCTCCAGAGCCTTTCTCTCCTTTGATTCCCCTTACATACGCAACCCAAAAAGGAGAATATTCCATGAAATCGTTTGATTCTTCCGCTTCCCATGCAAACGTGTACAGCATTGCCCTGGTCGGTGTGCTTGGCGCGGTGTCTGCTGTATTGATGGCTATCAGCATTCCATTGCCCTTTGCGCCGTCATTTCTGAGGTTCGATATATCGGAGCTTCCGGCGCTCTTTACCGGGTTCTTCCTGGGGCCGCTGAGTGGAGGCATGGTGGTCATCATCAAAAATCTGCTCAAGCTGCTGATGCAGGGAACGGATACCGCTTTTGTGGGGGAGAGCATGAACATCGTCGGAAGCCTGTGTTTCGTGTTGCCCGCGGCGCTTGTGTACCGGCTGAATCGGACGAAAAAGGGGGCAATTGGGGGTATGCTGCTTTCCACAGTCGGTGTGAGCATCGTGTGCATTTTTCTCAATGCCTATGTGGCCTTTCCACTGTATAGCCGTTTATATGGGCTTCCGATGGAGGACATCGTACAGATGGGTTCTTCCGTCAACCCGCTCATTCACGATGAGGTGTCCCTGATGGCCTTCGGCGTATTTCCGTTCAACCTGTTAAAGCATGGCTTTACATCTGTCTGCACCTATCTGGTCTACAAACGCTGCGGGAACGCACTGCGCTCTGTACTGATGCATCGGTGAAATAACCGCGTATGACGCAGGAGGATTTATATGAATCAATTTGCATGGCAGACTTCGCCTGAGAACATCTCTGAGGAACAGGTGCTGCAAACAGTTCGTGCCGATGTTGTCGTGGTTGGTGCAGGGCACGCTGGCACATGCGCGGCACGTGCAGCAGCGGAGGCCGGGGCTTCTGTCATCGTGCTGGAACAGCAGTCAGAGGGCAGGCAGCGAATCCTTGGCATCGGAGAAATCGGGCATATCAATTCCCGCTGGCAAGCTGAGCATGGCGTTGCCCCGGTCGATGTGGATGAGTTCGTCAATGACTGGCAGCTTCGCACAGGCAACCGCTCCAACGTCCGTCTGATTCGCAGGTATGCAGAGCACTGCGGCGATTGCTTTGATTGGTTTCTCGAACCGCTTACGCCAGAGGAGCGCGAGCAGATTCATCCCATGCTCACGCCGCCCAGCCCGAATATGCCCGGTATGCTGAACGGCCTAAAGGCATGGTCCGGCTCGGCAAACATGGGTGTTGCGATGCAGAACAAGGCGCTTATGGGCAATCAGCGTTTGGCCAGAGAGAAGGGCGCTTCCTTTTTCTTCGGCACGACTGCCTGCCAGCTGAAGAAGTGTGGGAGCAGGGTGACTGGTGTGATTGCCAGAGATGAGCAGGGGCAGTATATCCTGTTTGAAGCGAGCAAAGGCGTTTTGTTGGCTGCGGGAGACTACAGCAGAAACGAGCAGATGTGCCGCGACCTGCTCACCGAAGCAGATGACCTGATTGATGAAGGCGATTGGAGCGGGCACGGCTGGGATGGCAGCGGTATTCGCATGGGCATCTGGGCAGGCGGCAGGCTGGAGCCGCGCAGCCATGCGGCCATGGGCGGCAATTACTCGTTCCCCGGCTTTGATGTGATTGGTTCCACGCCTGTCCTTCGTGTGAACTGCCACGGAAAGCGGTACTCCAATGAAGGCTTTGGCACGCATATCCTTGCGGCAACCGCGGGGGCAAAACAGCCCAATGGCATGCTTTGGGGTGTCTTTGACAGCCGGATTGAGGAGCAGCTGACGTTTCAAACACCCTGTCACGCGGTTCTGGATTACACGGATGAAGAACGCATGGCGCGATTCCACGCAGCTCTTGAGAAGGCGCGCGCCCATCAGGGGCACAGAACGTACAATCAGGACATGGCGGGCGACAGAAGGCCGCTATGCTGCGCTGCTACGCTTGAGGATCTGGCGCGCCTGATGTTTGAAAGCGCTGCTGATCGAACAGCTTTCCTTGACGAAGTCAAACGCTATAACGCTCTTTGCCATGCGGGCAAAGACATGGATTTTGGGAAGGATTCCCGTCTGCTCTTTCCGCTTGAGCGGGGCCCGTTTTATGCCTGCGGTCAACTCAAGGACAGCCATCACCCCGGCGGGCAGTCCTTGAAGCTGCTGGTGACAGTCAGCGGACTGATGATCAATGAGCAGCAGCAGGTGCTGGATGAGCATTTCGATCCGATAGATGGTCTGTATGCCACAGGAAACTGCTCCGGATGCAGATTCGGTTTCCAGTACACAACCTCTTTGCCAGGACAAAGCATCAGCATGGCCCAGACGCTTGGGCGCGAAGCGGGGCGCACGATAGCCGCCAGGACATAGTTACCAAAAGGTGACCACGCCACTATTTTGTACGTGCTTTCGGAAACGTGCCTTCTGCGGTATAATCCAAATATGAAATCATCGGGAGGCATTTACCATGACCACAACAGAGATTCTCACCATGCTGCAAAGGGAGATTCATACGACCGTCTTTGCGACGGTGGACGACGATGGTCTGCCGCAGACCTGTGTCATCGACCTGATGCTCTGTGACGATAACGGCCTGTACTTCCTCACAGCGAAGGGAAAATCCTTTTATCGCCGTCTCATGGCCAAATCGTTTGTCGCTCTCAGCGGCATGAAGGGTACGGATACGCTCAGCAGCATCGCCATCTCCATGCGCGGACGGGTGCGCTGCATCGGCAGGGAACGCCTCGACGAAATCTTTGAGAAGAATCCATACATGGCAAAGATTTATCCCACGCCAGAGAGCCGTGAGGCGCTTGTCGTCTTTCAGCTCCATCAGGGCGAGGGCGAATACTTCGATCTATCCCATCTGCCGCCGTTTCGCCAGAGCTTCAGCCTCGGCGGCGAACCGTTACAGGAACACGCCTACCGCATCGCAGCACAGAGGTGCATCGGCTGCACAAGCTGCCTGAGCGTCTGCCCGACAGGCTGCATCAGCAAGACTACGCCCAGAACCATCGGCGCCAGCCATTGCCTGCACTGCGGCAACTGCATGGACGCGTGTCCTGTGCATGCGGTAGAGAGGGGCTGATCTTCGTGAAAAGCGTCTTCGCATTCCTCCTGACGCTTCTGCTGCTCGTGCCGCTCGCCGCCTCCGGTGAAGCGGATCAGGCGCTAACCCTCTTTGTGGCGACCGACCTACACTATCTCGCGCCGGAGATGACCGATCACGGCCCTTACTTTGTGCAGATGGTTGCGCGCGGCGATGGCAAGGTCATGGCCTACAGCGAGGAGCTGGCCGAGGCGTTTGTCGCGCAGGTCATTGACCGGTATCCGGACGCGCTCATCCTCTCAGGCGATCTGACATTCAATGGCGAACGCGCCAGCCACGAGGCGCTGGCAGACAAGCTTTCGCGCATCATGACAGCGGGCATTCCCGTGATGGTGATTCCGGGTAATCATGACCTGAATAACCACGGTGCAGTGCGCTTTGACGGCGAGAGCTATGCGCCTGTAGATAGCGTGACGGCGGCGGAGTTCCGGGAGATCTACCGGGCGTTTGGCTATGATGGCGCGCTTTCGTGGGATCACGCGACGCTTAGCTATGTGGCAGGCATCGCCCCGTCCCTGCGCCTGCTGATGGTCGATGTGAACGATGCCAACCCGCAGGGCGAGGTCGAGGAACAGACCCTCGAATGGGCGAAGGAACAGCTTGCGCAGGCACAGCGCGACGGTTGCCGCGTCATCGCCGTCAGCCATCAGAATCTGCTCAGCCACAGCAGCCTGATTTCCTCCGGCTTCACCATTGGCAACGCCTACGCGCTTCAAGAGCTGTACGCAGGTGCGCCCGTTCTATGCAATCTGAGCGGGCATGTCCATATGCAGCATATCAGCGAAAGCGAGGAGGGCATTCGGGATATCGCCACCTCCTCGTTGGCGGTTTCGCCGAACCAGTATGGCGTGCTGACGCTCACGGAAAGCAAACTGTCCTACCACACGGAGACGGTGGACGTCTCCGCGTGGGCGGCGGCAAAGGGTCTGACCGACCCGAATCTGTTGGATTTTGCGGGCTATTCCGAGGCGTTCTTCAAAGACACTGCCCGCTGGCAGGCGCTTGCCGCGGCTACGCGGGATGACCAGCCGGAGCAGCTGGCCGACTTCTTCGCGGACATCAACGCGGCTTACTTCGCCGGGCGTATGGACGTCTTTGCGCTGAATGTGCAGTTGCTTGAACGCTGGCAGCAGCAGCCCACCTTTCTCTCCCTATATATCGACAGCATCGTGCAGGAGCAACCGCGCAATCATTGTGCGCTGACCCTTGCGCTTGATTCTACGGAGGAATAGCCGTGAACCAGACACAGCGCAGAAAAGCACTGATTCAGATGCTGCTTTCCGAGCACCCGGAGCGTTATCGGGGGCTGGCCGTACCCACGGAGAAGGTGATGCAGCACAGGCTGCTGCGCGCGCTGCTCAACCTCCGGGAGCCGATGCCCGCAGCGCCGGAGCTGCTTCGGGCGCAGGATGAATACCTGCAAAGCGAGCTGTCCCGAAGGGGCGTCACGGACGCGGAAGCGGTGGAAGAACTTCAGCCGGGCATCTGCCTCTGGCGCGGCGACATCACAACGCTTCGGTGCGACGCGATTGTCAACGCGGCCAACAGTGCGTTGCTGGGATGCTTCTGTCCCAACCACGGCTGCATCGACAACGCGATTCATACCTATGCCGGGATGCAGCTGCGGCTAGCGTGCAAAGAAATCATGGATGCGCAGGGGCATGAGGAGCCGACGGGCACGGCAAAGCTGACGCCTGCATACAATCTGCCCTGCCGCTATGTGCTGCACACCGTTGGACCGATTGTGCGCGGGCGGGTGACTCAGGAGGACGAGCAACTGTTAGCCTCCTGCTATCGTTCCTGCCTCGATCTGGCAGCAGAACATGCGGTGCAAAGTGTAGCCTTCTGCTGTATCTCCACAGGCGAGTTCCGCTTTCCAAATGAGCTGGCGGCGCAGATTGCCACTGGCACAGTAAGCAGCCACGAAGCCATTCGTCAGGGAAGAATCAGGGTGATATTCAATGTATTCAAAGAGCAGGATGAAGCCATCTATAAACGACTCCTTTGCGCAGAAGATTGACCGACTCAACGCTGCCTTACAGGACGCAGACTCCGTGCTGATCGGCGCGGGCGCGGGGCTTTCCACTGCGGCGGGGTTGACCTACTCCGGCGAGCGCTTTCAAAAGTACTTTGCTGACTTTGCAGCAAAATACGGCATCCGCGACATGTACACCGGCGGGTTTTATTCCTTCCCTTCGCCGGAGGAAACCTGGGCATGGTGGAGCAGACAGATCCTCGTGAACCGCTACGATGTGCCCGCAGGCAAGCCGTATCTTGATCTTCTCCGCCTTGTTCAAGACAAGGACTATTTCGTGCTGACGACCAATGTGGATCATCAGTTCCAGCTGGCGGGCTTTGACAAGGCACGTCTGTTCTATATGCAGGGGGATTATGGTCTCTGGCAATGCTCAAAGCCCTGCCATCCCAAAACCTACGACAATGAGCAGGCCGTACGCCAGATGGTCAGCCAGCAGAAGGATATGCGGATTCCCTCTGAGCTGGTGCCGCACTGTCCTGTCTGTGGCGCGCCCATGACGATGAATCTGCGCTGCGACGATACCTTTGTGCAGGATGAGGGGTGGTATGCAGCACAGCAACGCTATGATGATTTCCTGAGGACACATAAGCATTCCAGAATCCTTCTGCTGGAGCTGGGTGTCGGCTTCAATACGCCAGGTATCATTAAGCTGCCCTTTTGGCGGATGACGGCGGAGAATCCGAAGGCTACCTATGCTTGTCTGAACCTGGGCGAGGCGTTCTGTCCTGATGAGATTAGTCGCCAGAGCATCTGCATGGATTGCGACGTAGGGAGAGTCATGGGTACCTTGCGTAGCGATGATTTGCAAGCCTATACAAGTTAAACCATAATCATCCGTGACGTGTTGGCGTGTATGAGCACGCTTCAGCATGTCGAAAAAGTCCGCCTGCGGCGGTCTTTTCCGCCAGGTGTTTAAGAAATGTTTGCGCCCAGGGGCGCAAACTCCCCGCCCGCCCGGCAAAGCCGAGCGATACGAATGCATTTTGGAGGGCCTGTAGGCCCTCCAAACCTCCCCAAATAGACTTTTTGACAGTCTGTGGCGTGTATGAGCACGCTTTTCTATCCGCGATGAACAGGTTCTCTCTTTACAGCACGTATGGTTTCAATTACAATAACAAAGAACAAATGTTCCCGTAAAAACCGAGTCAGAAGAATTGAAAATGATTTGTTTACATGGAACATTCCGCCCACTTTCATACCGTATATCCTTAGAGGGACGCTTAATACAAGAATAGAACCGAGGTGAAGCCCATGAACAGAGAGAATCCCGTTTATGACAAGCCCTTTGTCACAAAGGAACCCGGAAACAAGCTGCGAATCTCCAAGAGCGCCTACAAAGCCTGGTTGCCGATGTTCTACTGCATCCCTAAGGAAATCGTACAGCAGCGCCCCATCTATCTGCAGCTGCCCCGCTGCCCGTACGAGATTCTTTGCACGGATAAGTATGATAAGATTGTCAATGATGATGCTTTCCTTGAAACCATCTGGGACGCATACGCACTGTGCATCTGGCAGTATCTACCCATCCCGGATAAGGATGAAGGCCACAAGTTGATGACAGGAAGCCTCTACAATTACTCCGGCAATTTCCCGCTGTGGCGCGTGTCGTATATGATTCAGGCACTCATCAAGGAAAAGCTGGAAAGCGAGGGCATCTTCACGCTGCAAAGGCTGTTCTGTCTTATGCCGGGCATGGAGATTGCATGGGCTTCTCTTTCCGACTTTGGCAGACTGGTCGGAAACCTGACGATGCAGATCATCGAAGAGAATCACTGGCAGCCTATGATCGACGAGGCGTGGCAAAGTCGCAGCGAAGAGGACTTTGACGAAACGCATATGAGTCGCGACAGAATCGACCAGTACCGCAAGTGGAATCATTGCCGTTCCAGCATAGGCGCACCTTTGTCTCTGGAGCAGATCAGTGAAAGTGCTGAAGGGGATGACACCGAGCCGGCTGATCCGCGTGGAGAGTTTGAAGATGAGTTGCTTAGCAAGATCAAGATGGAAGCATTCCTACAGCATCTGCCAGAGCGCGACCGGCAGATTTTCGAACTGAAGATGCAAGGGCTTACCGATCAGGCCATCGCCGAAAAGGTGGGATTCCAAAATCACAGCGCCGTCGTCAAGCGCAGAAAGCAGATTGCCAGACGGTTTCTGGAATATGAAAAAGAAGAAACACTCAAAGAGACAAATCCGTAAAAATGATAACATGACAGCACAGGCCACCGTCCAGAGACGGTGGTTTTCTGTTGCCCAAATTCAAGGAGGATGAACGATGAATACCATCTTTGCTGACTTGCCTGATGTGCTGGATGCCAAAACGCTGGCACAGGCACTTTCCATTTCCAAATCCAGCGCATACGCCCTGATGAACCTTGAGGATTTTCCCACGCTTCAGCTCTGTGCACGGAAGCTGGTAACCAAGCCGGATCTCATCGCATGGATGATCAGGCATATCCGCGACGGAGGCGCAGTGAATGACCCGCCTGAAGAAATCACCTGACCAGACAAACAGCGGCATGGACATCCCGGATGCAGCCATTGAGCGTATCGCTCGTGCCATGCTACCCATGATACAACGATACTATGAGAGCGACGATGGCAAGCGTGAGCTTGCCGTGTGGAAACAGAAACATGAGGAGGAAAACTATGCGAATCAACAATGACTTTATCATCGTCGGCGTGGATGCCGGCTACGGCAACATGAAGACGGCAAACACAATCTATCCGACAGGGCTGGCGGCGATGGACACCAAGCCCTACTTTGACGGCAATATTATGTTTTACAGCGGCAGGTGGTACCGCATCGGTGAGGGCCACAAGGCGTTTAACCCGGACAAGACGGCTGACGAGGACTTCTACATTCTCACGCTGGCTTCCATCGCCGCCGAGCTTCGGATAAAGGACATCACGCAGGCGAATATCTATCTCGCCGTAGGGCTTCCTACGACGTGGACCGTCCGGCAGCGCAACGCGTACCGCGAATACATGCTGCGCAAAAGGGATGTGGATTTTGTCTTCAACGACATCGGCTATCGTCTTCACTTTACCCAATGCAGCGTTTTCCCACAGGGTTATGCGGCGATGGTGCCCATGATGGACTTGGATAAGAAGTACAACAGTTTCCAGAAATTCATGGGAACCGTCATGATGGCGGACATCGGCAACGGCACCATGAACATCATGCGTCTTGAAAACGGACGGCCTCTTGACCAGTACTGCTGGACGGAAGTGCTTGGTGTCCATCAGTGCGTGCTGACCATCCGAAAGCAGATGATGGACAAGGACGGACTGGATCTGCCGGAACATGTCATTGAGCAGTTCCTTCGGACCGGGACGACCAGCCTTCGCGGTGAGATTCTAGAATCCATAAACGCGATTGCCCGCGGCTATGTATCCGGGCTTTTCGATGCGCTGCGCGCGCACGGCTACGATCCCAGAATGATGAAGCTGTATGTGCTGGGCGGCGGAGGCTGCTTGATCAGACGCTTCGGCAAGTATGACCCGGAATCGGTGGTCTTTGTGGACGACCTGAATGCCGCTGCCAGGGGCTATGAGTACATGGCTCAGGGACTGCTCTGGGCAAAGGAGAATAGCAAGGAATGAGCGACCATAGCTTTACCGTCCGGCTCGATACGAGCTATGACGATGAGAAGCAGGCATGGGACAAGATGAAAAGGCTCCAGCGGAAGACGCATTTCTCGTACACCAGAATCGTAACCGATGCTGTGAATGCCTACGAGACAGACTTCGTGCATCTTGCTCCGGAGGACGAAACGCGACTCATCCAGCGGATGACGGACGCTGTGGCTGAACGACTTCAGCAGATTCTGCCCGCTTATCTGGCCGGGTACTCGGCTGGGGTAGCATCCACGATGGCTGTACCGCCGGTTTCTCAAACAGTAGCTGACGACAGTGCAATTCAACCAAAACACACGGGTGCCGATGAAGCTGAGCCTGACTTCGGCGGAAGCGTAATGGATTTCAATTTCATGGGCATATGACGAATGGACGGGAGCGCATCACTTTGATGCCAGTGCACGAGCTGGTACAGCAGAGTGATGCGCTCTTTCGTTTTTCTGCAACGGGCAGAACATCATAATGATGGAAAACCATTGAAACAATCATCACTTTGATGCAGCGAAAGAAGCTGCAAACAGAAAAAACCAAAAACACAGGAGGTATCTGCATGACTGAAAGAATGATGAGCGCCGAAGAAAAGGCGCTGCTTCAGGCGAAGCACAGATTGGAGGAAGCGCAGGCCCGTGACCGCGCGAAGGAGCGAAAACAGCGGACACGACGGCTGATACAGGAGGGTGCAATTCTGGAGCGTGTCCTGCCGGAGGTGACGGGGATTGCCCTTTCGGAGCTGGACGCATATCTGGAACGAAGGCTACGGGAGGACGCATGAGCAGAAGGGAAGGGTGTCGGACAACGGCCCCTTCCCTTCGCTCTCCCCGAAGGGCGCACTTACTCACCACCTGCTACGCAGGCGGTGGTAGCCCTCCCGTTGGTCGGGCACGTGCGCTCTCCGAGGGGACTACGCTTCCTGCGGGAAGCGGCAGGCTGCGGCCTGCGTGCGTGTGCTGCAGCATACGCATTTCTTTTGCGAAAAGAAACAAAACAGGGAGGTGACGATACTTGGCGATTTACCACATGGAATCGAAGATCGTCAGCCGGGGAACGGGACGCTCCATAGTGGCTGCGTCTGCCTATATGAGCTGCAGCCGGATGGTTAGCGATTACGACGGCGTACAGCACGACTACACGAGAAAGCAGGGGCTTGTCTGGCAGGAGGTCTTTCTCCCACCCCAAGCTCCACGGGAATGGCATGACAGAGAGCAACTATGGAACGCTGTTGAAGCGGCAGAAAAGATGAAGGACAGCAGGCTTGCGCGAGAAATCATCGTTGCGCTGCCCATTGAGCTAGATCATGAGGAACAGATTGCGCTCACGAGCGCGTATATTTCACAGCAGTTTGTTGCAGACGGCATGTGCGCTGATGTTGCCCTACATGATGCGGACGGACACAATCCTCATGCGCACATCCTTCTGACGATGCGTCCGCTGAATAAAGATGGCACATGGCAATACAAAACCGAGAAAGAATACCTGTGCATGAAGGACGACGAGGAGCGTGGGTTTACCGCTGCTGAGTATAAGAGCGTTCAGACTGAAGGCTGGGAAAAGCAGTACCTCTATCGCGTTGGGCGAAAGAATGTATACATGACGCCAAGCGCTGCGGATGAGCATGGCTATACCAGAGCGGACAAGCATCCTAAGAGTTCGCGCTACGGCAGGCAAAATCCGATTGCTGCACGGTGGAACAGCAAAGAGCAGCTTGCCGCATGGAGAGAAGCGTGGGCAGACACGGTAAATCGGGCATTGAAAGAAATCGGACGTGCGGAACGGATCGACCACCGAAGCCATGCGACGCGCGGCTTCGATGAACAGCCCACAATTCATGAAGGCGTGGAAGCCATGCGCATTGAGGCCAAAGGATTTGTCTCCGAGCGTCGTGCGCTGAACCGGCAGATTCGCGCTGACAATGCCCTGCTGCGCAAATTGAAAGAACAGATCCGGAAGCTCGCCAAGGCAATGCAGATGGACATTCCCCGTCTTGCCGATGCGATGGAAAAGCTGCGTGCGGACATGGTGATCTTCTGCTATCAGCTTTCTCACATCCGGGAAGGACGACAAAAGGGATTGAGCGATCTCAAGCTGCTGCGGCAGATTAGTGATGAATACGGAAAGGTTGACCATAAGCTCCAGGAAACCCGCAAGGCTCGAAAGGTTTTAATGGCTGAAAAACGGAAGCTGTCTCCGCTTCATATGCTTAAGCACAAGGAGCTTGCCGCGCAAATCGCGGAAAAGACAGAGGACATCGAAGAACTGAAAAACAGACGAGCATCGACTCTCAGGCGCGCAGGATGCAAGGAGGATGCGGGTGGAAATGAGCTGCAGCAGAGCATGGCGATAATTGAAGGAATGCTGCAAAAGCTCGATGAGCAGGAGCGCAGATTCTCGGTACTGTCTGAGCAGACAATGCAAAAATACGCCGACCTGCAAAGGCAGACGGCGCAGATTGATGCGGATAAGATGAACGCAGCGCAACAGAGTGTTCGGGCAAAGTATCAGGATGCAGCGAAAAAGAAACTTGAGGATACCTTTGGCAAGAGGTATTCACTAATGCGGATGGTGAACAGTCAAAGACAGGTTGAACGACTGATGAAAGCGAAGGACGATTCCGAAAAGAAGCAAGAACGCACGAAAGAGAAAGAACGCTGAATCGTGATCTACATAATAGTTATACACTGTGCGATACGTAGTAAGTATAGAAAACTAATCTCAGCTCAAGAAAAAATCACCATATTGTATATGATTTCCTCAATCTGTGCCTTGATGGTATTCATCATGCCCACCCATTTCATCGAACAAGTTGCTTTCAATTTCTCATTGACGCCTGCCTCTACTGCCATTTGCGGAATCATCTTATCCAGCAGTCGCTGTGCTTCTGCATCCGCTTCGTGTAGATCGTCATACAGTTTTCCGCTGAGGAGCAGCCGGCTGTACAACCCAGGTCGATGCTCTTTCAGATACGTCATGCGTGCTCTGCCGTATTTGCCGATAGGCTGACTGCTTTCAATTTCAAGTTCGGGGAGGTAGTAATCTCCGATGAGGGCGTAGTCCAGTCCGTTTTTGTTGTCGTGGATTTGGGTAGGGAACGTATTCATGGTGTTTCCTCACTTTCTTGTGGTTTGGATTGCAGAGTAACGTTGCGGCGAGTTGCTGATTGTACTGTTTCATCTCCTTCCGTCCATTGTGTTGATCACACCACAATACTCGAGAGAAAAAGAAGAAATCCGAACCCATCCCCAACCGGGATTAAGTTCGGATTTCTCAAGTTTGGTGGAGCTAAGGGGATTCGAACCCCTGGCCTCTACAATGCGAATGTAGCGCGCTACCAACTGTGCTATAGCCCCATGCACCGTTGACCGGACTCACTCCGTTCAGCCAACGTACGGTATTATACCAAAGTGGATATAAAAAATCAATACCTTAAGACGATTTTTTTGCCATTACGGAATCCGTGACAGTTTGGAAAGGGAGTGGGGGAATGAAATGCAAAAAGCGTCCTTTCAGGCAGGAATCGGGCTGGGACGGCTGGAATATAAAAGCACGCCCCTAACAAAGAGAAAAATCAGTGGAGGGATAAGAAGATGAAAGTGGTCATCGTGGGCGGCGTCGCCGGCGGTGCAAGCGCTGCGGCGCGCATCCGGAGGCTGGATGAAGCAGCCCAGATCATTGTGTTTGAGCGGTCCGGATACGTATCCTATGCCAATTGCGGATTGCCGTATTATATCGGCGGCGTGATTGAGGATCGAAGCCTGCTTACATTGCAAACGCCGGAGAGCTTCAATCATCGCTTCGGCATTGATGTGCGCGTTCATCATGAGGTCACTGCGATTCATCGGGATCGCAAGGCTGTGACGGTTCGGAATCTGGAAACCGGGGCGGAATTTGAGGAGGCATACGACAAGCTGGTGCTCTCTCCGGGAGCGCGTCCCATCCGGCCGCCCATGCCCGGCTTGGACGCCAAGCGCCTGTTCACGCTGCGCACGGTAGAGGATACGCTGCAAATCCGTGACTTTGTGGAAAAGGAAAAGCCGCGCCGCGCCGTGCTGGCGGGCGGTGGCTTCATCGGCCTTGAGCTGGCGGAAAACCTTTGTGAAATGGGCGTTGAGGTGACGATCGTGCAGCTGCTGGACCAGCTGCTCACGCCGCTTGATAAGGATATGGCTTCCTTTGTCCACGCGCGCTTCCGCGCCAAGGGCGTTCATCTGATGCTGAAAACGGCCGTAAGCGGCTTTGAGGAACGCGAAGGCTGCATTTTGACGCACGTGGATGGGGGAGAGCCGCTTTGCTCGGAAATGGCCATTTTGGCCATCGGCGTGTCGCCGGATTCCGGGCTGGCACGCGAAGCCGGCCTGGAGCTGGGGGCTCGCGGAGCCATCGCCGTGGACGAGCACATGCGCACCTCAGACCCTGATATCTATGCCGTGGGCGATGCCGTACAGGTGAAAAACGCCGTGACCGGTTCGCTTGGGTTGGTATCACTGGCCGGACCGGCCAACAAACAGGGGCGTATTGCCGCCGACCATCTCTGCGGGCTAAACAGCGCGTATCGCGGAGCCTATGCCTCGTCCGTCATCAAAGTGTTTGACATGACGGCCGCTGCAACCGGTATCAATGAGCATACGGCAAAGGAGGCAGGCCTTTCCTACGAAAAGATCATCCTGTCCCCTGCAAATCATGCGTCCTATTATCCGGGCGGGCGCGCGATGACCATCAAACTGCTCTACGAAAAGGAAACGCTGCGCATACTGGGTGCGCAGATCGTGGGCTTTGACGGGGTGGATAAGCGCATCGACGTCATTGCAACCGCCATGCAGGCAGGGATGAAAGCGCCTGATCTGGCGGAGCTGGATCTCGCCTACGCGCCGCCTTATTCCTCTGCAAAGGACCCGGTGAACATGGCTGGCTTTATCGCCGAAAATATTGAGACGGGGAAGGTAAAGCAGTTCCATTACGAGGATTTGTCTGACCTGCGCGAACGTTCGGACATCGTTCTGCTGGACACAAGAACGGCGGGGGAGTATACCGCAGGCCACGCCGAGGGCTTTATCAATATCCCGCTGGATGGTCTTAGAGACCATCTGAACGAGCTGGACGCGCATAAGCCCGTCTATGTCATGTGCCAGAGCGGTCTGCGCAGCTACCTGGCTTGCCGCATCCTTTGCCAGCATGGATATGAATGCTATAACTTCTCCGGCGGCTACCGCCTGTACCGGGCGATCTTGGAGAACGCCTTCAACGAGAAGGCCAACACCCCTTGCGGCTTTTCTATTGGGGATGCCGGGGAGAAATGATGCCTTGAAAATGGGGGAAAGCGACAGCCCCGAAAAAGATCAAAAAGCAGCCGCGGCAAATGCTTCCGCGGCTGCTTTCCATTGCGAGGCCGTCAGGTGTTCCGCGTGCGGATTCCCTGAATGTTGGCATATTCGGACAGCTTGTTCACGATGTCCTTGTAGGTGGTTTTTCCCTGCATGTCCAGGGTGTAAATATTGGTGTACAGATTGTACTTGCCTTTGTTTTCCACATGAAAGTCGATATCCAGCACGCGCACGCCGATGGTCTGGAAATAGTCGTTGATAAAGGCGATGGTTTCCACGCGATGGATGAATTTGATTTCCACATGCTTGACGGAGTTGACGCGCACAAGCCGCTGCAGCAGGGCAAGCGTGATAATCACGATCGCGCATCCGGCGATGGAGATGGTGTAATATCCCATTCCGACGGCCAAGCCGAGGCACGCTACGTTCCACAGGGACGCTGCGGTGGTCAGACCGGCAATTTTCTTCTGGCTGATGAAAATCGTACCCGCACCCAAAAAGCCGATGCCGCTGATGACCTGGGCGCTGATGCGTCCATAGCTGATGGCGATGCCGGTGCTTTCATTGTTCATATTGAGCGTAATGGTATCCGCGATCATGAGGCTTTCCATGATGGCGATGATGGAAGCGCCCACGCATACCAGCACATGCGTGCGCATACCGGCAGGCCGGTTTTTGCGCTCGCGTTCAATACCAATCACACAGCCGATGATAACGGCCAGCAGCAAACGTAATCCCTGCTCCCACCAGGACACGCCGAGCACCCCCCAATGATTTTATGTTATAGAAAAAACCTAAAAGATACGATAGAGAGAAACCACTTTGCCCAGGATGGTCACCTCGGGCACGATAATGGGCTCCATGGTGGGATTTTCAGGCTGAAGTCTGAAAACGCCATTTTCCTTGTAAAAGCGTTTGACCGTCGCCTCGTCCTCAATCATGGCGATTACGACGTCCCCATTATATGCAGTGTTCTGCCTGCGAACGACCACATAATCCCCGTCCATAATACCGGCGCCAATCATGCTTTCACCACGGACGGAAAGAATGTAATGCTCGCCCGGTCCCAGCATCGTCTGGGGCAGAGAAACATAATCCTCAATATTTTCGGTCGCCAAAATGGGCATGCCCGCCGTCACGCGGCCCACAATGGGTACGTTGACCATCTCCGTACGGTACATCTGATGGTCCGCGGGTACAGAAATAGCCCGCGGCTTCATGGAATCACGGTACAGCAGTCCCTTTTTTTCCAGTCGAATCAAATGGCCATGAACGGTAGACGTGCTTTTGAGGCCGGTGGCGTCGCAAATTTCACGCACCGAGGGAGGATAGCCCTTTTGCAGCGTCGCCTTTTCAATATACGCAAGGATTCTGGCCTGGGTATCGCCCCGCGGATTGCTCATGGCTTCACTTCCTTACGCTTCAATCAGCTATAGCATACCATAAAACGAAGCTGATTGGCAAGTGTTTTACGAACGAATGTTTCTATTTCTCCGGCGTTTCCGGCAGGGAGGGGAGATGCACGTTGCGGGCAGCATCCCGGCGGCGTTGATCGCTCATGGCGGCGTAATGTCTTCGTGTGGTGTTCACGTCGGAATGCCCCAGCGCGTCCGCCACCAGGTAGATGTCCTCGGTTTCATGATAGAGGCGCGTGGCATAGGTGCTGCGCAGCTTATGGGGACTCATGCGCTTTTTCAGCGGAACCGCTACGGAGCAATACTTTTTCACCATGATTTGGACCGCGCGTTGGGAGATGCGCCTGCGCTGCAAGGATAAAAACAGCGCGTTTTCGTCCGCTTTGGTTGCGGGCTGAATGTGCTTTCGCTCCTCCAAATAGGTTTTGAGCGCGTCGGCCACCTCGTTTGGATAATACAGGATCACCTGATTTCCGCCCTTGCGCGTAACCAGCACGGCATTTGCGGCTAGGTCCAGGTCGCCGATATCGATGCCCACGCATTCGCTGACGCGCACGCCGGTGCCCAAAAAAAGCATCAGAATGGCATAATCACGCTTGCGCGTATGCGCATGAAAGCGCTGCTGGGCAGGGGTCAGTTCCGCGCCGTCATCCGCGACGGCCAGGAGACGCTCGATTTCAGGGCCAATCAAATGCAAAATCGGTTTTTCATGCAGCTTTGGCAGGGACACCAGCGCCGCGACATTTCCGGGAACACGCTCCATTTTAAACAGATAGTCGAAATAGGAGCGAAGCGAGGAGAGCTTGCGCATGACGCCGCATTCGTGGTTTCGGAGCACCTTTTGCTGCTCAACGGTTTCGCCGATGCTCGCGTCCTTGTAATACAGGGTTAGATAATCCGCATAGCCGTTCAGGTCGCGGGCGGTGAAACGGGCCAGATCGTCGTCAGTCCACGCAGCGGGTGCTTTTGTCGAAAAATAGGGCAATTCCTTGGCTGCGTAGTCACAAAACGTCTGTAAATCGATCGTGTAGGCCATGCGGGTCAGCGGGCTGGTGGTCATGGTGATGCTGTTGATGAAATCCGTGCAGGAGGGCGGCAAATCCCTCAGCATGCGGCGCACCTTTTCGGTGCGTTCTGTGTTGATGCGTTCCTGATAGGTAATTTCCGGCATGCTGCTAACCTCCTGGTCCAAACCTCGTAAATGTATGTGCAACTATTCGTAAAAGTGTTCTTTAGCGAAATGTTCAGCGACAGCATACTCCCTTCCGCCCATCCTGTCAAGTCCCCTCTGAATCCCACGCCATCCCAAGTCTCGTACAGTTTCCAGTACAGACGCAAGGCGCATATGTGCATCTTCAAACATCAGAAAACAAAAAGGAAAAGCCGCTTCAAGCAGCCTTTCCTTATCAGCAAGTCAGGGCTTTTGCTCCTCCCCCACTTTGGCGGGCGTTTCGTCCTCCGGCTTTTCACCGTTCAGCCTGCGGTATTCCCGGATGGCCGAAGTTGCCAGCTCATCGCAGCGGTTGTTCCACGGATTGTCCGCATGGCCCTTTACCTTATGGAACGTGATCTCATGCTTTTTGGTACGAATCACCTGAAGCAGCAGCTTCCACAGATCGCTGTTCTCCACCGGCTGCTTCTTGCTGTTGATCCAGCCGTTCTTCTGCCAACGGTCGATCCAGTGGTCGTTGAAGGCATTCACCGTATAGGCGGAATCCGAATAGACCTCGACCACGCACGGCTCCTTCAAGGCGCCGAGACCGGCGATCACCGCAAAGATTTCCATGCGGTTGTTGGTGGTGTTGGACATATGGCCGGACATTTCCTTGACCTTGCCCTTGTAGCAAAGCACGCAGCCCCACCCCCCAGGGCCCGGATTTCCGGAGCAGGCGCCGTCCGTATAAAGCTGTACCGTTCGCTTGGGCCTTTCCTGGGTCATAGCTTTCCTCTCCGTTCTGACGGAGTTGTCATCTTGCGGTTTTTACGCGCACAGGCTTCCATCGCTTCCAGGACCGCAGCGCGAAAACCGTTCTTTTCCAAGGCCTGAACGGCCTCAATGGTTGTGCCGCCGGGCGAGCAGACGTTATCCTTCAAAGCCGCCGGATGCTCGCCTGTGCTCAGGACCATCTTGGCCGAGCCCAGCACCGCCTGCGCGGCTGCCTGAATGGCCATCTTTCTGGGCATACCCAGGCGCACAGCCCCGTCCGCCATCGCCTCGATGAACATGTATACGTAGGCGGGACTGCTGCCACTCACCGCCACCACGGCGTCAAAGAGGCGTTCGGGCAGCACCTGCACCACGCCCAGCGTGGCGAAAAGCTCCTTGGCCCATCCCAGCGACGCCTTGCTGAAGCTGTTTTCCTCGCAGAGGGCGGTGAACCCTGCGCCGACCAGCGCAGGCGTATTGGGCATGACGCGCAGTACCTGGATGCCGTTTTCACGTCCGAGGATCTCGGTGAGCATGGCCGTGGACCACCCGGCTGCAATGGAGATAATCTTCTTGTTGTAGGAGTATTTCTGGATTTCCTCCAGCACGCCGCGCATGTACACGGGCTTGATTGCCAGGATAATAAACTCGCATTCCCTGGCAACCTGGACATTGCTTTCAGCCACGTTGACCGGATACGAGGCGGTCAGCGCTGCAAGCTGCTGCTCGCTGACATCGTATACCATGGTTTCATACGGCTTAAGAAAGCCGCCCTGAAACGCGCCGCGCATGATGGCGCATCCCATGTTTCCCGCGCCGATAAACCCAACCTTCATCGCACACCGTCGCTCCCTTCATTCGAAAAAGCGGCGGACGTTTTGTCCGCCGCGTATCGCACTTACGCCTTCGGAACGGCTGCCTCTACGGGCGTCGTTCCAACCTTTGCGTTTGCATCGCGGGGATGCTTGCGCACCTTCAGGGTGATGGCCTTCTTGGGGCACTTCTTGACGCACTCGCCGCAGCCGGTGCAGGCTTCGTTGACCTCATGCACCTGCTTGAGCGCGCCGGAAATGGCCTCAAACTGGCAGGTACGCTTGCAGATGGTGCATCCGATGCACAGATCACGGTCGATTTCAGCGATCTTGCGGTTGTCGAAATCTCCCCACAGCGCGCCGTTGGGGCAGGTTTCCGCGCACATCATGCAGCCAGTGCACTTCTCGCGGTCAATCACGGGCAGGTGGTTGACCATGGTGATCGCGTCAAACTTGCAGGCGTTTTTGCATAGCTCGCAACCCACGCAACCGATCTTGCAGTTGTCGCTGACCAGACTCCCCTCTTCGGCCGCACGGCACAGAAGCCGCACGGGCACGGTCTCAGGCTGGAGGCTCAGCACGTGCTTGGGGCACGCCTTGACGCACGCGCCACAGCTCTGGCACTTTTCGGGATCGACCTTGGCGATTCCGGAATGCTCATCGATATGGATGGCGTCAAACTTGCAGGCCCGCACACAGGTGCCCAGGCCCAGGCAGGCGTACTGACAGGCGCGGTTGCCGTCGTTGACCAAAGTAGCCGCCACGCAGTCCCTGATGCCGTGATACTGGAATTTGGTTTTGCAACGGTCCAACGTTCCCTGGCACACCACGGTCGCCACGTTGCGCACCTGTTGCGGCGCTTCCTCCACGCCCATGATTTTGGCGATCTCCGCCGCAGCAGCAGCGCCGCCCACCGGGCAGGCGTTGACAGGCGCCTTGCCCGCGGCGA
>OGXT01001368.1_pt1 | contig 23916 bp, 19 predicted proteins | sample 1576361 | NCBI WGS metagenome assembly OGXT01 (sample SAMEA3541514, study PRJEB24748) | human gut metagenome | biome: human gut; feature: human-associated habitat; material: faeces | place: China | collected 2012 | reverse complement strand
GCCATCCGGCCCTTCCCGGCGGCGCGGCTGCGCGCGGCGCTCTCGGGCGTCCGGGCCTTCTGCGTCGTGGACAGGAGCGTCTCCTTTGGCTGGAACTGCGGGCCAATGTTTGTCGAGGCGCGCGCCGCGCTCGGCGGGGTGGACGAGAGGGCCTGCTTCTCCGCCATAGGCGGCCTCGGCGGGGCTGATATCTCCGTCGCGGACTTCTCCTCAGCTATAGCCAGGCTGGATAGCATAAAAGATGCGCCGGGCGTGTACGACACGCTCTGGTTCATGAAGGATTGAGGGGGGTGCTGATATGGGTTATATCGAAACACTGAGACAGCGCCCGGATATGGTTTCCCCCGGCGTTTCCGCCTGTCAGGGCTGCGGCGGCGAACTGGTGCTGCGCCGCGTCCTGCAGATCGCGGGGCCGGACACCATCGTCTGCGTCCCGCCCGGCTGCATGGCCGGCAGCGGCGCCATAGGCTGGAGCCACGACACGGGTATGAAAGTTCCCGTCCACATCCCGCTGTTGGACAACACCGCCTCCTTCCTGAGCGGCCTCAGCCACATATACGAGCGCCGCGGCAGGGGAGAGGTAAACATCGTTGCCGTCGCGGGCGACGGGGCCACGGCGGACTGCGGTTTCCAGAGCTTATCCGGCGCGGCGGAGCGCGGAGAGAAAATGCTCTACGTCTGCTATGACAACGAGGGCTACATGAACACCGGATATCAGCGCAGCTCCACGACGACGGAGGGCTCCCGCACCTCGACAACGCCCCTGGGCAGCGCTATATCCGGAAAGCAGCAAGCGCAGAAATATGTCCCGCTCATCCTGGCCATGCACGGCGTCGAATACTGCGCCACGGCGACGCCCTGGAATATGCGCGATATGGTGGAAAAAATCGAAAAGGGCCTTGCCGCCTCGAAGCGCGGCTTTGCGTATCTCCATGTCTTTACCCCTTGCCCGACAGGCTGGAGCTTCCCACCCGACCAGACCATAGAGGTCTCGAAACTGGCGGTGAAGAGCAACATGTTCCCACTCTGGGAGTGCTCGGGCGGCAAATACACGCTGAACTATAAGAACCCGGAGCCGATTCCGGTATCCGAGTTTGTAAAGGGCATAGGCAAATTCAAGAAGCTCAGCGCGGAGCAGCTGGCATCTGTCCAGCACGCGGCTGACGAGCGCTACGCCGTAGTTAGCGCCCTGGCAGCTATCTGAGCACAAAAATGCAGAGCCGGACGGTCATCTTTAACCGTCCGGCTCTTTTCAGCCAGCAGCCAGTTGCGGGCGTAGGGACCGAATGGCTCCCAGGCATAGGGGACGATAAGTGTCTCGCCCGCCAGCTGGTGCAGGGCGATAAGCGACTTCGTCATAAGCGCGTGGCCCAGCGGCAGGACGGCATAGGCGCCGTGACTGTATATGAGCCGCCGCACGACGCCCGTTGGCAGTTGGGCATATTCGCAGGGCGTGAACACCAGATCATATCTCGTACAGAGCGAGGGTGGAGTGTTCTCAGCGATGACGTCAAAGACGAGCTCAATGTCCGGATAGCGCTCCGAAAAGCGCGCCGTAAACTCCCGAATCTGCGCCGCGTAGGATATTTCCAGCTCGCAGGCTATCCTGACGCTGCCCTGGACGGGCATGCTGCGCTCCCGCATGAGGCTGAGCGCCCTGTCGCACTTCTCAAGCAGGCCCTCGGCCTGATTTGAGAGCAGCCGCCCGGCCTCGGTCAGCGTCACGCTGTGGGTCGTGCGGCGGAAGAGCGGCACGCCAAGCTCCGCCTCCAGCGCCTGAATGTGCCGCGTCAGGATGGGCTGAGAGATGTACAGCGCTTTTGCCGCGCGAGTGTAGTTCAACACATGGGATAGGACGAGGAACTCATAAAGCCGCTCTGTGTTCACGCCTGTGCGCCTCCTTTGCAAAGATGACGTAGTCGCGGACAAAGGCCTCGGCCTCCTCGTTGAGGGAGGCGCGGTCGTAGAAGAAGCAGGGCGCAGCCGGATACGGCACATCGCTGACCGAGATGCAGACCGTGTTCGGCGGCAGATCCATCACGTCGCGCGGGGAAAGGATTACGCCCTTGCCAATGGGTACGAGCAGCTTGTAAAAGAGCGGGGAAGTTTCGCTTTCGTAAATACGGTAGCTTATCCCGGAGGCTTCGAGGTTGCGGAACTGGAAATCACGAAGGCAGTTTTCCCGGGTGCGGGGGTAGGGTATAAAGCACTCCCGTCGAGCTCGCGCAGCGAGACAGTGGTGCGGTTCGCCAGACGATGGAAGCGCGGCAGCAACAGGTATTGGCTTGAAGCAGTGACCGTTGTCTTGGTAAGGCCGGGTATTTCGAAATCACGCATGACTGAGGCGAAATAGATGTCTACCTCACCGGAGCGCAGGCCCTCCTCGATGGAATAGCGCGAGTCGTCCAGCAGTTCGAGGCTGATGTCCGGATATTTAAGGTTCAGCTCGTCCAGGAACGGCCCGAGGTAGAGCGGCACTCCAAGCTCCTGCGCTACCGCCTTAATATTTCGGCCCCGCGCCACAGCGGCAAATTCTGAAAGCCTGTCGAGGTCCACTGGCAGCCACCCCTCCTATTTTTGTCCCTGAGTGTATCCGAGTCCCATTCTGTCGGAGGGCGGATAACCAAAGTAGCTCTTGTAGCACTTGCTGAAGTAGGAGGCGTCTTCAAAACCGACCCGCCTTGCAATCTGCTGTATTTGCAGCTCACCGGCGTCTATCAGTTTTTTGGCCTCCGACATTCTGATGTCCCTGAGCGCGGCGTTGGGAGCTTTTCCGTAGGCCTCCTTGAAAATACGTCTGAGATAGCCCTCATGAAAGTGCATCAGCTTGGCAAGTTCAGATATGTTGAAATTTGGCTCAGGGTAGTGTCGCATCAGCTGGTCATATATCTCCGCGGCGGTCTGACGGCCCTTTGGAGGCGCCTTGAGCGCCTGAGACGTCTTGCGGCATACCTCAAAGAGCGCCGCGCCCGCGCGGCCCTGAAGAAAACCGTCACGCATATAATCAAGCAGGTTCAGCTTGCTGTCAAAAGGCGCGGCAAGCTCCCGTTCACTTTCAAGCAGCCGCTGCATGCAGACCAGAGCGGGGAAGATATAAAGCCAAATATTTCTTCCCTGGGAAATGCCGTGGTTTTCAATGCAGTGGGCATATTGCATAACGATGTCGTGTACGCCCTCGTCCGCGCCATCCAGGAGTTTTGCCAGGAGCTTTTTGCACAGGCCCAGCACGGATTGCTCAGGCGCGTCCTCCTCCAGCAGATATAGGACGTCGATGGCCGGAGAGGTGTCGGTCACGCTCCTTATGGCAGCCTGAGACAGACGGTCCATCCAGTGCTCATTCACGGTGCGGTAGAGGGCCAGATCAAGACTGGAGCGCGTGATGGGTTTGAGCAGAATGTCTGTAATGCCGAAGCGCGCTCCACTCTGGGCGTATTTAAATTTCTCATGGCCCGTCACCAGAATGAACTGGCAGCGGCCTGAATTTGCACGGATGCGCTCAATGCTTTCAAGTCCGCTCATGCCGGGCATTTCCACGTCCATGATGACAATGTCCGGCTCCAGCTCAGAAACCATCTCCACTGCCTGTGCACCGTTTCGGGCATGGCCGAGCAGTTGGGTGTGCAGGCCGTCCCAGTCAATGCACTTTTTGACGTATCTCGCAAATATCTCGTCATCGTCCACTATTAAAGCCCTGAGCATTTTCAGCACCTGCCTGTCAGTATTTCAATCATGCTCACGACCGTTTGCGCTGATACAGCCCGCGTTGTACCTGAGAATGATTTCTGTTCCCTTCATTTTTTCACTTATTGCCTCTATTGAGTACTGACCTCCGCACAGCAGCTCCATGCAGCGGCGAACGCTGTATAGTCCAAAGTGCCCCTCGCAGCGTCCGCTGAGCACCTCTTCAAAATGTGCGGTGTCCATACCGACACCATTGTCCGCGACGATTATTGTGACCTCTTGACCTCCACGGACGGATACGCTCACGTCCAGCTTGTTGCCTCCGGGCCTGAAAAATGCATGTTTCACGGCGTTTTCGACAAGGGGCTGTATGGTCATTTTGGGAATGGGCAGGCGTGCAGCCTCAGGCTCGCAGCAGAGGGTGTATTCTATTTTGTCGCTGCGGCTGTGTGAAGTAATGTCGAAGTAGAGCTGTACGTGCTCCAACTCCTGTTCAATGCTGACAATATCCTGACCATCGCTCAGTACGCTGCGGTAGTATTCGGCGGCCATGTGGGAAATGCGACTTGCGTCCTCACCCTGCTCCATCTCACACATGGCGCTTATTGTGTTGAGCACGTTATAGAGGAAATGCGGCTGAATCTTGTTTTGCTGCACAGCCAGCTCCGTTCTGAGCTTTTCGCGGTGGACAGTGTCAAGCCTGGATATAAGCTGCTCTATTCTGTCCAGCATGCTGTTAAAGCTTTTGGAAAGGACGGCGATTTCAGTGCTCTCAGAGCTCTCGTCGCAGCGCACCTGCATATTTCCCTCGTTTATCTCATTGGCAGTGTTGGTCAGCGCCGTGAGCGGGGCAAGGGTGCGCTTGGTGATGCTTCCGGCCTGGACCATGGCCACAGCAAGGCCAATGAGCAGCGCGGCAAGCACGGCTATTGCGGAAATACCGCTGCTTTTGTAAAGCTCCAGCGCCGGAATCAGCAGTATCAGCTCGGCGTGGAGAGATTCGACGACTTTTCTCTGGCAAAGCCACAGGTTCCCGTCAAACCAGTCCAGCACCCTGTCGTTATATGAAATGTCGAGCGAGGTACCAAGCGCGTCGGACTCAGTGGAGGACAGGACGGTGCCGTTTTCGTCGCAGAGGTAAATGCGCTGTCCGGCGCATATCATCTGCTCTTCATACAGCTTTTGAAGCGTGCTGCTTTCGGCGCAGGCATAGATGTAGCCAATTTTTCTGATGTTGTCGATATACCGGAGCATCTTGCCCACCAGCAGCACCGGCTCGCCCTCCTCTGAGAGCGGCAGCTCACGCAGGCCGAAGCTGTATGTTTTCCCGCGCTTGTCCTCGAGCACATTGTGGTACTCAGAGTCGAAGCTGCTGCCCAGTTCGGCCTCCAGCAGCGAGTTGTCGGCGTAGACAATCCCGTCCGTGTCAAACAGGAACATCATAAGCACGCCGTCGTACATTTGCCGGGTCAGGTAGAGAACGTTGTTTATGCTGTTGTATTTTTGAAGGCTGCCGCCGCTTTCCGGAAAGAGGACGGAGCTGTCAAGGTTGTTCAAGCTGAGGAAGGCCGAGTCAACGGCGGTCATAAGGTATGAGCACTGCTCGTCCAGACGGTTGCTGAGCTCATTGGTTTTGCTCTGCATCGTGATGCGCATGCTTGGCAGCACACTGAACCAAACTGTCAGCACAAACCCCAGCAGCATGATTGCGGCGACGGCCGCAAGCAAATAGATATAGGACGCCGTCAGCTTCTTGTGGAAGGACTTGCTCTTCACGGCCACACCTCCTTGCGGCTCCGGGCCGCTCAGTTCATCGTGCTTTTCCTCCGGATCTTCACTCCATCGTGGTACATTGTGATTTCAAACATTGAGCGCTGGCTTGGCATGACTGAGGTCGTGTACTCAATAAGCAGCTCGTTCTGATCCCACGTGGAGCGTTTGAGCAGAAAGGCGGGCTGGCCTTCGCCGCATTCCAGCAGTTTGCTCTCCTCGCGGCTCATTATTATCGCCTCATAAGTCTCAACAGCACGGCTGGGCTGCAGGCCGTAATGCTCGGAGAGAATGGAATAGAGGGCATTGTTCTCAAGCCGTTCCCAGGAGAGGTCAGGGCACAAATCAACCGGCAGGAAGGTATTTTCTATGAGCAGAGGTGTGCCGTCAGCCAGCCTCAGCCTGACGACTTCTATCAGCCGCTCGGATGTGAAGCGCTGGAGCGGGGAGGAACATTCGTCGCGGTATACCAGCCGGTAGCTGAGTATTTTTGAAGACGGGGTCATACCAATCCTTTTCATGTCCTCCGTAAAGCTGTAGAGGTTTCCGAGGCGGCGGGCCACCTTCTGCTCTGCGACGAAGGTGCCGAGTCCCTGCTTGCGGACAATAAGCCCTTGCTGTTCAAGCTCATGAAATGCCTGCCGCACGGTAGTGCGGCTGATGTGATAGGCGTCGCAAAACTCGTTTTCAGACGGAAGCATCTCGCCCGGCGCCAGCTTTTTTGCGCCAATCTGTTCCTCAATGATATCAAGAAGCTGGAGATAAATCGCTCTGGGCGCATTTGGGTTTACCTGGGAAGTAAAATCAAAGCCCATAAATCACAACTCCTATTCCCAACCAAACGTAATAATATCAGCCCTCATGCCCAAACTCGAGGCGGAACGACCCGCTGAGTTTTCCGGCGGATACGCGGTATTTTCTGGCCAGCGACGGGCCGCAGCTGCTGGAGCCGAGGCCGCTGTGGGCGATGTCAAGGCACAGGACGTTACGCCCGCAGGGTACAAGCTCGTGGCGGTGACGCTTCGTAGTCAGCTCCTCCTGCGTGTAGCGGCAAAAGCTGAAGCTGAAGGGTTTCGCAGCGCAAATGCGCACGCTTTCGCTGCTTCCGGAGAGCTTAAGCTCTGAGCAGCCCCAATGGCTGCCGCTCTCCTGCGGCTTGATGTAGGGCTCGATACCCTCCTCGGCGGCAAAACGGTATCTGCCCGGCATTGATGCCCGGTGCTTGTCCACATAGCTCTCGTGCGGACCATAGCCGAAATACTCCGCCCCATCCACAGCGGCGGGGAGGAAGAATCGCAGACCGAACCGGGGCAGCCAGGGCATGTCAGTGTTCCGCACCGCACGGATGGAGACATCCAGCGCGCCCCCGGCGCTCAGGCGCCAGGTCATTTCGGCTTCGAGGATGTTTTGCAGCGACACAGCGCCAAGACTGATGCGGCAGCGCAGCTGAAATATCCCGCGCCGCTGTTCTGCGCGATATTCCTTGAGGCGCGGTATCGCCCGGTCATAGCCCGCGGCCTCCCACTCACGGCGGATGTACATGTCGTTGTCCGTCGGCGCGCGCCATATGTTCAGCGCGGCGTCCTCCGCGGCCGTCTTGCCGTCGATGCTGAGGCGCAGTAGACGTCCGTCGGACTTGCTCCACACAGCGCGCACGCGCCCGGAGGCGGCGGAAAGCTCCAAATCGTCCTCGTACACCTCCCAGACCGCGCCGCGTCCGAGCATTGGTTTCGGACTGGCGGCGTGCGTGCGGAGTATTGCCTGGTCGAATCCGACCTCTGTACCGCGCGCATCAAACCACCTGAAAACCAGCGCTGCAAAACCCTCGCCCGGCTGCTGGAATTCTATTCCCAGCGCGCGTCGCGCGTGCGGCGGGATATCTATCGCCTCGCCGCGCAGGCGGCAGAATTCCGTTTCGCCGTCCTCGGACTGGAGCCGGCAGCTGAGCGTAAGATCATCGGCGGGGCTGAGGAAATCCCGCATGTTCTCAAAGACGAAGCGCCGAGCTTCCGCGTCAAATTCAACGAGCCGCACGGGGCGGATGACCTGCTTATACTCCAAAAGCCCGGTGTGAGGCATCCTGTCCGGGAAAACCATGCCGTCCACACAGAAATTGCCGTCGTTCGGTTCGTCTCCGAAGTCGCCTCCGTAGAGGTAGCGCAGCCCATCATCTGAGGCAGATAGCACGGCGTGGTCGCACCACTCCCAGATAAAACCGCCGCAGAAGCCTGGGTGGCGGCGCATGCACTCCCGGTAGTCCTCTAGGTCGCCGGGACCGTTGCCCATGGAATGGCAGTATTCGCACAGCAGAAGGGGCTTCTCGGGCCCGGCTGCGAAGTATGCGTCAATTTCCTCGATGCTCGCGTACATGCGGCTGTAGATGTCCAGATGTTCCAGGCTGAATCGACCGCCGCGGCGCGGGTGGATAGAGCTCTCGTAATGCGTCAGCCGCGAGGGGTCGGCACGCTTGGTCCACTCCAGCGCGGCCTCAAAGTTGCATCCGTAGCCTGATTCGTTGCCCATGGACCAGATGAGCACGCAGGGGCGGTTTATATCCCGGAACACGAGCTGCCGTACGCGGTCAAGAATGACCTCACGGTAAGCCGGGTCGTCGGCCAGCAGGCCGAAGTCGGCTCCCTTGCCGTAGAGGGCGTCCACGCCGTGGGTCTCGATGCAGGCCTCGTCAATGACGTAAAATCCCAGCCTGTCGCAGAGGTCAAGCAGCAGGGGGGAGGGCGGGTAGTGCGAGGTCCGCAGGGCGTTGATGTTGTGGGCCTTCATCATGAGCAGATCGCGCTCAAGCTGCTCATAAGACGAGCTTGCGCCTGTGACGGGGTCGCTGTCGTGACGGTTCATGCCGTTAAAGGTGATGGGCGAGCCGTTCAGACAGATGCGCAGCTCGCTGTCTATAGCCACACTTCGGATGCCTACACTCTGGGCGATGTATTCGCTTCCGCAGTGGAGCAGCAGGGTATAGAGCTCCGGCGTCTCAGCCGTCCATAGACGAGGCGAGGCGATAGGGATGCTCAGGCCCTCCTCATAGCGGCCGGAGGCAACGAGCACACCGTCCGGGTCGAGTAGACGAAACTCTGTCTCAGGCGGAGCCCCGGTGAAAGAGAGTCTCAGCCCAACACGCGCTTCGCCATTCTTGAGCTCGGTAGTGATGCGCAGGTCCTCAATGCAGTTCTCGTCCCTGTCTAGGATATAGACGTCCCTGAAAATGCCGGAGAGCCGGAACTTGTCCTGGTCCTCGAAATAGCTGCCGTCGCACCATTTGAGGACGAGAAAGCAGATGGTGTTCTCCCCGTCGTGCAGGAAATCGGTGATATCAAAACGGCTGGTGGAGTAGGAGACCTTGCTGAAGCCTGCTAACTGTCCGTTCAGCCAGAGGTAAAAGCAGCTGTCGATGCCCTCACAGTTGAGGACCGCCCGAGTACCGGCCCGTTTGTCATAGGTGAAGCTGCGCATATAGACACCGCAGGGGTTTTCAAAGGGGACAAATGGCGGGTCGAAAGGGAAGGGGTAGCGTATGTTGACGTACTGCTGTTGGTCAAAGCCTTTCATTTGCCAGGACGAGGGCAGGTCGATATATCCATACCCGTCCATGAGTCCGATGTCCTCCCAAAACGGCGCAGTCAGCGCACGGACGTTTTCAAAGAAACCGAAACGCCAGCGCCCGTTCAGGCTGTGAAAGCGCCCCGAATACTCCCGCCTGAGCCGCGCCGCATGCTCGTTGTCGGCAGGGATAAAATAGGAACAGGCAGGCAGCGCCCCGATGCGAATGACAGCGGGGTTCTCAAAGTGGTTTTGAATAAGCATGTTGACCTCCAGCAAAAGCTGTTTTATTGTGATAAGACGCATGAAGGCAGGGTGGGCGTATCTGCGCCGGCCCTGCCTCCGCTGCTCATTTGGAGCTTATACCAAGTACGACGGGCGTGGACTTGTAGCCTATGCCCATGCGGTCTATGCCCATGTCGATGAGCTTGAGGAAATGCTCGCGCGTCCTTATGCAGCCGGAGCCCTTGATCTTGGCCTTGCCCTCGGCGTTCTCGAGCATTATTGCGACAACCTCCTCCGTGGCGCCAACGCAGGGCCCGCCGGTGTAGAAGCCGGTGGAGCTCTTTACAAAATCGGCTCCAGCAGCAACGGCGACGCGGGTGGCCTCGGCAATCTGCTGCGCGTCAAGCGCGTCGGTTTCAAGAATGACCTTGAGCGCCGTGCCGTACTTGTGGCAGACCTCGGCAACTGCGCGTATGTCCGCGCCGACCTCGTCCCACATACCGCTGCGTATCCAGCCGTAATTTGCGACCACGTCAAGCTCAAAGATGTCTCCGCGACGGCAGTATTCCTCAGCCTGGAGGCACTTGGAGCGCGTGGTGGAGAGCCCGAAGGGGAAATCGCAAACGACGCATATTTTCGTATCCGTGCCTGCGCAGAGCTCGGCCGCAATGTCGAGGGAGGCCGGGTTTACGCACACGGTACGGCAGCCGTAGTCAATGCCCTCCTGAATGTATTTGCGGATGTCGTCCTGAGTGAACTCAGGCTTAAGAACGGACTGGTCAATGTAGCTGGCCAGCTCCTTGACAGACATATCTGCCGCTTTTTTTCTTGTTTCCATTTCTTCACCGTACACCGCGAAGGATGTGCGCTCCTTTCCAAGATTGGGCGATGGGTAATTCCCTCACGCCCATGTTGTATGATAATGTATTGATAATTGTCTGTCAACAGCAATACAAGCAAGCATCCTAGTGTACACATCTAATATAGCAAAAGGAAATTTCCTTGAAAACTGGCTGATTGCATAATGTTGAGCAACATTATTTGAATAATCACACAAAAATGACAATATACCTGGAATTAGGTTCGTTTTTTCCAAGTCATAAACACAATTTCCATGTACAAGCGGCCGTCTTGCCACTATGCTAATTGTATCATACAACCGTATGAAATCCAAAAACAGAGGAGCAGAGGAGAATGAAAAAACTTTTGGCGCTGTTGCTTGTTCTTGCAATGACGTTTGGCCTGGCTGCATGCGGGCAGGAGAGCGCACAGCCGTCCGCCGCACCTTCCCAGAGTTCGGACCCCGCAGCTGAGCAGACGGGAGGCGCAGAACACGAGCCCGTAACGCTTAGGATTTACGTCAGATACTCCGATGACGACACAATACTTCCGTATGACTACGCGGTAGAGTGCCTTAAGGAGGATATGCCCTGGGTCACGTTGGAGCTTGAGGCTATGCCCGCCGATGACAGCGTCAAGCTCAAGTCCATGGTTGCGACCGGCGACCTTCCGGACATTTTCTCCCTCCAGGGCTCTGACCTCATAGACTCCATGATACAGGCCGGAGCAGTCGCCGACCTCACGGAGGATATAGAGGCAAACGGCTTCTTTGACAAGGTCCTGCCCGCCGCTTACAGCAAGCTGTATCACACTGACGGCAAGATCTACACTCTGCCTTACACCAGCACTGAGGTTGCCCTGCTCTTTGTGAACAAGACCATATTTGAGGAAAACAACGTTGCCATCCCGACCACCATTGACGAGTGGGTGGCGGCCGCCGAGACGCTTTCCGCGAACGGCGTCACCGTTCTGCCCATCTTCGGCAAGGAGCAGTGGATATGCAACACCTTCTATGACGCGCTTGTCACGCGTTATATCCCCGAGGGTCTGACCGGCCTCCAGGAGGGAACGACCAGCATCCGCGACGAGGGCTATCTCAAGGCCGCGCAGGATTTGAAGCGCCTTGCTGACGCCGGCGCTTTCCCCGCGGGCGTGACCACGCTCAACTATGAGCAGGCCACCAACATGTGGTACAACAACGAGGCTGCCATGTTCTTCAACGGCCAGTGGGAGATCACCACCTCCGATGCCTATCTCGGTGAAAGCGCTGACTGGATCCCCATCCCCGCCGCTACCGAGGAGGACATTGAGACTTCGCAGTATGCCTTCGTAGGCGGCACCGGCACGGCCGCGGGCCTGGGTGTCTCCGCATGGAGCGAGAACTACGACGTAGCCGTTGAAGTCGCCTGCTATCTGGCGGAGAAGTACGCCGAGTACAACTTCACTCAGCGCGGCGCCGCCACGGTTGCCGTGCAGTGCGACAAGCCTGTTGAGGTCGAACCTCCTGCAATGATGTCCAAGCTGGGCGAGTGGATGCCCAAGATCACCAGCACCACCGTTCTCGCCGGCAGCGGCGGCAACATGGAGCTCTACACCGTGCTCGGAGAGGGCACGCAGAGCCTGCTTGCCGGGGTAATGACGCCGGAAGAGTTTATCGAGAGCATCGCTTTTGTGCTCGGTGAGTAAAAATCAGGCGTTAGCAGCACAAGGAGAGGCCCGCGGGCCTCTCCTTGTGGGTAGGCAGAAAGGGGTGTCCATTCCATGAAGAAGTATCTGGGGAACAAGCGCGTGATAATCTTCCTTATTGCGCCTGCCATGATACTCATATCGGTGATGGTTCTGTATCCCATGCTTGTGCTAGTGGTGCACAGCTTTACTGAATGGGATGGATTGAATCCGGCGACCTTCAACGGTATAAGCAACTACATCAAGCTTTTCAAAGACCCGATATTCTACACAGGTCTCAAAAACGGCCTGATATTTGCAGGGCTTCAAGCCCTCATACAGATACCGCTTGCAACCCTGCTGGCATTTGCCGTCAAGCACTCTGGCCGTATTGAGAAAAAATTCTTCCGCATTTCCTACTATATTCCCGCCGTGCTCTCAATTACAGTCGTCTCTCAGCTCTGGCTGTCCATGTACAACGCCGACAACGGCCTTATAAATAAGCTCTTTGAGCTTCTTGGCATCTCGTACAGGCAGAATTGGCTCGGGGACGAACACTGGGCCATTGTTGCCATAACCATGGTAAATATCTGGCAGTTCACGGGTTATCAGTTTATTCTGCTGCTTTCTGCCGCGAATTCCATACCCGACCATTATTTCGAGGCGGCGAGGATCGACGGCTGTACCAAGGCCCAGGCGCACATCAAGATAACCATCCCGCTCATGCAGGAGACGTATAAATACTGCCTCATTATAGCAATAACCGGCGGCCTTAACGCCTTTGCCAGCATGAACATAATGACTGGCGGCGGCCCCGGCACCTCTACGTATACGCTGACATACCTCATGTATCGGTCGGCGTTCAAGATCGGCAACTACGGCTACGGCTGCACATCGGCAGTCATGCTGGTCGTCCAGTGCCTGATCGTTTCGATCATCATTAACAGGCTTGTAGCGCGAGAGCGCATAGTTTACTGACAAGGGGCTGAGAGATATGAAACATCATAAAAGGCTATCTGTCGGCTCGCTGCTTTTCAAGGTCATTCTCTACGTCTACGCGGTCGTGAACCTGTATCCGCTCATTTGGATGCTGTTCTATTCCTTCAAGGACAACCTGGAGATATTCGCGACGAACCCCTTCGGCCCGCCTACAGTGCTGCACTACGAAAACTACGTCAAGGCATGGAATACCTTCAACCTGCCGACATATTTCATGAACAGCGTAAAGGTGACTGTAGCAGTCATAGTATTCGTTGTCGTATTTGCCACTATGTTTGCGTATGCAACGGCTCGTATGAGGTTCAAGGGCCAGGGCTTTCTGCGGATGCTGACGCTCATCGGGCTTTTCCTTCCGCTTCAGTGCATCATGATACCCATAGCCGTCCTCGTTCGCGACCTGCACATAAACAACACGCTCTGGGCGGTCATAGTGCCGTATACAGCGTTTAACCTCTCATTTTCGATAATGGTGCTGTACGGCTATATGCGTAGCCTGCCGTTCGAGCTTGAGGAATCAGCCTGCATAGACGGGGCTTCGATACTCACGTGCTTTCTGCGCGTTATCGTTCCAAATGTCAAGTCGGCAATAGCAACTGTGTCGATATTTATTTTCATGAGCGTATGGAACGAGTATAACCTCGCCCTTATCCTGCTCACTCGCGAGGAGCTTAAGACCCTGCCGCTGGGCCTTCTGTTCTTCCAGGGCGAGTACACCACAGACTGGGGCGCCATGGGCGCGACAATGGTCATTGCCAGCATACCCACCGTGCTGGTGTACACGCTTTTCAGCTCGCAGGTAGAAAAGGCCATGACGGTATCCGGTGCGGTAAAGGGTTAAACCGTCGAGGTGTTAAGGAGGGTAAATATGCACAACAGCTTTGAATTCAAAGTCGGTTTTCAGCAATTTGCAAACAGATGCCCTGAGAGCCTGAAGCCCGGGCGTGAGTCCTTCGTGTGGTACATAGAGGAGTGCAAGCGCATGGGCGCGCACTCGCTCTCCATGATGCCCGTAGCCAGGATACCGGAGTCGGAAAAATACGACGCGGGATACCTGGAGTTCTCGGATATGGGCTACGTGCGGGAGATGGCCGCCCTTGCAAAGGAGGCGGACGTGCACTTTGTAGTGTATTGCATCCCGCTTATGAGCCTGGTCGGACTAAAGCATCCGGTGACCGGCCAAGTTGGCATGGAGCCCGCTGCGGCCAGGAAGTATCTTGACAAGATAATCGAGATCTGCGACATCTTCGGCGCTGACACCCTGGGCGGCGGTTATGGCAAGCTTGAGGTAAAGTACAGCCGCTATAACCGGGCCGTGAGCTACGATACAGTCAAGGCTTTCGTGAAAGCGAACCTGAAAGAGCTGGGCAGGGCGCTCGAAGGCACGAATATAATGATGGCCTACGAGAACCACTGCGATTTTACTGGCCGCGAGATAGCGCAGATCTTGGAGGAGACGGACCACCCCAACATAGGCGGAATGTTCGACATAGGAAACGGTGCGGTCATATGCTGCGACCCGATGGCGGACGTGGAGTATCTGGCGCCCTGGGCCGTAGCCGCGCATTTCAAGGACTTCAAGGTCGTTGACAACCCGGTTTTCGAGCACCTCTGGCAGGACATGCCCATGATATTCAAAGGCTGCTGCCTCGGTGAAGGGATAATTGATTTTGACGTAATAATGCGCGCCATCTGCGAGAAGGCAAAGCGCAAAAACGGGATGATACTCATGGCTGAGCCGGCGTTTATACTCCCGGAACAGCACTACAACTGCCTTGAAGAGATGCACGAGTTTGACAGGAAGTGCACGCGTCAGTTTGTGAGCTTCATGCAGGAGCTCGTTGAAAAGTATTGAGATTTGGAGGGCTGAAAAATGAGGAAAATGGGTATCGGCGTCGCGGGATGCGGCTCAACAGGCATACAGTCCGTCTGCCAGCACACGGTGTTCCCAGACGAGTGCGAACTGGTTTATACTGCGGCGGTCATGGACCCCGTGCCGGGCAGGGCAAAGTACGTAGCTGAGAAATTCAATGTTCCCAAATACTACGAGGACTACGATGAGCTGCTGGCCGACCCCGACGTGGAGCTCGTGACCCTGGCGTCGCCAATAGGCGTGCATTTTGAGCAGGGCATGAAGGCCATACGCGCAGGCAAGCACGTACATTTCAACAAGACCATGTGCCTTACCGCTGAAGAGGCTACGGCTATGATAGATGAGGCGGCGAAATACGGCGTGAAGCTGGTATCGTCCCCCGGCCAGATGACCTCCCCCGCGCTCCGCCGCATGAGGAAAGCAATACTCACCGGCGAGATCGGCATACCGAGCTGGACCATCGGCGGCTCGGAAGGCGTGCTTTATTGGCACTGCTGGCAGCCCAACCGCGACTTCGGCAACGGCATGGAGAAAATAGACCCCACCTGGTACTTTAAGCAGCCGGCGGGCGGGCCTATCTGGGACTGCACCGTCTACGCCCTGCACGCCATGACCGGCATCTACGGCCCCGCCAAGCGCGTGACCGCATTCTCCGGCCAGCGGGTCAAGGAGTTCGAGTTTGACGGCCGCAAGATAGAGTCTGAGGTTGACGACTCCACGCAGATGATACTGGACTTCGGCGACGCGTTTTACGGAGTGATATACACCTCGCTGAAGGGCGACTTCGGCAATTATAACGGTTTCGGCACCATTACCTTCGGCACCGAGGGCCGGATCATGGACGGAAAAATCGTGGGCAAAAACGGAGAAGTCCAGCTCTACGACCCGAGCAAAATGGATTTGAACTTTGTGCGCGCCAATATGGGGCTGCCTCACCTGAACGACCACCAGGTCACCCTGGGCGAATCGCATATCTTCGAGGACATAAACCAGCTCTCCGAGTGGGCGCAGGGCGGAAAGCCCGCAGCCGGCACGGCGGAGCACGCCAGGCACGTCATAGAGATAATAGGCGCGGCCTATGAATCCGCCAGAACGGGCAGAGCCGTGGAGCTAAAGACGAGCTTCGTGCCCATTCCGCTGGAAGAGCTGTAAAGAGGCGCCGGAGGGAGCAGGACAATGATAAGAGTTATCCAAGTCGGCTATGGCTATTGGGGAGAGAGCTGGGTCCAGTACCTGCGGGACGACCCTAACTTTGAACTTGCGGCCCTGGTCGTCCGAACCGAGGAAACTCTGCAAAAAGCCAGAGTTAAGTGGAAACTGCCGAATTCAATCTGCTTTACGGACTATGACGAGGCGCTGAAACTGGACGCTGACCTTGTCATCATAGTCATGCCGCATTATGCCCACATCGAATTTGCGCGCAAGGCAGTGGAGGCGGGCAAGAACGTGCTCATAGAAAAGCCGCTTTGCGACGATATGGATGAGGCGAAGGAGTTCGCGAAGTGGATGCGCGGACGTAGTGAGCGCGTTTTTGTGAGCCATAACTACCGATATCGTGAGGAGCTTTGGCGCGTCCGCAGCGGAATAGAGAGCGGTGAGCTGGGGCAGCTTGAATTTGTGGAGCTGGACTATCGCGCCGGAATGACCACAGACCCCAACGAACACATCTGGAATATCCAGGGCTGGAGAGGCGGGCAGGTCTGTATGCAGGTCTATGAGGTCTGTATACACCACTTTGATATGTTCCGTTTCCTGACGCGTTCAAACGCGAAGTCGGTCTATGCCCTGGGCTGGAATCCGGAATGGGCCGTGACCCGCGGGCCGGAGTCGCTTTTCATAGTTATCGAGTTTGAAAACGGCGTGAAAGTGCAGTTTTCAAGCCACATGAGCTCAGTGGGCGCTCCCACCGAGTTCCAGGGAGACTGGAAGATACAGTGCAGCCGCGGTCTTGTGAGCTGGAGCTCGGGCGTCGGGCTGAACATAGCCCCGGCGGCGGATAAGCCCGGCGAGCTGCCCGGTCCCGACAAGGTTGATTTCCCGGGCACTGACAGAAAGGGCGTGCTGCACGACCTTTACCTGGAGCTGTGCGGGGAGGGCGGGACAGACCTGCCCAGCCTGGAGGACAACCTCAACAGTCTGGCCATAGCGGCCGCGGTTCTGCTTTCCGCCAAGGAAAAGCGCGTTGTTCAGCTCAGCGAGCTGCTTTGAGGTGCGTAAATGAGAGTTGCGGTAATAGGTGCCGGTCTGGTGGCAAAGACCTTTCATGTCCCCGCTTTTCTGGCTTGCCCCGGGGTCGAGATAAGCGCAGTATACGACAGGCGTCTGGAAAAAGCGGAAGCCCTGGCAGCGCCGCTGGGCGCAAAGGCGTTTACAGATTACGGCGAGCTTTTGCGCTCCGGCGCGGCGGATGCCGTCACGATATGTACCCGCACGGATATGCACTGCCCCATGGCGGTGCAGGCCGCAAGGGCCGGGAAGCACATCTTCCTGGAAAAGCCCATGGCCACAAGCGCCGCCGAGGCAAAGGAGATATGCGAGGAAACTGAGCGCGCGGGCGTTACGTTCATGCTGGGGATGCTCAACCGGTTCAGGACGGAGAGCCTTATCCTGACCGAGCGCCGCGAGGCCGGGCTGATGGGCGACATTTACCACGCCGACGCACGCTGGATAAGGCGGCGCGGCATACCCTCAAACGGCTGGTTCGTGCAGAAGGCGCTGTCCGGTGGAGGAGCAGGCATAGACATAGGCGTCCACGCAATAGACACTGCCTGGTACCTCATGGGCAGCCCCGAACCTGTGGCGGTCAGCGCCGTAACGCACAGCCGCCTGGGGGATGCCGGAGCCCGCGGCCTGAGCAGCTGGGGAACGGAAGCGCCCGCAGGCAGGCCTATGGACGTGGAAGAGGCGGCGGCCACTCTGATACGTTTTGAAAACGGCAAGAGCATGACCCTGACGGTCAGCTGGGCAATAAACGGCCCGGAGGAAGACTTCAATCTTAAAATATACGGCACCAGGGAGGGCGCAAGCTTAAATCCTTTCGTGATTTACGGCATGGAGCAGGGCTATTGCGCCGACATACAACCGAAGTTCGTGCGTGATGACGCGTGGAAAGAGGGCTTCAAAAACGAAATAGCGCACTTCGTACACTGCGTTGAGAGCGGGAAGCAGCCTGTGAGCTCGGCGCGCAGCTGCTACACTGTGCAGCGAATGATAGACGCTATTTATGAATCCGCCTCCCGAGCTGAGGAAATACGTTTGGATCGAGGTGAGGTATAGTGGAGCTTGACAGGCATTGGTGGAAGGAGTGCGTTTTCTACCAGATATATCCGCGCAGCTTCCAGGACTCGAACGGCGACGGTATAGGCGACCTGCGCGGAATAATAGACCGCGTGGATTACCTCGCAGACCTGGGAATAGGCGGTATCTGGCTGGGCCCGGTTTTTGAGTCCCCTGGAGACGACATGGGCTACGATATATCCGATTATCGCCGTATCCTGGACATCTTCGGCACCATGGAGGACTGGGAGGAGCTCAGAGACAAGCTGCACTCTCGCGGTATCAGGATACTTGTGGACCTCGTGGTGAACCACACCTCGGACGAGCACCCCTGGTTTGTAAGCGCCCGCAGCAGCCGTGACGACCCGAAGCACGACTATTATATCTGGAGAGAGGGCAGGGAAGGGAAGGAGCCCAACAATTGGGCGTCCTTTTTCACCCCTTCCGCGTGGGAGTATAACCCGCAGACGGACGAATACTACCTGCACCTCTTCTCCAAAAAGCAGCCGGACCTCAACTGGCATAACGAAGCCGTGCGCAAAGAGGTATATGAAATGATGTCCTGGTGGCTTGACAAGGGCGCGGACGGCTTCAGGATGGACGTTATAAACCTGCTGTGCAAAACCGACGGCCTGCCGGATGCCTCCGGGCCGACGGACATGAACGGCTATGTTTTCCCGGTTGAGCACATGTGCGACGTTCCGCCCATACACGAGTACCTACAGGAGATGGCGGAGCAGGTATACGCGGACAAGGACATCTTCACCGTAGGCGAGTGCATAGCGCTGAACACCGAAGAAGGGAAGAAGTATACTGCCGGAAAAAAGCGCGAATTGGACGCCGTGTTCTCCTTCGAGCACATAGACATGGACGGCCAGCCACTTGGCAAGTGGTATTACAGGCCCTGGGAGTTGCCTGAGCTCAAGGAGCGCCTGACCCGCTGGCAGAGCGAACTGCACGACGGCTGGCTCGGCCTTTTCTGGTCCAATCAGGATCAGCCACGGGCGCTCTCGCGCTTCGGCACCACGGGCAAGTACAGAGAGCGCTGCGCAAAAATGCTGGCGATGGTCCTGCATACGCTGCGCGGTACTCCGTTCGTCTATCAGGGCGAGGAATTGGGCATGGTAAACGTCCCGTGGACCGACGTGAGCCAACTCCGGGACATCGAGAGCCGCACGTTTGCAGAAAACTGTCGCCGATCCGGGGCGGGCGAGGAGTTTATGTGGGATGCAATACACCGCAAGGCCCGCGACAACGCCCGGACGCCCATGCCCTGGGACGGCAGCCCCAACGGTGGCTTCACCAGCGGAACGCCCTGGATAATGCTCAACCCGGACAACGACGAGATAAACGTTGAAAAGGCTCTGGCAGACCCTGACTCCGTCCTGCACTTTTACCGTCGCATCATAGCAATGCGCAAGGAAAACCTCATCATGCCATACGGCGAAGTAGAGCTGATATGGCCGGAGGACAAGCAGGTCTTTGCGTATTTTAAGCGCTTGGAGGGAGAGACTTGGCTTGTCGCCGCTAATTTCAGCGAAAACGAAGTTGTTCGCAGCTTCCCAGAGGGCGCCGCAGCCCCGGAACTGATACTCACGAACGCGGAAGACTGCGAGTGGCAAAGCGAAGGCCGCCTGAAACTTGCGCCGTATCAGGCCGTCATATTGCGCCTTTCATAGAGAATCGCGCGGCAAAAAAAGCACGCCTCCCCGGCAGGGGAGGCGTGTTGTCATTCCTTTTCTTCTTCCTCTTCAACAGGAGGGAGCTTTTTTATTTCCACCTCGGCGACGCGGCGGCTATCCACTGAGAGGACGGTGAAGCTGAGGCCGTCAAAGCTGAAGCTGTCTCCGGGCTTGGGGATGCGGCCGAGCTGTTCCATGACCCAGCCGCTGAGAGTGACGCTTTCACTCTCGCAGGCGATGTCGAAGCGCTCGAACACCTCGTCCAGTTCAGCCGAGCCGCTTACGCGATAGCTGTCCTCACCGGTTTGCCTGAGCTCTTCCACGACCTCATCGTGTTCATCCCAGATGTCGCCAACCAGCTCTTCCAGGATGTCCTCCATAGTTACGATGCCCAAAGTACCGCCGTACTCATCCGTGACGACTGCTATGTGTGCCTTGGCCCTTTGCAGAGTCTTGAGCAGGGCGCTTATTTTGATGCTGGGCGGGACGTACACAGGCTGAGACATGATGGCGGCGAGTCCGCCGTCCGCTATGCCGCGGTCATAGAAATCCTTCTGGTGAACAACGCCGACTATGTTGTCTATGCTGCCGTCGTAAACAGGCAGGCGTGAAAAGCGCGAGCTGCGGAAGGCGGCCGCGACGGTCTCCTCGTCCGCGTCGAGCTGGACAGCCACAAGGTCCACGCGAGGGGTGAGCACGTCGCCGGCCTCCTGCTCAGTGAATTCAAGCGCGCTGCGCAGCAGTTCGACCTCGTCGCTGTCTATGCCGCCGCCCTCTCCTGCCTCGTCCACGATGACAGAGAGCTCCTCCTGCGTCATGCTCCGGTCGCCCTTCACGCGGAAGAGTTTGGCGACGAGCTTTTTCCAGAGCCCGAAAACCCAGCTCAGGGGCATCAGCACCCACATGAACACGCGCAGCAGCGGCGCAGAGAAGCGCGCGAAGCTCTCCGGCGCCTCCTTGGCGACGCTTTTCGGGGTTATTTCGCCAAAAATAAGCACAACAATGGTCACAACGACGGTGGATACCGAGGCGCCCTTGTCCGAGTCGTTCAGCAGTCTGATAAATGTTACCGTACCGATGGACGACGCCGCGATGTTGACTATGTTGTTGCCGATGAGCAGGGTGGAGAGCAGCTTGTCAAAATCCGAGACGAGCTTCAGCACCTCTGCGGAGCGCTTGTCGCCCCTGTCGGCCTCCGCCTTCAGGCGCGCACGGTTGAGCGATGAGAACGCTGTCTCTGTGGCTGAGAAATACGCCGAGAACAGCACCAGGACCGCCATTATGACGATGCTTGTAAGATAATCCATAGTTTATGTATGACCTCCAAAAATCATATCTATACGGATGAAAGCCATTTCAGGGCGCAAAAAAGCGCACCTGTGCCCGGCTTGGGTACAGATATGCGCAACATATGGCGGTCACAGCAGGGGTATGCCAGTTTCCGTCGCTACTATCGCTGTCCTCCATGGGACCGGGCTCGCTCCTTTCCTGATTCCGCGCCTGGGCGCAGTCAATGGCGGAATTATACACCACTAATAGCGCTTTGTCAACCGCACGCGCGGCGAATATGCAGTTATTGCCATGCGGAGAGTGATATGACGAGTTCAGAGAAAAACTAAAATTCAGCATAAACGCTGAGGGAGGCGGCGAGAGAACGCCGGTCATATTTGCTGCGACAGAGCTTATGGGATTGTTAATAATGCTAAATTAATGGCAATCAGCACAAAGCGGGCTTCGACGCTTTGTAGATATTGTGTTATGAAGATTAAAAAATATAGAATAACAAAAGCGCTTGAGCTAATTCTCAAGTGTGAATATTGAAGTTAAAATTGAATCAGAAAAGGGCGAAAGCCACGTGTTTTTAAAAAGTTTGTATGCAGAACATGTCCACATGGGCGAGGTCGTCTCCGAGGCTGAGCGCATCGAAAACCCCGTCTACTGCGAGATGATAGCCGGGCGCGTGACGAATCTGGCTGACTGCACCACTGAGATGGACATCTCCGGCGACAACCGCTCCGTCGCTGCGGGCGTGCTGACCGACGACCCGAACGTGCGTGTTATCATTGCGTATAACTCCCTTGTTTCCACGGCCGGCAGCCAGTACATAATGGACACCTATCCTGAGGATGAGCAGGATGAGTTTGCCTTCTTCTCCGGCGGAGTAATGGGCGACGAGTACGAATACCTCATAGGCGCCGTGTCCGAGACTTCCGGCACCAAGAGCGTGTTCCGCGGTGCCTGCCAGTTCGGTGGCGGCGACGCGGCGGCCACCCTGGCGAACCTTGCCTATAACGTCATGTTTGGCGAGGCCGGCGTGGACTACGACAAGTCCAACCCCAACAGCATCGGCCTGTATTTCCCGATAGACGCGGAGCTGAACGGCGGCAACGCGGCCCTCGTCTGCTTTGACACCTCGCCCTACATTGAGAGCTTCACCTATGAAGAAGTGCTTGCCCGCGAAAACCTGATGGTCTACTGGGATGAGCAGAACGAGAGCTTCCCCGCACGCACTCAGAAGGCGGGGGAGGTGGTGCTCGAAGCGCGCGACCTCACCGGCAACAGCGCCCTTGCGGAGAAATACCGCGGCGAGCTGAGGATAAAGGTCCCGGGTGTAAAGCAGATGGTGGTGAATCTCTCCGGAGGCAATCAGCAGAAGGTGGCCCTAGCAAAAGCCCTGGCCGCCGACCCGGACATCATCATCTTCGACGAGCCGACAAAGGGCATAGACGTCGGCGAAAAGCAGGAAATCTACCAGCTTATGAACGACCTAGTGGAGAGCGGCAAGGCCATCATAATGGTTTCCTCGGATATGGAGGAGATACTGGGCATGTCAGACCGCATAATCGTCCTGCATGAGGGCCTGGTGTCGGGTGAGCTCATGCGCGGCGAGTTCAGCCAGGAGCGGGTATGGGCATCTGCTTTGTAATGATCAGCGGCGGCATTGACCTATCCGTCGGTTATCAGATGGCCGTCTGTGGCTGCGTCGCGGCGATCATCATGCTGGAGACGACGCTGCCTTTCTGGGTAGTCTGGCCGGTCTGCATCGTGCTGGGCTTCCTCATGGGTACGCTCAACGGCCTTATCGCTTCCAAGCTCAAGCTGTTTCCGCTTGTCGTGACGATAGCCACAAGCGAGGTGTTCAAGGGCATTGCCTATACGATAACCTCATCGAAGTCCTACTCCGGTATGCCGGACGCCTTCCGTGCGCTTTACAAGACGAAACTACTCGGTCTCCCGCTGGACGTCTACCTCGCAATTCTCGTCGTCGCCGCCACCTGGATAGTGTTGAACAAGACCCACTTCGGCCGCGACGTGCTGGCCGTCGGCGGCAACAAGGAGTGCGCAAGGCTCTCCGGAATCCGCTCGGACCTGGTTCAGACCCTCTGCTTTGCGCTGACCGGCGCCATTTTTGCCATTGCCACCCTGGACATGCTCGCCCAGCAGAACCAGACCTCCGCCACTACCGGCCCGGGTACTGAGATAACCTGCCTGACTGCGGCGATAATCGGCGGCATCAGCATGATGGGCGGCAAGGGCAACGTCGTAGGCATGGTCGCTGGCATCTTCGTCATGCAGATGATAGCCAACGGCATGCAGCTGGCGGGCTGGGGGACCTATACCCAGTACATCGTCAAGGGCGTCATTCTTCTGTTGGCCATAGGCTTTGATGCCATCAAAAACTATCCCAAGCCTGTCGTGCGCATACACAAGGACAAGGTCCGCCGGCAAGGCCTCCTGAGGGGGGTGGGTCCCATGAATGAGCCTAAAACCTCGCCCGGCCTTGGCGCGCCGCCACCGGGCTGGACTCCGCCCATGGCAGACATCAGCTGGGTACGCCGGAAGTACCTTGACATTCCATATGCAGGGCAGAGCCCGAACCAGCGGCTAGACATCTATCTGCCGCAAGAGGGGGAGGGGCCGTTCCCTCTGCTCATACACGTCCACGGCGGCGGCTTCGCCTTTGGCGACAAGCGCGACGACCACATGAACGCCTACCTAAAGGCCCTTGGCTGGGGCTGGGTCGCCGCTTCTGTGGAGTACCGCCTGAGCGGCGAAGCGCCCTTCCCGGCAGCCGTGCTGGACCATAGTGAAGCTACCAAGAAATCCCGTCAGAAGATGTACGAGGAAGCCGCAGCCGGAAATCCCGAAGCCCAAGCCCGGTATGAAAACTTCCTTGCTGCAAGGCGGGAGAACTACCACAAAAAGAAGCAGGACGAGAAAGGAGAACAAATCGCATGAGAAGATTGATTGACAACGGGAACCGCCCTATTACCCCGAAGCCCCATATCGGCCACTATGGGCGGCTGCGGAAAGCCTATCTGGAACAATACCGCCACCGCCTTTATACCGCCC
>OGXT01001348.1_pt1 | contig 24120 bp, 23 predicted proteins | sample 1576361 | NCBI WGS metagenome assembly OGXT01 (sample SAMEA3541514, study PRJEB24748) | human gut metagenome | biome: human gut; feature: human-associated habitat; material: faeces | place: China | collected 2012 | reverse complement strand
AGTACCCTGCATATCCACGTCAGCGGCCCACAGATAGCCGCCCATTAAAGGTTCCTTTTCGCCAGTGGCGTTGCCCTTACCAGCATTGACGCGGTGGTACTGGGACTCCAGCAGCTCGATCTTCACGTTTCCAACGGTGAAAGTGTTGGTCTTAGCATCGGTATCCGTGAAATACGCCACGGTGGCGCCGGCGATGGCCATAACCACCAGGACAGCGGCCAGGCACAGGGATACGATCTTCTTCTTAGTCATGACTCTTTTTTCCTTTCATTTATGTAATAAAATAAACTGGGGAAACGGGAGGAGATTAGAGCGTAGAAGCGGCAGCCCAAGCATCAACTGCGGTAAAGTCCTCTGTAGCACTCTTATGCAGCTGAGTTGCATAAGCGGTGATGGTCAGAGTGGGATAATTCGCAGTGTTCAGGCCTTCCATCATCACCTCAGTAACATCACTCTTAACGGTGACCTGGTCATTCCGCAGAACGCTGAAAGCTGTGTCAAAGTCAGCAGTAGTAACCTTGCGTGCATAGACGTTGGTCTCTCCGGTAACAAGCTCCCAACCAGTGGCCGGTGCATACGTCAGATACTGGTCAAAATTAGCGGACTTCTCGATTTTCACGAACAGCCAGCACTCCTCGCTGCCAGCGAGAACCTTAGCCGCAGGGTCTTTCTCGATAGTATAACCGGGAACCATCTTATACTGGGTACCAGTGGTTTCCTTCAGCTCGATCTTAATGTTGCTGGGAGCGAAGGTGTTTGTCACCACGTCAGACTTTGCGGTCAGCCAGGCCAGCGTACCGCCCACGGCGCAGCACAGCACCAGAACGACAGCCACCAGGGAGACCCATGCTTTCTTCTTCATGTTTTTTCTTCCTTTCCCGAATTGATTTTGGGGTTTATTTTATTTCAACAGGCGCCGGGGCCCCTCGCCCCCTTTGCCTGTCGGAAACGAAGTCAGCCGGGGTTTATTACTTATACATCTGAGCAGCAAAAGCAGTCCAGGCAGCATCGGCACTGGGGTCGCCGTTGGCATCAACAAAGCCGTCCGCCTGGATGGCCTCGGCCACCACGTTGATCTCAAAGCCCTGCAGTGCCTTCAGCTGATCGCCGGTAGCCCACTCGGGAACCGTAATGCTGTCGAACAGAGCGGGCAGCACGACATCTTCAGTAGGAGCAGCAACGGTCTCGTTGTAATAGAAATAATAGGTCAGGGTGTCATTCTTAGCATCAAAGTACTTGCCATTGGCCAGCATTTCTTCCGTGTCGACCATATTGTCGGGGATGATGCCGTCCCACTTGGCAGCATTGGCCTCCACAAAGTTGACCATGCGGATCAGGGGATATGCATTCTCAACACCGGTAGGGCCGTCCTCAGCGAATTCGGGATCCGTACACATAGCAATGAGCGCAGAAGCCTTGTTGAAGGTGACCTTCATGCGGACATAGGACGCCACGCTGGGTGTCAGCACCGTGACGGTAGGATCCTTGGTGTAGGTGTGGCCGGGCAGCAGCTTGTACGCATTGCCCGGAACACGCTCAGCATCCGCCAAATTCGTTACCTGATTGCCTTGCTTGTTAATGGCATTGCCGTTGTCATCGACCTTCGCTTCGTCCAAAGTAATGGCAACGTTGCCGACAGTAAAGGTGTTCTTGACATCCTTGCTGTCCGTCAAATACGCCATGGTGCCCAGCACGGAAGCGGCCACGAGCAACACCGCGCACAGAGACATCAGCAGCGCCTTAGTCTTTGTTTTTGCTTTCATCACAAAAACCTCCTGATAAAGAATAATATATATGGGAGCCTTGCGGCGTTACCCCCTCAGTCATGGGCGGTGGGGGCTGCCCCATCGCCCTTGCCCTTCCCTTTCCCCTTTTTATCGCTGTCGTCCAGCAGGTCGGGCAAAAAGACCAGCAGCACCAGCACCACGGCAAAGCCGATGGCAAAATACAGCCCCGGCGGATTCTGCACAAAGTTGGCGAAATACCCCAGATAGGGGACGGAAAACACAGGCTTGCCAATGACGTTTTTATAATGCACGGGCGTACCGTCCGGGGCATCGTTGGCGTCCCCCTGGGTGCGGAAGCGGAGGACGGAGCTGTCCTCCTGGTCGGGCAGGATCTCGATGATCCGGTGGGTGGCCACGGTATCCTCATTGAGCATGAAGGTGATGGGGTCCCCCACCTGCAGGTCGGCAGGGTCCACGCTCTTGACATAGAGCAGGGAGCCGGTGTGATAAGTAGGCTCCATGGAGCCGGAAAGGACGACATATGTATTCAGCCCCACCAGCCGGACGCCCACCAGGGCCACGGCCAGCAGCACCACCAGCGCCACCAGCACCGTGCTGACTACATTCCAAATTTTTTTAAACGAATGACTCATTATAATATGTACTCCCGGGGATTATTCTGCGTTGGCCGGACGGAGCAGCCGTAAAAACCGCAAAAAAGCTTATCTCCTGTGTGATAAGCACAATGCGCAATTCGATGTCAAGACAAAATAAAGCACAATGTACATCAAAATGCAATAGCTAAAAACGAAATTTTGAATAAAAATTTGAAAGAATTTTCTCTTGCAGCAAAAAAGAGCAATATTTTTGTAAATAATTGTAAGATACCGGAATTTTTTGTAGCCAAAATAGGGGCAGGTAGAATTTATTATCGGTCGATCGTTTTTTGCAGCAGAAACGATTTTCAGCATCAAACCGAGTCTCTCCGGGCGCTTACAGTAAGCGCGGCGGGATACATAGCTGCGGCTGATGCCGAAGGCCGCGGCCACCTGGCGCTGGGTTTGGGGCAGGCGGCCGGATAGCCCGTACCGGCGGCGGATGACCTCCGCCTCCCGGTCCGTAAGGCAGCGGCCCACCAGCTCCCGGATGCGCAGGCGCTCCTCCCGGTCGGCCATGTCCGAGAGCATGGTGTCGTCGCAGCCCACCACGTCCATGAGGCTGAGGGCGCCCCCGGCGGCGTCGGGCTCGATGGTATCGGACAGGGACACCTCCCCCTGCAGCTTTTTGCGGCTGCGGAAATACATGAGCACCTCATTCTCCACACAGCGGGAGGCGTAGGTAGCCAGGCGGATCTTTCGCTCCGGGCGGAAGGTATCCACGGCCTTGATAAGCCCGATGGTGCCGATGGAAATCAGATCCTCCTGCTCCGCCGCCTGGGTGTAGTATTTTTTGATAATGTGCGCCACCAGGCGCAGATTATGCTCCACCAGGATGTTCCGGGCCTCCAGATCCCCGGCCAGGCTGCGCTCTAAGTACATTCGCTCCTCTCCGGCGCTCAGCGGCTTGGGAAAGGACCCGGTATCCCCCGTAAGGCGCAGAGTCAGGAACAGGCTGTTAGCCAGCAGAAACAGCGCTGCAGACAGCATATGCATCTCCCCTTTCCCTGCCATCCTATGCCCCCATGGGCAGTCCCTATACAGATAAAAAAGTACGCCCGGCGGCCCGGGCAAAAACCGCCTTTTGCCGCAGTTTCCGGGTCCGTGGTAGATATTTTATCCGCCAAGCCCATTTAAGCGCTAATTTTTTCGCCTTTTCTGTTGACATTTCTCTCTTATGCTGATAAAATATTTTTGCAAAAAAACGGTAAATAAATAGATTTTTCAGTAAGCAGGTGATCGTATGCTGCACAAGGAATCCAAATCGGATAGAAACAAGCGCTTCGCGCGGATCTGGAGCCTGTCCCGCTCTGACGCGGGCAAGACCCAGGAGTTCATGGCCAACGGCCTGGGCGTCAGCAAAAAAACCATTCAAAACTGGGAAAAAGGCGCCAGCGCCCCGGATCTGTACGAGGGGTCGGAGTGGTTTCGCGTATTGGGCACCAATCCCATGCCCTACTACCTGGCGTTTTTGTACCCCTGGCTGTTCGACGGCATCAAGCCCGAGGACGATGACCAGGAGATCGAGCAGGCCCTGCTGTTTTTGGTGAAGAACATGACCTCAGTAGAAAAGCGGGAAATGCTGTATCTCATGGCCGGTCGCCACGGCAGCCCCTGGTACTCCCTGCTGCAGATGTTCACCGCCCACTGCCACTGCTCCCTGCGCTCCCGGGTCACCGCCGCCCGTACTATTTTGGAGAATTACGAGATGGACAAGGCCTGCGGCTCCCTGGTGTGCCAGGATAACGTGCAGCCGGATATGAAGATGCTGCACCACGCTGTGGAGGAGGGCAAGCTGTCCGTTTTCAACCAGCTCTCCGGCTATACCAATGTGGACTTTCCCACGAAGGATTGATCCATCCTTCCCCGTCCCTCTCCGCTCCGGCGGAGGGGGACATTCTACTGTCGAAAATTCCTTTGGGTTTTTCCGGCAAAAGCCTCGTAATCTGCTACGGGCGGCAAACTCTGCGATACTTTTTTCATGCATTAACTCCTCCTTCTGCCAAAGCGGAGGGAGCAGTTTTTTTACCGCCATCGGCCACGGCTCTTGTTATCAGCGGCCGGCTTTGGTATAATGGAAGCAGATTGAAAGGGGGCAGGGCCATGCGTTCATTGGCGGCTATCGCATTTTCCTTTGCGGCGGCCATCCTGTCCCTGTGCCTGCTGCCGGTGGGGCATTGGGTCTTTTGGGCGGCGGGTATTCTGGCAGCGGCCGGCGGACTCGTCTTGCTGCTGCCCAGACTGCGGGCCCTCGGGCGGCTTCGGGTCTACCTGGCCCTCATCACCCTATCCCTGGCGGCGGGGCTGCTGTATGGCCGTGGCTGGAGCGCCCTGGTGGCGCATCCTGTGCAGGATAAGTGCGGCAGCAGCCATCTGTTTTCCGCCACGGTGTGTGATTGGCCGGAGCAGCGGGATTTTGGCTGGCGGGTCACGGTGCGCCTGGCAGATGCCCGGGGCGCCAAGGCCGCGTGCTATCTCAGCGATGAAGCGGCCGCCCTTTTGGAGCCGGGGCAGACCCTTTTGGGAAGTGCCTACTGGCAGGATGCCTCCGTTATCAAGGGCACAGAGCTGTCCACCTTCACCTCCCGGGGTATCTTTGTCCTGTTGTACTGCGAGGAGATGCCCACGGTGGCCCAAGGCCAGGCCGGCTCCCTGCGATATCTGCCCCAGCGGATGGAAAAGGCCTTCCGGGACAAAATCGCCCGGATATGGGAGCGTGACGGCACTGTGGCCGGTCTCCTGCAGGCGGAGCTTCTGGGAGAGCGCAGCGGCATCTCCGAAGAACTGTCCGTCCGCTTTTCCGAGGCGGGTGTGAGCCATCTGTTTGCCGTTTCCGGGCTGCACTGCGCCTTTTTGCTGACGCTGCTGAGTCTGCTTGTAGGGCATCGGCGCCGGCTTTTGGCGGCAGTGGGCACGGCAGTGCTGATATTTTATATGTTTATGGTGGGACTGACGCCCTCGGTGGTTCGGGCGTGTATCATGCAGTTTTTCCTGCTGCTGGCGCCCCTGCTCAAGCGGGATGCCGATCCTATCACCTCCCTGGCGGCGGCTCTGGGACTCATTCTGCTGGTCAACCCCTATGCCGCAGCCAGCGTGAGCCTGCAGCTCAGCTTTGGCGCCATGCTGGGGCTGATCCTGGTCACGCCCCGGGTCTACGGATTCTTCCGGGCAAGGAAACAGCCCCGGGCAAGGCTTGCGGCCAAGGCATGCACTTTTTTGACCGGTACACTCTCCTCCACCCTGGGGGCTATGGTGTTCACCGTACCGCTGACGGCCTACTATTTCGGCGTATTTTCCGCAGTGTCGCCGCTGACAAGCCTGGTGTGTATCCCCTTGGCCTCCGGTAATTTCATGGCCGGCTTTTTGACGGTGCTGGCGGGCTTTGTTTGGCTGCCCGCCGCCCGAATTCTGGGATATGTCAGCTGGGCCCTGAGCAAGCTGTTTCTGCTGGCGGTGGACCTGGCCGTCTCCATTCCCCACCACGCGCTCTACACGGATACCAATCCATTCTTGGTTTGCTGGCTGGTGTTTGTATACGCTCTTTTCATTTTGTGCGTCCTGACCCGAGACCGGCTCCGGAAATATGCCCTGGCTGCCGTGCTGTCCCTCCTGGCTTTGGTGCTGTGCGTCAACCTGCGCGCAGCAGAGTTTCACAGCGGTGAGTTGACAGCGGTCGCCGTGGATGTGGGACAAGGGGCCAGCACCCTGCTGCTGTCCGGCGACGATGCCATCCTGGTGGATTGCGGCAGCAGCAACCGCTACAAGCATCCGGCCCAACAGGTGCTCTCGCAGCTGGGCAGTATGGAGGTGCGCCGTCTGTCGGCGGTGGCCGTAACCCACTTCCATGCCGACCACACCAACGGCCTGGCGGAGCTGTTCAGCCGGGTGGAAATTGACCGGCTCTATCTGCCGCAAATAGAGGACGACTACGGCGTGCGGGATAAACTGGTGGCTCTGGCCCAGGAGCACGGCACTCAGGTGCTGTTCGTCACAGAAAAACAATCCATTCCCCTGGGGCAGTGCAGCCTCACGGTTTTCCCGCCCGTGGGCTCGGGCGATCCCAACGAGCAGGGACTGACATACCTGTGCAGCAGCGGCGATTTTGACCTGCTTATTACGGGCGATATGTCCGGGCAGACGGAGCTGGCGCTGATCGGGCAGTACGACCTGCCGGATCTGGAGGTCCTTATGGTGGGCCATCACGGATCCAAATATAGCTCCCAGCAGGATTTCCTGTCCGCCCTTACCCCGGAGGCGGCCATCATCAGCGTGGGAGACAACAGCTACGGTCACCCCACGGACGCGGCCATTTCCCGGCTGGAGGCCGTGGGCGCAGAGGTCTACCGCACCGATACCCAGGGCTGTATCACCGTGACCGTACACTATCACTAACGAGAGGAGCCACACGCTATGGCATCGGAAAAGAGCAAAGCCTCAGGCAAAAACGCCGCATACGACCGCCTGCGCAAAGCCATAAAGGAAAAAGCGCCTGCCCGGGCCTATCTGTTTTACGGGGAGGAGAGCTACCTGCGCCAGACCTATGTCCAGCAGCTGCAGGAGCTTCTCATTCCCAGGGGCAGCGAGGATTTTAATCTCCACCGGCTCTCCGGCAGCCGTGTCACGACCCAGGACGTGGCCGACGCCGTGGAGTCCATGCCCATGATGGCGCCCAGCACCCTGGTAACAGTGACGGATTGGGATATTTTCAGGCTCGATGAAAGTCAGCGCAGCCAGCTCACGGAGCTTTTAGAGGATCTGCCGGACTACTGCACCGTGGTGTTTATCTATGACACAGTTCCCTACAAGCCGGACCGGAAAATGAAAAAGCTCACCGCCGCCATAGATAAAAATGTGGAGGTGGTGGAGTTCCAGGGGCAATCCCGGGACGCACTGGTCCGTTGGCTGCAAAAGCGCTTCCGTGCCCTGGACCGCAGCATCGACCAGCAAACGGCGGACTATATGCTCTTTTACTGCGGCTCCATGATGGATAACCTCATCGGCGAGGTGAACAAGGTGGCGGCCTTTGCCAAGGCCGAGCAGGTCACCGCTGCCGATATTGCCGCCGTGGCGGAGCCGGTGCTGGACGCCCGGATCTTCGACATGACCAACCACATCTCCGCCCGGGATTATAACAAGGCTGCCGCCGTGCTGGGAGACCTGCTGCGGATGCAGACGGAGCCCATCGTCATCCTGGGAGCCATCGGCAAGGAGCTGCGGCGGCTCTATACCGCCCGCATGGCTTTAGACAGTGGCAAGGACCGTTTTTGGCTCATGGACCTGTGGCAGATGCGCAGCGACTATCCCGCAAGGCTCCTCCTCCAGGCGGCCCGGCGGGTGGATCATGCGTGGTGCAAGCGCTCCCTGGCCGCCTGCCAGCTGTTGGATCGGCGCATGAAAAGTGAAAAAAACATTGACCGGGAGGGTGAACTGGTGCGATTTGTTATGGAGCTGGCGGAGCAATGAGCAAGCCGCGCATTGAAGAAGTCATCGTGGTGGAGGGCCGCTACGACAGAAATATGCTTTTACAGGTGGTGGACGCCACCGTTGTGGAGACCGGCGGCTTCTCCGTGTTCAACGACCGGGAGAAGCTGGCCTTTCTTCGGAAATTGGCCCAAAAGCGGGGCCTGATCCTTCTGACGGATTCCGATGGGGCGGGCTTTGTCATCCGCAATTATCTCAAGGGGGCTATTCCAACGGAGCAGGTAAAGCAGGCCTACATCCCCGACATCCCCGGCAAGGAGCGCCGCAAGCGCAAGGCCGGGAAAGAGGGCAAGCTGGGCGTGGAGGGCATGACCCCGGAAATTCTCCTGCAGGCCCTGCGCCGGGGCGGCGCTACCTTTGTGGGGGAGGCCGCTCCCTCAGCCGCAGTCTCCATCACCAAGGCCGACCTGCTGGACCGGGGCCTCATCGGTCCCGGCAGTACCCAAAAGCGACAGCAGCTGCTGAAAAATCTGGAGCTGCCGGAACACCTGACCCCCAACGCCCTGCTGGAAACACTGAATCTGCTGATGAGCCGGGAGGAATTTTATGAACAGCAATTCTTTGGAGATTGAGCGCCGCTTTCTCATCCTCCGCCCGCCGGAGCCGGAGCTGGCGGCCCGGTGCAGCCACGTCTATCACATGGAGCAGACCTATCTCCTCTCCCCGCCTCACCAAACGGAGCGCGTCCGCCGCCGGGAAGGGGCTGACGGCGTGGCCTTTTTCCACACTGTGAAAATTGACCGCAGCGCCATCACCCGCCTGGAGCAGGAGGAGGAGATCACCCCCGAGGCATACGACGCCTACCTCACCCGCCGGGATCCCATGACCGAGACCATCCGCAAGACCCGTTACTGCCTGCCGGAGGGGCCATACATCTTTGAGATCGATTTCTATCCCTTCTGGCCCCGCTGCGCCGTCATGGAGATCGAGCTGCCCCGGGAGGATACCCCCTTCCGTTTTCCGGATGGCATCACCGTGGTGCGGGAGCTCACCGGAGACCGGCGCTTCAGCAACGCAGCCCTATCCCGGCATATACCCGCGGAAAGTGAGCTAATATAGAACGGAAGTCTTGCATTTTTCGTATGCAGTCGGTATAATAGTATAATATTTTTGCAGTAATTTACTATAAGGAGTAAAACAATATGAGCGAGGAAAACAAAGTCATCGCCGCTAACGAGCCCGAGCGCGCCGAGGGCAGCAACTTTATTGACAATTTCATCACCGAGGACCTGGCTCCCGGCGGTCAGTACGAGGGCATGACCGTCCACACCCGTTTTCCCCCGGAGCCCAACGGTTACCTGCACATCGGCCACTGCAAGGCCCTGTGCATCGACTTCGGTACCGCTGAGAAGTTTGGCGGTCTGTGCAACCTCCGTATGGACGACACCAACCCCACCAAGGAGGATGAGGAGTTTGTGGGCGCCATCCAGCAGGATATCCACTGGCTGGGCTTCGATTGGGGCGACCGTTTCTTCTTCGGCAGCGACTATTTTGAGGAGGATTACCGCCAGGCGGTGCTGCTCATCCAAAAGGGTCTGGCCTATGTGTGCCAGCTGACCCCCGAGGAGTTCAAGGCCAACCGGGGCGACATCGGTGTGCCCGCCATCTCCCCCTACCGGGACCGGCCTATTGAGGAAAGCCTGGACCTGTTCCGGCGTATGCGCGCCGGGGAATTCCCCAACGGTGCCATGACCCTGCGTGCCAAGATCGACCTTGCCAGCGGCAACTTCAATATGCGCGACCCGGTCATCTACCGCATCAACCACATGAGCCACCACCGCCAGGGCGACAAGTGGTGCATCTATCCCATGTACGACTTCGCCCACCCCATCCAGGATGCTCTGGAGGGCATCACCCACAGCCTCTGCTCCTTGGAGTTTGAGGCCCACCGGCCGCTCTATAATTGGGTTATTGAGCACTGTGAGCTGCCCGCCCACCCCCGGCAGATCGAGTTCGCTCGCCTGGGCATCGACCACACCGTCATGTCCAAACGCAAGCTGCGTGCTTTGGTAGAGGAGGGTCGGGTCTCCGGCTGGGACGATCCCCGTATGCCCACCCTCTGCGGCCTGCGCCGCCGGGGCTACACCGCCGCCTCTATCCGTAATTTCTGCGAACGCATCGGTGTGGCCAAGTCCCCCAACGTGGTGGAGTTTGGCTTCCTGGAGCACTGCCTGCGGGAGGATCTGAACGCCACCGCCGAGCGCACCATGGCTGTGCTGCGCCCCATTAAGCTCACCATTACCAACTATCCCGAGGGCCGGAGCGAGGTTTTCCAGGTGGAAAACAATCCCACTGACCCCACTCAGGGCACCCACGAGATCACCTTTAGCCGCCACCTGTGGATGGAGGCCGACGACTTCCTGGAGCAGCCCATCCCCAAGTATAAGCGTCTGTTCCCTGACGGCCCCGAGTGCCGCCTGAAGGGCGCGTATCTGGTGAAGTGTACCGGTTGTGTCAAGGATGAAAGCGGCCATATCACCGAGGTTCTCTGCGAATACGACCCCAACTCTCGGGGCGGCGACCCCGCCGACGGCCGCAAGGTCAAGGGTGCAACGCTCCACTGGGTAGATGCGGAAAACTGCCTGGACGCTGAGGTGCGCCTCTATGATAACCTTTTCTCCGATGCCCAGCCCGACGGGCCGGATAAGAACTTCCTGGATTGCCTGAACCCCGAATCTCTCTCCATCCTCACCGGATGCAAGGTGGAAAAGGGAATGGCTGCCGTGGCCGCCGAATTTGATAAGCGGGAAAATCGCACCGGCACCAACGCCCCCACCTTCCAGTTTATGCGCACCGGCTATTTCTGCATGGATAACCGCCACTGCACAGCAGACCACCTGGTCTTTAACCGCAGCGTCTCCCTGAAGGACAGCTTCAAAAAATAAGAATGATATGGAAGTATCCCCCGCGCCAAAGGGCGTGGGGGATACTTTTTTGGTGTTTCAGGGCACAAAAAAGCAGGGGTGGACAGAATCATCCACCCCTGCAAGGGGTCAACTTACTATGATGCCCTCGTGGTCTACAGGCAGGGGGAGCTGGCGCCAATGGCCGGGAAGCTCAGAAAGACGGGCGGCAAGCCTTGCATCAAAATCCGGGTCTGCGGACAGGCACAGGAGGGTGGGTCCCGCACCGGAGATAAAGAACGCCACGCAGCCGCAGCTATTAGCCAGGGCCTCGGCCTCGTCAAACCCGGGGATCAGGGTGCGGCGGAAGGGCTGATGGAGCTTATCCCGGAGAGAGATGGAAATGGTCTCCGTGTCACCCTCCTCCAGGGCCCGCAGCAGCACGGCCGTACGGGAGACGTTAAAAATAGCGTCCCCGTAGGGAACCTCCTTCGGCAGGACACTTCGGGCCAGGTAGGTGGAAAGCTGAAAATCCGGGATTAGGGCCGTACAGCGCAGGCGCTTGTGCAGGCTGTACCGGGCGATATAGGGCCGTTCATTTTCCACAAAGGAGGCGACCAATCCACCGAAGATGGCTGGGGCCAGGTTATCCGGGTGGCCCTCAATGTCATTGCACACGGCCAGCAGCTCCGCCCGGGTCAAGGGGGAGCCGTGGTTTGCATTGGCTCCGGCGGCACCGGCAGCGATAAGGGCGGCGCTGCTGCCCAGGCCCCGGCAGATGGGAATCTCCGCCTGCACGGAGATGCGCAGGCCCGGCATGGGCAGGCCCAGCTTGGAAAGCACGGCCTTGTAGGCGACCACGGCCAGGTTCTCCGCCGTAGCATATTCCGGGTCAACACCCTCGAAATACAGCCCCTCGGACAGCTCCTCAAAGGTGAGGGTATTATAAAGGGCCAGGGCCAGACCCAGGGTATCAAAGCCGGGGCCCAAATTGGCGGTGGTAGCGGGAACGCGGACGGTTACCATTGTGTCTCACCTGCCTTCTGCAGGACATAGTCCAGCATGTCCTCCCGGTCGATAACGTCGGTATGCCGCACGGGCTTTTGCCGCAGAGAGGCGAGATTTTTAGGCACAGGCACGCCGGTGCAGGCGTGGAGAGCTTCCATGACGGCAAATTCATCGTCTGCCACCCGCTGCCCCAGGGCAGATAGAACAGCCGCGGGGAATTTATAGGGGCTGGCGGTGGAGAGGACCACCACCGGCACACCGTCCCGATGCATGTGGATAAACTGGTCGGCCACAGTCCAGGCCACGGCAGTATGTGGATCACAGAGGTATTTTTCCCGGGCCCAGACCCTGCCTATGGTGCGAGCGGCGGCGTCATCATCGCAGCAGCCGCAGGAGAACTCCGCCTGGAGCTTCTGCAGCAGCTCATCCGTCACCTTATAGTGGCCCACCTCATTGAGGTCCTTCATAAGCCCCGAAACATAGGCATCGTCCCCGGTGAGGAGGCTCAAAAGCCGCTCTAAGTTGCTGGAAACCAGGATGTCCATAGAAGGTGAGGTGGTCTTATAGAAGGTGCGGCGCTTGTCGTAGACGCCGGTGGAGAGGAAGTCCGTAAGGACGTCGTTGCGGTTGGAGGCACAGATGAGCCGGCCCACGGGCAGGCCCATACGTTTGGCAAAGTAGCCTGCTAAAATGTCGCCGAAGTTGCCGGTTGGTACGCAGAAATGCACCTTGTCCCCCACACGGATGCGGCCGGAGCGCACCAGGTCGGCGTAGGCCTTGAAATAGTACACGATCTGCGGCGCCAGGCGGCCAATGTTAATGGAATTGGCGGAGGAGAGACGCACGCCGGGCAGGTCCTCCTCGTCACAGGAGGCGAAGATGCGCTTGACGCCGGTCTGGGTATCATCAAAATTGCCACGGACGGCGCAGACCTTCACATTGCCGCCCTCCTGGGTGACCATCTGCGCCTGCTGCACGGCGGATACGCCCCCGTGGGGGTAGAAGACGATGATCTTGGTGCCGGGCACATCCCGAAAGCCCTCCAGCGCCGCTTTGCCGGTGTCACCGGAGGTGGCGGTGAGAATAAGCATCTCGTCCTCAATACCCTCCATGTCCCGGGCCTGACTAATCAGCTGGGGCAACAGGCTCAAGGCTACGTCCTTAAAGGCGCTGGTAGGGCCCCGGAACAGCTCCAGCACATAGCGGTCGCCCACGGATACCAGGGGAGTCAAGTCCTCTGTCTCAAACTTTCCGGCGTAGCCCCGGCGCACCAAGGCGGGCATATCCTCGTAATCCGGCAGCAGGGCCGAAAGGATCCGGGCGGACATGGTGAGGGTGTCCTCTTTCATAAGAGATTGCCAATCCAGAACGGGGATAGCTTCGGGCATATAGAGTCCCCCATCCGGCGCAATGCCCCGAAGTACGGCGGCCGCAGGAGAGGCCGTGAGGGCGTGGTTGCGGGTGCTTTGATATTTCATACAAGTTTCTCCAATCTTTTTCTTGCAATTTGCATAATGATATGATACACTGTCCCCAAGAAAAAAGCAAGTGTTTTTTATATGCAGACAAAATCAACTTTTTTGTCAGCGCGATTGAAAACCTTGCATTAATTTCAAAGGAAAGCGAGCTAAAAATATGTTAAAGGTGCTGAAATTCGGTGGCTCCTCCATGGCGGACGCCAAACAGTTTGAAAAGGTAAAGAGCATTGTGCAGGCAGACCCAGCCCGGCGGGTGGTCATCGTTTCCGCTGCGGGAAAACGGTTTTCCGACGACCACAAGCTGACAGATCTGCTGTATCTGTGCTACGCACATCTGAAATACGGCGTGTCCTGCGACAGCGTGTTTCACATGATCCGTTCCCGGTACATAGAGATCCGGGACCACCTGGAGCTGAAGACCGACCTGGAGACGGAATTTGACGCCCTGCGCAGGAAAATGGACGCGAGCATCAGCCAGGACGAGCTGGTAAGCCGGGGCGAATACTTCGCGGCAAAGCTCATGGCGGACTATCTGGGCTATGACTTCCTGGACAGTGAGCTGTGGCTGAAGTTTAACCTGGACGGCACGGTGGACCAGGAAAAGAGCTACGAGATCCTGGCCCGGATGGCCTCCGGGCGGCGAGTAGTGATCCCGGGCTTTTACGGCGCCATGCCCGATGGGAGCATCAAGACCTTTACCCGGGGCGGCAGCGACATCACCGGCGCCCTGGCGGCGGCGGCACTGGATGCGGATGTATACGAAAACTGGACGGATGTGTCGGGCTTCCTCATGGCAGATCCCCGCATCGTGAAGGACCCGCTGCCCATTGAGCGCATCACCTACTCGGAGCTGCGGGAGCTGAGCTATATCGGCGCCCAGGTACTCCACGAGGGGACCATCTTCCCGGTGCGGGAGAAGAACATCCCCCTGAATATCCGCAACACCAACCAGCCCGACCATCCCGGCACTATGATCATGGAGTCCTTCGATGAGACGGAGGAGGCCAAGGACGGCAACTTCATCACCGGTATCGCCGGGCGGAAGAATTTCTCCGTTATTACCATCACCAAAAACGGCATGAGCAATGAGGTGGGTGTGCTGCGTCGGATATTGGAGGTGCTGGAGAAATATCAGCTGGTGCTGGAGTACCTGCCCTCGGGCATTGACAGCGTGTCTCTGGTGGTGGCAGCGGACAAGCTGCGGCCCTGCCAGTATCAGCTGCTGGGCGACATACAGAAAATGCTGAAGCCTGACAGCATCCATGTCACCGATGACATGGCCATTGTGGCGGCGGTGGGCCGGAAGATGGCCTTTAAGCCCGGTACATCCGGCAAGATCTTTGCCGCCCTGGGTGAAAACGGCATCAACATCCGCATGATCACCCAAGGCCCCGACGAGCTGAACATCATCGTGGGCGTGGACAATAAGGACTTTGCCGGAGCCATCCGGGTGCTGTATGACAGCTTTGTGAAATAATTAAGGAGGATTTTATCATGAAAAAGTATAAAGTAGCGATTCTGGGCGCAACGGGCGCTGTGGGCCGGGAAATGATGAAAATTTTGGCAGAGCGGGATTTCCCTGTGGGGGAGCTGCACCTGCTGGCGTCAGAGCGGTCCGTGGGGCAGAAGATCGATTGGCAGGGCCGGGAGCTCACGGTGGAGCTGGCCTGCGACGAAGCCTTCCAGGGCATGGACATTGTCCTGGGTGCGGCGGAAAATGACATTGCCAAGAGGTTTGCACCGGCCATCGTAAAGGCGGGGGCGGTATTCGTGGACAACTCCAGCGCCTTCCGGCTGGACCCCGATGTACCCCTGGTCATCCCCGAGATCAATCCCCAGGACGCCAAGAAGCACAAGGGCATCATCGCAAACCCCAACTGCACCACCATCGTGTCCCTGGTGGCCATCAACGCCCTGAATCAGGACAGCCCTATCGAGAGCATTGTGGCAAGCAGCTACCAGGCCACCTCCGGTGCAGGCGCAGGCGGGCCTATTGAGCTGATGAACGAGGTGGAGGCCCTGCGGGAGGGCAAAAGCTACGAGCCCAAGGTGTTCCAGTATCAGATCGCCTACAATGTCATTCCCCAGATCGGCGGTGAGGCCTTCGAGGGCTACACCTCCGAGGAGATGAAAATGCAGAACGAGGGACGCAAGATTATGCATCTGCCGGAGCTGAAGGTCAGCTGCACCTGTGTGCGGGTGCCGGTGGTGCGCAGCCACAGTGTGTCCATCGTAGTTCGGACCAAGGAGAAGATCTCCGTGGAGCGGGCCCGGGAGCTCATCGCCGCCGCTCCCGGCTGCCGGCTGGTGGACGACCTGAAGAATAAGAAATACCCCATGCCCCTGGATACCAGCGACCAGGATACGGTGTTCGTGGGGCGGATACGGGATGACCTAACCTCTGACAACGGCCTGAACATTTGGTGCTGCGGCGACCAGGTGCGCAAGGGTGCAGCCACCAACGCCGTGCAGATCGCGCAGCTGCTGACTGAATAACCGGCGAAAGGGATTGCAGCCTGCTGCACGCATCATTTTTGCGCCGGCAGCCTGAGCGGTATTTTTCCCCACGCACATGCAGCGGTAAAAATAATTGTGTTTTTTCTCATCTGCGGGCACGTGCTCTGCGTGGCTTTTCCTACCGGTAAAATAATGCACAGCACGCCGTAGAGTGTGCTGTGCATTATTTTTATTTAAAAATCCACGGTGCCGTCCAGCACCTTCAGGTCATAGGGCTCGAACACTACCTTGCGGTAGGCATCCACATCCATCCTTACGCCGGTCCAATCAGAATGGATCTCGCCGTTCTGCTTAATAAGGATGTCATAGAGAATGTCGTAGGTAACGCCATCCGCCCCCTTCTCCGTAATGGTGGAATAGGGCAGGGTCTTATGGTAGGTCATGTGGAGGCCCTTGTAGGCAAAATGGAAGCCGTTGCGCATACGGCAGCCGTCCAGCCCCATGTAGGTAAAGTACTTCTTCAGGTCCTGCAGAATGGGGTCATTCTTCTCCTCATACAGGTTCTCCGGCGTGGTCTCGGTATAGTCATACCGGAACTGAATGGGGATCTTATAAGGCAGGAAGCGCTCCACATAATCCACCAGCTTAGCGGCGGGATAATTCTTATACAGCACGCAGTTGATGCGCGTGGGGCAGGCAATGCGGGCCACGATCTCGTCCGGCGACTCCTCCACATACTTCACCAAATGGCGGGAGATGTTCATGCAGGTGATCTTGTCCTTGTTTTTCTCGGTGAAGGCCAGCATTTTCTCCGCCGGGCAGTGGGGCTGCACAGGGAAGGTGGTGTTGATATAGATCTTATGGGTGGCGGGAATAGCATCCAGCATCTGCTGCAAGGCATTCAGATCCGCCAGGGGCTCGCCGCCGGTGAATACAAAGTCGCACGCCGGGGTGATAGAGTCCATGATCCGGATGCTGCGCAGAATCGCCTCCAAGCTAAAGCCGTTGCAATCGGCGTATTCCTTTTTGTTGATGCAAAACGGGCAGTGGTTGGCGCAATCATACGGAACAAAAACCGTGACGGTGGCGCCGCCTGCCCGGGTCTTATAGGGATGGTCCATGGAACGAATCTACCTCTCCGAAAAAAATCTCCCATATATCTTACAACGAATAACATCGAAAAGCAAGGAAAACATCCAAAAATCGGTCGTTATTTTCTTGACAAGCTACAAAAACCGCTCTCAGTAGGTTTTGCAGGCGCGCAGCTCCCGGCGAATCTGGCGGAAGGCCGCCGCCTCCCCCTCCTCCTTCAGCAGCAGGAGCCAGCGGCCCAGGAGAGCGGAGGTCTCCTCATGGATCCAAAACCGTCCCTTGGTGCGCTGGAAATAATCATAGGCCGAGGCATCGGTATACTGATCGCCCTGATAGACCCGGCAGGCGGCGATACGGTCGCAAAACATCTCCGCCACGTATTTTTTCGGCATCTTGCAGCCGCCCATGGATACCGTGCCGTCCCGGGCGATACGGTAATCGATCCAGTATTCAAAGTGGTGGCGGTTGCGGCCCTTGTGGTGCAGCCAGGACAGGCTCACGCCGGTCTCGCTGCGCTCCTGGTCGTTGGGGCTGCGGAAGCCCTGATAATACTTGGCGCTGCGCCAAAACTCCGTAGGGCTGTACTTGCTCAGGTCGTGGGTCAAGCCCTGCCAATACAGACCCAGCTTAAAGCAGTAGCGCCGCACCAGCCGGCGATGGCGATTGACGGTTTTCAAATGCTCTCGAATATGCATCCCTGGCCCTCCCACGAAAAGATACTGCTATCATATCACAATTTGCGGCAAAAGGACAGAGGCAGCCAGCAGAAAAATAGCAAAAGCCCAAGCCATGGCCTTTTCCGCGGAGGCGCCCCACACAAGGGCATCGACAAACGGAAAAAAATCTGTTATACTGCGCACAAAGGAGTGTGAGTGCAATGGACAATCTGATCCGCGGCATACGGGTACTGCACCAAAATGCCATCCGTATAGAGGCAGACGGGAGAGTGCTGTACTTTGATCCCTACGGCGTGCAGGGTGCGCCACACGATGCCGATTACATCTTCGTCACCCACGATCATTATGATCACTTTTCTCCGGGGGACATCGGGCGGGTGTCCAAGGCAGGCACCACCTTGGTCGTTCCGGAGAGTGCCCGGGCCGCAGCGGAGGCTGTGGGCCTGGCCGTGCTGCCGGTGCAGGTGGGGCAATCCGCCGCCCTGCCGGGGGTAAGCTTCCGCACCGTGCCGGCCTACAACTTAAACAAAAAATTCCATCCCCGAGCCAAGGATTGGGTGGGATATGTAGCGGAGCTCGGCGGTGGCATCTACTATATCGCCGGGGATACAGACGCCACGCCGGAGGCCCGAGCCGTCCGCTGTGACGTGGCGCTTCTGCCCATCGGCGGCACCTACACTATGGACGCCGAGGAGGCGGCGGATCTGGCCCGCGCCATCCGCCCCCGGGTGGTCGTCCCCACCCACTACAGCCACGCTGCGGCCGCCCGACAGTTCCGGCAGCTGCTGGAGGGGACAGTCCCCTGTCAAATTCTACTGGAAAACCTGTAACGGAGTCTTTTCACTGAATCACCCAATGGAGGAAAAACCGAAATGAATCACAATTTTTTGAAAAACATGGCACTGGCGGCTCTGTTTCTGGCCATTGGGCTGGTGCTCCCCTTCTTCACCGGCCAAATCCCCGCTGTTGGCAAAATGCTGCTGCCCATGCACATCCCTGTGCTGCTGTGCGGCCTGATCTGCGGCTGGCAGTGGGGCCTGGGCGTAGGCTTCGTGCTGCCGGTGCTGCGCTCGGTACTGTTCAGCATGCCCGTTATGTACCCCACGGCCACGGCTATGGCCTTTGAGCTGGCAGCATATGGCGCGGTCATCGGGTATCTGTACGCCCGGAGCAAATGGCGGTGCGTCAAGGCGCTGTATAAGTGCCTGATCCCCGCCATGATCGCCGGGCGCATAGTGTGGGGCGCCGTGATGGTCGTGCTGATGGGGCTGGGCGGCAGCGCCTTTACCTGGGAGCTGTTCCTGGGCGGCGCCCTGCTCAATGCCCTGCCGGGCATCGCCCTGCAGCTGGTGCTGATCCCGGCGGTGATGGTGCTGCTGGATCGGACGAAGCTGGTGCGCTTTACAAAGCCGGATCCCGCCTGCCGGCAGGCGGGGTGAGCGGGCGGAGCGGCGGTTTGTTTCTGCTGCCGTCTTCAACATACCTAAAAAGCAAAACTGGCACTGCATGATTTGCGGTGCCAGTTTTGCATAGTCTTTATAGCCCTTATGGCATTGCCTTGTGATCTAAAGCAGTGCCATACCTCACACAAAGGAGCAGAGGATTCCGTTTTCCTTTGCGTAGTGCTCCACATAGGAATCCTGCCTACAAACAATGGTGCATTCTACCTTGGCGTCTCCGTCAGCGCCAAACACTTTTTCTCCCATAAAGCCAACTGTATCGGGGATGGAGATCGTTTTCAAGGCTGTGCAGTCATAAAAAGCATGGCGGTCAATGTGGATCGTTCCAGTGGGGACGATCACCGATTTCAGCGCTCTGCAGTAGTTAAACGCATTTTTCCCGATGATCTTCAGCCTTGCGGGCAGCTTTAGCTGCTGCAAACTTGGGCAGATGTAAAAAGCCTCCTGTCCGATGCTGTCCACGGTGTCCGGAATGCTGACCGCCGTGATCTGCCGCTGTCTGGAGAATGCAAAGGGCGCAACTCTGGTCACAACATGCCCCTGCACTGTCTCAGGAATATCCAGCTCCTTGCCGCTGCCGGAATAGCCGATCACCTCGGCAATGTCATCCTGGCGCAGGCGGAAGCGGAAGCCGTCCTGCGTGACCACGCGGCCCTCGTTGAACTGCTGCTCATTCTGGAAGCTGGTGCCAAACAGATGGTCCACCGTCTTGGCAAGTGCCGCCTTAAACTGTCCGCTTCTGAAAAACACCACGTCCTCGTGGCGAATGTTTTGAGCATAGTAATCCGCCCGGGGGTCGCTCTTAGAGCAGCTGACCACCCGATGTGTGTAGGCCGCCTTGCGCAACATAAAGAACTTAGCCGAGCTCTCCACATAACCCGTCTGCACTCTATACGCTGGATTGCGTTTTTGTCCACATCCAGGCCCGCACGCTGCAGCATATCCGCAAACGCCCGTTGGGAGGGGTGTCCCTCCATCTTTTTCCGTAATTTCCTTATCCTTGCCCCGCAAATGTTATTCAATCCGTCAGCGGCTTTGTTTTTATACACTTTGCAACGCTCCCGATATTATTTGACATTTTTATTATACGGTAAAGCCATTATACAAATGACATTTACAGAATGTCAGACAAGGCCGCGCAATAAAAAATTTGATCTTTTCGCACATCGCAGGCTCCAATTAAAAAGCCAGTATGGGCGGTGCCCTATATAGCATGTGCATAATTAAGCAAAAGCTACATAAAGGGGCACTTTTTTCCAGCAGAAAAAACGCATAATCAGTACTTATTCGCCCAAACTATGCTTGCGATACCCAAACAGGCGAAAGCCGAGTACCCAAAGAAAGGAGATCGTGACTATGTCCAGTAAGAATACCAACAAGCTGAACGTGCCCCAGGCTCGTGCCGCTATGGATAAGTTCAAGATGGAAGCTGCCAACGAGGTTGGCGTCAACCTGAAGGACGGCTACAACGGCGACCTGACCTCTCGTGAGGCCGGCAGCGTAGGCGGCCAGATGGTCAAGAAGATGATCGAGTCCTACGAGAAGAATCTGTAATCCCGCAGGAACGCATAAGAGCGCTTTGGAGCATATGCTCCAAAGCGCTCTTTTCCACGTTCTATATTCGCTCCACATTAATCAATGCAAACGTGATGGGATTTGTATGGAATTTTCTTTTTTACTTCGGCAATATTGCCTATTGGGGGAATACACCCATATGACAGTAAAAGCCCACGGCCCTTCGCAAGCAAAAGGCCGTGGGCTTTACCATTCTTCAGCTGTGACCGATGGGCTTATGCCTCCCGCTCCTTACACTTCAGCTTGAAGGCTGCGGTGAGAAGCGCCGCGGCCAGGGCGCCCAAAGCAGTGGAGCCTTTCTTCACAAAGTCGCTGTCTGTGGCAAGGTCAATGCCCGGAGCCGTCAGGGCCACGATGGCCTGGGCGCAGCTTTCGCTGTTCACAGTGCCCCAGCTGCCAAAGCCGTCGTCCGGGCGCTGCATGGCGGAAAAGGCCTCCAGAGTCTTATCCACAGCAGCCTTAACGGTATCGGAATCACTCCCAAGACGGTGCTTTTCCGTTGTGGATCAGAGCGAACACCTCACGGCGAAGCCGCCGCTGAAGAAATAGGTGTTCGTCCAAGCCTTATTTGGTGTAGATAAGCGAGATTGATCCGCTGCCCAAAATTCAAGTGCAAGAGGCCAGCGGTTCGCCTATGTACTGCGCAAAATAAAAAACACCGGGGAATTTCCCTCGGTGTTTTCACTTGGTGGAGATAAGCGGGATCGAACCGCTGACCTCTTGAATGCCATTCAAGCGCTCTCCCAGCTGAGCTATACCCCCAAGTTATATTTGCCCCGCAGCCCTCCGGCTGCCGACTTGCTTAGTATAGTATACTCTTGAGCATTTGTCAACACTTTTTTCACAAAACTTCGCTTTTTATTTTCGTACCTGCCCCAGCTGATAGAACGCCACGGCGCTGGCCGCCGCCACGTTCAGCGAGTCCACTCCGTGGGCCATAGGGATGCATACAGTATAGTCGCAGCTCTCAATGCTGCCATCCGCCAGGCCGTCCCCCTCGGTGCCCAAGGCAATAGCCAGCCGCTCCGCCGCCAGCAGGCGCGGATCATCCAGCCGCAGGGAATCCTCCCGCAGGGCCATTGCCGCCGTTTGAAAGCCCAACTGATGCATTTTGCCCGTCCAGCTGCCATCTGGCAGATAGGTCCAGGGAATCTGAAACACCGTTCCCATGCTCACCCGGGTACAGCGCCGGTACAGCGGATCGCTGCACTCCGGCGTCAAGAGTACCGCGTCCATGCCCAACGCCGCCGCCGAGCGGAAGATCGCCCCCACATTAGTAGGGTTCATCACCCGCTCCAGTACCGCCACACGCCGGGCGCCGGCACAAACCTGCTCTGCCTTTGGCAGCTCCCTGCGCTTCATGGCGCACAGCATCCCCCGGGTCAGATGAAAGCCCGTCATCTGCGCCAGCACAACCTCCTCCGCTGTGAAAACCGGCACTGGGCCGCAGCGCTCCAGCAGCTCCTTCCCCTGGCTCTCCACATGGCGGCGCTCCATCAGAAACGAAATGGGCTCGTAACCGGCCGCCAGCGCCCGGCCGATGACCTTGGGACTCTCGGCGATGAAGATCCCCTTCTCCGCGCACTCCCAGTTAGCCAGCTGGTTTTCCCGAAGCCGGGCAAAAATATCCAGTTCCGGCGCAGAAAAATCCGTGATTTCCCGAATATCCGCCATGCCCTTCTCCTCCGTCAAAAATCGTTTCAAAAATTGATAACACCCAGATGCTCCAGTAGGATCTTCAGACCCATGAGGATCAGAATGATGCCTCCGGCCACCTCTGCCTTGCTCTTATATTTCAGGCCGAAGATATTGCCCACCTTCAAGCCCAAGGCCGACAGGCAGAAGGTGGTGCAGCCGATGAGTCCCACGGCGCTGAAAATATCCACATCCGGCAGCAGTGCAAAGGTAATGCCCACCGCCAGGGCGTCAATACTGGTGGCCACCGCCAGCATAAGCATGGCCTTGAAGCCGAAGGACACGTTCTCCGCCTGTCCCTCTCTCTCCTCATCCCGGGACAGGCCCTCCTTGAGCATGTTCCCGCCGATCAGGCACAGCAGCACAAAAGCCACCCAGTGGTCCACCGAGGTGATGTACCTTTCAAAGGTAGTGCCCAGCAGATACCCCACCATGGGCATCAGTGCCTGAAAGCCGCCGAACCAAAGGCCCACCGCCAGGTAGTGCTTCCACCTCAGCTTTTGCACGGACAAGCCCTTGCAGACAGCCACTGCGAAGGCGTCCATAGATAGACCCACCGCAATGAGCAGTAACTCAATAAACCCCATTCTTCTCCCTCACCGTCGCGCCGGAGTGCACCCGCGCTCCGTTAGAATATTATTCGGGTATTATCCCATATCTGTGCCATTCTGTCAATCATTTTTCACCAGTGTATAGGTAAAAGAGAGAGCCGCTCCTGCGGCTCTCTCCGATTTCATCTCATATTTCATCGCGTGAACAGGCTTCTTTCTCCCCGCACACTGAAAACATCTTCATCCTCCGGTTCTTCCTCCGGTTCTTCCTCCGGCTCATCCTCCGGTTTCTTTTCCGGGTCTTTTGTCGGCTTTTCATTGGGTTTTTGCGCTGCGCCGCCGTGGACGGGGCAATCCCCCTCCGACAGAACCTGCAGCCGATAAGCGTCATCCGGCACCTTAATGTCAAATATCGTCTCACGTGCATAGTCCAAAACGGCCACCTGCATTACAGAGGATGCCGGGCAGCTGGCGGTAGCAATATGCTTCCCGTCCTTGCAGTAGGACACCATCTTGTGCATGGTGCAGCTCTGGGTGGGTGCGGTATCCGCTGCCACCTGCACCGTCTTGACCCGGCTGCCCCGGAAATCTGCCGCGCAGGCCTCCGTAGCCAGCAGGCCGCTGTCGGCACACACTGTTACATTCACCAGACCGTCGCAGCTGTGGAAGCCGGGGTCCTCCAGCCCCTCATGAATCCGGCTCATGACTCTCTTGAACATAGCCGAGCATGGGTTGGTGTCGGAATACACCACCTCATTCGATTTATATCCGCTCCAGGCCGCCGCGCAGTAGTAGGGCGTAAAGCCCGCGAAGTAGCGGTCTCTTGCATCATCGGTGGTACCGGTCTTGCCGCCGATGGACATACCGGAGAAGTACGCACCGCCGCCGGAGCCGCGGCGCACAACATCCTGCAGGATGCTGCGCATCAGGTAAGCCGTGGTCTTCTTCATGGCCACATGGGACTCCGTGTTATTATCGATAATAACATTGCCCTTGGAGTCCTCCACCCGCGAATAGGTCCTGGGGGTGGTGTAGATACCATCGTTTACAAAGGCGCTGTAGGCCGCAGCCATTTCCAGGGTAGTCACTCCGTTTTCAAATCCGCCCAGAGCCATGTTGCCCACCTGCTGAGAATCGGTATCCGTCAGGGTGGTAAAGCCCAGCTTCTCGGTCATGAATTTATAAGAATTGTAGGTGCCGTACATCAGATTTGTCCGCACGGCGCAGGTATTCAGGGATTGCACAACGGCCTCGCGCATGCTGGTCAGACCGCTGTAAACCCTGGTGACGTTTCTGGGCCAGGCGCTGCCGTTAAGGTCAATGGGATAGTCGTCAATGATGGCGGCCGCCGTAATGGTGCCGTTGTCCAGTGCCGGGGCATAGGTGCTGACAGGCTTGGCCGCCGAGCCGCAGGGCCGCA
>OGXT01001343.1_pt1 | contig 24154 bp, 29 predicted proteins | sample 1576361 | NCBI WGS metagenome assembly OGXT01 (sample SAMEA3541514, study PRJEB24748) | human gut metagenome | biome: human gut; feature: human-associated habitat; material: faeces | place: China | collected 2012 | reverse complement strand
CAATGCCACAATCAAAGAATAATGCCCAAAGCAACTGTCTGATTTCAGTAGGCAAAGGGGCAACATTAAAGATAGAAAACGATATGCAACTGGATAGTAACTATAAGTTGTATAACCAGGGTACTCTCACCGCTCGTAATGTCACTTATGCCAACAGTTCTTTCATCTATAATGGAGAAAAGGGTATTATAAATATTTTAAATGAGGTGATACTATGCAAGAGAGAGAAATGTATTTATTTTTATGTTCAATTTATAGAATAAGCCAAGAAGAGATAGATATTTTAAAAGCACAATTTGGGAAATTAGAGGTTTTGATGTACTTAGACGAAAAAGAAATTTTAAAAAATAAAAATAAAGGAAAAATAGTTATAGTAAAATTAGGAGCTTTTTATATTGCAACAGATGAAGAGGCAGATTTTTTATATAGAAGGCTGAAAAAATTGGAAACATCCATCTGCCGTCCCAAATGCCCTAAATAGTTTAAAGGCTAGAAATAGCATTTCTTGCAAGTTCATCACAACGATTATTAAACTCATTATCTGCATGGCCTTTAACCTTAATAAATTCAATTTTGTGAACTTTGGTAAAATTGTATAAAGCTTCCCATAATTCTTTATTCTTAACAGGCTTTCCATCAGCAGTTTTCCAATTCTTCTTTATCCAATTATAAATCCACCCTTGCAAAAATCCATTTACTACATAAGCGCTGTCACTATAAACCTTAATTTTACAAGGAAACTTTACAAGTTTTAAAGCCTCAATAACAGCAGTAAGCTCCATAACATTATTAGTGGTGTCTTTTTTTCCACCTGAAATTTCTTTTTTAACATCTTTGTACATTAAAATAGCACCCCAACCGCCAGGTCCTGGGTTACCGAGAACATGCGCCATCTGTATATATTGTAATTTCTTCCATAATATTTGTCCTTTCAATTGTAAAATTTTAAACTTTATGATATTATAGCAATGAAATAAAATTTATACAAGAGTTATACTATAAAAATAGTAAGGAAGGGGGAAATATGGCAACAGTATTAGGAATTGTAGCAGAGTACAATCCATTCCATAATGGACATTTTTATCAAATACAAGAAGCTAAAAGGCAGACAGGAGCGAAATATGTAGTTGCAATTATATCAGGAAATTTTGTGCAAAGAGGAAATACTTCTTTAGTGAATAAATGGATAAAAGCGCAAATGGCTTTAGAAAACGGCGTAGATATAGTAATAGAACTCCCAACCGTATATAGTATATCTAGTGCGGAAAATTTTGCAGAAGGAGCAATAAAAATATTAGATAGCCTAAAAATAGTAGATACACTTTGCTTTGGTACAGAAACCGGAGATTTTGCAGCCTTAAATAATATAGCAAATGTTTTATATAATGAGCCAAAAGAATATGCATCTATATTAAACCATGAACTAGGAAGAGGAATATCATATCCAAAAGCTAGAGAAAATGCGTTAATGATGTATTTAAATGATATAAAAAGATATGCAAGCATTTTATCAGGGCCAAACAACATATTAGGAATAGAATATCTAAAAGCATTAAAAAGACTAAAATCAGACATGAAGCCACTTTCAATTCAACGAAAAAAAGTTTATTATAATGATGAAGCAATAGTGGATGAATTTGCAAGTGCAACAGCAATTAGAAGACTAGTGGCAGAAGAACAATATGATGACTTAAGAAAGGTAATGCCTAGAAATGCGTATATGCTGCTAAAAGAAGAAATACGAAAAGGGAACTATGTAATAGACCTAGTAAAATACGAAAAAGAAATAATATACAATTTAAGAAAAATGAGCATTAAAGAAATTGCAGAATTACCAGATGTTTCAGAAGGTTTAGAACATGCAATAAAAAATGCAGCAGAATCTTGCAACAATTTAATTAGCCTAGTAAATATAATAAAATCAAAAAGATATACACAAACAAGAATACAAAGAATATTGCTATATACACTTCTTGGAATTACTAAAAAAGATATGCAAAATTCAAAGAAAATAGTACCATACACAAGAGTTTTGGGCTTTAATAGCAATGGAAAAGAAATGCTATCAGACATTTGTAATATAAATCCAAAAATACAAATGATAACATCTGTAAAAAAATATCAAGACCAGTGTACAAATAAAATATTAAAAGAAATGTTGGAAAAAGATATATTTGCTACAAATGTTTATACTTTAGGATATGACTATGATTCATGGTCAAATTTAGACTATACAAACAAGTTAGTAATAATATAAATAAAAATAGGGGGAAAACTAATGAACGAAATATTTGCAGATTTACATGTACATATAGGAAGGTCAGAACAAGGAAAGCCAATAAAAATAACAGCAGCAAGAAGCCTAAACTTCGCAAACATAGCGAAAGAATGTTATGAAAGAAAAGGAATAAGTGTAGTAGGAATTATAGATTGTGCATCACCATATGTAATAGAAGATATAGAAAATTTTTTAAAAACAGGCGAAGCATATGAAATAAAAGATGGAGGAATAATATACAAAGACAAAGTTTGCATATTACTTGGAAGTGAAGTAGAAACCTCAGAAGTAGGAAGAAATGGAAATAAAGGTGCAGCACATAATGTATGCTTCTTCCCACATTTAAAAGATATAAAAGGCTTTTCACAAGAGATGAGTCATCATATAAAAAATATAACACTTAGTACACAAAGGTCAGATTTATCTGGCTATGAATTGATAGACATAGTTGAAAAATACAATGGAATATTAATTCCAGCACACATTTTTACACCACATAAAAGCTATTATGGAAATTGTACAGATAGACTAGAAAACATATTTAAAGAAAAGCTAAATAAAATATTTGCAGTAGAACTTGGCTTAAGTGCAGACACATTTTTAGCAGATACAATATCAGAATTAGAACGCATGACATTTGTAACAAATTCAGATGCACACTCACTTCCAAAAATAGCAAGAGAATACAACAAAATTCAAGTAGAAGATATATCCTTTAAAGAAATAGTAATGGCTCTAAAAAATGAAGGTGGAAGAAAAGTACTTGCAAACTACGGCTTAGACCCAAAACTTGGCAAATACCATAGAACATATTGTGACAATTGCAATTCTGTTATAGAAACAAAACATCCAGTAGAAATTTGTCCAAAATGCGGAAGCAATAAAGTGACTTTTGGAGTTTTTGATAGAATAGAGCTAATAAAAGACAAAAACGAAACAAAAAGTCCTGCAAATAGACCACCATATATATACCAAGTACCACTTGGATTTATACCAGGGGTTGGACCAAGATATATTACAAAATTGTTAGATTCGTTTAATACAGAAATGAACATATTGCATAAGCTTTCAAGAGATGATATAGAAGCAGTTGTAGGAGAAAAAATCGCAAATAAAATAGTAGACGCAAGAGAAGGAAATGTAAAAATAGTATCTGGTGGAGGAGGAGTCTACGGCAAAGTAAAATAAATTAAAAGCAATGGACGAGTTTTAGGTTAAAGCTCGTCCATAAAATTTGGTTTATGATGCAACTAAAATATTAATCATGTTTCTTTTGTTCTAAAAAGTTTTTTTATAGAATACACATTATGTATAAACAAAAGGAGGAAACTATGAGAAAACAAGAGAAAAGTTATACAAAAATAGTAAATGCCATAAAAGTGCATATTTATAACAATATAAAACAATACTTAATTATAAGCTTACTCTTCTTAATAGGAGTAGTTGCAGCAGTTATATTCATAAATAATTCAGAAAAAACTCAAATAAACTCAGAACTAGAAGATAACATAATAACATTTATTGAAAGTTTAAAAACAGAATACGAAATAGACAAAGGAGAACTTTTAAGGACATCTATTATAAACAATATAATGATAGCGGTTATATTTTGGATTTTAGGCTGCTCAATAATAGGAATACCCATAGTATATGCCATAATTATATATAAAGGTTTTTCATTAGCTTACACAATTTCAACAGTAATTTTAGCTCTTGGAACCATAAAAGGAATGTTTTTCTGTATAATTAGCTTACTGCTTCAGAATATAATAATAATACCTTCACTTTTTGCGATGGCAGTAAGTAGTGTGAATTTATACAAAGTAATAGTAAAAGATAAAAGAAGAGAAAACATAAAAGTAGAAATAGCAAGACACACAATATTTTCAGTAATAATACTTATTTTATTAATAGCTTCTTCTTTTGTAGAAACATATTTGTCAAATACTTTATTAGAAGTATGTATAACATTGATATAAAAAGTAAAAAAATGGAAACACATAGAAAATTACATAAAAAAATATATTTTTTTGGGAAAATGTCTTTACATTTTGAACGTAATTTGATATAACATATACAGTTTACGTAAGTTAAAAAATAAAAAATAGGGGAGCTAAATAAAAATGGAAAAACAAGTAAAATCTTTTTTAGAATTTCTTCAAAATGATAAAAAGGCATCAGAAAATACTTTACAATCATATAGAAGAGATATAGTTTATTATAGTAAATATATAGAAAGCAACAATTTAAATTATGCAAAAATTAAAGAAGAAGATATCAAGGAATATTTAGAACATTTACAATCAATAGGTAAAAAACCATCTACAATATCAAGGTGTTTAGCTTCAATTCGTTCTTTTTACCAATTCTTAGTAAGAAACAAAAAAGTAAAAGAAGACCCAACACTACATATTCAGTCACCTAAAATTGAAAAAAGAGTTCCTAGTGTTTTAACAGCACAAGAAGTAGAATTATTATTAAATCAACCTAAAGATGTAGATTTAAAAGGAACTAGAGATAAGGCAATGCTAGAATTCGCTTATGCTACAGGCATGAGAGTTACAGAAATTATATCTTTAGATATTAAAGACGTAAAACTAGAAGAGGGGTATGTTGTATGCCATTCAGGTTCAAAAGAAAGAAATATCCCTTTAGGAACATTATCATTAAAAGCGCTAAAAGAATATATAGAAGAAGCAAGACCAGTATTAATAAGAGATGAAAAAGTAGAAGCATTATTTGTTAATGTAAATGGCCAAAGACTTACAAGACAAGGTTTCTGGAAGATAGTAAAATATTATAAAGAACAAGCTCACATTACAAAAGATATAACACCACATGTATTAAGGCATTCATTTGCAACACATCTTTTACAAAATGGAGCAGATTTAAAGGCAATACAAACAATGCTTGGACATTCAGATATTTCTTCAACACAAGTATATATGCAATTTCAAGATAGTGGAATAAAAAATGTATATAAAAAAGCTCACCCAAGAGCATAAGAAAAAATAGATAAAAAACAGCTATGCAGTTAAGAAAAATTGCATAGCTGTTTTTGACTAGATGCATATTATAAAAAGTAGAGATATATTTAAAGTTGGTTTAAAATATGCTTTGAAAGTTATCCAATACTTTGCTCAAATTTATGATATCGTTTAATTGTATCTAAACTTATAATAGAATATGATTTTTCGGTGCCTTTAAAACTTTTAGACCATGGTGTTTCTTTTTGATGTGTCAAGTCAACTAACTCAGAAGCAGACAAACTACCATATTTCTTTAAAGACTTATCTATACTCATTATTTTCTCTGTTCCATCTTCAGCAAATATTATCCTACTTTTAGCAGGCATTTCCAAGATAGTTTTACTATCTATATCTTTAGTTTCTTGCCCTATAGGTGAATATCCATAATCTTTATATTCTTGGTATACGGTATCTACTACAGGCCCATACTTAAAGGCGTATATTTTATCAGTAAATAATTTCTTTCCAGTATCACATAAATAATCTGCAAAACATAAATATACTAACTTTTGCAACTTTAATTGAGTACATGATAATTTTGACAATATATATTTGGCTATATCAATTCCTTTTAATTTTCTATCTTTTTGTATTAAATTTATAAAACTATCGATGCTGCTAATAACTTTAACATCCTTGAAAAATGAGTCGGCTTTACATACAGAATTCCAAGTATCATCATCTGACTGTATCATATGAGTTGAAATTGAAACATCTTTTCCACATTTTTCAATAATTTTATCTAAATTTTGTTTTAGCTTTTTTTGAATACTTATATCTGTTACGATATAATCTAAAGCGATTCGAGTTCCCAATGAATATGAGCTGCTCATAAATATAAAATGCGTTACCATATTATCTATCCTCCTTTATTCTCTTTTTCCCATTTTACGTACTCTTGCTTATATTTCTCATGAGATATTATATTGTTTATTTCATCTTCTTTGTTCCATATTTGCAATTCCCATTGAAAGTTAAAATTATTTTCTTTAAAATATATATGAGTTGCTTTATAGTCACCTTTAGATGAATTTATACATTTTAATTTTATGTAATTTTCATTAATGAAGTTTGATAATTCGTCATAATTAAGCTTTTGACCACAGATAATTCTTATTCCAAACAAATCATTAAGGCATTTTTCAATAGGAATTTTTCCATTTTCATGGTTGTCATTATAATTTTTTATTTTAAACTCTATAGAGTTTTTAGTTTTGGTTCTAATATTAACTTTAGAAAGCTCACTGTTAAACTGTTTAAAATCCATTACTAATTGTATATTATTTTCATTGATAAACTCTCTATAATTAAAAATAGTTTCTAACATGGTTTCATTATTTACTAGGTCAGACACTAAATTATTTTTTAAATTGAATTTATAGTAGTATTCACTTTTTTGCCATTTTTCATTAAACTGGATATACTCTTTTTGAATAAAGTTTATTAAGCTTTCTAATTCTTTAAACATATAAATTATTTCCTTTTTTATATTTTAGCATACAATTCTATTTTTGTATATTTTTTATTTGAAATTTTAAATCATTTACATTATAAAACATTTGTTTATAAAAATCAATACTTTTTTATAAAGTTTTAAAAATATAACGTTAGATAATAAATTGCAAATGCAAAAAAATATTTGTAAAAAAGCTACACAAAATAAAAAAAATATGGTAAAATATTTAAGAAATATGAAAAAGAGTAAAAACGTACACTTTATATAAAGGAGGAATAAGTCATGTCAGGACATAGCAAATGGCACAATATACAAGCAAAGAAAGGAAAAGCAGATGCTGCAAGAGGAAAAGTATTTACAAAATTAGGAAGAGAATTACTAATGGCAGTAAAACAAGGTGGAGCAGACCCAACTGGAAACTCTAAATTAAAAGACGTTATTGCAAAATGTAAAGCAGCAAATATGCCAAACGATACAATAAACAATGCAATAAAAAAAGCTGCAGGAGCAGCAAACAGTGAAAACTATGAAGAAGCGATATATGAAGGATATGGCCCAAATGGAATAGCTGTTATAGTAGAAGCAGCAACAGACAACAAAAATAGAACAGCAGCAGATATAAGACATGCTTTCTCAAAATGTGGTGGAAACTTAGGAACAAACGGATGCGTATCTTATCTATTTACAAAAAGAGGTGTAATAGTTATAGACAAAGCAAATTGTCCATTAGATGAAGAAAGTTTAATGATGCTTGCTATAGAAGCTGGAGCAGATGATTTTTCAGCAGAAGAAGAAGTTTATGAGATAACAACAACTCCAGAAACATTTTCAGAAGTAAGAGAAAAATTAGAAGCTGAAAATATAGAGTTCTTAGAGGCAGGAGTGCAAATGGTACCATCAACATATGTAGCATTAGATGAAGCAGGAGTAGCTAGAATGGAAAGATTATTAGACATGCTAGATGAATTAGATGATGTATCAGAAGTTTACCACAACTGGGATGAATAAAATTTGTAAATATAATAAAAGATAAATATAAAAAGAAAGAAATCATAAAAGTTTCTTTCTTTTTTTGTGCGCAAAAAAGAAGGTTCTAAAACTATAAATAGAAGCATAAAATATTAATATGACTCTATTTAGGACATTTCATTTTGCTTCATAAAGTCCAAAATGTGTCACAATTATAAAAAATAAGCGTTAATTTTGGATGAAGCGGGACAGATTAACCTTTAAGAAACGTCCCTAAAGGAGTCAGAGGAGGGGAAATGGTTTGCATTAGTAGTATTTTGAGATGTTTTCCAATTAGAATTTCAAAAAGAATTGAAGATTGCTTTTTATCTGAAAATATTAATTTGAACTTATTAGAGGAAATTAGAATTCGTGCTAATAGACCTATTATTTTGAAAATCGGTCAAGAGGAAAGAAAAATTGAATATATTGTTAAACAAGAAGAGATATTGGAAACACTTCAACATATTTGTGATAACTCAATTTATAGTTATCAAAGTCAAATTTGCAATGGATATATTACTATGCAAGGTGGGCACAGAGTTGGTATAACTGGAAATGTTGTTATGAAGGATGGAAAAGTAGCCAATATGAACTATGTTTCCAGCCTTAATTTTCGTATAGCAAAACAAGTTATTGGTTGTAGCGCAAAATTAATACCATATGTAATAAAAGAAGATGAGAACTCTATCTATAATACTTTAATAGTTTCACCTCCTGGAGTAGGAAAAACAACTATATTAAGGGATTTAGTAAGAAAATTGAGCAATGGCATAGAGCAAATAAGATACAAGGGAATAAATATAGGAGTAGTAGATGAAAGAGGAGAAATTGCAGCTATGTATAGAGGTGTGCCTCAAAATGATATAGGAATTAGAACTGACGTGCTAGACAATGTAAGTAAAGCACTTGGATTAACTATGCTTATAAGAAGCATGGCTCCAAAGGTAATTGTAGCAGACGAAATAGGAAACAAAGATGAAGTAAAGCCAATAATGTATGCAATTTGCTCTGGAATAAAAGGAATTTTTACAGCACATGGTTCTTCTATTGAAGATATAAAAATAAATCCAACTTTAAGAGAACTGAGCGAAAATGGAATCTTTGAAAGAATTATATTTTTGAGTGATACAAAAGAAAAAGGTGACATAGAAAAGGTATACGCTCTAAATAAAATAGAAAAACAATATATGCTTTATACAAAAAATTAAAAATAAGTTCTAAAAACCAAGAAGCTGAATATACATATATAAAAAGCAAAAGAAAAAGGACAAGGTACATATGCAAATAATTAAATATATTATATTATTGTTAGTTTTAACTTCTAGTAGCTATATAGGAGTGTTAATTTCAAAAAAATATAAAAATAGAGTAATGGAATTAAAAGAAATGAAGTCCTGCCTTGCTATTTTTGCTACAAAAATAAAATTAACATATGAGCCAATACCAGAAATATTTTTAGAAATAGGAAACAAGGAAATTTCGGAGGCAAAAAGCATTAGTAATATATTTAAAGCTGCTGCCAAGAAAATGGAAGAACTTCCAGCAGGTAAAGCATGGTTAAAAGCATTAGAAAGTCAAACCACGAACTTAAAAAAAGAAGATATAGAAATATTAAAAGGATTAAGCAATTTGCTAGGAAAAGTCGATATAGAAGGCCAAGTAAATGAAATAGAATTAGTAGATAATTTTTTAGACACACAAATAGAAAAGGCAGAAGAAGAAAGCAAAAAAAGTGTAAAAATGTACAAAACCTTAGGTGTAACAATAGGACTGGCTATGGTAATTGTTCTAATATAGGAAAAATTTGTAAGATATAAACTAAAGATGGAAAGGAATGAAAATAAAATGGATATTAATTTATTATTTAAAATTGCAGCTATAGGAATATTAGTAGCAGTTTTACATCAAGTATTAGTTCGTGCCGGCAGAGAAGACCAAGCGATGATGACGACCTTAGCAGGTTTGATAATAGTGCTTACAATGGTAATTCGAGAAATAAGTACTTTGTTTGAAACAGTTAGAACAATTTTTAATCTTTAGAAAAGAGAAAAAAATATGGAGATAATAAAAATTATTGGGATTGGCTTAGTGGCACTGATTTTAATTATAATATTAAAACAATATAAACCAGAATTCACAATTTATGTTTCACTACTGGCAGGTGCACTAATATTAGCGCTAATATTTTCAAAAATATCTGGAATTATAGAGCTTATAAATAACCTTACAAATAAAATTTCTATACATAAAGAATTTGTTACTTTGCTAGTAAAAATAACAGGAATTGCCATTTTAACAGAATTTGCAGTAAGCATTTGCAAAGATTCAGGCGAAACGGCAATAGCAAGCAAAGTAGATATGGGAGGAAAAGTAATAATGGTTTCTATGACGATACCAATTATGGCAGGCCTGTTAGAAACTTTATTGAAGATTTTGCCATAATTAAAAATTCTGAAATTATCAAGCTAATCCATAAAATAAAAAAGGAAAGCAAATGAGAAAAATAAAAATAATTTTAAATTTAATATTAATTATTTTATTATTATATCCTTCCGGTTGTAATGCAGAAAATGAAACAACAGAAGTATCACAAGAGAAAATAATACAAACCCAAAAAGATAGTGTAAATATTGGTAAGTTTATAGAAGAAGCTAAAAAGTACACCTCAAATGTATTTGACGATATAGATTTTAGTGAACTACTAAATTCGGCAATAACAGGGAATATAGATAACAAGGAATTAGGAAAAGGAATATTAAAAGTAGTAGGAAAAGAAACCTTAAATTCAGTTCGAACAATAGCAAGTATTATGATTGTAATAATAATACATAGCATATTAAAAAGCATTAGCGAAGGATTAGAAAATCAAGGCATAGCAAAAATCAGCTATTATGTACAATACATATTAATAGTAACACTTATAATGAGTAATTTTAGTCAAGTAATTAGCATGGTAAAAGACTCTGTAAATAATTTAATTGCATTTTCAAATACACTTATACCGTTGCTATTTACATTGGTACTAACTACAGGAAATATGATATCAGCCAATTTGCTGCAACCAGTACTTTTATTTATGGTTACATTTATAGGAAATTTTATCTCAAATATTATAATTCCTATGGTGCTAGCTTCTACAGTTTTAGGAATAGTATCTAAAATCTCAGAATATGTACAACTAGACAAATTGTCAAAGTTCTTTAAGTCAAGTGTTGTGTGGATTTTAGGAGTGGTGCTTACCCTATTTGTAAGCTTGGTTTCTGTAGAAGGAAGCTTAAGCAGTAGTGTAGACGGAATTACTGCAAAAACTGCAAAAGCAGCAGTTTCTAGTTTTATTCCAGTAGTAGGAAAAATATTAGGAGATGCCGTAGATACAGTAATAGGTTGTACATCAATATTAAAAAATGCAGTTGGAATAGTAGGAGTTATTGTTATATTAGGAATTTGCATTACGCCTATAATAAAGCTAGTTTTACTAATGACAACATATTACATAGGCTCTGCTATTTGCGAACCAATAGCAGATGCAAAAATAGTAAAGCTTTTATCTGAAATAGGCGATACCTTTAGAGTGCTACTTGCCATACTATGCAGCTTAGCGGTTATGCTTATAATTGGAACAACACTTGTAATGAAAATATCTAATAGTGGGTTAATGTATAGGTAGATATATAAATAGGAAGGAAAGTTAATATGGAGTTTTTGAATAATTGGCTGCAAGGAATAGTAGTAGCTGTAGTAATAGCAAGTATTATTCAAATGATATTACCAAATGGAAACAATAAAAAATATATAAAAGTAGTACTTGGCATATATGTAGTATTTCAAATAATAACACCAGTGGTAAACAAATTTTTCAATTCAAACTTTGAAATATCTTCCTTAATTGATATAGATTCATATACTAAAAAAATGGAAACGTATGAAGTAAGTTCTCAAAATACAAATATAGATAAAACCAATGAAGACAGTATTAAACAAATATATGTAGCAAACTTAGAAAAAGACATAAAAGCAAAATTAGAGGATAAAGAATATTTGATAAAAGATGTTGAAGTTCAGGTAGAAGACAATGAAAAATATGATATTAAATCCATGAAAATATATCTAAAAGAAATGGTAGATAGCACAAAGGCAGAAATGGCTGAAAATAATATACATATAAATGAAGTAGAAAAAATAGAAATTAAAGTGGGGCAAAATAATTTTAATGATTCTGAAAATGAAACCAAAAGTCAAACAAACGAAAGTAGTATTAGTAATGAAGAAAAAAATAAAATAAAGAAATATCTAACATCCGTATATGAAATAAATGAAAAACAAATCACTATTTACTAAAGAAAGAAGGGATAAAATGTTACAAGAAAAGCTAAAGAGAATAAAGGAAAATTTTATACTAAGGAAAGACGAAGATAATAAAAAGAAAATAGAAAATTTAGTAGTATTCATTATCATACTTATTATTACAGTAATTATAATAAATACAATATGGAATAAAGATAACAAAAAAGAAAGCAAAGAAAATGTGCAATCAGATGTGGGAAAAACGCTTGCAAAGGAGCAAGTGCAAACTGAAACAGAAAATAGCAATGAATTAGAACAAAAATTAGAAAATATACTTCAAAATATACAAGGGGTTGGAAAAGTAAAAGTACTTATTACATATTCACAAACCAGCCAAGTGGTAGCAATGTATAACGAAGATAGTACGAAAAGCGACACAGAAGAAAGCGACAAACGGAGGTCGGAAGTAGAAAAATAACTCAGGAAAATAACAAAAAAGAAGTGATATATCAAGAGATAAATGGAGAAAAAGTGCCAGTAACCCAAAGTGTAATAAAGCCTAAAATAGAAGGAGCAGTTGTAACAGCACAAGGAGCAAAAAATAGTGAGATAAAAGCAAATATAATGCAAGCAATAGAAGCGGCAACAGGATTAGAAACACATAAAATACAAGTCTTTGAAATGGTAGAAAATTAGAAGTAATAAGCACAATATAAGTGCTATTAAAAATGCGAGTGGAGGAAAAGAAAATTTATGAAAATATTAAAAAGAAACCAAATTATAATCATTGTAATTGCTTTAATGCTTGTAACAGCAGGATATTTAAACTATACTACAAACCATGAAGGCGAAATTCCTACAAGTGCAAGCACAGAAGAAAAAACAGATATGGCATCAATAGGAGATGCAAAATTAGTAAGCAGTAATGGAATTATAGATAAAGCTAATAATGAACAGACATTAGTTTCAAACGAAAATGGAGAAACAAAAAATGAACAAGAAACAGCAATAGTAGAAAATAATTCAGAGCAAACAAGCGCAAGTGCTGGAACTAATATTACAGATACAAATGCCAATAGCACCAGCAATAGTATAGCCACAAGTACAACTTCTAAAGAAACAAAAGAATACTTTTCATCTTCAAAACTAAGTAGAGAAACTATGTATTCACAAATGATAGAAAGCTATAGAAAAATATTAGAAAATGAAACAATAAGTGAAACACAAAAATCAATAGCACAAACAGAAATAAAAAATATAAATGATATAAAAAATAAAATAATGATATGTGAAAATTTAATAAAAACAAAAGAAATAGAAGATTTAGTTATATTTGTTAACGATAAAAGTATTAGTGTTGTGGTAAGAACAGATAAATTAGAACAAGAACAAATTGCACAAATACAAAACATTATACAAAGAGAAATGCAAGTCGAAATTAGCAATATACATATTAGCAATAAATAAAATAAAACTTATATATTTTTTATAAAAATTCCAAAAATGTGTTGTAAAAAAATAAATAATTGATATAATAAAAGTCATATAAAAATGAAAAATATTAGGAGGAATTTTTATGGTAAAAAAAGTAGCAATACTAGCAAATGGTGGCGATGTATCAGGTTTTAATGCAGTAATAAGAGCAATAGTAAAAACGGCAGAAAGCAATGGCGTAGAATGCTATGGATTTATAGATGGCTATCGTGGACTTTTAAAAAATGACTACATACGATTAAGTAGTGCAGATACAGCTTCAGGAATATTACAAAAAGGTGGCTCAATAATATCATCATCTACAAATGCAAACGTATTTCATTACAAAGTAGTAGATGAAAATGGAAATGTAACATACCAAGATTTATCAGAAAAATGTGTACAAAATGTAAAAGAAGATGGATTTGATTGCATATTTACATTAGGAGGAGATAGTACACAAAAATCAGCAAGAGATTTTTCACTAAGAGGATTAAATTTAATAGGAGTTCCAAAAACAATAGATAATGATGTAGCCTGTACAGATATTACTTTTGGATATAATACAGCTGTATCAGTTGCAACAGAAGCGTTAGATAGACTTCACACAACAGCAGAAACACACCATAGAATAATGGTATTAGAAGTAATGGGAAGAGAAGCCGGATGGATAGCATTAGAATCAGCCATAGCAGGAGGAGCAGATGTAGCTTTAATTCCAGAAATTCCATATGATATAAACAAAGCAGCAGAAGCAATAAAGAAAAGACAAGCAATAGGTAAAAACTTTAGTATAGTAGTAGTTTCAGAAGGAGCATTTCCTAAGGGTGGAGATGTATCAGTACAAAACACCAGAGATGGTGGAGAAGGAGTTATAAACATTCAACTTGGCGGAGCAGGAGAAAAAGTAGCAAAAGAATTAGAAAAATTAACAGGTTTAACTGCTAGATGTACAGTATTAGGATATATGCAAAGAGGTGGAACACCAACAGCATTTGATAGAGTACTTTCTACAAAATATGGAGCAAAAGCAATGGAACTTGCACTACAAGGAAAATTTAATGTATTAACAGTAATAAAAGATGGAAAACTTGGATATGTTCCACTAGAGGAAGTAGTAGGAAACAACAAAACAATAGGAGCAGTACAAGGCGGAACAGCAGAGAGTAATGTTAGAGTAGTTACTATGGACCACGATTTAGTAAAAACAGCAAGAGATATAGGAATTTGCTTAGGTGACTAAAAATTATATATAAAATAAAAAAATCCATTGAAATAAATGGATTTTTTTGTTAGAATAAGAAAGGGGCTAGACAATGGAAGAAATAAAAGAAAAATTAGAAAGTGCAAAACAATATTTAGTAAGTAATTTTGAATGTGAAGCAATTTTGCTATTTGGAAGTTATGCAAGAAATAGTCAAAATGCAGAAAGTGACGTAGATTTAGCAATAAAGGTAAAAAAAGAAATTCAGCCCAAGGAATTGTTTGAAATAAAAAGAAAATTAGAAGATATATTTGAAAAAGATGTAGATTTGATAGATTTAAATAATACGCAGGATGGTATAAGATACGAAATTTTAATGAATGGCGTTACAATATATGTAAAAGATGATTTAAAATTTGAACTATATAAATTGGATATGTATAGAGAATATTTAGAATTGAATGAAAGTAGAAAAACTATTATAGATAATATAAAAAAAGGAGGTAAAATCTATGGAAAATGAGGCAGTTATTATTAATAAATATGAAATAATAGAAAGATGTATAAACAGAATAAATGAAGAATATGAAAATAATCCTGAAAACTTAGAAGAGTATAGAAGAATGGATTGCATAGTTTTAAATTTACAAAGAGCGTGTGAAGCAACAATAGATATAGCTATGTATATTATTTCGAATAGAAAATTGGGAATTCCACAAACAAAAAAAGAAGCATTTAAAAAGTTAGAAGATAACAATATTATTTCAAAAGAGATGTCAAAGAACATGCAAAATATGATAGGATTTAGAAATATAGCTGTACATGATTATAAAGAAATAGATGAAGAAATATTAAAAGAAGTAATAGAAAACCATTTAGAAGATTTAATAGAGTTTGCAAGGCAAATGTTAAATTTAGAAAGATAAAAGGAGAAACAAGATGTTAAATTTTAAAGAAAAAATAGCAGAAGAAATTTCAAAAGCAACAAACTTAAATAAAGAAGAATTAGAAAACTATATAGAAGTTCCAAAAGATAGTGCAATGGGGGACTATGCTTTTCCATGCTTTAAACTTGCAAAAGAACTAAGAAAAGCACCACCAGCTATAGCAGCAGAAATTTATGAAAAATTAGAAATGGACGAAGAAGCATTTTCAAAAGTAGAAATTGTTGGCGGATATATAAATTTTTATACAAATAGTACTGCTTTAGTAAAAGATGTTTTAAGCCAGTACAATGAAAAGAAGAAAAAATACGGAGATTCTGAAATAGGTAAAGGAAAAAATGTAGTAATAGACTATTCTGCACCTAACATTGCAAAACCTTTCCATATAGGCCATTTGCGCTCAACCGTAATTGGAGGAGCATTGTATAATGTATACAAATTCTTAGATTTTAATGTAACAGGTGTAAACCATTTAGGAGATTATGGAACACAATTTGGTAAACTTATAGAGGGATACAAAATGTGGGGGGATGAATATGATATAGATTCAAACCCAATAGATGAATTAACCAAAATATACATTCGTATAAACGAACTTTGCAAGCAGGATGAAAATGTGCTAGAAAACTGTAGAAATAACTTCAAAAAATTAGAAGATAAAGATCCATATTGCGTAGAAATATGGGAAAGATTTAGAAAATTAAGTTTAAAAGAATTCCAAAGAGTATACGACATGTTAGGAAGTACCTTTGACTCATGGAATGGAGAGTCTTTCTATTCAGATAAAATGCAAGAAGTAGTTGAAATATTAGAAAAGAGTGGAAGACTAGTAGAATCTGAAGGAGCAAGAGTCATAGAACTTGAAAATATGGCTCCATGCATTATAGAAAAAACAAATGGTTCTACAACATATGCAACAAGAGATTTAGCAGCAATACTTTATAGAGCAAGAAATTATGATTTCGATAAAGCATTATATGTTACATCATATGAACAAGTATTACACTTTAAACAAGTATTCGAAGTTGCAAAACTTTTAGGAATAGACAAAAAATATACTGATGGATTAGAACATGTTCCATTTGGAATGGTAAGATTAAAAGAAGGAAAGATGTCTACAAGGGAAGGCGTTATAATAAAATTAGAAGATTTATTAAAAGAAGCAATTTCAAGAGCAGAAAAAGTAATTGAAGAAAAAAATCCTGAACTTGAAAATAAGGAAGATGTGGCAAGAAAAGTAGGCATAGGAGCAGTTATATTTAACGATTTATCTAATAGTAGAATTAAAGATGAAATATTTGATTGGGATGCAATGCTTAACTTCCAAGGAGAAACAGGTCCATATATACAATACATATATGTAAGAACAAAGAGCGTACTTGAAAAAGCAGGCTATGTTCCAAAATTTGAAGAGATAGATATAAATGAATTAACAGATGAAGCATCTACAAACGTAATAAAAACAATAGCAAATTTTTCAAATACATTAGAGCAAGTTGTAGACAAAAATGAACCTTCAATTCTATCTAGGTATTTAATAGACTTAAGCCAAAGCTTTAGCTCATTTTATAATGCAAACAAGATAATAGGCGAAGACAAAGAAAAACAAGATGCACGTTTATACCTAACATATGTTGTTGGAAATATTTTAAAAACAGGTGCTAATTTACTTGGAATACAAATGCCAGATAGAATGTAGAAAAGATACAAGGAGAAGAAAATGCAAAAAGATACTATAAAAAAAGTAGTCTTATCTGTTTTAATAATTATAAATTGCATAACAATATTCTACTTTTCAAGCCAAGTAGCTGAAAATTCGAGTGTACAAAGTGGAAGAGTAGTAAACTTTATAGCACAAATACTACCAAGCATAAAAAATATGCAAGAACCAGAAAAAACAGCATTTATAGAAGGAACATTAACCACAATAGTTAGAAAAACAGCACATCTAAGCATATATACTTTGCTAGGAATTCTAACTATGAATTATATGATAACCTCACTAAAAGGAAGAGGTTTTTACCAAAGAGGGCTTAGTGCACTTCTATTTTGCATATTTTATTCATCAACAGACGAAATACATCAGTATTTTGTGCCGGGAAGAAGTTGCGAACTAAGAGATGTATGTATAGATACCTTAGGAGCAATTATAGGAATTATATTAGTAACAATTGTAACCAAACTGTATAGAAAAATAAATAAAAAAGAAGAAAATTACAAAATAGATAAAAACACAAAAATATTATTTATTTCAAGTACAGGTGGACATTTTGCGGAACTTATGAAATTAAAACCACTCATGGAAAAATGCAATTATAGTATAGTAACAGAAAAAACAAAAACAAATGCAAAATTAAAAGAACAATACAAAGAAAAAATCAACTTTTTAATATATGGAACTAGAAAAGAAATGTACATATATCCTTTGGTATTACTAATAAATTCATTTATAAGTTTAGGAATATTTATAAAAAATAGACCACAGGTAGTAATTACAACAGGCACACATACAGCAGGGCCAATGTGTATGATAGCTAAAATATTAGGAAGCAAAGTTATATATATAGAAACTTTTGCAAACAGAAAAACAAAAACAGCAACAGGAAAAATACTATATTACATATCGGACACATTTGTGGTACAATGGGAAGAAATGAAAAAATTATATCCAAAAGCTGAGTGCTGGGGGTGGTTATTTTAGTTATGATATTTGTAACACTAGGAACGCAGGATAAGCCATTTGCAAGGCTAATAGAAGCGGTAGAAAAGCAAGTAAAACTTGGAAACATTAAAGAAGAAGTAATAGTACAAGCAGGATGCACAAAATACAAAACAGAAGAAGAAAGAATAAAAATAGTAGACTACATGGAAATGAAAGAGTTTAATAAAAAAGTAGAAGCGGCAAGAATAATAATAACACATGCAGGAGTTGGAACCATAATACAGGCATTAGAAGAAAATAAAAAAATAATTGCAGCAGCACGAAAAAAAGAGTATGGGGAACATGTAAACAATCATCAAGAACAAATACTTGAAAACTTTGAAAATAAAGGATATATAATAGCTTTAAAAAACTTTGAAGAATTAGACAAAGCACTAAAAAAAGCAGAAAATTTTGAACCAAAAAAATTTACAAGTAACAATAAATATTTTGTAGAAAAAATAGAAGAAAAAATAGAAGAATTGCTAAAAAAATAAGCAATTAGTAGGAGGGAAAAATGGCTAAAGTAGAAAACAATGGAAAAAATAAAAGAAAAGGAAGAGGGTTAAAAATAGCATTAATTATATTACTACTTATAATAGTAATAATAGCAGCAATATTTGGTGGAGCATATTGGTATGTAGAAGACAAACTTGGAAAAATGCAACAAGTAAAAATTTCAGATGAAGAATTACAAATAAATGATGAAGTAGAAGAGAGTTTATCAGGCTACAGAAATATAGCAATATTTGGAGTAGATAGTAGAAGCTCAAACTTAGGTAAAGGAAATAGAAGTGACTGTATAATTATAGCAAGTATAAACGAAAAAACTAAAGAAGTAAAACTTGCTTCTGTATATAGAGATACATATGTACAAATACAAGGACATGGATTAGATAAAATAAACCATGCATATTCATATGGTGAAGCACCACTAGCATTAGGTACCTTAAATACAAACTTAGACCTAAATGTAAAAGAATTTGTTACTGTAAACTTTGATGCAGTTGCAGAAGCAGTAGATGAGCTAGGCGGAGTACAAATAAATGTAGAACAAAATGAAATAGAATACCTAAATATGTATCAAACAGAAACTGCAAAAGTTACAGGAAAAAAAATAAAACAAGTAACAAAATCAGGGCTTCAAACCTTAAATGGTGTTCAAGCAGTTTCTTATGGAAGAATAAGATATACAGCAGGGGGAGATTATAAAAGAACAGAACGTATGAGAGATGTAATAGAGGCAATGCTAAAAAAATTACAAACAAAAAGTATAGGCGAAATAAACACATTACTTGATAATATATTACCAAAAATATACACAAATATAAGTACAGGAAGCATAATATCAGAAATACCAAGTATTACAAAATATAAAATAACAGATAGCATAGGCTGGCCATATAATACAAAAGGAAAAACAATGACATTATGGTATGGAATTCCAATTACACTAGAAAGCAATGTAGTTCAATTACACCAAGAACTATTTGGAGAGAGTGATTATAAAGTATCTGATACTGTAAAAGAAATAAGTAATAAAATAATAGAAAAAACAGGTTATACAAATTAGAAAAAGCAAGAGATGTTCTATAAAAAACGGAACATCTCTTGTTTTTGTGCATATAAAATAAGAAAATATAATATAAAATATTTCCAAGTCTTATTCTATAAAGAAATAACTTACAAAAAAGGCAGAAATTAATAGCCAAAAAAACTTAAAATATGACAAAAATAATTGACTTTAAAACCGATATATTATAAAATAAATTTGCGAGGGGGAGAAAAGAAAAATGAATGAGAGAGTTATGGAAGAAAACATATACACAAATGGTTCATTAGCATTAAACAAAGAAGAAGTATATCAAGAAGTAAGCAACGAAAAAGTAGAAGCTAAACCAAAGAAAAGATTTTATAATATAATAAAAAGAGCAACAGATATAGTAGTAGGGTTAATAGGGGTAATATTGTTAGTACCTATAACTGTTATTTTATACATAGCAAATTTATTTAATAAAGAAAGTAGAGGACCATTATTTTACAAACAAGAACGTATAGGAAAAAATGGAAAACCTTTTAAAATATATAAATATAGAACAATGGTAGTTGGTGCAGACAAAATATTAGAAAAATATTTACAAGAAAATGAAGTAGCAAGAAAGGAATTTGCTCAAACTCAAAAATTAAGCAATGACCCAAGAATTACAAAATTCGGTAAGGTATTAAGAAAAACAAGTTTGGATGAATTTCCACAATTCATAAATGTGCTAAAAGGAGATATGAGCTTAATTGGACCTAGACCATTAGTAAAAGGAGAATTGGATTCTCATAACGGAAACCATGAAATATATGAAAGTGTAAAGCCAGGAATTTCAGGCTGGTGGGCAGCAAATGGTAGGTCAGAATTACTATATGATGAAAGGCTAGAATTAGAATATTATTATGCAGAAAATTGTAGCTTATGGCTAGATTTAAAATGCATATTTAAAACTATAGTTACTGTAATAAAAAAAGAAGGAGCAAAATAATATGCAAAAAATTTCTTACGTAATATTGTCATACAATTCAGAAAAATATTTGAAAGGATGTTTAGAATCCATATTAAATGTCAAAAATTTTGAAATTGAAATTTATATTTGTGATAATGGTTCACAAGATAATAGTGTTCAAATAATAGAGAAACTTAATGACAATAGAATACATTTAATAAAATTAGAAAAAAATTATGGAACAACAGTTAGTAGGAATAAATGTTTAGAAATAGTAAAGAATACAGATTACATATGTATATTAGATTCAGATACTATAATAAATGAAGAAGCTATGCAAATAATGACTGAATATCTAAAAAAACATGAAGAAGTTGGGCTAGTTGGACCAGCAATGAAGGGCATAAATGGAGAAAAACAAATACCTTTTAGAAAGTTTCCAACATGGAAAATAAAACTATATAAGGCTATGCCAATAAAATACATAAGCAAAAAAGGTGAAAAAATAGAAAACTATGATGAAAAAGAAATTACTGACGAATTTAAATGTGATTATCTTATATCCGCTTGTTGGATGATGAGATATGAAACATATAAAAAAATTGGAAAACTAGACGAAAAGATTTTTTATTCACCAGAAGATGTTGAATATTGTATGAGAATAAGAGAAAAAGGTTTAGAAATAGTACATTTAAGAAAAGCGGAAATAATACATTATTATCAAAGAATTTCAAAGAAGAAATTGATAAGTAAAGCAAATATAACACACTTTACTGGGATACATTATATATTAAAAAAATATAGAAAATTTTTAAGAAAATATAGAAAGGAAAGAAATTAAGATGAATATATTATTTGTTAATCCACCTTTTAAGGCGGAATATGGTAAATTTTCAAGAGAGGCAAGAAGCCCGATGATAACTAATAGTGGAGTTATATATTATCCATTATGGCTATTATATGCTGCAGGAGTTTGCAAAAAGGAAGGGTTTAATATATATTTTTTAGATGCACCAGCTAAAAAAATGAATCATGAAAAAGCATTTGAATGGATATTAAATCAAAATACAAAATTTGATTTAATAGTAATAGATACTAGTACACCATCAATATATAATGATGTTAAGTTTGCAGGAGATTTAAAAGAAAAATATAATGAAGCTTTTATTGTGTTAGTTGGAACTCATCCAACGGCATTGCCAATAGAAACTCTAGAATTAGACAAAAGAGTAGATGGAGTTGCATGTGGTGAATTCGATTATATTATAAGAGATCTAGCAAAATGTATTAACAATAAAGAAGAATTAAAAAACGTAAAAGGTTTGTTGTATAGAAATGAAAATAGAGAATTTATAAAAAATGCACCTATGCCATTAATAGAAGACTTAGATAATATTCCTTTTGCGGCAGAATTAATAAAAGAATATTTAGATCCAAGGGATTATTTTTTTGCTGCTTCTGAATATCCAGAAGTTCAGATATTTACTGGAAGAGGTTGCATGTGCAGATGTTATTTTTGTGTTTATCCACAAGTTATACATGGACATAACTATAGAGCTAGAAGCGCAGAAAATGTTGTGAAAGAATTTGAATATATAGTAGAACAAATGCCAGACGTGAAAGAAGTAGTAATAGAAGATGATACATTTACTATAGATAAAAAAAGAGTAAAAGAAATATGCCAATTATTAATTGAAAAGGGACTAAATAAAAAAATAAAATGGTTGTGCAATGCTAGAGTGAATCTTGATTATGAAACAATGGTATTAATGAAAAAGGCTGGATGTAAGTTATTAATAGCTGGAATTGAAAATGGAAATCAAAATATGCTTAATGACATGAAAAAAGGAACAACACTTAAGCAAATAGAAGAATATGTTAAAAATGCAAAAAAAGCAAAATTATTAGTCCATGCATGCTATATGGTAGGAACAAAAGGAGAAACAAGAGAAACTATGGAAAATACATTAAAATTTGCAATAAAATTAAATACAGATACAGCTCAATTTTATGTATTACACCCATATCCTGGAACTGAAGCATATAACTATGCCGTTCAACAGGGATATCTAGAAGACAAAAAATATTCAGAATATTTAAAGGAAGATGGAACGGATAATTGTGTATTAAATATAGATGGTATAACATCAGAAGAGTTAGTTGATTTTTGTGATTACGCAAGAAAGAAATATTATTTAAGACCTAAATATATTTTATATAAATTAAAACAATCATTGACAAACAAAGACGAATTTGTAAGAAATGTAAAGGGATTTAAAAATATAGCTCCTAAGTTATTAAAAAGAAAAGGAAAAAATATCAAAAATGAAAAATAGAGAAAAAAAGATTTCTGTGGCAATGGCAACATATAACGGAGAAAAGTATATAAAGAAACAAATAGATACAATATTGGAAAATCTTCAAGAAGACGATGAATTAGTAATATCAGACGATGGGTCAACAGATAAAACATTAGATATTATTAAAAGTATTAATGATAAAAGAATAAAATTAATTGAAGGGCCTAAAAAGGGCTTGAAAAAGAATTTTGCAAATGCAATAAATAATACAACAGGAGAATATATTTTCTTATCTGACCAAGATGATATATGGTTCCAAAATAAAGTAGAAAAAGTGTATGAATGTTTTATAAACAATGATTATATATTAATTCAACATGATGCTATTGTTGTAGATTCAAATAATGAGGTATTATTTGAATCTTTTGCGGAGCATAGGAAGGTTAAAAACGGAATAATAAAAAATTTAATAAAAAATTCATATCATGGCTGTTGTATGGCTTTTAAAAAAGAATTAGTAAAAGAAATTTTACCAATTCCAGACAATATTTATCTACATGACCAATGGATAGGAATGGTTGCAGAATTGAATGGAAAAACATATTTCATAAATGAAAAATTAATGAAATATAGAAGGCATGGAGGAAATGCATCAAGTTTTAAACATTTACCAATAAAAAAAATGATAGATAATAGAATCAACTATGCAAAAGAAATTTTAAAATATAAGAAAGATAAGGAAAAATAAAATGTGGTATATATATTTAATTATAATATTAGCTTGTTTAGCTATTACATATTATTATATTTTTAAAAAAGATGTATTATCTGTGTCTTTTTTGTCATGTATAATATTTATTATATCTACTTTAGCAGCATTTATATCATATAAAATTGATGAATCATGGAACTATGTTGAACTTCATCAACAGACAGCTATTTATATAGTTATTTCAATGATATGCGTTGGAATTGGAGAATTTAT
>OGXT01001341.1_pt1 | contig 24175 bp, 32 predicted proteins | sample 1576361 | NCBI WGS metagenome assembly OGXT01 (sample SAMEA3541514, study PRJEB24748) | human gut metagenome | biome: human gut; feature: human-associated habitat; material: faeces | place: China | collected 2012 | reverse complement strand
CAAATCACCTCTCTGTCCATAGTATAGCACAAATCGCGCGGAACTTGACAATTTTTTATTTGTGTAATATATTATATAAAAATGTAATATATTATATAAATTCAGAAGGAGACTTTGCATGGAGCTGAAAAATTATCCCGCACCCTATGTGCTTTTTGGCTCGCTGCTGGCAATGGGAAACCGCCTGCAAGCCGCCGGGGACCGGTTTTACGATGAGATCACGAAAAAGCAGTGGTTTGTGCTGGCGGTGCTGGAGACCTTTTCAGCTCCGCCAACACTGGGCGAGCTGGCGCGCGGTGTGGGAAGTTCGCATCAAAACGTGAAGCAGCTGGTTTTGAAGCTGCAGCAAAAGGGATATGTGGCTCTGGCGCAGGACGGGCGGGACGCACGCAAGAACCGCGTGCACCGAACCCCAAAGTGCGCGGAGCTGCCGGAAAAATACGGCGCACGTCAGCAGGAATTCATGCGGGCGCTGTATACAGGCATCCGTGCAGACGAGGCTGAACAGGCTGCCGGAGTGCTGGCCCGTATGCTGGAAAACCTGGAGAAGATGCAAACGGTGGAGGAGGGGTTGGAATGAAAACGCTGGTGGTATACCGTTCCCATTATGGCAGTACACGCCGGTATGCTCAATGGCTGGCACAGGCGCTGGATGCCGATGCTGCGGAGGAAAGGCAGGCGGACGCGCGCCTTGTGCAGAACTATGAATGCGTGATATTTGGCGGCGGCCTGTATGCGGGGAGCATTGCCGGCGCTGCGCGTATGGTAAAGCTGTATGGCGCATTGCAGGGGAAACGTCTGGCAATGTTTACAGTGGGGCTGTCGGACCCGAGCGACCCGGAAAATGTGAAAAAGATCATGCAGGATGCGGCCCGGGCCTTTACGCCGGAAATGCTGGAGAATATCTGCTTTTTCCACCTGCGCGGCGGGATGGATTACCGGAATATGAGGCCTGTACACAAGGCGATGATGGCAATGCTGAAAAAAATGCTGCTGAAAAGACCGGAGAGCGAGCGAAGTACGGAAGAAAAAGGGCTGCTGGCCGCATATGACAGGCCGGTGGACTTTACAGACAGGGCCGCGCTTGCCCCGCTTATCGCCTGGTGCAGGGACGAAGCATAACGCCGTCGGGCCGTAAGCCAAACGGAGCGACGGCAGAAAATGAAGGGCCATAGAATTGGGGCGAAACAGAAAATCGGGTTAACGGTGAGTTTTGTGGGAACAGGAATTGTGATATGCGGCTTAAACGGTGCTGGAAAGAGTACATTGGGAAAAGCGCTTGCTGAGAAATTGGATTTTTATTTTATAGATAATGAAGATCTGTTTTTCCCTAAGACAGACCCAAATTATATCTATGCTTCTCCACGCACGCGTGAGGAGGCTGAAAAAATGCTTTTTCATGCGATTAAGGTACATGAAAATTTTGTTTTTGCTGCTGTAAAAGGAGATTATGGAGAAGCGATTTATCCCTTTTTTCAGTATGCTGTATTGATTGATACTCCAAAGGACATTCGGGTGCAACGGGTTAAAAAGCGCTCTTTTCAGAAGTTTGGCAATAGAATGCTGCCAGGTGGAGATTTGCATGAACAGGAAGAAAAGTTTTTTGAGTTTGTTACATCCAGACCAGAGAGTACGGTTGAAGAATGGATACAGCTATTAAGTTGTTCTATCCTAAGAATTGACGGAACAAAACCCGTTGAAGAAAATGTAGATTTTATCATAAATCAGATATAAAAAGTGTATTTCAGTTTATAACTGTCCTCCTTGCGCGGGCGCAAAAAGCACCATCTAAAGAATTTACTTTAGATGGTGCTTTTCTGTGAATTTTTAGGGACAAAATCCGATGCTCGTCATCTCTGCAGATGTGGGATTGATTACTTCTTTACGGAGAGGACTACAAACGGAGACTTTTTGCATTATCCCTGGGGGAATTCTTCCTTGCTTTCCAGCTTGCTGGCCACCGTGTGCGGAGATTCCCACACGCCGTTGGCGCAGGGTGTCTGCTCCTGCTGCGTGTAGTACAGCGGCGGACGAAGGTTGCCGTCCCGCAGCGCTTGCATGCGCTGTTGGGCGTGAGCGGGTAGCACAGCGCTGCCGTCCGTATGCCCCGTGCTTTTTTCGGGAGTGTTGTGCACATCGTTGGGTTTGTTGTGGACTTCTCCGTGATATAAACTGCTTAATATACTCATAGCAATATTTCGCCTCCACAGTTAGGATTCCCCCGAAGTCCGTGGATATGCGCACATCTGCGAAGGCTCGACAGTATTTTCCGTGAGGGTGAAGCAGGCGGTCACCCAAGCGTCCTCCGGCAGGCAGCCCCGGCCATAATCCTCCAGCTGGAGACCCAGGCGGTATGTGCCGGGAGTAAGCGCCGGGTACCACTCCAACGGAAAGCGGCCGGAACGTTCTGTTTCGAGCGGATCGGCTGTTCCGCAGAAGACGGCATCGCAGGGGACAGCCTCCCAACCGCCATCCGTCCGGCGTTCCAGGCGGGGAATGAGTATGACGCCCAGCTCCAGCCCGCTGGTGTTGGTGATGGTGTAGGAGATAGAGCTGTCTCTTTCCGCAAGGCCGGACGCATCGGAAGAAGCTTCCCCAGGCGGCGGAAGGCTGTCGGCGGACAGCGTCAGCGTCACGGCGCCCTCCGCCAGCAGGATTGACCCGTCTTCCGCAGGCAGAGCGTCGGCGCTGGAGGCGGAAATGCTTTCGTCCATGGGAGGCCTGTCGCCGAATGCGGAGGCGGAAGCCGCGCCTTGCGGCGCGCATGCAGCCAGCAGCAAAGCAGGGCAAAGCACACAAGCTGCAGCGAATGTCGTGCGTTTCATGGAACTGCCCTCCCGGTGTACTTTTGTACGTTTATTTGTATTTGGGCGGTGTGGACGGCGGAGCGTCTTTGCCTGTTTCAGCCTCATTGCCGTTCTGCGGCGTATAGTCGGCGGGCGTGCGGGGTGCAGGAGCCGGGCGGCCGGCCAGCCTTTTTTTATGAAGGCGGACGGCCGCGCGTGCGGCCGTCACGGCCACTGCGGCCAGTACGGCCAACACCAGCAGCGTGGGCAGCGCAGCGACAAAGCCCACGGCAAAGTCCTGTGCACCGTAGCCGAAGTCGCGCCAGCTGCGGCGGAAGGCGTCGGATACGCGGTCGCCGAACGTCTCGGTTTTTTCGGTGATCTGCTTTACCTCCTCTACCGTTACATCTACGGTAGAATAGGAGATCAGATCGTCATAGGTGCGCTGCTGGGCGGTATAGCTCTCGATCTGGTACTGCACTTCTGTGAGCTGGTTCTGGATGGCGAGCAGCGTTTCCAGATCACCGGCCTGCTCCATCATCGCGTACAGGCGCTCCTCCTGCAGCTTCAGGCTTTTCAGGCGGGCCTCCACATCCACATAAGCGCTGGTCACATCCTGGGTGGATTCCTGCTTGCTCACCAGGTTGCCGGCGCTGCCGGCGCCCTCCAGAAAGACGCTGTATTGCTCTGCCGGGATGCGGAACTGATAATATGCGGTGCGGTATGCACCCTCGTAAGCGGGCGTATCGATGCTGGTGGAGGAGACATATCCGCCGCAGGACTGGGCGGCCCGCGCCAGCGCCGTACAGGTGGCGTTGAAGTCCAGCGCTTCGATGGAGAGCGTGGCGTTCAGGATGATCTTCCGTCCGTCCTGGGGCAGCAGATCCGCGCTGTTCTGCACGGCGTCGGACAGGTCCGAGGTCCCGGCCGCTTCGGCGGCGGTTCCGCCTGCATCCGCGGCATATGCCTGGGGCGCGCTGTCCATCGAGGAATAAGAAGCACGGGCCGCGGCCGTGCTGCTGGCCGCGCCTCCGCATCCCGCCAGAGAGGCGGCGAGCGCCAGTGAAAAAAGAATACTGAACAACGTCTTTTTCATCGAGTTCCCTTCCTTTCTGTGTCAGGTTCTGCTACTCTATATACGGCGTACAAGCCGCAGATATTGCGTCGGAACGATGTCAAATCGTTATCAAATTTGTAACAAGCGTGTATTTTTTGGCGTGCGCACTCGCGGCAGGGAGAAAAACATGCTATACTGGAACACGTAAAAAAACAGGGCGGGCGTGCCGTGCGTCCGCGACAAGGGCGCGCTTTGCCGGAAAATGCCGGCCGGGCGCGGAACGCAAAGGAGTGGAAAAAATGGGTAGAAATGCGATCGTCGGGCAGAGCGGCGGCCCCACCGCGGTTATCAATTCAAGTTTGGTGGGTGTGTTCCAGGCGGCGAAAAGCCGCGGTGCACAGCATGTTTACGGCATGCGGTACGGTGTGAAGGGCCTGCTGGAAGAACAGGTGGTGGACCTTTCGGACACGCTGCGGGATAATCTGGACATTGAGATCCTCAAGCGCACGCCCGCCTCATACCTGGGCTCGTGCCGGTACAAGCTGCCCGTCCCGGCAGAGGACCCGGCTTTGTATGAAAAGCTGTTTGGTATTTTGAAAAAGCTGGATGTGGGCTACTTTTTCTATATTGGCGGCAATGACAGCATGGACACCATCTCCAAGCTTTCGGACTATGCCTGCATGACAGGCAGCGACATCAAGTTCATGGGCGTGCCCAAGACCATCGACAACGACTTGATGAACACCGACCACACGCCGGGCTACGGCTCCGCGGCCAAGTACATCGGCGCTATTATGAAGGAGATCACCCGCGACAGCCTGGTATACGGCACGCGCAACGTCACGATTGTTGAGGTGATGGGGCGTAATGCGGGCTGGCTGACGGGTGCGGCGGCATTGGCCAAAGCGGAGGACTGCGAAGGCGTGGATATGATCTGCCTGCCGGAGGTGGCCTTTGACATCGACCATTTCATCGAGCGGCTGGACGTCCTGCAGCGCGCCAAGGCAGGCGTGGTCATCGCGGTGTCTGAGGGCGTGCGCGTACACGACGGCCGTTATGTATGCGAGCTGACGGAAGAGCTTGGCCCGGTGGATGCGTTCGGGCACAAAACGCTGACGGGCGCGGCGCGCTTTCTGGCGAACAAAGCCGTGCGGGAGCTGGGCTGCAAGGCACGCGCCATCGAGCTTTCCACCCTGCAGCGGTGCAGCAGCCACATGGCCAGCCGTGTGGACATCACCGAGGCGTTCCAGGTGGGCGGCGCGGCGGCCAAGGCTGCTTTCGAGGGGCACAGCGGCGAGATGGTGGGCCTGCGCCGCCTTTCCAACGACCCGTACCAGTGCACCACCGAGCTGCACGATATCCATACCATCGCGAATTTTGAAAAAAAGGTTCCGGGCGAGTGGATCACACCGGACGGCGTAGGTGTGACACAGGAATTTCTGGCATATATGCGGCCGCTCATTCAGGCGGAGCTTACCCCTATTTATGTGGACGGCCTGCCGCGCCACATTTATATCAAATAGGACACGGCATCAAAAAACAGGTGCGCCGCATACACAAATTTGACTTGCGGCGCGCTGTTTTTGCGCCTGTACGCGCCGCAGCCCTTTTTTTTTGTGCGGCAGAGTGCTATACTGATAGATGGAAACAGGGATAAAGAATCGGAAGGGGTCAGACCGGGAATATGAAAATGCTGATTTTTGTGCTGAACCGGGTAGAAAAGCTGGAGCCTGCACTGAATAAGCTGGAGCATGCAGGCCTGCGCGGAGCGACCGTGCTCTCCAGCCGGGGCATGGCCATGACGTTGGACAAATACTGCGACGGTTCGTTTCTGGGTTCGCTGCGGGCCATGATGGAGCCGGACCGTGAGGAGAACCGGACGGTATTTATGGTGTTGAAAGACGAGGATGTGGAGCGTGCCGTTGCCGCCGTGGAAGAGGTGGCGGGCAGCTTCAATACCCCCAACAGCGGCATCGCGTTTACGCTGCCGGTGGATTTTGTGAAAGGCATCCAGTAAGGGCAGCCCCTGCGGACGTTATGGTGTGAGAGACAATGGAATTGGGTACGCTTTTTAACTTTGCGATTCTGCTGTTCTGCGGCTTGATCTTCGCAAAGATTATTCGCTATTTCAAACTGCCGGACGTGACGGGCTATCTCATCGGCGGGCTCATCATAGGGCCGTCAGTGCTGGGCCTGCTTTCGGCGGACGCGGTGGCCGGGCTTTCGCTCGTATCGGACGTGGCGCTGGGCTTTATCGCATTTTCCATCGGCAGTGAGTTCAAGCTCAGCTATTTCAAGCGTGTGGGCATGACGCCTATCGTCATTGCCATATTTGAGAGCTTTGTGGCTGTTTTGTTCGTGACGCTGGGGCTGGTTCTCAGCGGGCAGACGCTGCCGTTTTCATTGGTGTTGGGCGCTATTGCGGCGGCTACCGCGCCTGCAGCCACCATTATGGTCATCAAGCAGTACAGGGCCAAAGGGCCCGTTACCGAAACGCTGCTCAGTGTTGTCGCCATCGACGACGCTACGGCGCTCATTGCATTCGGCATTGCTGTGGCCGTGGCGCAGACGCTGACCAGCACGGCGGACGTTTCGCTGGTGCTGAGCATCTTGAAGCCCGTGCTGGAGATTGCCGAGGCGCTACTGGGCGGCGCGCTGCTGGGCGTGCTGTTCACTGTGATGCTTCGGTTCTTTAAGGTGCAGTCAAACCGCATGGTGCTGGCCATCGCTTTTGTGCTGGTGACGAGCGCTGTGGCCAACGCGCTGAATATCTCGGCGCTGCTGACGACCATGGCCATGGGGGCAGTGTTCGCCAATTTGTGCAAAAACTCGAGCGAGGTCATGTCCTTATGCGATCATGTGACGCCGCCTGTTTTTATGATGTTTTTTGTGCTTTCCGGCGCGGGGCTGAATTTGGCGATATTGCCGTCCATCGGCGTTGTGGGCGTGATCTATGTGGTGCTGCGCGTGATGGGAAAAATGGCGGGCGCATGGTTTGGCGCCACCGTTATGAAGGCGGACCACAATGTGCGCCGCTGGCTTGGCCCGGCGCTCATACCGCAGGCGGGCGTTGCCATTGGCCTGACGGTGGTGGCCCAGCAGGTGGTGCCGCAATATGCCGAAGTGATACGCGCTGTAATTTTGTGCGGCACGCTGATTTATGAACTGATAGGCCCCGGCGTGGCGAAATGGGCCCTGCAAAAGGCGGGCGAAATTGAAAAAGGGGCCTGAATCAGGCGCGGCTTTGCCTGTGTGCCTGCTTTGTGCGGCGGCTGCATGCCCGCCGCGCAAGCGGAAGGAGGGTAAGATGAAAACCGGGCTAATTCGGGGAACTCTAAGAGTAGAAATACTTATGACAATCCCGAGCTAGGAAGATAATTCCGAGTGTAGAGACTTTATACCTGGTATCTTGAAAAAGATAAAGAGAAAGTCCAGACTACAAACATTTTAATGGTAGTGAAAACTATAGTAGTAAGAAATCTGTTCTCATACGAGTACGATGGTTCGAATCCATCCCTGCCCACCACAAAAACAAGGAAACTTGTTTTTATTTTTACCATCAGCACAAACAAAAGTTCTAATACAGAATTAATTATATAAAGAGGAAAGTTTATGAAATTTAGTACGAATAAAGAAAAAGGAAATACTGGATTAGGAATAGCAATTGCATATTATACTTCTAAAGGATATACCGTTTCAATTCCATTAAATGATACACAGGATTATGATTTAATTGTAGATAAGGGTGAAAAATTATACAAAGTACAGGTAAAGGCAACAGCGTGTAAAACGAGATATGGCAATTATCAAGTAGCTTTACAAAGTTGCGGTGGGACTAAAGGAAAAGCATATAAAACAATTATTAATACAAATATAGATGAAGTATTTATAGTAACAAATAATATAGACATATATATAATTCCAATAAAAGAAATATCTAATACAACTACTTTGAATTTATGTGAAAAATATAGAAATTATAAAGTAAAATAATAGTAAATATTTAAAAGGCAAGCAGATAGATAATAAACCTTGAAAGTAGTTTTACATAACAATTAGGGACAGTCCCCAATTGCTACTTTTTCTCAATTTGTGACAAGGTTTTATTTTTATTCTATTTCTGTTATCTTTAAATTAAATTTATCTTCAAAAACTTTTTTCTTTGCAATATATTCTTTAGTTTTAAAGCCTTTTACATCTATAACTTCACTAGAACCGTCTTTATGAAAAACAATAAAGTCAGCTTTATATTTTAGACTAGGTGCTAGCATAAAAGTAGGTTGAAGGCAAAAACCATTTATTTCTTTAGCTTGCAAACGCAATTTTAATTCATTATAATAATTAGCCTCTTTTAAACTGTCAAAAGTATGACCATCAACAGAAACTTTATTTGCTCGATATTTACTTTTTCTTTTCCTACTACCGTCAGTATAATTTTTATAATCTTCAACACTCCAATGTTCCATTTTAATAAGACTCCTAACTTTAAATTACAACCTTTATTATAATAATAAACATTAAAAAGTGCAAGCAAAATAAAAAATTACAAATATTTTTTTAAAGTTTCAACACTATCTTCTTGCATAACAACAAAATCGTATAAAACAGTTTTTACATCTTTAGGAGCATCAGGGTTTTGGTTTATTAAACGTCTTCCTTCAATAATTCCCATATTAGTTCCTTGCATTAAAAGTTCAGATAATTTAGAAGTAGTGTCGTCAGTCATGGTTTTCATTTGTATACCATACCATGTCATCATTTTGGTCATGCCATTTGTTTCGTGAGGTTCTTTTTCATCTGTGTAATTTGAATAAATATTATTTATTCTTCTTGAAATATCTTTATATTTATTGTACTCACCATCTAACACCTTTTTAAAAGTATCATCTTTTACTTTTTCACTAATGTAAGAAATTGCGTCCATTCCCATAGTTGCACCTTTGTTTACTTCATCTAAAATATTTAAATTTTCATTTTTCATTGTAAAAACCTCCATAAAATTATTTTATAATATTATGTATAAATTTCGTAAAAAAATACATTTTTTGATATAATACATTTCAATAATACTTCAATAAAAGTTTGGTATACTTTTATAAAAAATACAGGAGGTATATGTATGCGCATTTTAATTGTAGAAGATGAATATCCACTAGCTGATGCAATTTCAGAAACTTTGAAAAAAGAAAACTTTAATGTGGATATAGTAACAGATGGAATAGATGGAGAAAATGAAGCTTTAACAGGAATATATGATTTAATATTATTAGATATAATGCTTCCTAGTAAAGATGGATTCTTATGGTATCAATATCAACCATTGTTTTAGGAGTAATAATTTTATTTGCAATACTTAATTACAATAATACAATAAATGCAGCGACATCAATGCTTGATAGATTTGACAATTTTTTTAGAATGCCAAATGACGAAAGAACACAAACTAACAATGATGACAACAGAATAAAAATAGATTTATCAGAAACATATACATATATGATAGAAAATGGAAAAATTGTAGATAGTATAGGAAACAAAAATGAAGATATAGAGCTGTGTATAAAGCATATGCAATATCAAAGAAAGTTTCAAATATGATAGTAAAACCAGTAAAAGAAACAATAGAAAGTCAAAAAAGGTTCATATCAGGCGCATCACATGAACTAAAAACGCCCCTTGCAGTAATAGAAGCAAATGCAGATGTTCTAGAGAGCAATATAGGAAAATCTAAATGGATGGAATATATACAAAGTGAAATTGCTAGTATGGATAAATTAATTAACAATTTATTATTCTTAGCAAAAGTGGAAAATGTAAAAGAGTTAAAAGAAAAAGAAAAATTTGATTTAACACAAGAAGTAAAAATGACAGCTTCAATGTTTGAAAGCATGGAATATGAAAGAAAAGTAAAAATAGCAGATAAGATAGAGGAAAACGTTAGTTTTAACGGAAACAAAGAAGACATAAAACAAGTATTATCTGTATTAATTGAAAATGCAATTATGCATACAAAAGAAAACGGAAAAATGGTATTTTAATAGGAGCAGTAGTTACAAGTATAGGAGTTTATATTTATCAAAAAAGCAATACAAGTACTAATGTAGGACCAGATTTTTCACAAAATGGAGAAATGCCAAACGGAGGAAATATACATCAGCGCCATTCTTCTTTGTAACAAATACAAAAGCAGATACATCATATAGTGACATACTATATTGCGTAAGTACAGAAATATTTAATATATTAAAACACAGGTTTATAAAACTATAAATATCGTAAAAAATCTTTAAGCACACAACTTAAAGATTTTTTTCATGCCAAGATTATATCAATAAAATATTGAGAAATCAACAAAAATGAAAAAATTAAATAAAATATTTTGAAAGTGAAATTTAGAAAAAATATTTTGTAATAATTAGTTTAAATGAGCGAAATTAATTAATATTTCAACGTTTTTAGCTCAAAAAATATAGCGAAAATTTTTCTTTAAGTTGTGTGCTTAAAGAAAACGAAAAGCTTAATAAATGCACCTAATTTTGCTTGCAAAGAGAATGCAAGTATGTTAATATGTGTTAAGAAAAATAAAACGGAGTGTAAAACATTAATAAGAAATAAAAAATACATAGGTATAAAATGTAAAGAAAACGAAAAAATAAAGATGAAAAGAAAATCAGACTGCTGATTTCAAAACTTAGAAATTGAATATTAAAACTTGAAAAGGAGAGTTGAAAATGAAATTAAATATAAAAACAAAAGATAAAAATGGAATAACTTTAGTGGCTTTGGTGGTTACTGTTGTAGTTTTAATTGTACTTGCAGGAGTAAGTATAAATTTAGTAATAGGAAACAATGGAATTGTCACAAAAGCACAAGTAGCCAAAACATCAACAGAGCTTGCAAAATATAAAGAAGAGTTAAGTCAATGGAAAATAAATAAGAAAATGGAAGATAATAATTTTGTAGAAGATACATTATCAGCAGGAAAAAATAACTTGACTTATGGAGGAGTGAAGCAAGAAGGAAATATAAAAACAATAATTCAAGATTTAGACGACAGTTATTTGGATGAGGTAGAAATCATAAAAGGTGAATTAATAATAAATACCACAAACAAAAGTAAGTTAGAAGGCTCAAAAATAGCAGAAGTTTCCTCTAACCCATATATTATAAAAGAAGGAGAATTAAAATCAGCAGGCGCAAATTTGGAATTGATGTCTTCAGACGGAACTGTAACAATACCAGAAAATGTAACAAAAATAGGAGCTGGAGCATTTTCAGGAGTGGAAGGCCTACGTACAATAGTGATTCCAGGAAATGTAGAAGAAATAGGGGAATACGCATTTGCATATAATAAAACTTTAGAAAATGTAATTATAGGAGAAGGAGTAAAAACTATTGGAGGCGGTGCTTTTGATGGAGTAACTAATTTGAAAGAAATAAGCTTACCTAACTCATTAATTTACATAGGTTCAAGAGCTTTTAGAAGTACAGGAATAGAAAAAATTAATATACCTGGGAGTTTAAAAACAATATCAGAGAGTGCATTTGATGGGTGTAAAAATTTATCTAAAATATATTTAAATGAAGGAACAAAGGAATTAGCAATAGGATGCTTTGCGGGGGCAATAATAGAAGAAATAACTTTACCAACAACAATAACAACAATAAATGCACAAGCTTTTTCGGGTTGTTTAAAGTTAAGCAAAATTAATTTAGGTAAAAACGAAAATTTTGTTTATGAGTCAGGATTTTTGATGAATAAAGCTAAAAACAATATATTATTTGCTTCAAGTGAATATCTAAAAAGCATAAATACCCTAGAAATACCAGAAGGAATATTAAGTTTTAATTTTGCAATAAGTAAGTACGAAAATATAAGAAAAATAATAATTCCAAATTCACTTTCAGAGTTAAATGCAAATAGCATGCCAACTACATTGACGGAAGTTACTGTAAAGGCTGGAAATAAAACGTTTACAGCTAATAACGGTTTTTTATGTAATGGAACTACATTAACTTTATGCTATTCAAAAGAAACCAATATAGAAATTCCAAATGGAATAAAAAAGATAGGCTATGCATGTTTTAAAAGTGCAACAAAAGCTGTAAGCATAAAACTGTCAGAAACAATAGAAGAAATAGGGGACTGTAAATTTCAAAATAATTTTAGTATGAATATAGGAAAAAATGTAAATAAAATTAGCCCTCTGTTTGTTAGGTGGCAAGATGCCAATATTACAGTAGATAAGGAAAATCAATATTTTAGCGTTGAAAATAATATTTTATATGACAAAGATAAGAAAAAATTAGTTAGGGTTTTATATCAAGCAGATAACAATATTAAAATAAACGAAAATGTTGAAACGATAGGAGAATATGCTTTTTATAATAGATATCGAGTGAAAAACTTAAAATTGCAGGAAGGAATAATAAACTTAGAGGCACGAGTATTTACTTATTGCCCAAATTTAGAAAAAATAGAAATTCCAACATCATTAACATCAATAGGCACAAATTGTTTTGGTGATGCAACATCAAACTTAAGCGAAATAATAATTCACAAAAAAGAAAATTCAATATCAGGTTCACCATGGGGAGCAATAAAAGGACTAAAGGCAGTAAAATGGGTTGGAGAAAATTAATAAAATCCTCCAGATAAAAAAGATGAGGCATAATACTTTTATAAATATAGGGATAGAAGAAAATAGTAATTTTTTATTTGAAATAAATTGTAAAAATTTGTAAATGCTGTAGACAAATTAGAAATAATATTGTAAAATAATGGCATAGGAAATGAGAATAAGCAGATGTGGTTTGCCACTTTACATATAAAGGCTTGTCCTTTAGAATGGAGGTGGTGCTATGATAGAAACAGTTTTATTAGAAATAATATACATACTTTTATTTGCTTTAGTTGTCGAAACTATTATAGTATTTGCCTTAATTATATTCGGAATATTTTTAAGCAAATAGACAAATAAAAAACACATCTGTTACTTGACGGTAAGATGTGTTTTCACAAATTACTGGCAAACCACGTTTGTGGTTTCTCCATTTCCTATTTTTATTATACTCTAATTAGATTAACAAAGTCAAGAAAATAGAAAAATTATTTTTTGTATCGTAAAAATACCTGCCTCTTTTGGGCTTTCTATTGACAAAAACAAACGCTTTTGGTATAAAATTTACTAAAGTAAATTGTCACTGGAAAGGAGAAAACAGTTGAATATTTTAAAACCACAAAATTTTCATTTTCAAGAACTAGAAGATAAGCATTTAATGGACATTAGTGAAGATGAAAAAATCAATTATTGTAAATTTGAAAATGAGGAATGTAATGATATAAATTTATATGAAATAGAGTTTAAACAATGTAAATTTAGTAAGATTTGTATGCAAAAAGGAAAGTTAGAAAAATTAACATTTAGAGATGTGGTTTTCGAGCAATGTGATTTTTCTAATACAGAATTTATAGAGAATTCTTTTATTAGGTGCGAATTTAATAATTGTAAAGTGTCTGGAGGCAATTTTGCAGAAAGTAGATTATATAATGTAACATTTATAGAAACAAATGCAAGTTATATCAATTTATCAATGGATAGTATAGAAAATATTTTATTTAAAAATACAAAATTAAAAAATAGCTATTTTCAAGAAGATAAGATAAAAAATATTTATTTTGACAATGCAGACTTAACACAGGCAAAGTTTTTTAAGACGAGTTTAAGTGGCGTTGATTTGTCAAATAGTAACATTGAAGGAATTGCCGTTTCGATAGAAGATATAAAAGGTGCAATAATAGACCAATTTTAGGCACCTGATTTATTATATTTAATAGGAGTAAAACTTAAATGAAAAATATAGATGGAGAAAAGAGGTAACCTAATAAATGCGTGGAATTAAAAGAATTCCACGCATTTATTGGATAGCTATTTATTTAATATTTTATCAGCTTCTTCTTGTGAAAGATATCCATATTCAACCATAGAACGAAGGACTTTGCCTTGCCTGCTTTTGGCTAAGTCAGGGTTAATTGTTGGGGCATAAACAGAAGGAGCATTTGGAACACCAGCAAGCATGGAAGATTCGTCTAAATTCATGTCTTTTGGGTCCTTTTTATAATAGCCATTTGCAGCTTCTTTAATACCGTAATAGCCTTCGCCAAAATAAATAGTATTCATATAAAATTCTAAAATATCATCTTTTGAATAGTTTTTTTCTAAATCAAAAGCAACCAATGCTTCTGCAATTTTCCTAGAAACAACGTCTGTTTCGTTGATGAAATATAAATTTTTAGCAACTTGTTGTGTAATAGTGCTTCCGCCTTCATTAAATTCTTTAGCTTGAATATTTGAAACAGTAGCTCTTAAAAGTGCAATAACATCTATGGCACCATGCTGCCTGAAGCGATGGTCTTCTACTGCAATAATAGCATTGATGTAATCTTTAGGTACATCATTTATAGAAACATAAGTGTCTTCACTTTTTATTTGTGCAATTTTATCTGAAAGGCTTAAAGTGTTTAACGTAGTTTTGTATAATTTATAACCATTTAAAAATATGACGCTTCCAACTATAATAACTATTGTTAAAATAAGTAGTAATAGTCTTCTTATCAATTTCATTTGTAACCTCCATAAATCAATTTTGAAGTTTGTTTTATCTAAAAACTAAACCGCAGTTGATTTTTTTATTTGTAATACATATTTATTATACTATATATCGATAAAAAATGAAAACTTTTTTAAGAAAATCTTTAAATTTAAATTGCAAAAAGGATATTTATAATATATAATTTAAAAAAAGCAAAAGAAAAGGAGATTTTAGGTTATGAATAATAAAGGAATACCACGTATAGTACTTGTAATTATAGTGTTAGTAGTTGTAGCTTTAATAGGAGGAATAGTTGCATTTATAATAGTAGGAAATGCAAATAAACAACAAAATGAGCCAACAGTTAATGAACAAGTAGTAAATGAAGTAGAAAATACACGGAATAGATTATACTAAATTAGATGAAGGAATTGCTAAAGAAGAGTTGCCAAAGGTAGAAGAAAATGTTTTTACGCAAGTGAATTCTACAATAGATGGTAGAACACCATGTTTTTACAATCCTGTAATTCCACAAGGGTTTAAGGCAATAGGAAATGGGGAAGACAAAACAATAGATGTAAATGCTAAATGGGGAGAGCAAAACGCATATTTATATGGATTGGTTATAGAAGATAAATCAGGAAATCAATTTGTATGGATTCCAGTGGAAAATATGAATATTTTTAAAACCACAGATTGGCAAAAAAATGAACCAAAAGAAACTATAGATTCTACTTATAAAGAGCCAAATAAGGAAGATGAAGAAGAATACTATAAAATGTATTATAAAGTTAAAAAATATGGTGGATTTTATGTTGGACGTTATGAAACAGGCGATTTAACAGCTGAAGAGCAAAGAGATACAACAAGAAATTCGGATTCTATAGGAATAAAGAAATATTTAAATGTTTATAATTATGTACCTTTTAAACTTTCTACTATAAATAAGCGTGAAGTTATAGGAGCCAAAGAGTTAGCAATTAAGTTTAAAGAGCAAAATGAATATAAAACAGTGCAAACTTCTGTAATGTATGGTGTTCAATGGGATGCAATGCTTAGGTTTATAGTAAGTGAACAAAACAATGTAAATGATAGTGTAAAATGGGGAAATTATACTACTTCTGAGTTAAATTATACAGATTTAGCAGGAAATACATTTTCTAAGAAAAATGGAGATGTGTACCTAATAAAAACAGGTAGTAGTGAACAAACAAAAGCTAAAAATATTTATGATATAGCAGGTAATGTTTATGAATGGACAATGGAAGGAGCAGGAAATGGTGTAAAGGTTGTAAGAGGTGGCTCATATATGGTAACAATAGGTCAGCTTGCAGCAGCTCGTTATGCTTATAATGAAAATACTGCTAATAGTGGAATTGGTTTTAGAATTAGTTTTTATATAGATTAAAAAACAAAAAAGAGGCATGAAAAGTTTTCAAAAATATTTGAAAATAGTATTCATGCTTCTTTGATGTTTAAACTTAAAATTATTTGGAAAATAAGGCATTATATAATTTTATTGCAGTTTCAGGGCTATCAACACCTTGCTTGTTTTTTATAGGTGCAAAGTCTTCTTCTCTTTTTCCTCTAAGTAATGTGATGTTTTCAAATTGTGAAAATGCGTCAAATATAAAAGCTTCTAGTTTATAGGCGTTTGGCGTAGTTGGCTCTATTTTTGTACCATTTTCATAAAAGGCAGCTTTTTTATGTGCAAAATGATATGGAAGAGAGGTATTGGCAATTTTTTCTAAAGCATTTAAGGAAAATAAATTGCACATAATGTGTGATTCGCCAAATAATAAATTACCATTTTCATCAGTTGCTTTTGCCATATCTTGTGGAAGTTCGCTATATTCAATTACAGAAGGTTTTCCATTTTTTAAGCAAAATACGCCAACTTTTTCTTGTGGATTTTTCTTTGCAACAGTTTTAGAGGCAATTTCATTTCCTTGAGAAATTGTTAGGCCAACTAAAGTAGGTTCCACCATTTTTAGTAAAATGTTATCTACAGAGCAAATGTAAATCCATTCGATATTTCTTTTTTTCATGTCTTTTAATATTCCTTCTTGTTTCATAGAGCGGTAAATACTTCCGTTTCCGTCTGCTGCAAATTGAATTAAGTTTTTTTCATCTAGCAAGAAATTACCACTTTCACTAAGTAAGGGCATTTGTCCTTGGTTAAAAAATGAAATGCTGTTTTTGGGGTAATTAAAATATGAATGCTTTTCAAAAAAGTCGATAGTTTCTTCATGGTTATCATTGCTGGTCATTATGTACCATGGAATTACCACATTATATTTTTTATTTGCTTGCTCTAAAGTGTTTGCTAAAATTTCAAATATATATTTAGGCTTAGGTTTTATATTTACTAAAAAGGTTCCTTTTGGACCATTATAGCCAAGCCTTGTTCCGCATTCCTCCTGCCATTGTAACAACAGCATAATGGCCGTTTTTAATTATATCCTCGCCTATTTGAGTATAATGTTGTAGTTCTGAAGAAGAAAGTGAGAAAGGGTTGGTATAAGGTATATTTTCAATTTTGTCATTTGAAAATGTTTTTTCTTTTTTTATGTTATTGTTTATTAGTGCAATTTGCTCAAAATCTATAGAAAGTATTTGATTTATTAGTTCCTCGTTTTTATATTTTTCTAAAAGTTCTTTTATAGTAGTAATATTATATTTTTCTAAAATTTTAATTGCTTTTTCATAGTTATTCATAGGCAAAACCTCTTTTCTAATTAATACTATATCATATTAACATATATAATAAAATTGTTCAATTTATTTTTTTAATTTAGTCATAAGTGTCCAAATCTTCTAATATACATTAATTAAAGTTTATTAGTACAAACATTTTAAGGAGGTATCTATTTTCATGGAAGAGAATTTATCAGTGTATCAAGATATAGCAAAGCGTACCGAAGGGGATATTTATGTTGGAGTTGTTGGTCCTGTTAGAACAGGAAAATCTACTTTTATTAAGCGTTTTATGGATTTACTTGTAATTCCAAACATAGATAATGAATACAAAAGAGAAAGAGCTTTAGATGAGTTGCCACAAAGTGCTTCTGGCAGAACAATAATGACCACAGAGCCTAAGTTTATACCAAATGAGGCAGTAGAAATAACTTTAGGAAATAATATTAAGCTAAAAACTAGAATGGTAGATTGTGTAGGATATTTGGTAAATAATGCAATAGGATATTTGGAAGATGATATGCCTCGCATGGTCAAAACACCATGGAATGATGACGAAATTCCTTTTGAACAAGCGGCTGAAATTGGAACTAAAAAAGTTATTGAGGAACATTCTACAATTGGAATTTTAATTACAACAGATGGAACTATTACAGATATTCCAAGAGAAGACTATGTAGAGGCAGAAGAAAGAGTTGTAAAAGAATTAAAAGCCTTGAAAAAACCATTTGTAATAGTTTTAAATTCTGAAACTCCTAATTCTGAATATACAAAAATGTTGGCTAAAAAAATGGAAGAAAAATATTTAATTCCAGTTATACCTACAGATTGTACAACGTTAGAATTAGAAGATATTAACGAAATATTTAGCAAAATATTGTATGAATTTCCGATAGAAAGAATTAATTTCAATTTACCACGTTGGATAGATGGTTTAAATGAAGAACATTGGTTAAAAAAAGAATTGTTTGAAGAGATAAAAGAAAGTTTTAAAAATGTAAGAGTTTTGAACGAAGTAAATGGCTGTGTTCAAAAAATTCAAAAAACAGAAATAATAAATAGAACTGTAGTAGATGAAATATTGCTGGGAACTGGTGAAATTAATATTTCTATAGAACTTAACGAAGATTTATTCTACAAGGTTTTAACCGAAATTTCTGGAGTAGAAATAGATAATGAAGGTGATTTATTTACAACCATAAGGGATTTAGCAAGTACTAAAAAAGAGTATGATAAAATTTCGTATGCGTTAGAAGAGGTTAAAACAAAAGGATATGGAATAGTTACTCCTTCTATGGATGAACTTATATTAGATGAACCAGAAATGGTAAAACAAGGTTCTAGGTTTGGTGTTAAGCTAAAAGCTAAAGCACCTTCAATACACATGATAAGAGCAGATATAGAAACAGAAGTATCTCCGATTGTAGGAAGTGAAAAACAGTCTGAAGAGTTGGTAAATTATTTGCTTTCTGAATTTGAATCAGACCCACAAAAAATATGGGAATCTAATATATTTGGAAAAAGTTTACATGAACTTGTAAATGAAGGTTTGCAAAATAAACTTTGCAGAATGCCAGAAGATGCGCAAGAAAAATTACAAGAAACCTTAGAACGTATAGTTAATGAGGGAAGCGGAGGATTAATTTGCATAATTTTATAAAAAAAGAAAACGGATAAGAAAGAAATAACTTATCCGTTTTCTTTTTTTACATTTCTTGGTCACCTGGAAGAAAGTAATCAACTACACCATAAATTAGTGCGCCGACAATGGCGGCCATCCACGAAATAGTATATCCTGCTACTATATATTGTGTAATATATAAAACTATAGCAGAAAGCACAAAGCCGACAAAACCTTTTCCAAAAGGACTAGCATGAAGCCCAGTGAATTTTACAATTAAGTAATCTATTACTGCTAAAACAATAGCAGCAAGTACTAGAGCCCATACATTTGCTATATGAAATCCAGGAGTGAAAAAAGCTGTAATTGCAAGGACAATAGCAGAAACTATAAGTCTTCCTACAATTTGCAAAAATGAACTAGATTTATTTCTGGATTGTGCATAAGCGTTATTTTCAGACATAATAAAGTTCCTCCTTATTTGAAAATATTCTTTAAATTACAATTTTGTTGCAATTTAAATGGCTTTATAATGTTAGTATGAACCAAAAAGAAATTTATATACATGTTAAAATTAAAATAATGAATAAAACGATAAAAAACGGTCAAAATAAGAAAAAGTAAAATATGGAAGGAAAAATTTATGCTATTAACTTTTATAAGAACTATTATTTTATACATATTGGTATTAGTTGTAATGCGCTTTATGGGGAAAAGAGAAATTGGCCAGCTTCAACCATTTGAACTTGCTATTTCTATTATGATTGCAGATTTAGCAACAATACCAATGGCTGAAACAGGAATACCAATTTCAAATGGAATTGTACCAATACTTGGGTTATTAGTTATGCATTTAGCAATTTCAGTTACAAATTTAAAAAGCATAAAAATGAGAGAAATTATTTGTGGAAAACCAGCTATTTTGATTTATAGGGGAAGAATACAAGAAAGCATAATGAAAAAAGAAAGATTTACAATAAATGAATTAGAAGAAAGATTAAGAGGCTATAATGTTACAAATATAGGGGATATAGAATATGCAATATTAGAAACAAGTGGGCAAATAAGTATAATTCAAAAGCCCAATAAAAGAAATGCAATACCTGAAGATTTTGGTATTATGCCTGAATACGAAGGAATTGCATATGATTTAGTAATAGATGGGAAAGTAATGAAAGAAAATTTAGAAAAATTGGACAAAGACTACAATTGGCTATTAAAACAACTTGAGTCCTATAAAGTAAAACCGGAAGAAGTGCTAATTGCAACAATAGATGGAAAAGGAAATTTCTTCTGCCAAGAAAAGGAAAGTAAGCGAAAGGAATAAAAAAATGACCAAGGAATGGATTATTTGTATTATAATTATTATAGCTGTAGTAAGTTTAAATATTATAACTCAAAATTATACTAGCGAATCTGTGGAGCAGTTAAATACTTCTTTATGGAATTTAAAAGAAAAATTGGAATTAAAAAATCCAAATAGTAAAGAAATAAAAGATGACATGGATGGCATAATGGAAGAATGGAGAAATAGATTTAACTTACTAGCATTTTTTATAGAACATGATGAACTAGAAAAAGCTGAAACAGAACTTACTAGTTTGAAAGCTAATATAGAAGTGGAAGAATATAATAGCGCTGTACCAGAGCTAGAAAAGGCAGCCTTTATATTAGAACATATAAAAAATAAATTTAGGCTAGAAATAAAAAATGTGTTTTAAAAAAATAAAAGTCGGAGGCAAGTATTATAGCCTCCGATATATTTAAATAAAAATAAGTAAGCAAAGGAAAATATACGCATATTTGTATATTTTTTTTGTTTGTAAAAAGTTGTTGTAAAAGATAAAAGCTTCTTGCAATGCACTGTATTTATCAACAAATGTAACTATAAAAGATTCAGGATATTTTGGTAAAGCTAATGTAAGTGGCCACATATGTTTTACAATAATATCTTTTTCTTTTGAGGTTAAGTCAAATAGTTTTGAAGCATTTTCTAAAGCTGTTTTTGGATGAGAAAATGCATGCAATTCTGTAAATTTTTTAGCTTTTTTTCCACCTCTCCAATTGTATAAAAATAAGTCATGAACCATTGCAGCACGTGATACTGAAACATAGTCTAGTTTAAGTATTTTACAAATTTTATAACTTATATATGCAACATTAAAACAATGCTCAAATGTACTGGTATTATAGTGCTGTCTATATTTTTTCATTTCTTGAACTGTACTATTTGATATAATATCTGCAACAATTGAGTAAAATTCTAAATATTCATTTATATCATTTTTAATAAATTTTTTAGACATATAAATCTCCTTTATTCTTTAGTTCCTATACTTTATATTATAGCACATAGGGCAAAAAATGCAACAAAAAAGCTTTTAAATTAAGACCATTTATGATACAATTTATAAGAAATTAAAGATATGGAGAAAAATAAATAATGCAAGGTTTAGAAAATGAAGTTCAGTTTATAAAAGGTGTGGGGCCTAATAGAGCTAAACTTTTAAATAAATTAGGAATAAATACTTTGGAAGATTTAATTACATACTATCCTAGGGATTATGAAGATAGAAGTAAGCCTAAAATGATTGTAGCTTTAGTAGATGGTGAAGAGGCTTTAATAGAAGCAATGGTAGTAAGCAAAATGAGCGAACAAAGAATTCGTAAAAATATGACTATTTACAAGCTAATAGTAAGGGATGAAACTGGAACTTGTATTCTTACATGGTTTAACCAAAGTTATTTGAAGAAGATGTTTATTCTTGGAAAAAAATACAGGTTTTATGGTAAAGTTTCTATAAAATATGGAAAAATAGAAATGAATTCGCCTGTGTATGATAGTGAAGAAACAAGTAAAAATACAGGGAAAATTATACCATTATATCCTGCTACTTTTGGTTTATACCAAACAACAATAAGGCAGGTTATGGAAAATCGGATTAAAGGTCGTAAATGAAGAAAATTTACTAAAAGAAACGCTTCCACAATATATAATGGAAGAATATAATTTGGAGGGAATAAAACAAGCGATAAATCAAATTCATTTCCCAAAAGATTATTCAGAATTTGAAAAGGCAAGAAAACGTTTAGTTTTTGAAGAATTACTTTCTATGCAATTAGCTTTAATAAATTTAAAAAATAGGTACCAAAAAGAAGAAAAAGGAATAAGCTTTGATAAAAATGTTAAAATGTCTACGGTGATAAATGATTTACCTTTTAAATTAACAAAAGCACAATTAAAAGTTTTAGAAGAAATAGATAATGATATGGAAAAAGATAAATCTATGAACAGGCTTCTTGAAGGTGATGTAGGTTCACGGAAAAACAGTTATTGCAATGTGTGCAGCATACAAAGCTGTAAAATGTGGCTATCAAGCGGCAATAATGGCACCAACTGCAATTCTTGCAAGCCAGCATTTAGAGTCTTTTAATGAAATATTGGCTAAATATGGAATAAAATGTGAATTGCTGATAGGAAGTGTTAGTAAAAAGAAAAAAGAAGAAATGTTAGAAAAATTAAAAAATGAAAATTGAATTTGCCAGACATCTGGCAAATTTATGAAAAATATATACAATATGCGGTCTTTTTTTTGCAAAACCGTTTCCTTTTAAACGTAAATTCTACCTTTTCCTCTTCCATTCGACACAAGATATATCATCCTATATAGCAAATCTGCAAAGATATTGCGTAAACAATTGTTTTGTTGAATATTTCATTTTTCTCCTATTGCTTTATTTTCTCTTTTCCTCTATCATAATAACAGTAACTTTGGTGAATTTATATCACTGATAAATTTTTTAGAAAAAAGGAGGATGTGAAACATTGACGAAGCATATTGGAGACATCGATCTGCCCAATACCAGTTTGCATTATGATCTCTTGGGAAATGCAGAAGATGGATATTGCATCGAGATCACTTCATGTAAGTTTGAAAGAGCTTGCGGCTTTATCTCTTCAGATTTACGCTTCGCTGAAAAGTGCGTCAAACTGTTATACGAAGGGATGGCATTTCCCTGCAACTTAAAGGATTACTTGGAAGATTTCAAATTTGATAATCATTCCTATTGACTTTCCTGTGGGGTTTGATTATACTGTAGATGATCCCTTCCAAAAAAGCCCATTTTTTGACGGATGAGGGGTACACCTGCATAAAAGCGGGTACAAAGCGAACGATAATAAAATGATCAAAGCAAAATTTATTTATAGTAAGGAGTCTTGCAAAATGAAAAAATATGTTTGCACTGCATGTGGTTATGTATATGACCCCGCTGTTGGCGATCCGGACAGCGGCATCCAACCCGGCACTGCTTTTGAGGATATCCCGGAGGATTGGGTATGCCCCCTCTGTGGTGTAGGAAAGGATATGTTTGAACCCCAGGACTAACGGTAGCTGGAGGAAGCGAACCAAAGAGCGATGCATTTTGCCTGCCCATAAGTGTGGCGAAAGGGACAAAAGAAGCTTTGGACTGCGTTGGAAGGAGTGTTTTCTCCTTCCGGCGGGACGAAGCTTCCACTCCCTGTTCTAGCGACCGTGTGGGTGGGCTTCTCTATGTTTCATCTGGAAAGGAATGGTAACAATGAGCGCAATTAAGTTGAAAGAAAATCTTTATTCTGTTGGTGTTTTAAATCCGTCGCTGCGTGTGTTTGACATTGTAATGGAAGCGCGTTATGGCACAAGCTACAACGCGTATCTGATCACAGGCGAGAAGAACGTCCTGGTGGAGACCGTTGAAGCTAATTTCTTTGACGAATATCTGGACAACATCCAGAGTGTTGTAGACATCTCGAAAATTGACTATCTGATCATGAACCACACCGAGCCGGATCACTCTGGTTCTGTGGCAAAGCTTTTGGAAAAGAACCCGAATATCACGGTTGTCTGCACGACCGCTGCTCAGAAATACCTGCGCGCGATCGCAAACCACGACTTCCCCTGCATTGTAGCCAAACACGGAGATAAACTGGACATCGGTGGCCAAGAGCTGGAATTCATTGTTGCGCCGCTGCTGCATTGGCCGGATTCCATGTTCACTTGGATGCCGCAGCAGAAGGTTCTGTTCACCTGCGACTTCCTCGGCGCACATTTCTGCGAGCCCACCATGCTGGACAGCAATATCCACTATCCGGAGCAGTATCTCGGCGAAGTGAACTACTACTATGCCTGCATTTTTGGGCCGTTTAAGCCCTATGTGCTCGCCGGCCTGGACAAGATCAAGGATCTGCCGGTCGAAATGGTCTGCCCCAGCCACGGTCCCTGCCTGGTGGAAGGCATCTCCCGCATCCAGGGCCTCTACCGCGAGTGGAGCACGCCCGCTGCGCCGTCTGGAAAGAAGGTTGTTGGAATTCTCCACGCTTCGGCATACGGCTGCACCACCAAGCTGGCACAGGCTGCTTATGATGAACTCAAAAAGAACCCC
>OGXT01001336.1_pt1 | contig 24314 bp, 25 predicted proteins | sample 1576361 | NCBI WGS metagenome assembly OGXT01 (sample SAMEA3541514, study PRJEB24748) | human gut metagenome | biome: human gut; feature: human-associated habitat; material: faeces | place: China | collected 2012 | reverse complement strand
TACTTGCGCACCATCAGCGCTACCTTGAAGACAATGGCGTGGTCAAACTGCCGCAGGTCAAGCCCCGTGAGCTTCTTGATCTTTTCCAGACGGTAGACCAGCGTATTGCGGTGGACAAAGAGCTTCCGGGAAGTCTCGGAGACGTTCAGGTTGTTCTCAAAGAACTTGTTGATGGTGAACAGGGTCTCCTGATCCAGAGAATCGATGGAATTCTTCTTGAACACTTCACTGAGGAAGATCTCGCACAACGTGGTGGGCAGCTGGTAGATCAGGCGGCCGATGCCCAGATTTTCGTAGTCGATGATGCTCTTTTCGGTGTCGAACACCTTGCCCACGTCAATGGCAGTCTGGGCTTCCTTGTAGGAATCCGCCAGCTCCCGCAGATGGTCGGACACGGTGCCGATGCCGATGACGGTCTTGATCCGCAGCTCGTTTTTCAGGGTGTCCTCCATGGACTTTGCGATCTTCTCCAAGTCCTCGGGGGTCGTCCCGCCGGTGATCTGCTTGATGACCGCCACGTCGCTTTCGTTGATGGACAGGACGAAGTCCTGCATCTTGTCCGGGAACATCCCCGCCAGCACATCCACGGTGGCCACGTCGCTGTGACCCACCTGACGGATGAGGAACACCGCCCGGGGCGCGTCGGTGGCAAAGTGCAGCTCCTTGGCGCGGATATAAATATCCCCGGGCAGGATATTGTCCATGATGATATTCTTTACAAAGGTTCCCCGGTCATGCTTCTCCTCGTAGAAGGTCTTGGCATCGTTCAGGGCGATATAGGCCATCTGGCAGAAGCTCCGTGCCATCTCGTCGTCGCCGGAGCAGAAAACGGCGTATTCCAGCACGTTGGAATTGCCCAGAATGGCCTTGAAGCTGCGCTGGCCGAAGGTGACGATGCTGTCGGCGGCGTTCGCCACCTTCAGCGCGGCGTCCGTCCAGCGCTCACCCAGAATGGACATATCGGTGCAGGAAACCACGCACCCCTCGGTATCGATTACGCCGAAGCTGCGGTCCGTAATATCCCGCAACTGAACAATGACACTCTGAAAAACGCTGTTGGACATATCTACAGTCACTCCTTAGTATCTTGCATAAATGCGCATTTCACAAAAACGCATTATTATTATACACAGCTTTTGCGCACATTGCAAGTGCCTTTTGACATTTTATTGCAAAATCTCTTATGTTTTTTAGGTAATATACCAAGGTTTCCCGGAAGGCGCTTCCCCGAAAGGCTGTATCTTCCATCAAAATGACCGTTCAGGGCTGGGTTTTGCCTTCCAGCAGGGCGATCTCCCCTTCCGTCAGCTCCCGGGTCCGGCCTCTCGGCAGATCGCCCAGCGTCAGCGTTCCCTCCTGTCGGCGCTCCAAATAAGTCACGGTCATGTTCCGGGACGCCATCATCCGCCGCACCTGATGGTACTTCCCTTCCCGGACGGTGATCCGGCTCTCCCCCGGCCCCAGCGGCTCCAGAAGCGCGGGCAGGCATACCGTGCCGTCCCGGAGGGTCAGGCCCGCGGCAAAGGCGGATATGTCGTCGGCATTTGCCTGCCCCTCGTGGCGGGCGTAGTAGACTTTCGCCACTTCCTTCTTTGGGGATATCAGCCGGTGGAGCAGCTCGCCGTCGTTGGTGAACAGCAGCAGCCCCTCGGTGGCCTTGTCCAGACGGCCTACGGGCCTTAAGTCCATGTGCCGCCACGCCTCCGGCAGCAGCTCCATGACGGTCTTCTCCGCCGCGTCCTCCGTGGCCGTGACGTAGCCTGCCGGTTTGTTGAGCATCACCACCATCCGGCGCTTTCCGCCCAAAGGCTGCCCGTCCAGTGTAACGGTGTGGACAGCGGGGTCGATTTTCCGGGAGCCGTCCTTTTCAGGATTTCCGTCCACGGTCACCCGCCCCGCTTTTAAGATATCCTTCACCTGAGAGCGGGTGCCCGCGCCGCTGCCGCACAGGAATTTGTCCAGTCGTTCCATAGCTCCTCCGTTCTGCGTCCCGGTTCCGGCGCATAGGCTGTACCACCGAAATATGAACCGGGAGGGATTTTTTATGATGGTTATGACCGCGAAGGTCAATCTGAAAAAGGTAATGATCGCCCTTGCCGCCGTGGCAGCGCTGATCGTGGCGCTGATTTTGCTGCTGGGCGGGGGCGGGGATTCCGCCGAGACTTCCGCGCCCACGGCTTCCAGCAACGACGGCCGGGTGAAATTTCTGACGGATCTCGGCTGGGACGTCACCACATCCCCCACAGATTCCAGTCAGGTACGCATTCCCGCCGCGTCCAGCGACGTGTTCGAGCGCTACAACGCCCTGCAAAAGAGCCAGGGCTACGACCTGAGCGAATACGCCGGGAAAAAGGTCATGCGCTACGTCTACAAGATCAACAACTACCCCGGCGCTACCGAGCCGGTCTACGCGACGCTGCTGGTCTACAAAAACCAGATCATCGGCGGCGACGTAACGGACACCGCCGCCCAGGGAAAGATCCGGGGCTTCAAGATGCCGGAAGCCACGACTGCTCCCACCGCCCCCAGTCTCCCCACGGAGACCGCCGCCACCGCGCCGGAGACGACCCAGTAAACATGGGGAAGCTGCCGCGTTTTTTATCTATGGTATCACACAATTCCGCTCTTGACAAGCGCCCCGCTCTGTGCTACTGTGTACCCGAACTGAACAGTATCTTCAGGGCGGGGCGAAATTCCCCACCGGCGGTAAAGGAAGCTTTGATTCAAGACTTCCCAAGTCCGCGAGCGCGTCAGCGTTGAATCGGTGAAACTCCGATACCGACAGTACAGTCTGGATGGAAGAAGATACGCAAAGGATATTTGCGTTTTTTTCACGCCCTGGGAATATACCCAGGGCGCATTTTTGTTTTGAGGTGATACCAATGACCGATCTTTGGAAACAAATCTTAGACAATCTGGCATTCGTGGGCGTGAGCCTTGCCATCGTGGTGGGGCTTGCCCTGCTTGCCCGGCTGGCGGAGCATTTTCTCCCGGAAAAGCGGAAGGTCAGCCCCGCCCGGCGGGTCAGCATCATCGGCATCAGCGCCGCCATCGCCGCCGTGCTTCATGTGCTGGACTTCCCGCTGGTGATTCTCGCGCCGGAATTCTATAAGCTGGACTTTTCCGAGCTGCCCGTGCTGCTGTGCGGATTTTACTTAGGCCCCAGCGCGACGGTGGTGTGCGAGGGCGTGAAAATCCTGCTGAAGCTGCTGCTGAAAGGCACCTCCACTGCCTTTGTGGGCGATCTTGCCAATTTCGTGGTGGGATGCTCTCTGGTTCTTCCCGCCACCATTTTCTACCACGCCCACAAGAGCAAGCACAGCGCCATCATCGGCCTTGCCATCGGCACGCTGGTCATGACCGTGTTCGGCAGCGCCTTCAACGCCGTTTATCTTCTGCCCAAGTTTGCCCAGCTGTACGGCATTCCGCTGGACACCATCATCGCCATGGGAACGGCCATCCGGGGCGGGGTCAGCAATGTCTCCACCTTCGTGCTGCTGTGCGTCGCGCCCCTGAACCTGCTGAAAGGCGCCGTCGTCTCCGTGCTGACGATGCTGCTGTACAAGCGGGTGGCAAGGCCTCTGTTCGGGCTGCATCAATAAGCATACGAAAACTGCCGGGGCTTTCCCCGGCAGTTTTTTCTTTGCCTTTTCTGGGGAATTGTGGTATAGTATAAGAAATAAAACGTTCCAGCAATGGGGAGAAAAGCCATGATCCAAATGATAAAAACCTATGAAGAATGCCGGGCGTTTGCCGCAGGCTTTCAAGGTGACCCCAACTTTTCAGACCCCATGCTGAGCAGCGAAGAACAGCTTCAAAGCAATCTGATCAGACCGATTGGAAATCCCGACCGATACTGCGTCTTTGGCGTCTACCATGAAGAGACGCTGATTGGGCTGTTCGCATTCCTCGTTATCCGGGATGAACAGTACATGGAAATGCTGGCAGGCTTGTCCCATGAGAAAAGCGCCTATCTGGAAGCGCTCCAATATCTGGAGCAGCACTTCCCCGGTTACGGCGTCGATTTCGTCTTTAATCCCGGCAACTGCCTTCTGCGGGAACAGCTGAATACACGAAAAGCCGACTTTGAGCCGGAGCAGCAGAAGATGGTGCTGGAAGCCCCCGCGCCGGATATGGACACCACCGGCATCGTGCCCCTTTCCGACCAGTACGCAGAACAGTACTGCGCCATCCACAATAAAGATATGTACTGGACGGGCGAAAAGGTCGTGCAGGCGCAGGATCGTTTCCACACCTTCCTCGCAATCCGCGACGGCACGGTCATCGGTTACATAGATGTGACCTGTACGTTCAAGGAGAACGAACCATTTGATCTGCTGGTTCTGGAAGAGTACCGCCGTATGGGATACGGCCGGAAGCTGCTGGCGAAGGCGCTGGAAGTGAACGCACCCAACGCCATGTCCGTCCTCGTGGACGCGGACAATGTCCCCGCCATCCGCCTGTATGCGTCCATGGGCTTTGCAAAGAAACAGAATATTCTGACGGCACACTGGACAGTGCCGTCATCAGAATGATAACAAACAGGAGGTAATTTTTATGTGTGAACTTCTGAAAACCCGCCGCAGCGTCCGCAAGTACCACCCCGAGCAGGTGCCGGACGAACTGCTGGACGCCGTGCTGGAGGCCGGACTTTACGCCCCCTCCGCCATGAACAACCAGAAGCCCGTCATGGTGGCCGTCCGGGACAAGGCTACCCGGGATCAGCTTTCCCGGATGAACGCCGCCGTGATGGGTACCGACCGTGACCCCTTCTACGGCGCGCCCTGCGTCATCGTTGTGCTGGCTGACCCCACCTATCCCACATGGGTGGAAGACGGCACTCTGGTGCTGGGGAATCTGCTCAACGCCGCCCATGCCGTGGAGCTGGGCAGCTGCTGGATCAACCGCGCCCGGGAGATGTTCGACACCGAGGAGGGCAAGGCGCTTCTGCGCCAGTGGGGCATCCCGGAACACTACCGGGGCATCGGCTGCTGCATTCTGGGTTACGCCGACGAGGCTCCCGCCCCCAAGGAGCGGGCGGCCAACCGCATTTGGAAAATCTGACAAAGGAGAAAAATGATGGACTTTCTGGAAATTGCCCGCGCCCGGCAATCCTGCCGCAGCTATGACGAGACCCGGCCTGTGGAGCAGGAAAAGCTGGACGCCGTGCTGGAGGCCGCCCGCTTAGCCCCCTCCGCCTGCAACGCCCAACCCTACCACTTCACCGTCTGCCGGGGGCAGGCCGCCAAGGCCGCGGTCGCCGGTGTGACCGGCATGGGCATGAACAAATTTGCCGCTCAGGCGCCGGTGCTGATCGTGATCTCCGAGCGTCCCTACTCCAAGAGCGCCGCTCTGGGTTCCAAGGTGACGAAGGTGGACTACCGCTCCATCGACATCGGTATTGCCGCCGCCTATCTCACCGCCGAGGCCGTCGCCCAGGGGCTTTCCACCTGCATCATCGGCTGGCTGGACGACGTCAGGCTCCGGGCAGCCTGCGGACTTGACCAGCCGGTGCGGCTGGTGATTGCTCTCGGTTACGCAAAAGAGGGCGACCCCCTCCGTGAGAAAAAGCGCCGGGACATGGGAGAGCTGGTGGATTACCGATGAAGCATCCCATTGTGACCACATCCGGCGCTTTTGTCTGCCACTGCGTCCGTCTCCGCCGGGGGGACGATCTGCTTCTTTCTATCCGGGAACTCGCTCAGGAAAAGCACATTGCGGCGGGAGTGGTGCTTTCCGCCGTGGGCTGCGTCACGGAAGCGAAGGTGCGGGACGCCAGCGGCGTGAACATCCAGTCCATCGGGGAGCACTGCGAGATCGTCAGTCTGAACGGCACCGTCAGCGAGCAGCGGTGTCATCTGCACATCGCCCTGTCCAGAGAAGACCTTTCCACATTGGGCGGTCATCTCTGCCCCGGCTGTATCGTCAACACCACCTGTGAGCTGGTGATCGCAGAGCTTCCCGGCGTCCGCTTCGGCGTGGAGCAGGACGGGGAAACCGGGTATGACGAGCTGATTTTTGAAGCTATCTGACTACATGGGCGGCCATAATGAGCTGCACCCCGTTATATAAGAAATGGAGCGTATCCGCACCGATACGCTCCATTCACTGTTTTATGGCCACCCATTAAATGACCGTCCCTCTTTTTCCTCTTGACAACGAGCCGTTTCTGTTGTACAGTACATTTAACAATTCAGTTAATTGTTAAATATTCTATTGGAGGTGAATTCCTTGGCGTTGCAGCAAACCCTAAAAGCCCTGTCCGACCCGACCCGGCGGGAAATTCTGAATCTGCTCAAGTCCGGCAGGCTGTCCGCCGGGGAAATTGCCGACCATTTTAGCATCACCCCCGCCGCCGTGTCCCGGCACCTGTCCGTTCTGAAGGATGCCGACCTGATCTGGGACACCCGGGAGGGAAAATTCATCTTTTACGAGCTGAACACCTCGGTCTTAGAGGAAATCATGCTCTGGCTCACGGATTTGAAAGGAGGCGCTGCCCCATGATGAAGCAGTACAAAAAAGAACTGATTGTCTCCACGCTGCTTGCCCTTCTCCCCATCGCCGCAGGGCTGCTTCTGTGGAACCGGCTTCCCGGCCAGCTTGCCACCCATTGGGGCATGCACGGCGCGGACAGATGGAGCGGCAAGGCCGCCGCCGTGTTTCTTCGGCCGCTGTTGCTGCTGGCCGCCCATTATCTGGTACTCTTTCTTGTTTTCCGGGACGCAAAGAACCGGAATCAGAGCAAAAAGGTGGTGGGTCTGCTGTTCTGGATGATTCCCGCCGTCTCCATCCTCGTCAGCGGCATCACCTACGCGGTGGCGCTGGGGTGGAAATTCCGGCTCGCCGGCCTTCTTTTCGCGGGGCTGGGACTGATGTTCGCCGCCATCGGCAACTATCTCCCCAAGTGCCGCCCCAACCGCACCGTGGGCATCCGGATTTCCTGGACGCTGGGCAGCGAGGAAAACTGGATCGCCACCCACCGCTTCGCCGGTAAGGTCTGGGGCATCGGCGGTCTTATAATGGTGCTTGCCGCTCTGCTTCCGGAGGTGCCGAGGATTATCGTCACGGTTCTCGCCGTGGCCGCTCTGTCCATCCTTCCCATCGCCTATTCTTACCGCTACCATCGGATCCACGGAACGAAAAGCGAACCCGACCCGCTGTCCAAGAAAATCTCCGTCGGCGTGCTGATCTTCACGGCGGTGATTGTGGTGTTCGTCGCGGTCATGCTGTTCACCGGCAATCTCCATTACCGGTTCGACAGCGACAGCTTTACCGTGGAAGCCTCTTATTTCGACGACCTCACCGTAAAATACGATGCCATCGACGGCATCGAATACCGGGAGGGCAACGTGGACGGCACCCGAACCTACGGCGTAGGCAGCTTCCGGCTGCTGCTGGGAACGTTTGAGAACGCGGAATTCGGCACCTATACCCGCTACACCTACTACCGCCCGGAAGCCTGCGTCATTCTGTCGGTGAACGGGAAAACACTGGTTCTCAGCGGCGGCAGCGCGGACAGCACCCGAACTCTTTACGATACCCTTGTGGCAAAAACCGGCCTATAACGGAAAGGAGAAAACGATATGAACACAGTATCTTCCGCAAGCATTACCGGCATGGTCGTCAGCCTGATTCTCTGCGTGGCAGCGCCCGTAGCGCTGTGCGTCCTGCTGAAACGCAAAACCGGCGCAAAGCTTTCCGACATGTTCCTGGGCGCAGTGACCTTCGTCATCTTCGCCATGTTCCTAGAGCAGATGCTCCACCTGGCCATGAGCGCCGTCTTTGGGGAGAAACTGACGGGCAACCTGTGGCTGTCCGCCCTGTACGGCGGCGCGGCGGCTGCGGTTTTTGAGGAATTCGGGCGGCTGGTCGCCATGAAGTATTTTCTGGGCAGCCAGCTGGAAAAGAAAAACGCCCTGATGTACGGCGTGGGTCACGGCGGCGTTGAAGCGCTGTTCGTCGGCGGATTGACCTGCGTTTCCAACCTCGCCACCGTTTCCATGGTCAACGGCGGCAAGCTGGAAAGCGCCCTCGCCGGGCTGGACGAAGCCGCCCGGGCGACTTCCCTGGAGACGATCTCCCAGCTGTGGACGCTTCCGTCTTACCTCTTTTACATGGTCGGCGTGGAGCGGCTCATTGCGTTTGCTCTGCAAATCTGCCTGTCGTATCTGGTGTACCGCGCCGTGCGGTATCACCGCCGGGGCTTCTTCCTTGCCGCCATGGGCATCCACTTCGCCGTGGACGCCCTGGCCGCGCTGCTCAAGGACGCCGTTCCCATCCCCGCTCTGGAGGCCATTCTGGCGGCCATCGTCATCGTGACCGCGATCTTCACCGTCCGGCTGTATCGCGGGGAAACCGAAAAAGCCGTGAGTGACTGACTCCGCGCCATATTACCGTCCGCCCGTGACTCTCCCGCGGGCGGACATTCTTTCCCCGAAAACCGCAAATAAAACTTGACTATGGGGCATAATTCTTCTATAATGTTTGGAGCTATGGATATTTTTATCTGAGAAAGGATTTTGAATATGGCAAAAGAATTTAAGATCACCAGTCTGCGTCTTGCCGATCTGGAAAAGGAACTGAATTACCTGAAAACCACCCGTGAGCGCGAAGTCGCCGCCATGATCGCCGAAGCCCGCTCCTACGGCGACTTGTCCGAAAACTCCGAGTACGACGCCGCCAAGAACGAGCAGGCCAAGCTCTACGGCCGTATCGCCGAGATCGAGGACGTCCTGTCCCACGCCGTCATCATCGAGGACGAAAACGAGGCCAGCGGCCGGGTGGGTCTTGGCTGCACCGTGGTAGTCGAGGACGAGAACGGCAAGCAGACCGAGTACCGCATCACCGGTTCTCAGGAAGCCAACCCCATGGAGTTCAAGCTCTCCGACGACTCCCCCTTCGGCCGCGCCGTCGTCGGCAAAGCCGCGGGCGAGACCTTCACCGTCAACGCCCCTGCCGGCTCCTTCACCATGAAGGTGGTCAGCGTTTCCCGCGAGGGCTGAGCCATGGCAAAGTTTGTACCGCAGCCGGAGCTGTCTCTGAATGACCAGATGCAGATCCGGCGGGAAAAGCTGGCGGCGCTTCAGGCCGAGGGGCGCGACCCCTTCGTCCAGACGAAATTCGATTTCAATGCCGATTCCGCTGCCATCAAGGCCGACTACGAAGCCTTCGAGGGCAAGACCGTCAAGGTCGCGGGACGTCTGATGAGCAAGCGCGGTCAGGGCAAGGTCATGTTCTGCGATCTGCAGGACCGCGCCGGCCGCATCCAGATCTTCGTGAAGATCGACGAGCTGGGCGAGGAAGAATACAACCGCTTCAAGAAGTATGACATTGGCGACATCGTCGGCGTGGAGGGCGAGGTCTTCAAGACGAAGACCGAGGAAATTTCCATCCGCGCCAAGGTCGTCACCCTGCTGAGCAAGTCTCTGCTGCCCCTGCCCAACAAGTTCCACGGCCTGACCGATAAGGAAGCCCGTTTCCGTCAGCGCTATGTTGACCTGATGGTGAACCCGGAGGTCAAGCGGAATTTTGTCATCCGCTCCAAGTTCATCAAGCACCTGCGCAACTATCTGGACAGCATGGGCTACATTGAAGTGGAGACCCCCGTGCTGAACACCATTGCCGGCGGCGCTGCCGCCCGTCCCTTCGTCACTCACCACAACACGCTGGATATCGATATGTACATGCGCATCGCCACGGAGCTGCCCCTGAAGCGGCTGATCGTCGGCGGCATGGATCGGGTGTACGAGGTCGGCCGCATTTTCCGCAACGAAGGCATGGACCCCAAGCACAACCCGGAGTTCACCACCGTGGAGCTGTACCAGGCCTACGCCGATTTCCACGACATGATGGACATTGCCGAGGGCATCTACACCACCTTCGCCAAGGAGGTTATGGGCAGCTACGAGCTGGAATGGATGGGCGAGAAGATCGACCTGACCCCCGGCTGGCCCCGGCTGACCATGGTCGAAGCCGTCAAGAAATACGTAGGCGTTGACTTTGGCGTCATCACCGACGACGCGGAGGCCGTAGCCGCCGCCAAGGCCGTTGGCGTTGAGCTGGCCGACGCCGCCGAGAAGACATGGGGCAACGCCCTGTATGCCTGTTTCGACCAGAAGGTCGAGGAGCATCTGGTGCAGCCCACCTTCATCACCATGTACCCGGTGGAGGTCTCCCCTCTGACCAAGAAGTCCCCGGAAGATCCCCGTCTGACGGAGCGTTTCGAGTTCTTCATCAACCGCAGCGAGATGGGCAACGCCTATTCCGAGCTGAACGACCCCATTGACCAGCGGGAGCGCTTCATGAAGCAGGTCGAGCAGCGTGAGCGGGGCGACGACGAGACGGAGATGCTGGATGAGGATTTCCTCACCGCGCTGGAGTACGGCATGCCCCCCACGGGCGGCATGGGCATGGGCATCGACCGCGCCGTCATGCTCTTCACCGGCGCCGATACGATTCGGGAGGTTATCCTGTTCCCGACGATGAAGCCCCAAGACTAAAAAGTCATTGTACTGCAATAACTTTTGCCCTCATATTCTTCAGTTGACAACAAATTGACAACAATTTCGTATATCAATACGAAGTGATGTGACGCAGGATGAAGTTTTGTTAGACCCCAGCGCAAAACAGCACTTATCATTTGAGGACACTTTCTGTACGAATTTCCAGAAAGTGTCCTTTTCTTTTTGCAGGATGCAGCATCTGTCTTGACAAATTCCAATTTGAAAGGATTTTGAACGAATGATTAGTGGACAGACAAAAGAATACTTTGAACTTGGAAAGCGAAACGATGTTCGTGAGCATGCAAAGAGGCTGCGCCGGCAATTTCTAAGGTATAAAGACGCGGAGATTGTTTACAGCATCCACCATAAGAAGCTTCTGGAAATGGCCAACAAGGCAGGCGCCATTTATCGTATCGATGGCACTGTGCTGATTAACCGGGATATCTTCGATCAGTATCTGGAGCAGTTTCATGAACCCAGTACCCTTACGCATGCGGAGGAAAAACAATGAGCGGGAACCTGTGGATGTTTTCTGATAAGCTGGATGATGAAGATATTGAGATCATGAAGCATGAGTTTATCACCTACTATCAAGGCGCAGATTATTACGGTTTGGGCTTGAAGATGTTTACCAGATTGGCTCACGAAGCAGGCGCTGTTTACAAGATAGGCAAGAAGGTGCTAATCCGCCGTACTATCTTTGATGAATACCTTCGGCAGCAGTATCGTATCGAGCAAACGGAATCGTCGCTTGCCATCGATGGAAAAGAGGCGTCCACAAGGCAGGGAACGCTTGTACTGGACACCGATAGCGGTCGCGTGAACATTCGGTTTGGCTTAAATGACTACTACGGTTTTCTCTCCTGCGGAACGCGAATGGAAGTGCGGGTAGACGGAGAATGGATCCCGACACGGCTTGAGATGGCTGACAACTGGATCCTGATTGGTATTGAAACAAAAGATATCACCGGCCTGACAGTCAGAATCAAAAAGCGATGCAGCAACAAATGCAACTATGCATAGCTGTGTACTCCGGGAAGTCCGATTCTTAACTTCTCCCACATTGGAGGTGATAATTTCTCATTTGCTCGGAGCATCCGAATAGCTCCACATAATTTGATATAGCGCAACTTTCCAAATCCTGCCACACAGGATGAGGCCCCGGACGGTTTCTGTCACACCGTTCGGGGCCTTTTAGCATAGTGACATATTCAGATTGGAGGAAATTATGAAAATAGGAACACTGGTGCCACAGCGAGGCACAGGCCGGATGGATATCCGCTTCTCTCCTAATGACTATTACGGAGGATTGCATTGCGGTGAAACCTTTGAAGTGAAGATCAATGGGAGGTGGATTCCTACCCGTATTGAAATGGGAAACGATTGGTATCTCGTCGGCATCGATACGGATGATCTCGTCGGTTTGATCGTCCGCATCTAAAAGCATAACTGGCCAGTAGGAGCATTCCTGCTGGCCTTTTCTATTTCACAGGGAGGAAAACAACATGAAGTGTCTGCGCAAATATCAGTGGGTCAAATTGCCCAGGGATATTCCGGATATGGGAAAGGGGCTGATGGCCTATTGGGCCATGCTTGCCTCCCGCTCAGCCTTCCGCAAGGGCAATGCCAGTTACTGCGGCCACAGCAATCCCGTAGCCCCCGGAATGTGGGCGGGTGGTATTGTCGGTCTCAAGAGCATTCTTGGTGTCAGAAGCCGTGCCAAGGCGCTGCAGATACTCGGCGAGCTTTCCTCCCTTGGCTTTCTGAAATACTCTCTTGACAGCCAGACAAAAAAGCTGACCTATGAGATCACCGATTGGGTCGTTAAGTGTTCTGGTGCTGAGTGTATGTCCGGGACTGTATACGCTTCCACAGGATACGGCTTTCTATGCCTGCCGCGAAGCATCACGCAGCGGCTGGTAGCTGCAAAAAGAGTTTTCGATGAAGCGGATGCATGGCTTGATTTGTGGTGTCATACCACCTATGAGGACTATGGGAACGCCTTCTCGTTTCTTGCACCTGTCGTGCAATACGGTAGATTCGGGAGCGTCCTTACTTTGGAAACGCTGGGAGAGCGTTGGAGCTGGGAGAAAACAAAGGTGTGGCGATTCTTCAAAAAGCATGGGGATGTCTTTTCTCTGTACCGGCTGCCCAGTTCCTATGGCTGTCTCGTGTTTAACGCTGCCTATCCAACCGGGGCTGGTATTCAGCTTTCAGTGTTGAAAAAGTAGTTTGTTGGTTGGCATCCATTTTGGAAAAAGAAAAGGCGCCCGGGGGACCTCGGCACCAGTAGAAAAAACGCATATTCATTTTCTCCTGTTACTGCTTCTTACGCTTGGTCACGAACAGAATCGCACCGCACAGGCTGCAGGCCAGAATCAATGCGATGGGCATGAGACCCAGAGACTTGGAGCCGGTTTCGGGAAGTTCATAGGTACGTACATTTACGACGGTCAAATCAACGGTGTACTCCCTATCGTCAGGCAGCCCGCCTTCATAGGCGATATCCGCAAGCAGCTGAAAACCATCGGGTGCGGCAGTTTCGGTCAGACGGTAAAGGCGTTCCGGATGCAGCCCGGTGAATTCTACCAGCCCGGTTTTATCCGAGATGAGGCGGCCATCTGTGAGGCCCTCACTGGAGCAGGTGCCTTCTTTCGCATAACCGGAGTTGGAATAAACAACGGGCAGCCAAGAGGTACCGTCCACGGACCATTCCAGCAGGAACTCAGCGCCAGCCAGAGGCTCACCTGTGGTATCGACCTTCCGAATTGCGATCTTGCCGGAGCGGAGAGAATTTGTGAAGCGTACCTCAGCAGTCTTCCCTTGGACGACAGTGACGGATTGGGGATTTTCCGAAACGCAGATGTAAGGGCTGTCATCGGGGATTACCTCCTCAACGGTATAAGTACCGGGATAGAGGTTCTCACTGACAATGAGACCGGATGCGTCCGTGACGAAGGGCGAGCCTTTTATTTCATTGCCGTTGGTGTCTCTGACGATGAAAGTCCATCCCTCAAGAGAGCCGCTGGAGGGCATGGACTTTATGACTTTGATTTTGCCGTACTGGGTGTTGACAAAGGTGATATCCACATCTTTGCGGGGCAGAATTTCAAACTCTTTAATGGACTCATCCGCAAGCCAGTACTCATTTTCAAAGCGGCCTTCGGTGTCTCCGGTTTCTCTGGCATAATAGATGCCGGGGTCAAGGTATATGCCGACCTTGCCGTCGGCATTTGTGGTAACGGCAGTCACCTTTTGGGTACATTCTTTATCGGAGTAAATGGTGATCTCCCAGCCCTCAAGGGACTCGCCGGTATTGGTAGACTTATGGAACCAGCCCAATCCCTGCTCACGGTTATGCCATGCATCTTCTGTGGCCTTGCCTGCGATGATCGTGACGGAGTGGTATCCCAGTTCGCAGTTCCAGTAGTCGTCACCGTTGGAAAGCTCTAAAACGGTGTAGCTGCCGGGCTTTAGCTTGCCGGTGCTGGCATATCCCGTTTCGTCGGTGGTATAGTCGCCCACGACATTCCCGTCCGAATCCTGAACGCGGAAGGTCCAGCCTTCAAGCTGATTGCCAGTGTTCGTCGTCTTACAGAAAACCAGAATGCCAAATTGTTCGTTGGTGTATTCGACTTCGGACTGTGTACCGGCAGTAACTGTAACCTGCTTTTCGACAACAGCATCGTAAGTCCAGTATGTTTCATCTCTGTCGTGAACCTCAACGACGTAGTATGTGCCGGGCTCGAGCTTACCGGATGCTGCATAGCCGTCCTCGCCGGTCGTAATGGTTTCTACCAGCTCCCGATTGGCATCCAAAATCTGGAAATTCCACCCTTCGGGGCTTCCGTCAATGGCATTCTTTTTTACGCGAAGATCGCCATTGTGGGTATTGCTGAAGGTCACAGACACAGTCGAATTTGCTTTGACGGTAATAGCCTTGACAGAAGAATCGCAGACCCAGTAAGGATCATCCACTGCGATTTCTTTCGCGTACAGTTTCTGCGGGGTCAGGCCGTCTATCAAAATGGTACCGTCTGTGCCTGTCGTAAAGGGGGAGCCTTCAATGGGTTTGGTGCAGGCAACATCCGTATAGATCCCGATTTGCCAGCCGGAGAGGTTCTCTCCTGTATTGGTCTGCTTGATCAGTTTGACGGAACCGGGTTCCAGAGAGTTGTGAAAGCTGACAGAGGCGGTGGTACCGTAGGTGATCGTCACCTTTTGGGGGTTGTCGCTGGTACAGCTGTACATTGCCTCAATATCATCGTCACGGTGTCCAAGCTCCTTGACATAGTAGGTGCCGATTTCCAGACCGGTAACGGAGATGGCACCCTTGGAATCCGTTGCATGGGGACCGGACACCAATGTGATGCAACCGGAATCGGAGTAGATTCCAAATTCCCAGCCTGCCAGATTCAGCCCATCGCTGGTTGTTTTGGTCAGACCGATATTCCCGGTTTTGATCTTATTGATAAAGGTAACAGAGGCTGTTGCACCCCCAGTGATGGTTACTTTCTGCGGATTGGTGCCGGAACACACATATTTTTCGTTTACAGAGGAATCCGCGTGGCCGATTTCCTTCACATAGTAGGTACCCGGGGCGATGCCATCGACCGAAATGGTTCCGTTGGCATCCGTTGTATGAGGGCCGGATACCAGAGTCGTGCAGCCGGAATCGGAATAAATGCCGAATCGCCAGCCGGAAAGATTCGACCCGTCATCCGTTTTTTTCGTCAGAGCCAACCTGCCGGTATTGATCTTGTTCACGAAGCTGACCGATGCCGTGCTGCCGTTGACAATCGTAACCTTCTGGGGATTGGTGCTGGAGCATACGTACAGGCTCTCAATACCGGAATTGGTATGCCCCAATTCTTTGACGTAATAGGTGCCTGCGGTAAGACCGGTAACGGAGATCCTGCCGCTGGAATCTGTCGTGTGAGGGCCGGAAACGAGGCTGGTGCAGGCGGAGTTGGAATAGAACCCAAACTTCCATCCGGATAAGTTCTTACCATCTTCCGTGGTTTTCGTCAGGCTCAGATTGCCGATCGCCTGCCCTTTTAATTTGAAATAGGCATTCAGCGTGCCGGACTCAGGACGGTACAGGTTGATCGTTGTCTGGTAAGAGGAGCCGGACATGTACCAAAGAGAATAGGACGAGTTTTCAGCAGAAGGAATTGTCTTCGTCGTTTTGAAGACGGTAGACTCGGAGATGGTGCCAGTCTGGGAGATATAAAGCGTGTTGCCGGATTTGCGGAACTCTGCGCCATTGCCGTTCGTGAAGCTGAACCCGGACAGAACTCCATTGGAGTCGTAGACACTGGTTTCGTCTCCGGTCAGCGTAATGGTGGGTGCGGAGCTGCTGGAGCTGGAGGTGAAGCTCGGAATCTTCAGGGCAGCCTGAACGTAGCTGACCAGAGTGTTGTAGTTCGGAGCGAAATAAGATACGGAGGCAGCACCGGCGTTGTAGAAAATGTTGCCTGCAGTTCCGCTTTCGTTGGCAGAATTCAGAACGAATGTTTCCGGATCCCGGAGACCGCACACAATTTCGTAAATGAGGAATTGCGTTGCGATTCTGAGCGGGACATTGGGGTTGTTGTCTTTGTATGTCGTGGTGACGCTGATGGAATGATCCCACATTTCGTCGCTGTAAAGCAGAATCAGACCAATGGCCTTTCGCCTTGCTTCCGGCAGGGAATACCATGCGGTTGCACCGGCAGTACTGCCGCTGCCGGTAAGCGTGACATCCCGGTCGACAGAGTTGCCGGATGTGCTTGCGGCGTAGTTTTTGTAAGGCTCAATACAGTACAGCGGATCGTCTGCATAGGCAACGTTATTGTACCGGGCGAAATGCCAGCCCAGATTTTTGATATATGCCGTTTTCGCGGAACCGGTTCCGTTGGGCTTATAAGTAACCGAGAGCTGACTGTTCAGCACAGTCGTGTAGTTGCCATGGTCGGCATAGTCAAACAGCAGGATGCCTGCAGATGTGCTGGCTGTTGTCGCAATCCCGTATTCATTGTCGGACTGGAAATTAGGTGCGCCTGCAGAGCTGTGTCCTGCTTCTTCAGAAGGATCTGACTGAGGGAGTGCGGTCGTGGGGGATTCGGTGGATACAGTTGTTTCCGTGGTTTCCGGTTCTGTGGAGGTAGTTTCATCATTGGCGGCTGCATAAACCGACGGGATAAGGCTCAGCACCAGCACAAATACCAGCAGCAACGAAAGCAGCCGTTTACACGGTGTTTTCATGTGGTTTTCGTCCTTTCAATTGGAATAGGAAAATGCCCCAGTCGAAAAACTGAGGCATTTTCTCAAGAGTGGAATTGTTCATTGCTGCCTGGTCGGGCCGGCACGTCAGATGAAATTTCCCTTCAGTATCAGTCTGGAATACGGGCCTAAACGATGAGAATTCAGGGCCCTCTTCACGGAAGACAGGACTGTTTTGGGCAATTTCAGAATCGGTCTGGGATACTGGCTATGACTGGTTGGAACCTATGACATCAGGATCCGTATCCTGGCAGCCTGCCAAAACCGGTATGGCGGCAGCAAGTAATGCCGTAATTTGTTTTACATGTACGTTTCCTCCTGTTCGCATGATTTGCTCAGAAAATTGCGGGGAGTATCGAAACTACAGCACTCAGTGTGTGAGTTGAGCATACCCGCGTACAGCTTCGTCGACACACCGGTCAAGAATTTCAAAAAACCTGGTTTTGGTCATCTGAGTATCGAGCCAGTGGGTCGCACGATAGTTATAGCAGCTGAAGTTCTCGTTAACGGAATGACTTCCCAAAACGCTGCGCAGATTCATTTCGTTGGAACGATCTGCCAGCATGGCTTTCTCAGCGTCCAGAGGCCGGGCCAGGTAAAAAACCATCAGCGGATGCAGCTCCGAGAAGCTGATCTGGAGGTAAAAGTCACGGTAGGTCGTCATGAGCGAGGTTTCATCCTCGGCGGCAACATCCAGCAAGCTGTAAATCATTTTCCGGGTATTATCAGACAGCTCTTTTCGGCGAACCAATTCCTCTTTCGGCAGTTCGCATTGGGTCATAAGGATACCTTCTTTCAGAGTTATTTGGGAATGGTGACATAGGTGATATTTCCCCAAACAGTCTTCTGCTCCATATCGACACCTGCAATTTTCACGACTACGCGGGCGCCCTTGGGCGGCCTTGCGCGATATGGGAACCTGCATCTGCATTCGGCACCCATATCCAGACGCACGAAGATACCGGTGCTGTCTGTCAGCGTAACGGTACCGGCATAGTTGCTGTTCACCTCAATTTTTTCGAGAGCCTTATCCACAGGATTGGCAGCAACTTGTTTTACAGAAGCAGCTACACGGATGTCATCCGGGTCGTCTCGATTGAGTTGGGTGACTTTCACCAGCACCCGGTCGCCGGGTTCATAGTAACCCATGGCATCGGTAAGCCGTACATAACTCAGTTCCCGTAAGGGAATGTAAACGTCGATACCAAACAGATCCACGAAAATGCCGTATGGAATCCCACACACCATCCTTTTCTGCGTTTGTAAGGTCGTATTTATACAGAGTAAGGCTGCCCTTGGCATCGAGGTCAATGGCTGTATTGGAGACATCAGCAGCATGGGCGGCGGGGACGCAGGAAACGATCATCATGATCGCAAGGCACATGGCCAGAATCTTTTTGACAGACTTCATAATATTAGACTGGATATTCGAGGGTATCGTCAATTGGGTGGCAAGTATCGTTTCCCAGCTGTTTGACGCGGTATCCGGGCTGTTCCTTGAAGCGCTCGGTACCGATATGACAGCGATGGAAGAATACTTCCCATTCGTCACCAAAGCCTACGATGTCATGCAGGTAACAGCATGGGCAATCTTAATTCTGATTACCATACTGCCTCCGGATCAAGTTCCACGGGAACAATTCGTCCGTATGGGCTGGATTGCTCCGGGTTCACTGACTGGGTGTACAAGACCGCCCTTAGCATCAGCATTCAGGCCGGTTCCTGGGCGCAATACACGAGCTCCACTCCCATTTCCGAATCGGAGCTTCTTCCCGGTGATCTCGGTTTCCTCATGAATGACAGCGGAACTACAGACCATGTTCTTATTTTCGCTGGTTACGATGAGGGCGGCAACAGGAAATGGGTACATTCGGAGGGGGGCATTGGCGTCCATATCAGCACCCCCAGCTATGACTCCAAACTGGTCCTGCGAAGGCCCTCAGGAGTTGATTTCGAGCAGGATGTCAGCAGCCCCGCCTATGGTGAACCGCTCTACTCCCTTGAAGTCAATGTGACCCATTACTGTGCCTGCACCAAGTGCTGCGGTCCCAATGCCAAGGGCATTACCGCCAGCGGCAAAAGAGTCGCGGTCGGTATGGTTGCCATGTCCAGCTACATCGTCATGGATGGCAGGTATTACTGCTTCCTCTACATCAAGGGGAACGGGTATCCCAGTACCGTGCGGGGTGGTTGGATGTCCAGCCTTATCAATGCCGGTGAGGGCATCGATATTGATGTCCACCTCTCCCGGGAGAACCGGAGCAAAACCATTGACAAGGTCGCCCAGCGTATCCGATTGAACCGCACCAAGCTCAAGGGTATGCAGGACACCAGTACCGATTACGAAGAACTGACCAACTCCATTCAGGCGGGCTATTACATCAAAAATGGCATTGCCAACCACAACGAGGATCTGTTCTATATGTCGGTATTCGTGACCATTTCCGCAAAGACCTACGATGAGCTTCTGTGGCGCAAGCAGCAGATGATCGATATGCTCAAGTCCATGGATATGTACCTCAGCGATTGCCGCTTCCAGCAGGAGGATGCCCTGCGCAGCATCATGCCTTTCCTCCAGATCAGTCCCAAGCTGCAGAAGAAAACCCAGAGAAATGTCTTGACCAGCGGTGCAGCGTCCACCTATATGTTCACCAGCTTCGAGATGTCTGACGATTCCGGTGTACTTCTGGGCGTCAACCGGCATAACAATTCTCTCTGCATTGTTGACCTTTTTAATACGAAGATCAACAAGAACGCGAACCTGACCATGTGCGGCACCAGCGGCGCCGGCAAGACCTTCACGCTTCAGCTTTTGGCTCTGCGTATGCGAATGCGCGGTATTCAGTGCTATATTATCGCCCCCATCAAGGGTCATGAATTCAAACGGGCCTGCAGCAAAATCGGCGGCGAGTTTATCAAGATTGCCCCCGGTTCTCCCCACTGCATCAATGTCATGGAGATCCGGCACACGATTTCCCCGGAGATGGAGCTGATTGACGAGGTTGACTACAACGATATGGACTCCATGCTGGCCAGAAAGATTCAACAGCTCATGATCTTCTTCTCCCTGCTGATTCCTGACATGACCAATGAGGAGGAGCAGATGTTGGATGAGGCGCTGATCAAAACCTACAACGCGTTTGGCATCACCCACGATAACAACTCGCTGTATGCTGATGCGACGTGCTTCCCACCGAAGCTGAAGAAAATGCCCATTCTTGGTGATCTTCATAAGCACCTGCTGGAAAATACCATGACAATGCGTATTGCCGCCATCGTCAGCCGTTTTGTGACCGGTTCTGCCCAGAGCTTCAACCGCCAGACGAATGTGGATCTGACCAATAAGTACATCGTTCTGGACCTCTCCGAACTGAAAGGCAAGCTGCTCCCTGTCGGTATGATGATTGCCCTGGATTATGTCTGGGACAACATCAAGGCCGACCGGACCAAGAAAAAGGCTATTATGATCGACGAGATCTGGCAGCTCATTGGCGCGTCTTCCAATAAACTGGCCGCCGAGTTCTGTCTGGAAATCTTCAAGGTTATTCGTGGTTATGGCGGTGCCGCCATCGCAGCCACGCAAGACCTCAGCGATTTCTTTAGTCTGGATGACGGCAAGTACGGACGGGCTATCATCAACAATTCCAAAAATAAGATCATTCTGAATCTGGAGCAGGACGAGGCCCAGTACGTCAAAGATGTGCTGAAGCTGACCCGCACCGAAGTACGCTCCATTACCCAGTTTGAGCGTGGTGAGGCCCTGATCCACAGCAACAACAATAAGGTTCCTGTGGTTATCAAAGCCTCTGCGGAGGAAAAAGAAATGATTACCACCGACCGGGCAGAGTTGGAAGCGATCCTGCGGAAGCGCCAGAAAGAAGCCACATAATCAACGGGCGTTGTACGCATTTTCCTGTTTATGCGTATAACGCCCAAAATGAGTACAAGGAGGGATACAAATCATGGCTCTTATGGAAGATGAACGTCTGGTTCTACGTTGGCTCAGTCAGTACGGGCCTTTGCGTTTGCCGCAAATTTGGGGGTTGCTCCACTACAAACCGCAGCGCTCTGTCAACAGGCTTGTTCAGAACATGAAGCGTACCCGCAGGATTGCCGCCATAGAAGATGGTGCGTATCTGGCAGTCGATCAATACTGCGAACCAAAGCAGCGAATGATTACCGCCGTCTGGGTATTGCTCCAATTCATCGAGCAGATTGACCCCGAAGCCCACTGGCAAGCGGACGCCCCGGCACAGATTTCTTTTCTGAAAGATAAAACCGCATACGAAATCGTGGTTCTGTATGAAGACGAGGACCATTTGGTTCGACTTCTTCAGCCTCAGGAGGATACAAAATACATTCTCGTTGTCCCGAATATGGAATTTGCGAATAAGCTGCTGCTCCCGGATGCGCCGTGCCTTTTCGCAACAGTCGATCAAACCGAATATGAGGCGCCCAAAATCACTTTTTATTCCAGTTAGGAGGAAAGCAATATGCCCGAAAAAGATTCCATCTTTATGAAAACCTCCAGCAGAGCACTGGGCATTCTGACCCAGCTCCATAGCGAAACCGCTCAGGCGATGTACGCATACACAGTCGGGCGGCAGCAGGAAGCAAACGAAATGGCTCTCAGCAATGCAATCCTTGCAGAAAGACTGGTTTCCTCGCTTTTCTTTTCATTCCTGTTTATCAAGCTTACCCGCTTTGCCGATCTTTCCCCCGGCGGACGGTGTCCTGTACCCGTGAATCTGATTCTGGACGAGTTCAACAACATCGGCCGAATCGGTGGCGCGCCGGACGGCTCGGATTTCTGTCGATCTTTGAGCGTCATCCGCTCCCGGGATATTCGGGTCATGCTTGCTGTCCAGAGCCTTGGCCAGCTTCAGAACCGCTATCCCAACAATCTTTGGTCCGAAATCATCGGCAACTGCGACATCCAGCTTATGCTCGGTTGTACGGATGATGTCACTGCGGATTACATATCTGACCGCAGCGGAGAAATGTGCATCGTTGTGGATTCCACCATGACCGTGAAGAAAACCGTAGCCGTCGCACAGGTGATTCCCCAGTACCGGGAAACACAGGGGCAAGGAAAGCGTAAGCTCCTCACCCCGGATGAAGTTCTTCGGCTTCCGCATGAGCAAATGCTGGTCATTATCCGTGGCCAGAATTTGCTGCGGCTTAATAAGTTCGACTATACCCGTCATCCCATGTCCAAAGAAATGATACAGACCTCTATCATGGATTATTGCCCAAGAATCCGTTATACGCCCACACCTCAGACCGGTTCTGAAAATGAGCCGGACAAAAAGCCACGGCGGGAGTCACGCGGCAGGAAACTCAGCCGCTCTGATACGCCACCCGTCGAGTTTTAATTTGCCAAAAAGGAGGAAACCTTATGTCCACAACCGAAAACAGCCTACCGTCCGACGATATGCCTGTAACCCCAAACAATGAACCGCCCCAGACTGATCCTGTTCTGAAAGTTCCGCCCCGACGCTTGGCACCTCCTGACGAGATCTCCGGGACTCCTGAAAACAGCAACGCAGCTCCTCATTCCACCATATCTCCCCGGCAGGCAAGGCAACGGCGCAATGTTCCCATGCCCAATATGGAAGTTTTGGCGATTGATGACGCGCTCGGCATTCAGACTGAGATTGATAAGGCCAGAGATAAGTTTCTGGATCTGGTCGAGTCTCTGAAAACCGGACGCTACCTCACCGATAGGATTCAGGGTGTTGAAAAGCATTCTGGTCAGGGTGAGCCCCGCGCTGTGATTTTCCATGGCGATTATAAGGTCGTCATTATGGCCTCCATGATTGTTGACCTGCCCAAGGATTTGCGGGGGCAGGACCCCTATGAAGTCTACCATTACCTGCTTACCAAGCGACTCGGATCTGAAATCGATTATGTCATCAAAGGCATTGACCGCAATATCGGTCTGGCAGTCGGTAGCCGAAAAGACGCCATGGCCACAAAACGCCGATATTACTACCTGAATCAAACCCGCGATGGCACATACCGGATCTACGAAGGACTCCGCTGCGAAGCAAGAGTCATGTCTGTCATTGCAAACTTGCGTATGAAGGCCCCAGTTTCATTCTGGCTGACTACGGTCTGGAAAGCGAAGTCTTTGCCGTGATCTCTATCCCCGCTTTGGAGCTGGAGATGCCGGTGTTTCTGGGTGCAAACTACCGCCACATGGCCGATGGTGCTGCTATTTTAAGTCAAACCAGTATCCCCATCGGTGGAAAGAACACGAATTGTATCATCGCCGGCCATCGGGGATGGGGCGGTGCCTCCTACTTCCGGTATGTGGATAAGCTGCAGCCCGGCGACGAGGTCATCATTACGAACCTTTGGGAAGCGCTCCAGTATAGGGTGGCCGAAATCCAGATCATCCAGCCAAACGAAGTTGAGCAGATCCTGATCAAGCCCGGTCAGGAACTTGTCACTCTGCTGACCTGCCACCCTTACGCATCCGGGGGCAGACAGCGATATCTTGTGATCTGTGAAAGGGTAGATGAAAACAGTTAAACCATCACATTTTTTACTGACTATAAATAACGGAGGTACTCACATGAAAACGAAAATTATGAAGTGTCTGGCGCTTGTCCTGGCAATGACCTGCATTCTGTGCTTTCCCACCCCTGCATCTGCGACCGCCCAAGGTACTGACGGTACCGAGCTGGAAGTGGTTCAGCCTGAAAAGCTGGAGATTCAGCTGGGCGAAAGCTGGGCCGGTGTTGCGTTTGAACTGAAAACCGATGCCGGCATGTACCCTGGGGTGATTCCCGTTGGCGAAGATGGCATCCTGCGTCTGGAAATCGGCGGCAGCACCAGCTACATTCTCACCTGCATGAACTCTGAAGTCGAAATACCCGAGCCTGATGCAGCACAGCATACAGAGGGAGTTTCTGAAGTGGAAAATACGGCTGATACCATACCCACCGAAGATACAGAATCGGCTGCGTATCCTGAGGAGAGTACGGCTCCTGTCAAAGCCGATATGGCTGATGGCACCGTCTCCGGCATTCCTGTCGCACATCTGGCACTGTTTGGCGGCGGTCTGATCGTTGCTGTTGCCGCCCTTATCGGCATCCATATCTTCCAGAAGCGCCGTGAGGGCAGCTGCGCTGAGGACGATGATGAAAATGACGAAATCTGAGCCTGAAATGGGTATGGGAAGCAGGAAATTGTGCGATAAGTAGAACTTTTTTCATTTGTTTCCCAAACCATTGACTATCTGAAACCCGGGTGCTACAATGCAAGTGTGGCAGGGGCTTGCACCCAGGCTTTCGATCCGCCGGAAGAGCTCCCGGCGTTTGACGCACCCGGGTGGGTAGCGGAATCGTTACGGACTTAGCGTTGTTATAGCGGTCCCTCAATGGTGCAAGCCAATTAAACATGATTACCGGAAGGTTGCTTACTTTAGGCCTCGGTCGGATCCGACCCCATCGAGCGTGCTTTAGTATTGCTTCCTTCCGGTATTTTTTAAGGCAACACCGCATAAATACCAAAATCCGCATTATACAATAGGTGCCAAAT
>OGXT01001333.1_pt1 | contig 24403 bp, 20 predicted proteins | sample 1576361 | NCBI WGS metagenome assembly OGXT01 (sample SAMEA3541514, study PRJEB24748) | human gut metagenome | biome: human gut; feature: human-associated habitat; material: faeces | place: China | collected 2012 | reverse complement strand
AGCCTTTACAGATGAAAGTAGTATAAAATTTGCAAATGGTGGATGGGATAAAGAATTAACAGGAATATGGGTAGCAAAATTTGACGCTGGTTATGCAAGTGGAAATAATACAGCAGAAGTAAAAGCAAGTAGTGTAAGTTATTCACCATCTAGAGTATGGACTTATAGAACAGAAAGAGGAACAGCCACAGACGACAGCGAAGACGCAAGAAACTGGTTAGACGGAATATATGGAAGTACAAAAACAAGCATAAAATACCCAACTTTTCAAGGGGTAACATATGCCATGAACTATATAAATCACAATGACTCATTTAATATAGCAAAAGTATTAAATGAAAGTGGAAATATATATGGTTTGTCAACCTCAGATTCAGATAGCCATTTAATGAAAAATAGTGAATGGGGAGCATGTAGTTACCTAAGTTTAAGTAAATATGGATTATATAATGTAGATATAAAAATAAATAGTGTAAATTTAAATAGTGAAAATAGAAAAAGAACTGAAATTACAGGAAAAAGCGGAGTAGATAGCGTGTATGCTGTAACAGGCTGCAGTGCAGGAGGAGCAACAACAATAGAAAAATTAAATGCCCTAACAGCAAATAAAGCAGATAGTACAGGAGCATATGTATGGAACCAAAAAAATGGCCAAGCTTCAAGTACCACTGGAACCATATATGGAGTATATGATATGGCTGGAACAGTGTGGGAAAGAACTGCAGCATATATAGCAAACGGAAATGAAAATTTAAAAAATCATGGAGTATCAATATCATATAATGGAAATACATTAAAAGAAGAAAGTACCAAATATACAACAGTATATCCATTTAATGAAAAAGATTCAGAAGGAAATAAAGTAACAGAAATAGATACAGCAAGTCAGCAAAACTTTGTAACAAATACAAAAATATATGGAGATGCTATAAGAGAAACAAATGGAGGAAAAGCAGGAACAGCAGAAAGTGGATGGAGTGTTAGTTCGTGGATGAATGACTACTCTTGTTTTCCAGCCTTGAACTATCCGTTCTTCTCTCGAGGAGGATATTTATGGGATGGTTCACATGCTGGCGTGTGTGCTTTTGATCGTAATGCTGGAAATACTCACTACTTTAGTGGTTTCCGAGCTGTATTAGTAAATGAATAAAATTGTAAAAATATGTTATTTTATGTCGATACTTTCTTGAAATAATAGTAGACCAAATATACAAAAGTACATATTGAATGTACAATTGAGCTGTTGCATGCCAAATGAAAGTGTGAGAGGGGAGAATTCATTAAGAATTATCCCTTCTCACTTGATTTTTTCTCTTTTCTCTTTGTTCAATTTTAAAATTCCATAAATGTCGGATATACAGAAAGTTCATTTTGAAATTAAAAAAAATCATCCTTAGACATTTTTTGTCTTTGTACACAACTGAGATATTTCCAAGTTTTTCTTTCTTGAGAGTATTAGAAAGCATTTTTATTAGATAATTAATATCTTTGAAATATTGCTTGGGTGTAGTACCAGCAATTATTTGACTTGTCGCAGTATAATCTGTGTAATATCCATAAAAGCAGCATTTGCTTTCCATATTATAAACAATAATCCCACTATCTTCAGTATTTTTTAGCTTGAAAATTGTTTAACGACATATAAGATAAAGCAATTCATTTGTTTTTAGTGTCAAGTTAAAACTCTATTTTCTCACAGTAAAATAATGAAAAATTAATAAAAATTGCATAAATAACGTAAAAAAGTCTTTAAGAAATTAACTTAAAGAACTTTTTTATGCTCAAATTATATCAATATAGTGCTGAAAAATCAATAAAAAACGAAAAAATAAATAAAAATATTTTTTAATAGAATTTATTTTATAATACATGTTTTAAATAAGATAAATCTATTCATACTACAGGACTTTAATGAAAAAAGTAATTTCAAAAAGATTTTCTTTAAGTTAATTTCTTAAAGAAAACGAAAGAAGAAAGTGTTTTTGAAACTTAAGCAAAAATAATTTATATAAAAATATAACAATTATGCATCTATTTTTGCTTGCAAAGAAAATGCAAGTATGATAGTATGAAAGAAGAAAAATAAAGCAGGATGTAAAGAGTCACTGAGAAAATAAAAATACATACGTATAAATATAAGAAAAACGTAAAAAATAAACACAAAAGAAAGGAAATGAGCATATTGAGAGCAAATAAAAGGAGAAAAATAAAAAATGAGAAAGCTATAACATTAGTAGCCTTGGTAGTAACAATTATTGTATTAATTTTGCTGGCAGGTGTAAGTATAAATTTAGTAATAGGAAATAATGGAATAATGCAAAAGGCTGCAAAAGGTAGGGAAGACTATGCAGGTGTGGCTATAAATGAGCAATTAGATTTAAATAAAATAGAGGACTATATTGAAGACAATACTGGAAATGTAGTACAAATAGAAAGCGTAAAAGGCGGAAGTTATTTTGAAACTCCAACAACTGTAAAAGATACAAATGGAAACTTTATAAGAGTTCCACAAGGTTTTAAAATAGCGCAAGACAGTGGACTAAACGTAACTGAAGGGATAGTAATAGAGGATAATGATATAATTGAAGGAATAGGAAATAATAGAGGAAATCAGTATGTGTGGGTTCCAGTTGGGAATGGAATAAAGAAAAATGATGGCACGACAGTTAATATAACACTTGGAAGATATACATTTGCAAACGGAACAAACGATAAAGATGAAAATGGAGCAGTTTTAGCAAAAGGAACGCCAATATTACAGCAAGATGCAACAAACTATGAGCAAGAAGTTGTAATAGACTCATATTATAAAGAAATGTCAATATCAAGAATTGGAAAAATTGACGAAAGTAATAGATTAAATGATACAAATACGACAGCCTTAAATTTAAAGGCTTTTGTTGATAGTGCAAAAACAAATGGTGGATATTATATAGCTAGATATGAAGCAAGCTGTGGAGCAGATGAAAAGGCAAATTCAAAAGTTTCGAATAGTTATTCAGGCTCAAATGTAGAAGGAAAATTATGGAACTATATAACTCAAATAGATGCTGCAACTGCAAGTAGAAATTTATATACCGATATAAATTCTGACCTAATAAATAGTTATGCATGGGACACAGCAATAGTGTATATCCAAAGCTTCTCAGGAGATAGAGAGTATTCAAAGCAAAAATCTTTAAATACAGTTTTAGCTAATACTGGGGTAAATAGTGATGAAAAATGTAAAATAAATGATATGGCATCAAATACGAGAGAATGGAGCACAGAAAGTGCAAATTGGGTTAAAGAAGGTACGCCAATACAAATTTGTACTAACAGAGGTGGACATTATAACGGAATAAGTTACAGTGCTGATGCACGCATATATAATAATTTAGAATTTGATTATAGTGGTTTATCCTTTAGAGTAATACTATATTGAGGAAAGTATTTAAACAGATAATTTACAACAAAACACAGCATGGAAAACAAAATATAAGATTTGTAAAAATGGAAAATACAGGCTTTTGTAAAAATACAAGAGATAACATCATTAACCAAAGAAGAAATAGAGAAGATAGAAAAATAGAATAGAATTCAAAATTTAAATAGAAAATAACAAAAAACTAATAAAAATTAAATAGATAACGTATAAAAAGTCTTTAAGTAATTTAATTAACTTAAAGAACTTTTTATTTCCAAAAAAGCTATATTTTTTTCTTTATTTGTGGTAAACTATAAATCAGCAAAAAAGGAGAAGAAAAATAAATGAAAAAAAGCGCAAAATTAATAAGAAATTTCATATTATTCATATTGCTTATAATAATAACATTTGCAGTGCTATTAAAAGGAGAAGATATAAGCCAAATACTAAACATTTTAGCCTCTACAAAAATACAATATGTGCTAGTAGGAATTTTGTGTATGGCAGTGTACATATCATGTGAAGCGATAAATATTGGGAGAACTTTAAAAACATTAAATGAAAAATCAACTTTTATTCAAAATTTAAAATATGCATTAATAGGATTTTTCTTCAGTGCAATAACTCCAGCCGCAAGTGGAGGCCAACCAATGCAAGTATATTACATGCACAAAGATAAAATAGCTGTTTCAAATTCTACGCTTGCATTATTGCTTAATTTAACAAGTATGCAAGTTGTAACAATAGGATTTGCATTAATAAGTGTATGTTTTAACTATAAATACTTAAATGGAGTGTTAATTGCATTTTTTATAGTAGGAATTTTATTAAATTTATCTGCACTAGTTTTGCTGTTAATTGCAATTATTTCAAAAAGACTTTCAAGAGGGATAATTAATTTTGTAGAAAAAATATTAAAATTCTTTAAAGTAAGAAATATAGAAGCAAAAAAAGAAAAGTTAGAAAGTGAACTTGAAAAATATCATGAAAGTGCTGTATATATAAAGCAAAATAAAAAAATTATAATACAATTATTATTAACAACTTTGGTGCAATTTTTTGTTTATTATAGTGTTACATTTTGGACATATAAGGCGTTAGGAATGAATGGAGCAAATATAATAGAAATTACATCAATGCAGTCAGTATTATTTGCAACAGTTTCAGGAATACCATCACCGGGAGCAGTAGGTGTAACAGAGGGAGCATTTACAGAAATATTTAGAAATATATATCCGGGTGCAATGATGAGTAGTGCTATACTATTAAATAGAGGAATAAATTTCTATTTCTTTGTAATATTTAGCGGAATTGTAACAATAATAAATCATTTAAAAAGAGAATAATACTAGACATATAAGCAAATGCGGAGTATAATAGTTAAAGAAAAAAAGAAAGAGGGAAACTATATGAACAATAAATACAGAAATCATATGTGTGGAGAATTAAATATAAAAAATGTTTCAGAAGAAGTTAAGCTAGCAGGTTGGGTACAAAGAATACGTAACCTAGGTGCTATGAAATTTATAGATTTAAGAGATGAAACAGGAATAACACAAATAGTAATAAATGATGAAAAATTATTAGAAGGAATAGATTTAGTAACAGAATGTGTAATATCTGTGGATGGAACAGTTCTAGAACGTTCAAATAAGAACTTAAAAATACCTACAGGTGAGATAGAAATAGAAGCTAAAAATATTACGATGCTAGGTAAATGTAAAAATGTATTACCATTTGAAGTAAATTCAGAAAAAGCAGATAGAAACCAAGTTAAAGAGGACTTAAGATTACAATATAGATTTTTAGATTTAAGAGATGATAAACTTCATAAAAATATTTTACTTCGTTCTAAAATCTTAAAATTCTTAAGAGATAAAATGGACGAAATGGGATTTTATGAAATTCAAACTCCAATACTTGCAAACTCATCACCAGAAGGAGCAAGAGACTTTTTAGTACCAAGTAGATTGCATCCAGGTGAATTTTATGCACTTCCACAAGCACCACAACAATTTAAACAACTTTTAATGGTATCTGGATTTAATAAATATTTTCAACTAGCTCCATGTTTTAGAGATGAAGATCCACGTGCAGATAGAGCACCAGGTGAATTCTATCAATTAGACTTCGAAATGAGCTTTGGAACTCAAGAAGAAGTTTTTGAAGTATTAGAAGAAATATTTACATCTACTTTTAAAAAATTCACAACATGGAAAGTAAATGAAGGACCATTTATAAAGATTCCATATAAAGAAGCTATGGAAAAATACGGAATAGATAAACCAGATTTAAGAAATCCACTTATTATACAAGATGCAACTGAAATTTTTAAAGATACAGAATTTAATGCATTCAAAGATAAAACAATAAAAGCAGTAGTAGTACCAAATGGAGCAGAGCAAGGAAGAAAATTCTTTGATAATATGACTCAGTATGCTGTAGAAGAAGCAGGAGCAAAAGGTCTAGCTTGGGTAAAATTAACTGAAGAAGGACCACAAGGTGGAATTGCTAAATTTGTTACAGATGAAGTTAAAAAAGGCTTAGAAGAAAAATTAGGAGCAAAAACAGGGGATAGTTTATTCTTTGTAGCAGATGAAAAACTAGAAACTGTACAAAAAATAGCAGGACTTGTTCGTATAGAACTTGGAAAACGCTTAGAACTATTAGAAAAAGATACATATAGATTTTGCTTTATAGTAGATTTCCCAATGTATGAATACAACGAAGAGGAAGGAAAAATTGACTTTAACCATAACCCATTTTCTATGCCACAAGGTGGAATGGAAGCATTAAATACAATGAATCCATTAGATGTTGTAGCATACCAATATGATGTTGTATGTAATGGCTACGAAATGGCATCAGGAGCTGTTAGAAACCATGACCCAGAACTTATGGTAAAAGCCTTTGAAATAGCAGGATATAGTGAACAAGAAGTTGAAACAAGATTTGGTGCGTTATATAATGCATTTAAATATGGTACACCACCACATGCAGGAGCAGCACCTGGAGTAGACAGAATGATAATGCTTATAGCAAATGAAGACAATTTAAGAGAAATTATAGCATTTCCTAAAAACAAAAAAGCAAGAGATGTATTAATGGGAGCACCAAGCAATGTTACAGAAGAACAATTAAGAGATGTTCATATAAAATTGATAGAAGAATAAAATTTAAGCAGAGATTTTTGGGGCGACTTAGAAAATCTCTGTGTTTATTTGAAAGGAACAGTTATGGCAATAAGAGAAATAATAGATTATAATAATAAATTAATTAGAGAAAAATCTGAAGAGGTTTTAAAGTTAGATAATGAAGTAAAAGATCTAATAGAAGATATGGATGACACTTTAAATGCTTATGGTGGAGTTGGAATAGCAGCAGTACAAATTGGTGTAAAGAAAAGGATAATACTAGTAAAAAATAATGACAAAAGATATTTAGTTATAAATCCCAAAATAATAAATTCATTTGGCGAAGAAGAAGACTATGAGGGTTGTTTATCTGTAAAAAAAGAGGACTATGAACTTATATTAGGAAAAGTAAAAAGACCATTTGCAGTAGAAGTAGAAGGATTAGATGAAAATTTTAACAAAGTAGATATAATGGCAGTAGGCTTAACTGCAAGAGCCTTTTCACACGAAATAGATCATTTAGATGGAATTTTATACACAGATAAAATGGAAGGCGAATTCCTTGAAATGAAAACTAAAGAAGAAAGAGAAGAATGGAAGGAAAAAAGAAGAAAAACTAAAAAAGGAAAAGTACTACTAGGAATGAGTGGAGGGGTTGATAGCAGTGTATCAGCAGTTTTACTTAAAGAAGCGGGATATGAAGTAATAGGAGCGACAATGAAACTTTGGGAAGATAAAGAAAACCCAGAAATAGAAGGTGGATGTTGCTCATTTAGTGCTACGAATGATGCAAAAAGAGTATGTGACAAAATAGAAGTGCCACATTATACTTTAAATTGCGAAGCAGAATTTCAAAAATATGTAATAGATGATTTTGTAAATTGCTATAAAAATTGTAAAACGCCAAATCCATGTATAGAATGTAACAAATATTTAAAATTCGGAACATTTTATAAAAAAGCCTTAGAACTTGGATGTGATTACATATCAACAGGACATTATGCAAAAATAGAATATTCAGAGAAATATAATCAATATGTTATGAAAAAATCTGAGTCTACTAAAAAAGATCAAACATATTTCTTATATAGCATTCCAAAAGAAGTATTGCCTAAAATGATATTTCCATTAGAAAATTTTACAGATAAAGCAGATGTAAGAAAAATTGCAGAAGAATATGAACTAAATGTAGCACATAAAAAAGATAGTCAAGAAGTATGCTTTATACCAGATAATGACTATGGAAATTTCTTAGAAAAAAATTTAGATAGATTACCTTCAAAAGGAAATATAGTTTTAAAAGATGGTACAATACTTGGAAAGCACAAAGGTCTTATTTATTACACAGTAGGCCAAAGAAAAGGACTAGGAGTTTCTTATAAAGAGCCTTTATATGTAGTAAAATTAGATAAAAATAAAAATGAAGTAATAGTAGGAACAGAACAAGACTTGTACACAAATGAATTATATGCAAACGAATTAAATTTTTTACTAGATATAGATTTAACTAAAAAAATAGAAGTTATGGCAAAAGTAAGGTATAGGGCAAAAGAAGCAAAAGCTATTTTAGAAGTACAAGAAAATGGACTAGCCAAAGTAACTTTTGAAGAACCTCAAAGAGCAATAACGCCAGGACAATCTGTAGTATTTTATATAGATGATGTTGTACTTGGTGGTGGAAAAATAATATAAAACAAATTTTCGCAAAAAAGTATTGACTTTTATCCTATAAGTTGGTAAAATATCACTATGTTATTCGAAAGAGGTGATTTTATGCAAGGAGAAAATCCTATGGCAAATAACCAAATCGAAGAAATCAACGTAGTTTTAAATGAAATAAAAGATGGACAAGAGTTATTGTCAAACCAATCACAAAAGAATTTTAAAGAAATAATGAAAAAACTAATGAAAATGCAAGAATATAATGAAATAAGTGATATGACAAATCAAGTATTTGAAATGCGCTTATCAAACATTGAAGATTTTTTATTTAGACTAGAAGGCTATATCAGAAGTCACAATTAGGGACAGTCCCTAATTGTGACACTTTCCCAGTTGGGGACAGTCCCTAATTGGGAAAAAGATCCTTAAAGGTTTTAAAAGTATATCCTTCATTTTTCAAAAAACTAATAGAAGCTTGCAAAGCTAAATAAGACCTACTTACATCCGCAGTGTCATGCATTAATATAACTAAACTATTTTTATTTTTACAACTTTTTTTAAAATTACTAAGAAGTTGAGAGGCAGAGAAATGTCCTACAGAATCTTGGTTCAAAGCGTTCCAATCTACATACCCATACTCTAACTCTTTTAAATATTGAATACATTTTTTCTTGCTACCTGAATATGAAGTTCCTTTAGAACCATTTGGAAAACGAAAAAGATGAGAAGTGTACGGCATACCAATTGCTTCAGAGATAGCATTTTCAGCATCTTTTAATTCCTGAATAAAAGCATCTTTACTTTGGTAAAGTTTAGAATTTTTATGTGAATAGGTATGATTAGCAATAAAATGGCCTTCTTCATGTTCTCTTTTTACAGTTTCGGGAAATTCTTTTACTCTGTAACCAATAACAAAAAAAGTAGCTTTTACATCTTCAGCCTTTAAAATGTCTAAAACTTGTGGAGTAGCAACCTTTGTTGGACCATCATCAAAGGTTAAATAAGCAACTTTTTCTTTAGAAGAGTATATAGCATCTATTTTTTCTTGGAGCGTAAAATTTCCAGAAGCCTCATTATTAGAGCTAACCTGAAAAGTAGAAGTAGATGATTTTATATATTTGTAAATCTGAAAAATAGTAGTAATAATGCAAAATATAAGTAAAAAAATAACAATGAATTTTATAATACAAGTTTTATTAATAATAAAAATATTCATACAAAATCAAATCCTTATATAAAATTTAGGTCTAGTTTAAATTCTCTAAAACCAATTACAATATATAATATATGTAACCATATTGTGAAATAATAATAAAAATTTAGTGTATTCTATTGATAAAAAAGAAAAATAAAGGTAAAATAACGAAAGAAAATAAATGAAAAGGGGAAAAGATTAACACTTTTCTAATTGGTTTTATGCCGTAAGAAAGGAAAAATATATGAAGAAAAATATAAGATTTTATTTTGCTTTTTATTTAGCAAAAATATCAGTAATAGCACTAAAAGTAATAAAAAGAGATGCGACGCAATTTCCAGGAAAACTTGCAATAACGTTGTGTCCAAACTTTTTAGAGCAAATAGGAAAACCAAAAACAATAATTGCAGTTACAGGAACAAATGGTAAAACCACAGTATGTAATATGATAGAAGATTGTTTGAAAGAAAATGGTTATGATTTTATAGATAACCAACTAGGTTCAAATACAAACTCAGGAATAGCTTCAACCTTTATAAAAGGGGCAAACTTAAAAGGAAACCAAAAGAAAGATATGGCTGTGTTTGAAATAGATGAAAGAAGCTCCATAAGAGTGTATCCATATGTAAAACCAACATATTTAATATGTACAAACTTATTTAGAGATTCATTAATGAGGAATGCACATACAGAATTTATATCAAATATGTTAAGCACTAACATTCCAAAAGAAACAAAACTTATATTGAATGGAGATGACTTAATAGTAAGCAATTTAGCACCTGAAAATAAAAGAGTATATTTCGGAATAGATAGATTAAGCACAGATACAGATAAATGTGAAAATATAGCAAGAGATATAATAGTATGCCCAAAATGTAATAGTAAATTAGAATACGATTTTGTAAGATACAATCATATAGGTAGAGCGCATTGTAGTAAATGTGATTTTAAATCACCAGTAATAGACTATGAAGTAACCAATTTAGATTTAGAAAATAAAAAAATGACAATTAAGAATAAAGAAGAACTAGAAGAATATGACTTAATAAATAACAATATTATAAATGTTTACAATATGCTTGCTACAATAACTGTTTTAAAAGAAATAGGTTTAACTAAAGAGCAAATAAATCCTGTACTAAAAAAACAGAAAATTGTAGATACAAGATATAGCAAACAAGAAGTAAATGGAATTGAAGTTATTACTCAACTTTCAAAAGGAATGAATCCGATAGCTTGTTCAAGAGCCTTTGATTATGTAAGAAAAGAAAGTGGAAATAAAGCGGTATTTGTGCTTTTAGATGACCTTCATGAAGCAGCATCAGGCTCTGAAAATATTGCATGGCATTATGATACAGACTATGAATTTTTAAAGGATGATTCAATTAAACAAATCCTAACAGCAGGAGCAAGATATTTAGATACAAAAGTAAGATTTCAAATGGCAGATATAGATATGAATAAGGTTGTATGTCAAAGAGATGAACATTCTTTAGTAGAAAAATTAGAGTTAGAAAATATAGATAAAGTATTCATATTACACGATTTATATTCAATAGAATTAAAAAACGAAATTAAAAATAGAGTTATTAAAAAAATAGAAGACATGAAAGGAAAGGAATAAGACATGGAAGAAAACTTAAAAATAGAAATTTTATTTCCAGAGTTCTGCAATTTATATGGCGACATAAGTAATATGAAATATTTAAAAAAATGCTTGCCAAATGCAAATTTTATAGAAACAGCATTTGATGAAGAGCCTAGTTTTGTAAAAGAAAAAGTTAATTTCATATATCTAGGTCCAATGACTGAAAATATGCAAGAAAAAGTAATAATAAAATTAAAACCATATAAAGAAAGAATTGAAGAGTTAATAGAAGAAAATGTTATTTTTTTAATAACTGGAAATGCTATAGAAATTTTTGGAAAATACATTGAAAATGAAGATGGAAGTAAAATAGAAGCACTAGGAATATTCGATATTTATGCAAAAAGAGATATGCTTCACAGACATAATAGTATTTTTATTGGAAAATGGGAAAGCATAGATATAGTAGGATTTAAAAGTCAATTTACTTTTGCATATGGTAATAATGAAGAAAATTATTTTGCAAAAGTAGAAAAAGGAATAGGACTAAACAAAGAATCAAAGCTAGAAGGAATAATGAAAAATAATTTTATAGGAACCTATTTAATAGGTCCAATATTAATATTAAATCCACTTTTCACAGAAAAATTATTAGAAAAGATGGGAGTAAACAAAGAAAATTTAGCATATGCAGAAGACGTAAAAGCAGCGTATAACCAAAGATTGGAAGAGTTTAAAAGACTATAAAGTATAAATATTACAATATTATTACAAAAATATTACAAAAATGTTGCATAAAAATTACAAAAGTGTTATAATAATAATATATTCAAAAGAGAAGGTGGAAGAAATGGAACTAATGACAATCATTTATATATTATTATTCGCTATAATAGCACTTGTATCATATGCTATTATGCAACTAAAATTAGCAGGAATCAATGTAAAAGACTTTTGGAGTTTTATAGAAGCAAACCAAATGTTAGATAAATTATATGCTTTTTCAAAAAAATATGAAAAGATGAGTCCTCAAGAACAAGTAATTTTTCTAATGGAAGCTGAAAAAGTATTTAATGCTTTTGACAAAGTACCAAAAATGATATGGGAAGAAGAATATGAAAAATATGAAGATGTTTTAAATACATATAAAAATATTAAAATTTTAAGATGGTCAGCATCTAATTAAAAAAGATAACATAAAAAACTCATATATATACAAAATAACCTAAGATTTAAAATCTGTAGGTTATTTTTTTGTGAAAGCAAATTTTAAACTAACCACATAAATAGAATAATATAAAATAAAAATAGTATAATATAAAAAAGAAAGGCATAGATATTGAAAAAAATATAATATTTTTAAACAAAATTTATGCTTAAAAGGAGGAAGAAAAGTAAATATGGATATAAAATATTTTGATAATGCAGCAACTACAAGAGTAAAAGAAGAGGTGTTAAGGGAAATGATACCGTATTTTAATATGCAATATGGAAATGCATCATCAATGTATTCAATAGCAAGAAAATCTAAAAGAGCAATAGAAGAAGCAAGACAAAAAGTAGCAAGTACAATAAATTCTAAAGCAAAAGAAATATACTTTACTTCATGTGGCTCAGAGTCAGATAATTTAGCATTAAAAGGAGTTGCATATGCAAATATGCAAAAAGGAAGACATATAATTACAAGCAAAATAGAGCATCCAGCAGTATTAGAAAGTTGTAAAACGCTAGAAAGACAAGGCTTTAATATAACGTATTTAAACGTAGATGAAGAAGGATTTATTTCATTAGAGGAATTAGAAGAAGCAATAAGGCCAGACACTATACTAATAAGCATAATGTTTGCAAATAATGAAATAGGAACTATAGAGCCAATAGAGCAAATAGGAGAAATTGCTAAAAAACATCAAATCATATTTCATACAGATTGCGTTCAAGCAGTAGGAAATGCAAAAATAGATGTAGATAAAATGAATATAGATATGCTTTCAATGTCAGCACACAAATTTTATGGACCAAAAGGAGTAGGCGCTTTATATGTAAGGGAAGGAATACAATTTGACAGAATTCAAGATGGAGGACATCAAGAAAAAAATAAAAGGTCAGGCACAGAAAATGTTGCAGGAATTGTAGGACTAGGAAAGGCAATAGAAATAGCAAATAAAAACCTAGAAGAACACATAAAAAATTTAACAAATTTAAGAGAATATTATTTTGAAAAAATAACAGAAAAAATACCAAACTGCAAAATAAATGGAAGTAGAGAAAAAAGGCTTCCTGGTAATGCAAATGTATCATTTCTAAATGTAGATGGAGAAGAATTATTACTTAAATTAGATGAAAAGGGAATATGTGCATCAACAGGAAGTGCCTGCAGTTCAGGAACAAGCAGTCCTTCACATGTATTAATGGCAATAGGGCTTAGCAAAGAATTTGCAAATGGCACCTTAAGAATTACATTAGGGGATGATAATACAAAAGAAGATATAGATTTTTTAGTAAATGCAATTTTTCTAAACTATTAGGAACAAAGGACATTTGGGGACGGGTCAATTTTGTCCTTTACGTAATTAAGAAAATAAATATATAATAAAAACATATGAATTTTCAAAAAATGCTCGTTCAAGCTAAGTAGCGCAGAAATTATAATCGAAATTTGTGGCACCCTTCCATTTGAAAAATGAACTCTTTCCACAAATTTCTCAATAATTTCTAGCTTACGTACTTTCAATCCGCTTTTTTTCAAATTAATATGTTTTTATTTTACAAATGTCTTTAATTATTCTATATTTTAAATTTCAATAAACTACTAAACTATTAGTTTTAGCCATAATAATTTACTTGAAATTTAAAGTGGCTCTTTGCTTGGTATTCCTGCCTTTCTTGGATATTTTGCAGGTGTTTTATTTACTTTTTTTACTATAATAATATTTCTTTTTATGTCACTATTTGGAAGAGTAATCTCTTCTATTTTTTCTATTTTTCCTCCTAGTATTTCCAATGCTTTTTTAGAATTTTCTATTTCTTCTATATTAGAACCTTTCATGCATATTGCTTTTCCTCCTACTTTTACTAAAGGAAGTAGATATTCTAGCAATATGTTCAAAGGCGCTACAGCTCTTGAAGTTGCTATTTCATAGCTTTCTCTTTCTTTTTTGTTTTTTCCAAGTTCTTCTGCTCTGCCATGTACTGTCTTTATATTTTCCAATTTTAATTTTTCTTTTACTTCCTCTAAAAATTTTATTCTTTTGTTTAAAGAATCTAGTAATATTATGTTATTTTTTTCTTTTACTATTGCTAATGGTATTCCTGGAAAACCTGCTCCTGTGCCTACATCTATCATATTATCATTTTCTTTAACATATTTTGCAATTGTTAAGGAATCTACAAAATGCTTTAATATTATTTCTTTTGGTTCTACAATTGCTGTTAAATTAATTTTTTCGTTCCATTCTATTAGTAAATTCATGTAATTATAGTATTTTTCTATTTGCTTATTTGTTAATTCTATTTCTATTTGTTTTGCCGTATTTTTTAATTCTTCTGAAAATATTTCAAATTCCATATTTCCTCCTCTTATTTTTATTGCTGTATTTGCCTTTAAATGGCTATTTACAAGCTTTTTGTTGGTTTTTATTATATGTTTCTAAATATATTAAAAGTACAGATATATCTGCTGGAGATACTCCTGAGATTCTTGAGGCTTGTCCTACTGAATTTGGTCTTATTTTGTTTAGTTTTTGCCTAGCTTCTAGCCTTAGACCTTTAATATCTTCATAATCTATGTCTTCAGGTAGTAGTTTTTGCTCTAATTTTTTAAATTTTTCTACTTGCTGAGCTTGTAATTTTATATATCCTTCATATTTTAGCTCGATTCCTACTTCTTTTATTACTTGTTCTTCCAATTCTGGTCTATTAGGGTCTATTTCTTTTAAATTTTCGTATGTTAGCTCTGTTCTTTTTACTAAATCTGCCAAACTCGCTCCAGTAGTAAGTTCTGAGGAATTATATCTTTTCAGAAATTCATTTACTTCTTTCGTTGGTTTTATAATTACGCCCCTTACTCTCTCTATTTCTTCTTCTATACTTTGCTTTTTCTTTAAGAATTTTTGGTATCTTTCCTCTGGTATAAGTCCTACTTTGTAACCAATTTCTAATAGCCTTAAATCTGCATTGTCTTGCCTTAGTAAAAGCCTGTATTCTGCCCTAGAAGTCATCATTCTGTAAGGCTCGTTCGTTCCTTTTGTTACAATATCATCTATTAAAACTCCTATATATCCTTGTGTTCTGTCTAATATAATAGGCTTTTTTCCTTTTAATTTTAGGCTAGCATTTATTCCTGCCATTAATCCTTGGCAAGCTGCTTCTTCATATCCTGATGTTCCGTTTGTTTGCCCTGCAAAGAATAATCCATCTATTTTTTTGTATTCCAATGATAATTTTAAATCTGCAGGATTAATACAGTCATATTCTATTGCATATGCAGGCCTTGTAAATTCAGCATGCTCTAAACCAGGAATAGTCCTATACATGGCTATTTGTACGTCTTCTGGAAGAGATGAACTCATTCCTTGAATATACATTTCGTCCGTATTTCTGCCTATTGGCTCTACAAATATTTGATGTCTTTCTTTATCTGCAAAACGAACTACTTTATCTTCTATAGAAGGACAATATCGTGGGCCTGTTCCCACTATTTCTCCACCATACAAAGGTGAACGATGTAAGTTTTTACGTATTATTTCGTGTGTTTTTTCGTTTGTATATGTTAAATAACATGGTAATTGTTCTATATTTTCATCGATTTTATCTTCAAAAGAAAAGGCCTCTGGATGCTTATCTCCTTCTTGTATCTCCATTTTTGAAAAATCTATACTATTTTTATTTATTCTGGCAGGTGTACCTGTTTTAAATCTAACTAGGTCTACACCTTCTCTTTTTAGAGCTTCTGATAATCTATTTGCTGGGAATACTCCATCTGGTCCACTTTCAAAAGAAACTTCTCCTATAAATATCTTTCCTTTTAGATATGTACCTGTGGCTATAATAAGACAATCTACCTCATATATTGCGCCTATATTTGTTTCTATAGACTTAATTTTGCCGTTTTCTACCGTAAAATCTACTATCTCGGCTTGTTTAATATATAAATTCTCTTGTTTTTCCAATGTATGTTTCATTTCCTCTTGATATCTCTTCCTATCAGCCTGCGCTCTTAAAGAATATACTGCTGGTCCTTTAGATGTGTTTAACATACGAAGTTGCGTATAAGTTTTGTCAATATTTTTCCCCATTTCTCCCCCAAGGCAATCTATTTCTCTTACTAAATGACCTTTAGAACTTCCTCCTATGTGTGGATTACATGGCATATTCGCAACCGCCTCTAAACTAATAGAAAACATTAAAGTTTTCATGCCCATTCGTGCACAAGCAAGCGCTGCTTCACAGCCTGCATGCCCTGCTCCAATTACTGCTATATCATATTTTCCTGCATTATATTTCATTTTTTACTCCTTTCGTGACGCTATTTAGGACATTTCTTTTTGCGTCATATGTCCTTTTTGCTTCGCATCTTCTTTTTTAGAAACTTTATTCATTGGTGTTAAATTTTTCTGTTCCATGACACACTCCAAAAGGAAACTTTCCCAAAGGTTAAGAAAGGCCCTTTTGGTAATTTTTTTGCCTGTGAAACACTTTTTTCAGTTCTTTATGAAACTTGAATTTATGTTTCGTTGTTATTTTGTCAATACTAATTTTTGTTTATTTATTTTTCAATATTTTTATGTGTTTGTTTGTCTTTTTGTCAATTCTCATATTTTATCATTTGTTCGCCTATATCCTTTGTATCCCTTGCTGCTGTAAGGCTACAGCTATTATTTTTTTAGAATATATAGGTTTAATTTTGTTCGTTTTTTAATATATAGGTTTATAAAATATTTTTCCTAATTTTTCTTTTCAGGTTTGATTTTAAGGCATTTTAATTTTACAAACTACATGTTATATTCTTTCGTGTGCTTTTTGTCTTATTTTTCATTTTCATTCGTTTCTGCTATTTTCCCAAGCAGAATTTAGAAAATATTTCATTTATAATGTCTTCTGATACATTTGCTCCTGTTATTTTTCCTAAATCCTCCAAAGTTTGTTTTATAGAAATTGAAATTATATCTATTGGTAAATTATTATTTACCGCTTTAATTGCTTCATTTATATTTTTTAATCCGTTTTCAATTTGATTTTTGTGTCTTATATTTGTAATTATTATTTCTCCATCTGTTTCTAAATTTTCAATTTGGAACATTTTCTCTATTTCATTATATAGCTCTTCTACTCCATTTCCATTTTTAGCAGAAATTTTTATTATTTTTTTATTTATTTTTTTCACTTCTTCATTTTCTTCTAAATTATTTTCTTTTAAATCTACTTTATTTAATAATATTATCGAATTCTTATTTTCTGCTATTTTTAAAATTTCTTTATCTTCTTTTGTTAACTCTTTTGTATTATCTAGTATAACTAATACTAATTCTGCTTCTTTTGCTATTTCTAATGCTTTTTTTACACCTATTTCTTCTATTTTGTCTACGGTTTGCCTTATTCCTGCTGTATCTATTATTTTTAATGGAATGCCTTTTATTGTTATAAATTCTTCTATAGTATCCCTTGTTGTTCCTTCTATTTCGCTTACTATAGCCCTTTCTTCCCTAAGTATTTGGTTTAGTAGTGAAGATTTTCCTGCATTTGGTCTGCCTATAATTGCAGTTTTTATACCTTCTTTTAATATTTTTCCACTCCTAAAGCTATCTTTTAGTGCTTCTAATTTATTTTTAGTGTTCTTCAAAACCTCTAAAGCCCTACTATTTGTAACTTCTTCTAGGTCATATTCGGGATAATCTATTTGTGCTTCTATATCTGCCATTATATCTAATAAATCATGTCTTATTTCGTTTATTTTGTTTGACAAATCACCTTGCAATTGGTTTATAGATGCTTTTGATTCTTTTTCGGTTTTGCTATTTATTAAGTCCATTATTGATTCTGCCTGTGATAAATCTATTCTTCCATTTAAAAATGCTCTTTTTGTAAATTCTCCTGGTTCCGCAAGAATTGCGCCATTTTTCAAGCATTGCTCTAATATTTGCTTTTCTACTACCATTCCTCCATGTGAATTTATTTCACACATATCTTCCCTAGTATAACTTTTAGGATTTTTAAAAAATGAAACTAAAACTTCATCTATTTTTTCATTTGTTTTTGCATCTACTATTGTTCCATATTGAATGGTATATCCTTTTATTTTATTTAAATCTATTTTCTCATTTTTATTATTTCTAAATATTTTTTGTAATATTTCAAAAGATTCTTTACCACTCATACGAATAATTCCAATTCCGCCATTCCCTATTGCCGTAGATATTGCTGCTATTGTTTCCATATTTTTCTCCTTTTTTATTAATTATATTATAAGCTTAAAAAAGCCAAAGTAATAGATTAATATAAATATATTTTCATATACTTAAATTAAAATCTTCACTTTGACTTCAGATTTTTATATTAAATTATCTTGCTATAGAAATAACTACTCTTCTGTTATCTCCTTCTCCTATGCTATGTGTTTCTATTTTGGTATTTTCTTGTAATTTGCTATGTATTATTTTTCTTTCATATGCTGACATTGGTTCTAATGTGATTGATTTTCCTGTTTTTAATACTGTTTTAGAAACTTTTTGTGCTAATTCTTCTAATGTTTTTTCTCTTTTTTGACGATAGTTTTCTATGTCTAATATTATTCTAATTTTGCTATTAAATCCTCTATTTCCTATTGTAGATAGTATTGTTTGCATAGAATTTAAAGTTTCGCCTCTATATCCTATTAATGTTCCTGCTGCATTTCCCTTGATTTCTACATATAAAACATAATTTTCTTCTTTTATCGTATGTTCTAATGTATTATCAACTTTTGGTAACCAAGTTTTTAAAAATTCTTCTATTCTTTTTTTAGCTACTGCTATTTCTTCTTCATTACAGTCATACTCTCTTTTGTTTTTTTCTTCTCTGCTTATTTGTTCTTTTACTGTTAATTGTACTTTTACAACTCTTGGTGTTAATATACTAAAAAAGCTTTTTTTGTTTTCATTTTCTAATACTTTTATTTCAACTCTATCTTTAGATATTTTTAGTTCTTTTAAACCATTTTCTATAGCTTCATTGGTTGTTTTTCCTTCTGCTATAATAGAATTACTCATTGTCTTCTTCCTCCTTAGCGCCCATTATTTTATTTATAATTAATCTTTCAAATATCATTAAAATATTGCTTACTAACCAATATAATGCAAGTCCAAGTGGTGCAATAATTGCAATTGATATAGACATTATTGGAGTCATGTATAACATTGTATTATTCATTTGGTTCATGCTTTCTGTAAATTCATCATCACTTGTTTTTTCTTCAGAACTATTTTTGCTATTCTTTTTTTGTTGTTTCTTTTGAGCATTCATTGTTATTTTTATAGAAATAAATGATGTTGCTATGTATAATAGTGGTATAACATATACTTTCCAGTCATTTAAGCTTTGTGTTGGTACTTTGCTTAAATCTAACCCTAAAAATTGCATATTTATTCTTAATTTATTTATTTCTTCTTTTCTATTTTCTAGTTCTTCCCTATTTTCTACGTTTTCTTGTTGTAACTGATTTTCTATATCTTTGTAGTCTGATTCTGCTAAGTCTATAATTCCTATTTCTTTATACCTTATGCTTGAATTTTCATCTGCTTTTTGTTTATATTCTTTATATATTTCTGTATTTTGTACATTTTTCATATATGTAAGTGGTTGGCTTACAAGCCAAAATACTGAAAGAATTATTATTATTTGTAATATTCCTGTTAAACATCCACTAAAAGGACTCATTTTTTCTGTTTTATATAAATTTATTGTTTCTTGATTTAGTTTTTCAGGGTTATTTTTATATTTTGCCTGAATTTCTTTCATTTTTTCTTGCACTTTTGCAGATTTTTTTATTGATTTTTGTTGTTTTATTGTTATAGGAATTAATATTATCCTTAATAAAACCGAAAAAATTATAATTGCCAAACCATAGTTATTTAGCAAATTATAAAAAAAGTTTAATACATATCCAAAAATACTTGATATTACTCCCAATTTTTAAAATTCCTCTACTTTCTATTTATTTTAAAGGGTCATATCCACCTTTGCTAAAAGGATTGCATTTTATAATCCTTTTAAATCCTAAAAAACATCCTTTTACTAAGCCATATTTTTCTATGGCTTGTTTTGTATATTCCGAACAAGTTGGATAATATTTGCAGTTTACTCCCTTAAACTTAAATAATTTTGAAACATATTTCTGATAGAAATTTATTAATATGATTCCTATTTTTTTCATTTAAGTAGTCCTGCCTTTTTCAAAAGAATATACATATCTTTTTGTATTTGCTCACATTTGCAATTTATAAAAGTATTTCTATTCCATAAAAATACTATATTATACCCTTTTTCTAATTCATTTCTTTTTAGGTAGTAACTTTCCCTAATTAAACGCTTTATTCTGTTCCTTTTAACTGCTTTTCCTATTTTTTTGCTTACTGCAACGCCTATTACGTTTTTTTCTTTCTTATTTTTTGAAATGTATATTGTTATATATTTTCCTCGATAAAATTTACCTTTATCTAATACATTTTTAAATTCATAATTTTTCTTTAATGTATCGACTTTTCGCATTTTGCTACCCCTTTATATAAAGAACTTACAATAAAAAAAGTAAAATTGCAAAAAAGACCACATTTTTTATTTCGTGGCCTTCTATTTAAGCACTTATTTTTTTTCTTCCTTTTGCACGTCTTGCTTTTAATACGTTTCTTCCTGCTCTAGTTTTCATTCTTTTCATGAAGCCATGTTCTTTTTGTTCTTGTCTTTTTTTAGGTTGAAATGTTCTTTTCATTTTTTAGCACCTCCTGTATTTATTTAAACCGATAACGGATTTTCTCTTCTTTTAATAAGCCTCATAATTATATATTATAACGGCTGTTATGTCAATACTTTGCTTTAAATTTAATTATTTTTTTTATTTGTATTGACTATTTAAGTTCGTTTTTGATATGATAAGGAAACAATAGGAAAAAAGGAGTTTTTATGTATAATTTAAATGTATAATTCATTTTCCTAAGAAAATTTTATATTTTTGGAAGGACTGAAAAAAATGCAACAAAAAGAATTAGATGAACTTCTTACAAAAGCAAAAGAACTCTTAAAAGAGGAAATGACTCAAATTTCATATGATACATGGATTAAAGAAATAGAAATTCAAAGTATGGAAAATGGAAATATTACTTTACTTGTTTCTAATGTCTTTAATAAAGATTCTGTTGATGCTAGGTATCATTCTCTTTTAGTTAATACTTTTAATTATTTAACTAATAAAGAATGTAGTGTTTCCATCCTTTCAAAAGAAGAGTTACAAAATCAACCAAATAATAAAAGTGAGAATATAAATATCGGTTCTTTAAATCCTACTTTAAACCCAAAATATACTTTTGAAAGTTTTGTTGTAGGAAATAATAACCGTTTTGCTCATGCTGCTTCTTTAGCAGTAGCAGAGGCTCCTGCAACTTCTTACAATCCTTTATTTATTTACGGGGGTGTAGGTTTAGGCAAAACTCACTTAATGCATGCAATTGGTAATGAAATTTTAAGAAATAACAAAAATGCAACTATTTTATATGTTACTTCTGAAAATTTTACTAACCAGCTTATTAATGCTATAAAAGATAATAAAAATGAACAATTTCGTACTAAGTACCGCAATATTGATGTCCTTCTTATAGATGATATCCAATTTATTGCGGGAAAAGAGAGAGTTCAAGAAGAGTTTTTTCACACTTTTAATACTCTTCATGAAAACGGAAAGCAAGTCATTATATCTAGTGATAGACCTCCAAAAGATATTAATCTACTAGAAGATAGATTAAAATCAAGATTTGAATGGGGTCTTATTGCCGATATTTCTAATGCTGACTATGAAACTCGTTTAGCTATTTTAAGAAAAAAAGCACAATTAGATAATATTATTATTGATGATGAAATTCTTGCTAATATTGCTAATAGAATTGACACAAATATTAGGGAATTAGAGGGTGCTTTAAATAAATTAATAGCTAGAGCTTCATTAATAAATAGTCCTATTACTATGGAAATGTCTGAATGGGCTATTAATGAAATTGTTTCTTCAAAAGATAAAGTAATTTCTTCAAGTTTTATTCAAGAAACTGTTGCTAAGTACTTTAATATAGATGCAAGGGATTTGGCAAGTGGAAAACGTTCTAATGATGTTGTTTTTCCAAGGCAAATTGCAATGTATCTTTGTAGGACTGTGCCACAACTTTCTCTTCCTCAAATTGGTAGGGATTTCGGCAACAGAGACCATACAACAGTAATGCATGCTTGTAATAAAATAGAAAAAGAAATTAAGGAAAATAAAAACACAAGATTAATTGTGGAAAGTGTTAAAAACATTTTACTAGCAGACCAATAGTTTAAATATAAACGAAAATTTATATTTTTTAAAAAAGGTGTTTGTAAAAATGATTGTTCGAAAAACATTATTCAAGTTCTTCTTAGGCAATAGCTTCATTAGATATCCACAGGTGGGTGTGAATTATGTGTAGATAAACTGTTAATAACTTAGTTATACACATATAAAATTTTAAACTGTTAATAACTTTCATACTTATCCACCATTTTATCAACATGAAAAACCTAAGGGAAATAAATAATTCACATAGTTTTCCACATAATCCACAGCACCTATTACTACTACTACTAAAATTATTTATTATATTATAAAGGAGTTTGATGAAAAAATGAAAATCGTTTGCGAAAAGGAAAAAATACTAAAAGCTATTAATTCCGTAACAAAAGCTGTTGCTTCTAAAACAACAATGCCTATATTGGAAGGAATACTAATTCAAACAAATGATAAAGAAGTAAAATTAACAACTTACGATTTAGAAATAGGAATAGAATATATTATAGATGCAGATGTTGTAGAACAAGGAGCTACAGTAGTTAATGCTATAATGTTTAGTGAAATAATAAGAAAATTACCAGATACAGAAATTAATATTTCTTTAAATGAAAAAAATTTATTAGTTATAGAATGTGAAGGTTCTTTATATAAATTAGCAACTATGAATCCTGAAGAATTTCCAGAACTTCCACAAATAAATGTGGAAAATTCTATAGATATAGAACAAAATGTTTTAAAAGAAATGATAAGAAAAACAATTTTTGCGGTAAGCAATGAAGAAAATAGACCTATTTTTACAGGATGTTTATTTGAAATTAAAAATAATAAATTAAATGTTGTTGCTGTTGATGGGTTTAGACTAGCATGGAAATCTAAATTTTTACAAAATAGTAGCAATGATTTTACAGCAGTTATTCCTGGAAGAACTTTAAATGAGGTAAATAAAATTATATTAGATTCATTTGATAATATAAAAATAGGAGTTGCTAAAAACCAAGCATTATTTGAAATGGAAAATTGTAAACTAGTAACTAGACTATTAGATGGTGAATTTTTAAATTATGCAAGTGTTATTCCAGAAAATTGGGAAACAAGAGTTAGGGTAAATAAAAATGCTCTTCAAAATTGTTTTGAAAGAATTAGTTTAATTTCAGCATCTAGCATAGAAAAAGAAAAGAAATATCCAGTTAAAGTTTCTGTAGATATAGGAAAAGTTACAATTTCTTGTACAAATCAAACAGGTGATGCTAAAGAAGAGATGTATGTTTCTACAGAAGGTCAAAACTTAGAAGCAGGATTTAATCCAAAATATTTCTTAGATGCTCTTCGCGCAATAGATGATGAAGAAATTTTTGTGGATTTTGGTACAAGCATTTCACCTTGCATAATAAGACCAGTTGATGATGGTGATTATATTTATATGATTTTACCAATAAGACTTAAAGATTAGAAAGGGGGTTGGAAATTAGAAGTTAGAAGGCAGAAATTAGAAAAAGTAAAAAAATAACTAAAAATAAGAAAAAAGAGAAAAGTTATCCACAGTTTATTAGCAAAATGTGGATAACTATATGGAAAACTTTTAATTTTTCTAACTTCTAACCTCAAATTTCTAATCTCGATATGTATATAAATAAAATAAAATTATTAAATTTTAGAAATTATGAAGAACAAGAAATTTTATTAAATCCTAGTATAAATATTTTTTATGGTGATAATGCACAAGGAAAAACAAATATAATAGAGGCTATATTTTTGTGTGCAATAGGTAAATCTTTTAGAACATCAAAAGATAAGGAAATGATAAATTTTAATAAAGAAAATGCATCTGTTTATATAGAATATAAAAAAGTAGACAGAGAAGGAAATATAA
>OGXT01001318.1_pt1 | contig 24633 bp, 19 predicted proteins | sample 1576361 | NCBI WGS metagenome assembly OGXT01 (sample SAMEA3541514, study PRJEB24748) | human gut metagenome | biome: human gut; feature: human-associated habitat; material: faeces | place: China | collected 2012 | reverse complement strand
TAGGCGATGCCTTCCTGATTAAAATCAAAGATTTTAATCAGGAAATAGTATCAGTGTACCTGGAAGCCCCGCAGAGTTCGCCGCTCGCAAACGGCAAAACAACATCCGGCTGCCGCACGACAGCCGGATGTTATGCTTATTTTGTATCCCGCGGGGGATTTTTCGGCTTTCCCGCTTTGTGTCGGTACTCGCCCTTGGCGTCGAAATTCGCCATGGCGATCAGGTTGATGGCGATGGTGCCGATCAGCAGAAGAATCGCTTCCCATATCAGACAGTTTACCGCACTCCACACCATGTCCATCGAATCCATACTGCCGTAACCGGCGGTGACGATGGCCATGATAACGGTGAGGATCAGCCCCAGCCCGCCGAGGATCATCCCCGCGATCCGCTGGGTGAACCGCCATGCGCGGACGCTGCCCATGCCGAAATAGCAGCGGTAGCCGAAGTAGTAGTTGGCCTCCTTCGGCGCGAGAAACAGATACGCCAGTCCAAGGATCAGCGCGATGACCGGGCCGATCATCACGGCGACGCGGCACACGCCCACCAGACTGCCGAAAACTTTGCTCAGGTCGGGAAGCAGCGAGGCAGGGTCAAAGCCGTCCATCACGCTTTTGATGGAGGCAATGTCCAGCGAGCCTTCTGTGGCGGCGGTGATTTCAGTTGGGATCGTGCTCATTATTTTTCCTCCAGGAATTTGCTGATCTCCCGCATAAAGCTGCCCGCATCCTGGAACCGGTGGTAGATGGAGGCAAAGCGGATGTAGGCCACCTCGTCCAGAGGCTTCAGACGCTCCATGACCATCTCGCCGATCTTGTCGGTGCTGATCTCCCGCTCCAGCGTGTTCTGGATGGTCTGCTCGATCTCGGTGGTGATGCGGTCGAGGTCAGTGACGTCCACTTTCCGCTTGTCAAAGGCGCGGATCATGGAATTGAGAATTTTGTTGCGGTCAAAGTTCTGGCGGGAGCCGTCCCGCTTCACAACGATGATGGGCAGGCTTTCCACGATCTCATAGGTGGTGAACCGGCGCTGGCAGCCCATACACTCCCGGCGGCGGCGGATGCTCAGGCCGTCCTCCGAGTGGCGGGAATCGACGACCTTGCTTTCCTGATCGCCGCAAAACGGACATTTCATGGGAAAAACACTCCCTTCCCCAATACTATTCCTGACATTATAGCAGATGTTGGCAGAACTGTCCAGTTTTTTTTCACCGGCGGGGTTCGACGGGATTCGCTGTTGCCTTTTGCGCCGGTTTCGGTTAAAATGGGGACACTACATCTACCTGAAAAGGAGAACCTTATGTCTAAAAAGCTGCTGTTTGCCCTGTGGGGCGGTCTGTTTATTTTGTGCGCGGGGCTGGGATTTATCCCCGGCTTTTCTCAGAATGTCAGCGCGGGAGCGCAGGCTGTGCTGACGGTGCTGGCTGTGGCATTTTTCGCGCCGCCCGCGTGCCTGATTTACGGCGCGAAAAAGGAGAAAGACGCACGCACACTGAAGCTGGTGCGCGGCATTTCGCTGCTGTCGCTGGGGCTGACGCTGCTGGCACTGGTGCTGAACGTGCTGTCCGCCATGGGGACGGTGACCATGGGAAACGTGTTGTTCGCCGTGCTGATCGTGGTGTCCAGCCCCATGGTCTGCAGCGGCTATTGGGCGCTGAGCCTGTTCCTGTGGGCGTGTCTTCTGATCGTCAGCCACTCCCTGCTGAGGAAGATTTTTAACTGAATCTTTACCACATCTTGTGTGTATAAGTGGAAGAAAACCACTACCTGTAGTGTGTTAACTCAAAAGAGGTAAAACGTCGAAAAATGGCTGTGCTATATTCCCAAACGGATAGAGGAACCTCTGAATCTAACGGCGAGAGCTGACAGCTGGTGAAGAATATCCAATGCCGAGCCAACGCCGCATTTTTTCAGGGGTCCCATAAGGAAACTCTGAACAAATCGCCTGCGGCTGTGAGCGGATCGTTTCCGTCCATGCTTCGGTATCGAGAACGGGGAATCCCCTCCGCTTTCGATACCCTGATTGACCATCTCGCTCACGTCTCCTGCCGATTCGATCAGAGCTTTCTGAAAAAATCGGGAGGGTTTGGTATGATAAGAAGATTGGTAGCCAGAGGGCTGCTGTCAGTTGTATTGGCGGCAGCTCTTTTTTCGTTGTTCCGGCTTCCCGCCGGAGCGGCGACGGTGTATCAGGAGATCACCGGCATGGAGGAACTGACCAGCGGGCAATACGTGCTGGTGACGCCCCTTGGCGACGCGCCGGGTATCCTGCTGGGAGAAGATTTTGTGATTTCCGCCACGAAACCCACCTTCACCGGCGACACGGTTGCCGCCGGTGCGGAATGGAACCTGACGGTGACGGAGAACGGGGTCATCCTGACGGACGCTCACGGCGTGTCCGCCGCACCCATGGAAGGCGACAGAAACGGCATCGCCGCCGGGACGTATGAATGGCAGGTTCTCTGGGATGGCGAATATTTTTCCTTTCACGGCTGCAACGGAAGCGAGCTGGTGACGCTGGTCTCCGACACGCTTCTTGAGAATGACTTCCTTGCATGCAGGGACGTCGATATTGAGGAAGCACCGGATTCCTACGTCAGTATCTTTACGCTGTACCGGCGCATGGAGGTGCAGGACGACCCGGAGCCGGAGGAGCTGGAGGAGCCGGGAGAAGTGGTGGAAACGTCGCCCAGTGTGACCGTTTTGCCCGAGGGCGGCACAATCCGCGCCGGGGAGGAAATTACCCTGACCTGCGAGGACGAAAGCGCCGACATTTATTACGCAGTCTCCGCCGACGGGGTGAATTACCAGCCCGATGCGCTGTATGCCGGGTCAATTTGCTTTGAAAAGGACTTCGGAACGGCGTATCTCAGGGCATATTCCATCGCCGGGGGCTGCGAACCCGGGGAAGTGACCCAGGTCATTTTCACGGAAGAATTTGACCTTGACTGGAATCTGTACTTCGGTCAGCTCCACGCCCACACCGATATTTCCAACGGCGCCGGGAGCGTGGAGGAAGCGTTCCAATACGCGTCGCAGGTGGATGGTCTGGACTTTTTCGCCGTCACCGACCACAGCGATTCCTTTGACAACGCTGATATGGGCGCCATCGACGCGGATGGCGCGGACATCAGCGCTGACTGGGCGGCGGGGAAGCAGGCGGCCGCTTCCGTGACCAACGGGGATTTTGTGGGGCTTTTCGGCTTTGAGATGACCTGGCCGGAGGACAAGCAGCTGGGGCATATCTCCACCTTCAATACCCCCGGCTGGCAGACCCGGGATCAGGCGGATTTTGAAAATGTGCCCACAGCACTGGAAAATTACTATAAGGCGCTGACCTCCGTCCCCGGTTCCGTCAGCCAGTTCAACCATCCGGATACCGTTCATGGGGATTTTGAGCGGTTCGACCACTACAGCCCCCAATATGACGCGGCAGTCTCCCTGCTGGAAGTGGCCGGGGAGGACGGCGTGGTGGATTGCGAGTATTATGATCTGGCGCTGGACAAGGGCTGGCACGTCGCGCCGACCAACAACCAGAATAACCACAAAGGTCAGTGGGGCGACGCCAGCGAAGCGCGGACTGTGGTACTGGCGAAAAGTCTGACGGAGGAAGCGCTGTACGCTGCCATGAAGGACCGCCGGGTCTACGCCACGCAGGACAGTGACCTTGCCATTTATTATGAGCTGAACGGTACGGTCATGGGCAGCATCATCCCCAAGTCCGAGAGTGCGGCGGTCACCGTTTTCCTGAGCGACCCCACGGATGAGGCCATCGGCAATGTGGAGGTGGTGACGGACGGCGGGGCAGTGCTTGTGAGCGAGTATGTCGAAACGCCTTCGCAGGTGCTGGAACTGCCCGCCTCCGGCGGACGCAGCTACTACTATCTCCGTATCACCCAGCCGGATGGGGACGTAGCCGTAACCGCGCCCGTGTGGATGGACGGGTATGACGATATTGGCATCGAAAGCTTCACTTCGGACACCCTCACCCCTGCCCGGGACGAGGAGATCGGGCTGACGGTGACGCTGTTCAACGACGAGCCGGTGGATTTTGCTGTGGAATCCCTGTCCCTTTATGCCGACGGCGAACTGGTAAGGACTGTCTCCAAACCGGGGACGGTGGCGGCAATGGATACGCTGGACTATACCTTCTCCTACGCCCATCCGGAGCTGGGCGTGACGGAGTTCCGAGTCGTGGCAACCGGCAGCGTAAACGGGGAAAGCCGCACCTACGAGGACTCGCTGAGCCTGAGCTTCCGGGTTCCGGAGCAGGTGAAGCACATCGCCGTGGACGCTTCCCACGGCAATTCCGGCACCGGCAAGCTGAACCGGCTGGCCGAAATTGCGGCACAGAACAGCATTTCGGTGAAGAAATTTGAGACGGAACTGCCCAAGGACAGCGACATCCTGTTGATAACCGCCCCGGCGGAGGCATTTGATGAGGAATTTGTGGAGAATGTCAGATCGTTTGCCGAAAACGGCGGCACAGTCATTCTCTGCGGCCAATCGGATATGGGCGACCTGAGTCTGCACACCTCCGGCGAGCTGAACAGGCTGCTGGAAGCCATGGGCGCGACGGTGTGTCTGAACGACGACACTGCGAGCAGTATATCCACCAACGTGTTCAGCCCTGACAGCGGCCTGACGAAATCCCTGACGCAGGAGCAGACCTACACCCAGCGCGCCGGCTGCACCGTAAATCCGGGGAACGGCACCTGGCTGGTAAAGAGCCGCAGCGTAGACGCTAACGGACAGAACACCAGCAAGGGTGCGGTGCTGCTTGCCTTCGAGAAACTGTCAGGTGGCGGCAAAGTGTACGTCAGCGGCGGACTATTCCTGTCGGACGACGCCATGAAGGAACCGGACAATATCTGGAAACCCGTCAGCGGGAATCAGAGAATCGTGGAAGCGCTGCTGAAAATTGAGCGGGCGGCGTGTCCAGAGCTGGTCACCATCGGCGAAATGCGTTCCGGCAAGGCCGGGGAGATATACCACATTCGCGGCTGGGCGACCTCCGGAACCTCCCATCCCGGCAACACTTTCTACAAAACGCTCTATTTGCAGGACGATACCGGCGGCGTTGCGCTGGTGCCCTTCACGAAGAAAGAGAAAGAGAAAGACATCGAAGTCGGCACGCCCATCGAAGTGGTCGGGCGGAAGGAAATCCGCGGCGGCAACGTGGTGCTGAAGATTATCGACTACGAAGTGCAGGACGAACCGCTTTACAACTACACGCCGGAAACTTCCTCGAATAAGGACGCCATGGATTACGATACCAACGGCGGCCGTCTGATGCAGGTGGAGGGCAAGGTGACGGATGTGACCTACACTGACGACAGAAAAGTCGTTTCCCGTATCACCCTGAAGGACGGCGACGGCGACTTCGCGGAAATTCTGATCGAGGACGGCATTGTGTCCGGCGCGGACTGGGTGAACAATCTTGCTTCTCGGGTGAAGAAGGGCCGCACCGTGCGGGCGATCGGCATTCTCCATCTGGACAGCGACGGCACGCCGGTTCTCCGGGTGCGCAACTGCGACGAGGTGGTCTACGTGCCGCCCGTCCCGGTTTCTCTGGGTTCTCGCAGGAATCCCCGCACCGGCGATTTGATCTGGATTGCTGTCGGGGTGATGGTTCTGTCTGGAATCGGGCTTGCGGTGCTGCTGAAGAAGAGAAAAAAGTAAAAAATTATGCCGGGGGCGGTCAGCCCCCGGCATTCTTACATTAAATGTGTATGTACTGCTTATACGAGTTTTTAATAAACGCTGAAAAGCGTTTTATTAGGCCGCAGGATTGCGGCCAGCGGCCACTGCCGCTAAAAAACGAAGTCAATACATTTCTTACCGCCGCCCAGGCGGTCTGCCGTGTAACGGCAGAATAAAATGATGAAATCATTTTATTAAGAAATAGTATTATTCAGCTTGTCTGCCTTGCAGAACAGGACGAAGCCGATGGCGAAGATGACGACCAGCGTACCCACGGCGATGTTTTCGTTTTGCAGCTCCAGCCCGAAGACATGGAACGACTGCCCGTCGGTGAGCTGGCTGACCATGGCGATCAGGGTCGTACCAAGGAAGGACGCGCCCTTGCCGCAAATGTCCATGAGACCGAAGTATTCGCCGCTGCGCTCCGCCGGGATGATTTTCCCAAGGTAGCTGCGGCTCAGCGCCTGAATGCCGCCCTGAAACATACCCACCAGAACCGCCAGTACCCAGAACTGCCACTGGGACACAAGAAATACCGCGAACAGGGTAATGCCGGTGTAGCAGAGGATGCAGATCTTAATGAGCAGCCCCGTATCGTACTTGGCGGAGAACCGGCCGAAGGCGATGGAGCAGGGGAAGGCCACGAACTGGGTCAGCAGCAGCGCCAGCAGCAGCCCGGTGGTGTTCAGACCCAGAGCAGTGCCGTAGGCCGTGGCCATGTCGATGATGGTGTAAACGCCGTCAATGAAGAAGAAAAATGCCAGCAGGTACAGGAAAATATGCTTCTGCTGCCGAACCTCCCGGAAGGTGTCTCTCAACCGACGGAAGGTGGAAGAAACGGGATTGCCGCCGTGCTCCACGAAGGCGGTCTGGCGGTAACGCTTCAGCAGCGGCTGGGTGCATACGAACCACCACACGGCGGTAATGAGGAAGGAAACGACCATGGCCGTTCCCGCGCCGATGCCGATCTTGTCCCCGAACAGCACCAGCAGCAGACAGAGGATGAAAGGAATCACGGAACCGATATAGCCGTAGGCGTAGCCCATGGAGGATACCGTGTCCATCCGCTCGTCGGTGGTGACCTCCGGGAGCATGGCGTCGTAGAACACCAGACTGGAGGAATACCCCACTTTGGCGAGAACGAACACCACCAGAAATGCCAGCCATCCCGCAGTCACGCCCATGGCGGCGCAGCCGAGAACGCCCAGAAGCATACAGGCCATGAAAATCGGCTTCTTGAAGCCCCGGTGGTCAGCCAGCGTGCCGCAGATGGGGCCGATGACGGCCACCAGCAGCGTGGAGACGGAACCGGCGTAGCCCCAATAGGACAAATACAATGACTCGTTCAGTCCGCCGGTAGTCGCCAGATCGTTGAAATAAATGGGAATCAGAGTCGAAACCAGCAGAATGAACGCGGAATTGCCGATGTCATAGAGAATCCAGCTCCGCTCCAATGCGGTGAGTTTGATTTTTTTCACTTCTACCACTCCTTAAATTTTAGCCGAAGGCCGGGGCAAAATCCTGCCCCAGAGGCTCACCGGTGCGCATGTATTCGTCCAGCTGGCTAAGCAAAACGGGGTAGCGCTTGAGCGCGCGGTTGTACAGCACCAGCATTTCGCTGTCCATCCACAGCCAGCGGTCGCTCCCCTGCTCCGGCATGAGCTGATCCTCAATGGCCGGGCTGTGGGTCAGGTGCAGCAGGCGCCGGACATGCTTGCGGTTCTTGCCCACCAGAAACCGGGTGGCGCGGGCCATGTTGCGGACGCAGGCGTTGATGTTCGCCGGGGTGGCGGGGGGATAAAAGAGGGCAACCGTGACGCACTCCCCCCGGGTCAGCCGCATGTGGGCGCTGCCGTCGTAGGTGTGGGGCAGGACGACGCCGTCGGATTCCAGCAGATACCGGTCGAATTCCGATTCCAGCTCCACATGACGGGCGCTGCCGTCGGCTTCCTTTTTCTCCACGTAGGGATGGCACAGGGAGTCCAGACAGTAATGTCCCAGCAGCCCCAGAAGATAGACCCGCCCGGCCTCGCTGCCCGCCTGGGCGCAGACCCGGGCGAAGAATTCCTGCCCGGACTGGGCGTGGAAGACGCCGCCCAGCTGTCCCGTGGCGGTTTTGATCAGGGGGTTATAGTAAAAGAAAATATCCGGCCCGTGCAGACCCATATCGTAAAGCCGCCGGAACCGCTGGATACTTCGGCGGTCGTTGGGACACATCCCGGAGAGCAGCTGCTTTCCGAAGCGGTAATGGGCGTAATTTGCTGGCATGATCGGTCACCTCGTTGTTTTTTCTCACGTTTTCTCATTCTACATGATAATTCGGCAAAAGAGAAGCACTTTTTTCAAAATTCCACTTCAAATTTCTGTAAAGCCGGGGCGTTGCAATGCCAGCGGCACCGTGGTATAATGAACAAAATTGCCATTTTTCGAGGTGCGATATGGAAACACGCAAGCTTTATTATGAAGATTCTCACCTTTCCCGCTTTACATCGGCGGTGCTTTCCTGCGCGAAGGCCGCGGACGGATGGGAGGTCACGCTGGCCGCTACCGCCTTTTACCCCGAGGGCGGCGGTCAGGCGGGGGACTCGGGAACCCTGAACGGCGTCCGGGTGCGCAGTACCCGGGAGCGGGAGGGGGCGGTAATTCACCTGTGCGAAGCGCCCCTGGAAGCGGGCGCGACGGTCACGGGGGTGATCGACTACGACCTGCGCTTTGCGCGGATGCAGCAGCATTCCGGGGAGCATATTGTCTCCGGGATTCTCAACCGCCGCTACGGCTGCCACAACACCGGCTTTCACATGGGCGCGGACGTCATCACCATCGACTTTGACGGGGTCATCCCGCCCCAGGTGCTGCCGGAAATCGAAGCGGAGGCCAACGGAGCAGTGTGGCAGAACCTGCCCGTGCGGTGCTGGTATCCCAGTCCCGAAGAGCTGCCCGCCATCCCCTACCGCTCGAAAAAAGCCCTTGCATGGCCGGTGCGGATCGTGGAGATTCCCGGATACGATTGCTGCGCCTGCTGCGGCACCCATGTGGCGGCTACGGGGGAAATCGGCCTCATCAAGCTGCTCAGCGCGGTGAGCTTCCGGGGCGGCACCCGGATCGAGATGGCCTGTGGGTCACAGGCGCTGGCGCTGCTGAACGCGGTCTTTGACCAGAACCGGCAGGTTTCTCAGGCTTTTTCCGCGAAAATCACGGAGACCGGCGAAGCCGCACGACGGATGAACGAGCTGCTTTCGGCGCAGAAGTACCGCATGGCGGGGCTGGAAAAACGGGTCTTTGCCGGAATCGCGGAAAGTTATGGAAACCGCGGCAATGTCCTGCACTTTGAGGAAGACTTGAGCGCCGACGGCGTCCGGGAGCTGGCGGATGCTATCGCGGACAAGTGCGGCGGCACGGCGGCAGTGTTCAGCGGCAGCGACGGGGGCGGTTACGCCTACTGCCTGATCGCCCGTCAGGGCGACCTGCGGCAGCTGGGCCGGGACATGACCGCCGCGCTCCATGGCCGCGGCGGCGGAAAACCCCTCTGCCAGCAGGGACGGGTGCAGGCGGCGAAGGAAGAAATCGAAGCCTTTTTCGCCGACAGACAGTGAATTTGGTAGTTCGGTGAGGAAAAAGAGAGCGCGAAGCCGCTTTTTGTTCATAAATTCGACTTTTATTCTCTTTGCGCTTATGCTATAATACCCAAAATGACCTGTGCCGCCGGAATTCCCCGGCAGGTGCAAAAGGAGAAACATATGGGAGTATTTGAAAAAATTTTCGGCACCCGTTCCCAGCGGGAAATTAAGAAAATCCAGCCCACGGTGGATAAAATTCTGGCGCTGGAGGACGACTACAAGGCGCTTTCCGAGGAAGCCCTGAAGGCCAAAACCGCCGAGTTCAAGAACCGGCTGGATCAGGGGGAGACGCTGGACGACCTCCTGCCGGAAGCCTTTGCTGCCGTTCGGGAAGCGGCCGACCGGGTGCTGGGAATGCGCCCCTATCCCGTTCAGCTCATCGGCGGCATCGTGCTCCATCAGGGGCGCATCGCCGAAATGAAGACCGGTGAAGGCAAGACGCTGGTCGCCATTCTGCCCTGTTACTTAAACGCGCTGACCGGTAAGGGCGTTCACGTGGTCACCGTCAACGAGTACCTTGCCAAGCGTGACTCTGAGTGGATGGGCAAGGTCTACCGCTACATGGGGCTTTCCGTCGGGCTGGTGATCCCCGGCATGTCCCCGGCGGAGCGCCGGGTGGCCTACGCCGCCGACATCACCTACTGCACCAACAACGAGCTGGGCTTTGACTACCTCCGGGACAACATGGCGATCTACAAGTCCGAGCTGGTGCAGCGGGGACACGCCTTTGCCATCGTGGACGAGGTGGACTCCATCCTAATCGACGAAGCCCGCACCCCGCTGATTATTTCCGGCAAGGGGGAGGATTCCTCCAAGCTGTACGAAATGGCCGATCACTTCGTGTCCACTCTGCGCAAGCAGGTCTTCGCCAAGACCGACGAGAAGGAGATCCACGACGACTACGACTGCGACTACATCGTGGACGAAAAACAGCGCACCGTGTCCCTCACCGCCAGCGGCATCGCCAAGGCGGAGAAGTTCTTCGGCGTGGAAAATCTGGCCGACGCGGAGAACGCTACCCTCTCTCACCACATCAATCAGGCCATGAAGGCCCGCGGCCTTATGAAGCGGGACATTGACTACGTCATCAAGGACGGTCAGGTCATCATCGTGGACGAGTTCACCGGCCGTCTCATGTACGGCCGCCGGTACAACGAGGGTCTGCATCAGGCCATCGAGGCCAAGGAGGGCGTGACCGTCGCGGGGGAGAGCAAGACCCTCGCCACCATCACCTTCCAGAATTTCTTCCGGCTGTACGGCAAGCTCTCCGGCATGACCGGCACCGCCCTGACGGAGGAAGAGGAATTCAGCGCCATTTACAATCTGGACGTGGTGGAGATTCCCACCAACCGTCCCGTCATCCGTATCGACCACCCCGATGTGGTGTACAAGACCGAAGCGGGCAAGTTCCGCGCCATCATCCGGCAGGTGATGGCGTGCCACGAAAAGGGTCAGCCCGTGCTGGTTGGTACGATCTCCATTGAAAAGAGCGAAATCCTCAGCAAGCTGCTGAAGCGGGAGGGCATCCCCCACAGCGTCCTGAACGCCAAGCATCATGAGCAGGAAGCCCAGATCGTGGCGCAGGCAGGCAAGCTGGGCGCCGTGACCATCGCCACCAACATGGCGGGCCGTGGTACCGACATCATGCTGGGCGGCAACGCCGATTTCCTTGCGAAAGCGGAGCTTGCGAGAATGGATTTCCCGGATGAACTTTTACAGGAGGCCGACTCCTACGCCGAGACCAGCGACCCGGAAATTCTGAAAGTGCGCCACACCTACGAAGAGCTGCTGAAAAAGCACAAGGCCGCCATCGCGCAGGAGGCGGAGCAGGTTCGCGCCGCCGGCGGCCTGTTCATCATCGGCACCGAGCGCCACGAGTCCCGGCGGATCGACAATCAGCTGCGCGGCCGTTCCGGCCGTCAGGGCGACCCCGGCGAAAGCCGCTTCTACCTGAGCTTACAGGACGATCTGATGCGCCTGTTCTCCACCGACCGGGTGATGAGCATGATGGACTCTCTTGGTCTGGACGAGGATACCCCCATCGACGCGAAAATCCTCAGCAACGCCGTGGAAAACGCCCAGAAGAGCGTAGAATCCCGGAACTTCCGCGCAAGAAAGAACGTTCTGGAATACGATAACGTCATGAACACCCAGCGTGAGGTCATCTACGCCCAGCGGCAGAAGGTGCTGGATGGGGAAGACCTGCGGGAGAACATGATGCAGATGCTCCGCTCCCTTGTGGAGAGCGACGTTTCCACCGCCCTCAGCGGGCATGGCGGCGAGGTGAACGAGGACGGCCTGAAGGGGCTGGCCAACGCCATGGAGGGCATCTACTTCGCCAAAGGCACGCTGGCGTCCCGCCGGGAGCAGCTGCTGGCCATGAATGCCGACCAGCTGACGGACACCGTTTTTGAAATTGCCAAGCACACCTACGAGGCCAAGGAAGCCGCCTACACCCCCAAGATCATGCGGGAGCTGGAGCGTGTGGTCATGCTCCGGGTGGTGGACGAATACTGGATGGACAACATCGACGCCATGGACGATCTGAAGCAGGGCATCGGTCTGCGGGCTTACGGCCAGCACGACCCGGTGGTGGCCTACAAGGAAGAGGGCTACCAGATGTTCGAGGCCATGATCACCGCCATCAAGGAGGAGACCATCCGCCGGATGTTCCTGGTGCAGCTGCGTCCCGCGCAGGAAGTCAAGCGGGAGAAGGTGGCCAAGGAGACCGGCACCTCCGCCCCGGACAAGTCTCAGGTCAAGCGTGCGCCGGTGCGTAAGGAGCACAAGGTCGGCCCCAACGACCCCTGCCCCTGCGGCAGCGGCAAGAAGTACAAGAAGTGCTGCATGCAGAAGGACAAGCTCGAAAGTTAAGATAACAGAGAATCGGAAGTAAGGCGCTTTACGCCTTACTTCTGACGCGCGAAAACGAGATTATGATACGAACACAGAAATACGGAACACTGGAATACCTGACCGCCGACGGCATCACCGTCCCCCACGGGTTCACCACCCGTCTTGGCGGCGTCAGCACCGGCACCCAGAGCAGTCTGAATCTGGCCGTAGGCCGGGGGGACTCTCCGGAAAACGTGGAGGAAAACCTCCGCCGCCTCGGCCGCGCCGTGGGCTTCGACCCGGAAAAACTGGTGATGACATTGCAGATCCATTCGGACATCGTCCGGGTGGTGACGGAAAAAGACCATATCGGCCTGTGCCACCGGGACTATCCCAAATGTGACGCCCTTGTGACAAACACCCCCGGCGTTGCGCTGCTGGTGTTCACCGCCGACTGCACGCCGCTGCTGTTTTTCGACCCCGTGACCGGGGCGGTGGGCGCGGCCCACGCCGGTTGGCGGGGAACGGCGCAGGCCATCGGCGCAAAGGTGGTTCACGCCATGGCGGAGAACTTCGGCGCGAAGCCGGAGAACATCCGCGCCGCCATCGGCCCCAACATCGGCATGTGCCATTTTGAGACCGACCACGACGTCCCCGACGCCATGCGCGCCGCCTTCGGCCCGGAGGTGGACGCCTACATTGAAAAACGGGGCGAAAAATACCATCTGGACTTAAAGCAGATCAACGCCATGGTTCTGCGCCGCTGCGGCGTGGAACACATTGACTTAAGCAGAGACTGCACCGTGTGCAGCTGCGACCGCTTCTGGTCCCACCGGGCGACCGGCGGGGAGCGGGGATCCCAGGGCGCGGTGATCGTCTGTCAGGAGGTGACGGGATGAAAAAGGGAATATCCGTGCTGCTGGCGCTTATCCTCTGTCTGGGGTGCTTCACCGGCTGCGTCGGGAGCATCGACAATTCCGCCTACGTCCCCACGGGAGACGCCCTCCTGATGGAGGGGGAGGACCCGGCGGAGGAAACCATCGCGCCGGACTCTCAGGATCTGACGCTGGCCTACTATCCCGACCGCTCCATGAACCCCCTGTACGGCAGCGACTACACCAACCGCGTGGTCATGTCCCTGATGTATCAGGGGCTGTTCGCGGTGGACTCCAAGAACAATACGACCCCCATTCTGTGCTCTCAGTATCAGGTCACCCCGGATAACCGTACATGGACGATCTATCTGGAACCCAACGCGACCTTCTCCGACGGCACCCGGGTCACGGTGCAGGACGTGGTCGCGAGCTACGAGCAGGCGCGGCAGAACGTGTATTACAAGGGACGCTTCACCCACATTGCCCGTGTGGAGCTGTCCAGCGACGGCGGCGTGGACTTTTTCCTTGACACGCCGTACCAGAATCTGGCGCTGCTGCTGGATATCCCCATCGTCAAGGCTTCGGAAGTGACCGTGGACAACCCCCTTGGAACCGGCCCCTACTCGCTGGAAGACGGCATCGGCGGCAAGCACTTGCAGCGGGTGGTGGGCTGGTGGTGCAGCAGCGACGACTTAGTGGCGAAGGATTCCTCCATCGCCCTTGTGGAAGCGGAATCCCCTTCCCAGATCCGGGACGAGTTTGAGTTTTCCGGCCTGAGCGTGGTCTGCACCAACCCCCAGACGGATTCCTACGCCGACTACCGCTGCGACTTCGAGCTGTGGGAAGTGGACAGCGGCTTCATGATGTATATCGGCTGCAACGTCACCTACAGTAAATTTTTCGACGACGGCACCCTGCGTACCTTCCTGACCTACGGCATCGACCGGCAGACGCTGGTGGACGACAACTACGGCGGACTGGCGCTGCCCACGACCCTGCCCATTTCCCCCATGTCGCCGTATTACAGCAAAAGTCTGGCAACAAATTATGATTACGACGAGATGCGCTTCATCGACGCGGCCAGCAAATTCCGCGTTCCCACCAACGACAAGGGCGTGCCGAGGACGCTGCAGCTGCTGGTCAACAGCGACGATTCTGCCCGCCTGCGCTGCGCCCGGAACATCGCGGCCACGCTGACGGAGCTGGGTCTTGCCTGCGAGACGGTGGAAAGTCCCACCAGCGTCTACGAAGCCCGGCTTCAGGCGGCCAACTACGACATTTACCTCGGCATCACGAAGCTGCCCACAACGGCGGACCTGTCGGAATTCTACCGGCCGTGGGGCGAAATGAGCTGGGGCGGCCTCGCCAACGAGACGATCTACAACATGGTCAATCAGTCTCTGGCGGACAGAGGCAACTACTATAACCTGCACAAGCTGGTGGCGGACGACGGCCGGATCATCCCCGTGATGGCCGGTTACTACGCCATCTACGCCAAGCGCGGCGTGCTGAGCGACCTGAACCCCGCCCGGGACAACGTGTTCTACTACACGCTGGGCAAGACCATGGAGAGCAGTAAGGTTGCCACGCAGTTCAGCTGAGAGAGACCGCAGATCTGCGGAAAAATATCTACCAACAGGAAAGGAAGAAGATTATGAAAAGAGTTATTGCCCTGACGCTTACCTTGGCGCTCATCACCGTTGTCACCACCCTGCTTGCACCGGTGCTGGCCGGCAGGGCGGTTGATAAGATCGTGGGACCCGGGCAGGTCGATTATCAGGGGCTTGGCCGCATCGCATTGGCTATGGCGGCCACGATCGCCTGCACGGCGCTCTCCCAATGGCTGATGAATGTTGTCAACAACCGCATTACCTTTCAGGTCGTGCGGGATATGCGGGTGCGCGTATTTGAACAGCTTGAGATCCTGCCGCTGAAATATATGGACGCCCACCGCCCCGGCGATGCAATCAGCCGCATCACGACCGATGTAGAGCAGTTCAGCGATGGCCTGCTGATGGGCTTTACCCAGCTGTTTACCGGCGTGCTGACGATCCTTGGTACTCTGGGGGTCATGCTCTATATAGACTGGCGCATCGCGCTGGTGGTCGTGGCGCTGACACCGCTCTCCATCTTTGTGGCGCGCTTCATTGCGACACACACCTATTCAATGTTCCGGGTGCAGAGCGAGACCCGCGCCGAGATGACCAGCCTTGTGGAGGAGCTGATCGGCAACGAGCATCTGGTTCGCGCCTTCGGCTATGAGGCACGCGCTGAGGAGCGCTTTGACCGCATCAACCGCGACTTGCAGCGCTGCGGTGTGCGGGCAACCTTCTTTTCTTCGACCACAAACCCCTGCACCCGCTTTGTAAATTCACTGGTTTACGCCTCGGTCGGCATACTGGGCGCCTTTGTGGCGATTGCCGGTGGCATCACGGTCGGCGAGCTGAGCGTCTTTTTGAACTATGCCAACCAGTACACAAAGCCCTTCAATGACATCTCCGATGTCATGACCGAGCTGCAGAATGCACTGGCCTGTGCGCAGCGGGTGTTTGATCTGATTGATGAGACACCGATCACCCCGGATGCCCCCGATGCCGTGAGCCTGCCCCACGGTGCCGGCAGCGTGGCCTTTGAGCATGTGCGGTTCCGCTATCAGGACGATGTACCCCTGATCGAGGATATGAACCTCAAGGTTGAGCCGGGGCAGCGCATCGCGCTGGTCGGTCCGACCGGCTGCGGCAAGACCACCCTTGTAAACCTGCTGATGCGGTTCTACGAGATCAACAGCGGCACGCTGCGGGTGGACGGACACCCCATCGACACGGTGACGCGGGACAGCCTGCGCGCCAATCTGGGCATGGTGCTGCAGGAAACATGGCTCAAAGCCGGTACGATTGCAGAAAATATCGCCTACGGCAAACCGGACGCCACCCGCGAGGAGATCATAGCCGCAGCCAAGAAGGCACGCGCCCACAGCTTTATCTGCCGCCTGCCGAACGGATATGATACACAGGTTGCCGAGGACGGCGGCAATATCAGCCAAGGGCAGCGGCAGCTGCTCTGCATTGCACGGGTCATGCTGCGGCGTCCGCCGATTCTGATTCTGGATGAGGCCACCTCCAGCATCGACACCCGCACCGAGGTGCTGGTGCAGGATGCCTTTGAGGAATTGATGAAGGGCCGCACTAGCTTTATCGTAGCCCATCGCCTGTCCACCATCAAAAATGCTGACCAGATTCTGGTGATGAAGGCCGGCAACATTATCGAGCGCGGTACGCATGATGAACTGCTGGCGCAGGGCGGCTTTTATAAGCAGCTCTACGAAAGTCAGTTTGCAAAGGCGTAAGCATAGGGTCAAAATCTGGGAAAGAAAAAGGAGATTCTACTATGAGCAGCATTATCATTCCGGAAGGGTACCAAAGCCTGCTTGGGCTGTATGACACCCAGAAGGCCATCGGCCTGATCAAAACGATCTTTCAGGAAAAGCTTTGCATGGCACTGCATCTCAAGCGCGTCACGGCTCCCCTGTTTGTCATGCAGGGCAGCGGCCTGAACGATGACCTGAACGGTGTGGAGCGCCCGGTTGCGTTCGATGTTCCCAGCCTGAATGAGCAGGCCGAGGTTGTACACAGCCTTGCCAAATGGAAGCGCTATGCCCTGCACAAATATGGCTTCCGCCCCGGTCAGGGCATTGTGACCGATATGAACGCCATCCGCCGTGATGAAGAGCTGGATAACCTGCACAGCATCTATGTTGACCAGTGGGACTGGGAGCGCGTTATTACCGCTGAACAGCGCACGCTGGATTTTCTGCGTGAGACCGTCTGTGACATCGTGGATGCGATTTGCGCGACCTCTGATGAGCTGCGCTGGAAGTTTCCGGAGCTGAAGAACATCCATCTTGACCGTGATGTGGCTTTTATCACGACGCAGGAGTTGGAGGACCTCTACCCCGAGCTTACCGCCAAGCAGCGCGAAAACGCCTTTGCTAAGGAGCATGGCACGATTTGCATCCTGCAGATCGGCGGCAAGCTTCGCAGCGGCAAGCTCCACGATGGCCGTGCCCCCGACTATGATGACTGGGCGCTGAACTGCGATATTCTGTTCTGGCACAAGCCCCTTGGCTGCGCACTGGAGCTGTCCAGCATGGGTATCCGCGTGGATGCTGAATCGCTGCGCCGCCAGCTGGACGAGGCAGGCTGCCCCGAGCGCGCAGAGCTGCCCTTCCACAAGATGCTGTTGGACGGCACGTTGCCCTTGACGATGGGCGGCGGCATTGGCCAGAGCCGCCTTTGCATGCTGCTGCTTGGCAAAGCCCATGTAGGTGAGGTTCAGGTCAGCCTTTGGGATGATACCACGGTAAAAACCTGCCGTGATGCCGGTGTAGAATTGCTGTAAGTCTTGACAAAGCGCTGCTGTTTGTGGTATTATTATCTAGTACCCGCTAGTATAGCACAATTGGCAGTGCAGCTGATTTGTAATCAGCAGGTTGCAGGTTCGATTCCTGTTACTAGCTCCAAACGAAAGAGCGCTGCAAGGTATAATTTTACCTTGCAGTGCTCTTTTTAGTTATTAAATTATGCCTTTTCCGGTGTCATACATTTTCAGTAAAAACTCCCGGCTGCAATCAAGCGACCGGGAGTTTGTTTAGTATGGCATCGTTGAGGAATTATTTTGTATGCAGCGCGTTCTGCAGGGCACAATACTCCTCCAGCGTAAGCTGTTCAGGGCGTGCGCGTTCATCAAGACCGGCTGACTGCAGCGCGGCCAGGACTTGCGCCTTGGGCAGGTGCAGGCCGTTGGCAATGGCATTGGCTGCGGTCTTGCGGCGCTGTGAGAATGCGACGCGAATCAAGGCAAAGAAGGCGGCCTCGTCACCGTTCGGGACCTGTACGGCGGGAGTCTTGCGCACATCCAAGCGAATAACGGCGCTTGTCACCTTGGGGGCGGGATAAAAGCTGCCGGGCTGCACGCTGAACAACAATTTCGGCTCCGCATAATAGGCCACCGCGTAGCTGATCGCACCTGCATCGCGGGTGCCGGGGGCGGCACACAGGCGCTGTGCGGCCTCCTTTTGCACCATGACGGTGATGTTCTGGATAGGCAGCTTTTCCTCCAGCAGACGCATCAGGATCGGGCTGGTGATATAGTACGGCAGGTTGGCACAGACAGCCACCGGCTTATCGCCAAATTCCTCCGCCAGCAGCGCCTTCAAATCCACCTTGAGGACATCATTCAGCACCAGCTTGAAGTTATCATACCCTGCCATCGTCTCCGCAAGGAGCGGTGGCAGACGCTTATCTACCTCGATGGAAACGACCTTATCCGCGCGCTTGCAGAGCTGTTCAGTCAGTACGCCGATGCCGGGGCCGACCTCAAGGGCACCCCAGCCGGGGCCGATGCCGGCGGCTTCGGCAATGCGGGGACATATACCCGGGTTAATGATAAAATTCTGGCCAAACCCTTTGGAAAGGGCAAAATCGTACCGCGCACAGAGGTCACGGATGGTAGACAAGTCGGTCAATGTGGGCACGGCGGCTTCCTTTCAGCGTATATCAGTTCTGGCCGGTCAGCGACATGGCCGCGTTGACGGCCTTGCTGATCTGCGGGTCAGTGTCGATCGTGTAGTCGTAGTAGGAGTTCTGTTCATCAACGGAGAGTGTGGCGTCAATATCGGGCTTCAGACCCTCGTTGTTCCAGCTCTGATCCTCGTTGTCGAGCAGCAGGCCGGAGGTAATATAGGCGGCAGAGCCGTCCGAGAAGCTCTGCACATCGCTGAGCACAACGCCCATACCGGCCGTTTTGGTGCCAACGATCGTGGCGCCGCCCATCTTGCGCAGGGCATTGGCAAACAGCTCGGCACTGTTGGAGGTAGCGCCGTTGACGAGGCAGACCATCGGAACATTGATCTCGTTCTCATCAGACATGCGCAGCACGGTCACATTGCCGTCCTTATCCTGCTGCTTGGCAATCTCACCAGAGGGTACGCAGTAATCCGCTGCGACAAGCCCTGCATTGAGGTTTTCACCGGTGTTGTCGCGCAGATCAAACACCAGACAGGTGGCTCCCTGCTGCAGCAGGTTGTCCACGGCAGTTTTAAACTCGCTGGCGGTGCTTGCGGTAAATGCGTCAATGCGCAGATAGCCGCAGGTGCCGGCGGTCAGCTGGCTTGTTGAGATGGTGGGGGTCTTATAGTTGGAGTGTACAAGGCTCAGCTGCTGCTCCTGACGGTCGGGCGTCAGGTAGGTGATGACTGTGGTAGTGCCCTCCTCACCCAGCAGGCGGGAGGTCAAACGCGCCGTAGAGCCGATGTTCTTGGTGGATTCCTCGCCAATGGCAGTGATAAAGCCGCCGACCTGCAGACCGGCCTCACTGGCGGGGGAATTGTTGTATACACGAATGATGCGCGCATAGCCGGAGGAGGCATCGTTGACAACGGCCACGCCGATGCCTGTGAGGGTGCCCTTCTCGATGGCCTGCTTTTCGCTGTACTCCTTGGCGGTATAGTAGACAGCGTACCGGTCGTTGATGCCGCTCATATAGCCGGCGGCCAGCTTATCGTTCAGGGTATCCTCATCAATGGTGAAGAACTCCCCTGCGCGGACAAAGCGGTCGATCTCCGACAGCTTGTTGTACTGGCGTTCCTTATTTTTTACGCTGGACACGGTCGTGTTGAACATCTTCATCGACACGACCATCGTCAGCGAGAAGGTGACAGCCATTGCGATGATGGCGATGGTGGCTGCCACGCCGAGACTGATTTTTTTGCTCATGGCTCTGATGGCTCCTTACTGTTTTTGCGTTTATGCCCCGTAGGCAAGGGAGAAAAATACCGTAGAGAAAAGGCTCAGCACCATAAGAACGGCGACCACCAGACAAAAAATGCGCACGGCGGTTTTGTGCTTCTGCGGCTTCATAAGGACTCCCCTTTCTTAGGATAAGTAATTCATGACATTGACCAGAACATTGTTGACCTTCATTTCCAGATGCAGGTGATTGCCGGTGGAGTTGCCGGTGGAGCCGACATGCCCCAGCGTCTCTCCCTTGGAAACGTTCTGCCCAACGCTGACGATGGGCGCACTGTTCATGTGGGCGTACAGTGTGGAATAGCTGTTGCCGTTGTCATCCTTGCCGTGGTAGACCTGCACATAATAGCCCCAGCTGTAGTGGTAGGCGGCTGCGGTGACAACGCCGCCGCTGACGGCGTAGATCTCGGTGCCGCCCGGCGCGGCATAGTCGGTGCCGCGGTGGCCGTTGCCGCCAAAGTAGCAGGAAATATACTTATAGGTGGCAAGCGGGCGGCCAAAATCCAGCGAGCATTGTATCGAGGCGTTTCCGTAGGCCTGGTTGGCGGCGTTCAGGGCTGCATCCAGCTCCTTGGCTGCCTCGTCCACTTTTTTGTTGGCCTCGATCTGGGCCTCCTTCAGGGCCTGTTCCTCGGCCTCCGCCTTGGAGATGCTCTCGTTTGTCTGGGAGATATTCTGAGCAAGCTCACTGGTTTTGCTGTTCAGTGCGGCCTTCTGGGCCTCATAGTCAGCCTTTTTTGCCTCCAGATCCGCCTTGGCCTGCTCCAGCTCGGCGCGCTGCTGCTCCAGCTGGGTATGCTCGTCCTCAAGCTGCTGGCAAATTTCCTCATCCTTGCTGACGATCTGCTCCAGTGTGGTGGCAAAGGTAAGCAGCTGGTACAGGCTGGTCGCACTGGAGAGCAGCGCAATGGAACCGCCGTCATTCAGCCGCTGCATCGCGCGCATACGGTCCTTGAAATCCGCCCAGCGCTGGTCGTATTCAGCCTGCTTCTGGTCGATCTCCTGTTGCTTTTGATTGATCTCGTCCTGTTTGTTGACGATATCATTATCCAGACCGCCGATCTGCTCAGTCAGTGTACCAATCTGGCTGAGCAGCAGTGATTTTTGCTGCTCCAGCTGTGTTTTGAGCGCCTGCGCGTCCGCTTTGTTGCTTTGCGTTTCTTTCAGCTGCTGGTTGACTTTTTCCAATGCGGCCTGCTGCTCCTGCAGCTTTTGGCGCAGGTCGCTGACACTGGCAGCCGCCAGCGGCGTCATAACGGTGGAAAGCGTCATCGTCATGGCAACTGCTACGCTGAGCAGCAGTGAGATAAATTTTTTGCTGTGCGAAAAATGCTTCATCTTTGTTTGCAATTCCCCTGCTCGTCGCTGTTATACATTCAGATGCTTGCGGATGCTGGTGGCGGTGCCGAGGCCGCAGAGCACAAAGCCCAGCAGCACAAAGCCGCCGACAATGTAATACCATACATTTTCCAGCGGAACCAGCTGACCGCCGAACATCTGCGAGAGGTTGGACGGGTTCTCGGCATACCAGCGGCAGAGGGCATAGTACGCGCCGCAGACGATGCCGGAGGCAAGCGCAGCGGAGATCAAGCCGGAGGCAACACCCTCCACAAAGAACGGGAAACGAATAAAGCCGTTGGTGGCACCCACCAGCTTCATGATGCCGATCTCCTTGCGGCGGTTGAACACCGTGATCTTGATCGTATTGTTGATGACCACGATGGACACGATAGCCAGCACCGCTACAATGCCATAGCAGGCGTAGTTGATAACGCGCTGCAAAGAAGTGAACATCTCGGCCATAGCCAGCGGGGCTTTGACGCTGGCGACACCGTCAATCTGCATGAGCTGTGCGGAGACAGACTCGATATTCTGCGGGTCGTCAACGGTCACACGGTAGTTGGGAGTGAACGGGTTATCGTTCTGAAAGACCTGCTGCAGGTTGGTGTAGTCCTTGAGCATATCGCCGTAGGTGGCCAGAACATCCGCCGGTGACATGTAGGTCACGCCCACAACGTGGGGCGTATTGCGGATCGCGGCATCGGCAGCCGAGATCTGTTCATCCGTAGAGTTCTGACCCTCTTCGTCGCCCATATAGACGACCATCATGTTTTGGTTGCCGATATATTCGACCATATAATCAATGTTGACGCCCAGCAGGTAGGCGGCGCCGATCAGCAGCATGCAGACGGTCAGCACGCCCATCGAGGCAAAGGTCATAAGCCGGTTGGCGCGCAGATTGTGCAGGCCCTGACCGACAAGGTAGGTAAAGCTGGAAAAACGCATGGTGTCCCCTCTTTAATATCAAAGATCAGTCTTCATCGTAGTCGTAATCGTCCTCTTCCCGCTGGGCCATAGCGGCTGCATAGCGGCGGGCGGCCTCGGGGTGTGCGGTGTCGGACGCGACCATGCCGTTGGCCAGTGTGATGACGCGGTTGCCGTACTTGCGGGCGAGCTTATGTACCAGCTCATGCTCATGGGTGACGACCACAACGGTGATGTTGACCTTGTTGATGGCCTCAAACAGCTGCATGATATCCATGGACATCTCAGGGTCGATGTTGCCGGTTGGCTCGTCCGCGATGATCAGCTTGGGGCCGTGGGCCAGCGCACGCGCTACGGCGACACGCTGCTGCTCACCGCCGGAGAGCTCGTCCGGCAGACGGTCCATCTTGTCCTCAAGGCCGACAAGTGAGAGCGCGAAGGGCACGCGGTCCTTGATCTTTTTGGTGGAGATGTTCGTCACACGCATGGCGAACGCCACATTCTCATAGACGGTCATGGTCGGAATCAGGCGGAAATCCTGAAAAACAACACCCATCTGCCGGCGCAGATACGGTACCTTGCGCCGGCGAATCTTGGTCAGATCCTGCCCATTGATGAATACCTTGCCCTCGGTGGGCTTTTCCTCCATCTGGATCAGCTTCAGAAAGGTAGATTTGCCTGCACCGGAGTGACCAAGGATAAAGACAAATTCGCCCTCCTCGATATGGATGTTGATGTCCTCCAACGCAACATTTTCATCGTTGTGGGTCTCATAGGTTTTATAAACATGCTCGAAATCGATCATTGAGGATTCTCCCGCCGCAGCGCGGCTGTCCTGTTTACGGTTACAGTCATACATATAATAGAATACCATGCAGCGCGCCTGCGGTCAAGGTGTTTTCCGCCTACCAAAAGCAGGAAAATGGCGCTGCCTTGCGGTACAGCGCCATTTGTGAAAGTTTTATTAAAATCAATATTTGGCCGGATTGGCGGAGAGGTACTTCTTGACCATCAGGGCAACCTTAAAGACGATGGCATCATCAAAGTTGCGCAGGTCAAGGCCGGTCAGCTTGCGAATCTTTTCCAGACGGTAGACCAGCGTATTGCGGTGGACAAACAGCCCGCGGCTCGTCTCCGAGACATTCAGGTTGTTTTCAAAGAAGCGCTGGATGGTGAACAGCGTCTCAGCGTCGAGACTGTCAATGCTCTCCTGCTTAAAGACCTCCCGCAGGAAGGCCTCGCAGAGGGTGGTGGGCAGCTGGTAGATCAGGCGGGCGATGCCCAGATGGTCATAGCTGATGACCTGACGCTCGGTGTCAAACACCTTGCCGACCTCCATGGCGATCTGTGCCTCCTTAAAGCTGGAGGCCAGATCCTTGATGTTGCCGATGGGGGTGCCGATGCCGACCACGGCCTTGATGTAATGGTCACCCTGCAGCGTATCCACAATGGAGGCAGCCAGCTTTTCCATATCGCGGGTGTTGTTGTCCGGCTTGATCTCCTTGACGAGGACGGTGTCCGTCTCGCTGATGTTAAAGACAAAGTCCTTCTGCTTGTCCGGGAAAAGTCCGCTGACAACATCATAAGCGGAAATGTCATTGCCGGAGGTCACGCGGATGAGCAGCACAACGCGCTGTACATCGGAGACAAAGTGCAGCTCACGGGCCTTGGCGTAGATGTCGCCGGGCAGGATGTTGTCCAGCACCACGTTCTTGATAAAGTTGGCTTTGTCGAACTTCTCGTCGTGATACTGCTTGATGCTCTGCAGGCTGATGGACAGCACAGCGGCAAACTGGCCCGCAGTCTCGTCCGCACCTTCCACAAAAACGGCATAATCGTTATGCTTTGCGCTGGAGAACTGCTGGTAGGTGTAGCCATCCCGCACGAAGCGGTCACCGGCCGTCAGACGCTCTGCCATAAAGCCCTCGCGCACCTCGCCGATCAGATTCAGCTCCGAGCAGGAGATGACAGCGCCGGTCTCATCCACCACGCCGACCACGCGGTCGATCGCGTCCTTCATCTGGTAGATCACGCTCTGAAATACTCTATTGGCCATAAATGGATACCCCTTTTCCTCTCTTGTGCAAACCGCAGGTGGGCGGGATTGTGATTTTTAACAATTTCGCCGCATTACATTTTATATTTTACACAAAAGAATTTACTTTTGCAACATATTTCACCAAAAAAAATTCTTCTTTCTTGGTGAAATTATCTTTCGGGGTCATTTTCGGGCCAAAAAGGGCCTTTCTGCGTGGTTCTGAGGGCTATTTTACCGGTAAAATGTGATACTTTTTTGAAAACCGGGTGAAAAGCAGTCCTTTACCCCGTGGTAATTTTCGCCACCTCGTCAGCTGTCAGCTCCCGCCACTGGCCGGGGCGCAGGTTTCCAAGGCGGATATGCATGATGCGCACGCGGCGCAGGCGCGTCACGCGGTAGCCCAAGGCCTCGCACATGCGGCGGATCTGCCGGTTCAGCCCCTGCACCAATACGATGTTGAACGACTTCTCGCCCGTTTTGCGCACGCGGCAGGGC
>OGXT01001312.1_pt1 | contig 24808 bp, 25 predicted proteins | sample 1576361 | NCBI WGS metagenome assembly OGXT01 (sample SAMEA3541514, study PRJEB24748) | human gut metagenome | biome: human gut; feature: human-associated habitat; material: faeces | place: China | collected 2012 | reverse complement strand
TTATGTGTATTTGGAATTTCTCATTTTGGCTTGTACTATTTATATTCTAGAACCAAGTCGTATTGCAGTATGACGATGATGCACCGGATGTTGTCGAGTACACCTTGAAATTAACAAACAAGCCGACAGAACCGAAGTTGCCACAGACCGGGGATAACATGAACCCGTGGTGGTTTACTGGAGTAGGATTAGTGACCATTGTTGCAGGGATAATGGTATTTAGAAAAAGAAAAAGTAAGGAGAAATAAAGTAAGTTGAGTCATAGTGGATTATATTCTTAGAGATGTAATCCACTATGAATTTGGGATATGAAAAGAAGGGATGATGTGATAAACTTGTAGTATAAATTTTAGCTATGTGGAGGTTGCATTATGGGAACTTCAGTGAGTTTAAAGAAGAAAGTTTATTTATGCTATTCTTATTCAAATAGTATGTATATAAATTCGTTATGTGAGAAAATAAATAAAGAAGGTTTTCAAACGATAACAGATGGAACTGAGCTCATGCCTGGAGAAATGATTTTGTCTGTCTTTGAAAGTATAAAAAAGTGTGACTATTTCGTACTTATAATTTCGGATGAGTTTGGGGAACACATGCGTGAAGAGTACCATACAGCATTAATTTATGGAATGGATGTCATGGTTTTTATAAAATCAGAGTTATATAGAGAAGAAGGGATAAATAACGAATTTAAAGATAGACTGGTTACACTATGGGATAATGAAACTGAACTGTCAATGAAAGTAATAGCAACAATGGAAGGGGTTCGATATAAATACCCAGTGAGAGGGTATCAGTTAGAAGCATTAGTTGAAGATTTGTTTAAATTTTATGGATGTGATACAAAAAAAACTGCATATACACAGGAATCAAATTATGATATTTATGCTGAAAAAAATGGAAAGAAGTTTTTTATTGAAGTAAAGGCGGTACGTTCCAAAATAATAAGTAAATCGTCCATTGCTAATACAACAGTAGTGGCTGATTTGATGTCACTAAAAGATGACGAGTATTTTGTACTTGTTACAGCCAATATGATTCCAGATTTGATAAAAGAATACATTAGGACAAAAGATAAATTTCTTGTGATTGATATAAGTGAATTATTATATCTGGTTCAAGATAATGAGGAATTAAAATACAGACTGCTTTCTCTAGTTGAATTTACAACGGAAGATATTGAATTAAAAGAGCCAGAAGAATTTCTTAGACTGCTTGATGTAGTTGAAGATGAAACTTTAGATTCTTTAATAGATGATAATGAGAAGATAAAACAACTGTTACAAGAAGTAAAGGATTGGGAACAAGATAAGAAAACAAGTACAGAGTATGAAAAGTTTTGTACAAAGGTTTTGAAGATTTTGTTTTCAAACGACTTAACATTATGGAGAGAGCAACAGAAATCAAATGACGACCTTTATAGATTTGATTTGATATGCAAAATAAAGGACGATGTGACAAGTGCTTTTTGGAAATTTATTGAAGAATACTTCAGGTCAAAATACATCATATTTGAATTTAAGAATTATAAAGATGTTATTACTCAAAAAGAGATATATACTACAGAGAAATATTTGTACGCAAAAGCTTTGAGATGTGTGGCGATTATAGTGTCGTGTAATGGCTCAGATGAGAACGCAAAGAAGGCAATAAAAGGAACTTTGAGAGAAAATGGAAAATTGATTTTAAATCTTTCAAATAGAGATTTAGTGAATATGTTAGAATATGAGCTTAATGGAAATTTAGCATCTGAATATTTATACAATGTTTTAGATGAAATGCTTATTGAACTTGAAAAATGATATATTCCTCTTTAAGAATGGAGGCGATTCAATGAAAATCTTTGTTGATACAGGTGAGATGGATCAATCTGCACATTTTGGATGGCAGAACAAGGATGAAGCATTGTATGGTTTGCGGGAAGGTTATAAAAATAGTGCAGATGAGTTGGTAGAGATTGCTGTAAATAGTGGAGGAAATCCTAAGATACTCGATACCTTCATTTTTCCTATTTTGTTTTCGTACAGGCATTGTTTGGAAATCTCATTAAAGCATATATACATGAGGGCATGGGGAAAAGTACCGTCAGGTGGACATAATTTATTGACTTTATGGGATATTATTAAGACTGAGATTATAGATAAAATGATATGCTCAAAAGAGTTCGTTGAGGAAGTAAAAGAATACAAGGAGCATTTTATTCAGTACAATTTGGATGGGATAGAATGTAACAAAATTCGTTCTATGATAAAGGAATTGCAGGAAGCAAATCAAAGAGATATCGAAATAAATCCTGCAAAAAAGCAGGTGGATCAAAATGCAGAAGTATGGAGATATTTAATATCTACAAATGAGAATTTGTTTTTTACTAGAGGTCATTCGATAGATTATTTGATTTTAAAAGAGAGAATTAGTTACATATATGGGGTGTTAGATTATATTTACCATATTGTAGATGAGTATTTGTCATCTTAAATTTGCATAAGGTTTGACGATATATATAGTGCTATATTATTAAGTTTAATACAATGAAATCCATTAAGATTATAGACAAGGAAGGTGTATTTATGGCATTTAAAACACGAAAGAAAGAAGATTTTTCATATTCTTCACCGCAAGAAATGTATCAAGATAATAAATTAAAGAAAATTATGGGTCCTTTAGATTATCAAGCAGCTATGCTAAATTTGTATATTGAAAATGCGGATAAAAAGACGGTTGCATTAGAATTGCCAACAGGAAGTGGAAAAACATTAGTAGGATTATTGATTGGAGAATATAGACGAAGAAAGAATAAAGAAAAAGTATTGTTTTTGTGTCCAACAAATCAATTAGTGCATCAGGTTGTCGAGCAGGCAAATTTAAAATATGGGTTAAGAGCAATTGCTTTTTGTGGGAAACAGAAAGATTATCTGCCGAAGGATAAAAGCAGTTTTTTGATGGCAGAGGCTATAGGAGTTACGACATATAGTTCTTTTTTTGCATTGCATTCTTTTTTTGATGATGTGGATATTTTAATCATGGATGATGTGCATTCGTGTGAAGACTATATAATATCAAATTGGACTATTCAGATTGATAGTGGAAATACTGTATTTTTAGAAATAGCAGAATTGTTAAAACCTTTTATCAGTGAAACGGATTATAAATATTTGTTAGAAGATGAGTATATTCCAGAGGTGGCATCATGGTGCAATATGTTACCGATGCCTTTGATAATGGAAAAACTTGATGAGCTTCAGACAATTTTACAACAAGGATTAGAAGCAGGATCATCCAATTATTATGCATACTCAAGAATATCGGAGAATTTGCAAGAATGCAATATTTATATTGCAAATAGAAAACTTCTTATACGTCCTTGGATTGCACCAACTATGTCTTTTGAAGCTTTTGCAGGTGCAAAACAAAGAGTATTAATGTCTGCAACGTTAGGAAGAAGCGGTGAGTTAGAACGAATTACTGGTATAGAGAAAATATGTCGTTTGCCAATAGTAAACGATTGGGATAAAAAGGGATTGGGAAGAAAATTTTTTACTTTCCCGGATTTGTCTTTGGGAGAAGAGGAGCAAGGTAATGTAGTTATGGCACTTCAAAATTTATGTAAAAAAAGTGTTTTTCTTGTCCCAGATTCTCAATCTGCAGAGGCAATTAGACAGTTTTATGCAGAGCATATAGGAAGTACAAAAGTTTTTGAAGCAAAAGATATAGAAGAGTCAAAACAATTGTTTGTAGATGCACAGGAAGCAACTGTTATCTTAGCAAATCGTTTTGATGGCATAGATTTTTCTGATGATGAGAGTAGATTGCTATTTATTTGGAATCTTCCGAAAACAACAAATCTGCAAGAAAGATTTTTGATTACCAGAATGGGAGCTTCAAAATTATATGCAGAAAGAATACGGACAAGGATAATTCAGGCTGTAGGTAGATGCTCTAGAAATCCAAGTGATTATTCTATCGTTTGTGTAATTGGAGATACTATTCAAAATGATTTGACAAAACCGGAAAAGATTAAGCAATTTGCTCCAGAATTGAGAGCTGAAATTCAATTTGGACTAGAAAATTCAGTGGATTACTCAAGTGTGGATGATGTAATAGAACAGGCTAGAGATTTTTTGGAAAGAAATCAAGTATGGCAAGGAGCAGAAGAGTATATTGTTGATTTAAGAAATGGATATTGGAATGAAGAAAATAAAGTAGAAAAACAGATAAATGAAAAACTACAGGAATCAGCAATTCAGGAATTAAAATTTCAATATGCGTTATGGAAAAAGGATTATAAAACTGCGTTTGAACATGCTTGTAGTATTGTTGGAATTTTAAATGCACCAGCATTAAATGGATACAAATGCTTTTGGAATTATATGGCAGGTTGTATGGCATATTACTTATTTAAAAATGGGCAAGTGGAGTACAAAACTGCAGGTATACAATATTTGTCTGATGCTTTAAAAGAAAACATAAGTATAAGATGGTTGTCGGGACTTCCAGAGAAATTGTTTTCCATTGAAAGTAGAACTGTTGAGGATGATGATTTGTTCTTTGAATGTATTGAACGGATAGAAAGTATCTTTACATCAATACCAACCACACAAAAGTTAGAGAAAAGAATCAAGGGGATTTTAGATGATTTAAATTCACTTGATGGAAAAGTGTTTGAAAGAGGACACAAAGAATTGGGGAAATTGTTGGGATTTATTTCAGAAAATCCTAATAGTACTGGAGCACCTGATCCATATTGGATAATTAATGAAAATAATATTGTTGTCTCAGAAGATAAAATTTATGAGGAAAAAGGTCAGGTAAAAGGTGTTCCAATATCTGATGTTAGTGAAGCGGGAAGACACCAGGCATGGATTGTTGAGAATGAGAAAAGAATATCTAAAGGTGCTAATATTTATACTGTTCTAATTACCAATTCGACGAGCATTGATGAGGATGCCCGCATATATGCTGGTAATATATATTACGTGCATAGAGAAGAATATGTTTGTTGGGCTATTAAGGCACTTACAGTCATTAGAAGCGTGTGGCATATGTTTGTAGATGAAGGAGATATGGAATGGAGAGAATCCGTTCATCAACAATTTATAAAAGCTGGCATAACACCTAAAGATTATTTAGATTTTGTTTGTAGAAAAAATTTGAGAGACATATAATATAGTTTTACATAAGCCGAGAAGAGATCCCCGGCTTTTCTTTTGCCTAAAAAGAGGAAAGGAGTATAGAGGAATGATTATCATTCAGCGAGGGATTCCCCCTTAGCAACAATTTAAAAAAAACAGAATATAGTAGATGAATGAGCCGAGGAGAAATCCCCGGCTCTTTTGCTGCACAAAAGGAGGAAGATAGATTTTATGATGAACTATGAGATTTTCAAGGAAGTGGTCAAGGATTCATTCAAGGATTACTTGCCGGAACAGTATAAGGATATGGAAAGCTGCCTTAAATAAAGTGGAGGAGTTTCTTGAGATTAAGAAGAAATTAGCAAATATCCGTCAGAACGTGCAGGAATCCATAACAGATGTGGATAAGAGCATCGGAAAGATAGGCGTCTCGGCGCAGGCATGAGGGAAGTTGGACAGAAGATTGCTAACACTTTCCGTACTTTTGCGGAAAAACCAGAAAAGGAATATGGGGGAAAAAAGATTCTCAAAGGCGGAAGAAGTCTTTTCAGGCTAAGAGAAAGCTACTGTCTGGTATCTTGAACTGTGTGATTGCCGCAATAGAAGAGACAGAACAGCTTGCAGCAGATGTGAAACAGTACCAGACGGATAGGGCGGAAGGGGAAACAGCAGGTATTGGCAATGCGCAGGCTTTAAATCCGATTGAACTTGCATTAGTGGCAGAGCCGGAGTTCCAGTATGGGGCAAAGGCTTTTGAGGCACATCAGCAGGAAGCAGTAAAAGAAATGGCAAAGGATAAAGAAGCAAAGAATGTGCCTGTAAAGAGCGGGAAAAGCCGATAGAGAAAAGTCCTCTTGAATTGAACTTAGGTTTGATTCAGGGGGACTTTTTTTATTTTCGATGGTCGTTTTCTGCAAAAGAAGGTTGTTTTCTGCAAGGGATATTTACATTCATTTTAGCTCTTATTATTATATGAATACCGTGGATTATTCTATGTGACATATTAAATCTAGAAAGGAAAGGAGTAGCGAATGTAATTGATAATGTGTTTTAGAGTGGTCTGCATTATCAACATATTAAGGAGGATTTAATTTATGAAGAAACTGACAAAATTAATCGGTGCATTGGCACTAATTGCTCCCATTTTGGCATTTTCCATGTCCACATATGCTGCTGAGGATGAAAATATAGAAGTGAGTGTACAGGAGAGTGCGGCTGCGGCATATGATGAATTGATGAATTCATTTCCACAGTCCAGAGCCACAGGTGAAAAAATTTATCCGGATTATTATGGGGGTTCTTATATAAATGAAAACGAACAGCTCATAGTTTATGTTACGGATTTAAGTTTTGCTCCTTTAGTGGCAAGTGAAGAAAATAACGACACTGTCATCTATCAGGTGTGCGAATATTCGTATAATGAGCTTAACAATGTAATGGATACTATAAATGAGTATAAGTGTGCTAATTCTGATAGTTATGTTGCTGACAATTTTAATAGTTATGCGTTGTTAGATGCACAAAATAGAGTTGAGGTTCGTTTAGATGAATACTCAGAAGAAAAAATACAAGAGTTTAAAGATAATGTTTTAGATTCAGACATGATCGTTTTTGTTGAGGCAAACGGTTCCATAGAAGATTTGGTTAATCTAAATGCAGGATGTCAGATTAATGACGGAACTTACGCAGGCTCAATGGGATACCGAGTAAGAAGAAATGGTGTGGACGGTATAGTGACAGCAGGGCATGTAATAGGTGCCAATAAAACATTATATTATGGTGCAACAAATACTGCAATAGGAACATGTAATGTTAGTTTTTCAGGTAATGGTACATATGATGCGGCTTTTTGTCGAATTACAAATTCAAGCTATACACCAACTAATACCTTATGGGGAACAAGCAATACATTGTCAACAACAATAAGTGAGCCAGGAGTTGGAACATATGTCAATAAAATCGGATATGCTTCTGGACAAACTGGTGGAAATATTACATCGACTAATGCCACTATGACAAATACATCTGGTGTAACACGTACAAATATGGTTGAAGTAAAATGTTATGCTACTAATGGAGATAGTGGTGGAATTTTTTATTCATATGTTAGTTCGACAAACACTCGCTATACATTGGGTGTTTTGTCAGCAGGTGATGGTACATACACATATTATTCAAAAGCCAATGTAATAAATAGCGCTTTAGGAACTGGCAGATATTAGAATATGAAATGGAAACGGTAATATAATTTTCTTGCTGTATTACTGTTTCCATTTACTATATAACTTTAAAAACAATCTCATAAATTCCTACATGATTATAGCCAGTCTATTTTGACATTGGACTATGAAATGTGTATATTATAATGGGCAGTTAAGCAGAAATTAGAAATCGAATTAAAAAATATAAACATGACAATGCTAAGAGGTAAAGTATGAAAAAAATGTATTTGTGTGGTGTGATTCTGATATTGGGCATTTTCATAGGAGGTTGCGGTATAGACGGAAAACCAATAGAAAATGAAATGAATAATACTCTTACAAGGGACGAGGAACTGACAATGGATATTCAATCAACAGAAAATGAAATAAATAATACACCTACAAGAGATGAGGATAGCGCAAATCAAATTGAAGAGATAAAGAGTCAGATGGGGGAAGAAATATCGGCAGAAGTATCTATCACTATTCAAGATATTACAGATGGAAAACTGATCATTTTTTTAGAGAATAAAAGTGATGAGGGAATGGCGATGGGAGAAATTTGCATAATGGAAAATAAAGATGGAAATTGGAGTGAAGTTGAAAGGAAAAGTAATGTTATTAGCGAATTGCCAAGCTACATCATTCAACCTAATAATTCAATGCAGATTGAATTTGATTATGTAACAAGATATGGAGAATTAAGTAAAGGTTTATATATATGTACCATAAATATTAATGGTGTATCAATTCAAGCTGAATTTGAAATAGATTAAATAATATTAGAGGCAGTATATTAAAGTGGGTTGACACAGCATTCTCTGGCGAAAAAATAAATTAGAATGGTGTTAGTCAGTAAATAGGGTGATAAACTTAATATGTCTGTTTTATGGTACCTGGCAACTGTTATTAGAGGTTTATTAAAAGCAAGGAGATGGCTTATATGGCAACAGAAACCGTATCAAACTGACAAAACTGATATAAAAGCTTCCGACAGAAGCTGTTGATTCTTTATTGAAATCTTTTTGAGAGAGTGACGTAGTTCTGACTGACAGAAGAATCATATGATTCTTACATTTTATTTGGCAGGCAAACATAATCAAATTATTGACTGCCAAATTTTTTATTTCAATCATAAGTATTTAGTTTTGATATTTCATGGGGGCGTAGTATTCGGTCTTAGAGGAACTGGGGACGGTAAAAGACCAGCTTCATAAGAGGGAAGAACGGGAGGCAGAGAAAGGGCTGAAACAGGCCTGCAAAGCTATGAAAGAAAAACTGTTTGAGGTCAAGACGGAGATTAAGGCAAAGGCAAGGGAGATTGTAACGGCGGTAAAGCAAGAAAGGGAAAGCTACTTTGAACAGAGTGTCGGAGTTTCTTGGGATTGAGAAGAGACTGCAAGATTTCCGCAGGAATGTTCAGGAGTCCATAGAAGATGTGGATAAGAGCATTGGGAAGATTGACGCCTTCGGAACAGGCATGAGGGAAGCAGGACAGAAGATCGCCAACATGTTCCGTACATTTGCAGATAAACCGGAAAAGGAATACGGGGAGAAGAAGTTTTCAAAGACGGAGCTGATAAAGAAGCCTTTTCAGGCAAAGAGAAAGCTGCTGTCTGGTATTCTGAATTGTGTGGATGCCGCAATAGAAAAGACAGAACGGTTTGCCGAAGATGTGAAAAAGTACCATACGGACAAGGCAGAACGGGAAATGGGCAGCGTTTATAGCATGGAGGCTGTTAATCCGGTTGAACTTGTAGTAGTGGCAGAGCCGGAGTTCCAGTACGGGGCAGAGGCTTTTGAGGCACACCAGCAGGAAACAGTAAAAGAAATGGCAAAGGATAAAGCAACAAAGAATGTACCTGTAAATAGCGGAAAGAGCCGATAGAGAAAAGTCCTCTTGAATTAGACTTAGGTTTGATTCAAGGGGAATTTTTATTTGGATGGTGTATTTTCTGCAAAAATAGGTCATTTTCTGCAGGGGATATTGTTTTTTATAAACAGCCTTTTACAATTAAATGAGTAATGAGACAATTCCTACTTTATATGGGGAGGTAATAAGTTTGAAAAAAATAATCAGAAAATTTGTAATTTCAGCAATGGCAATGGCAATTTTGTTTACCAATGTAAGTATGGTAGAAGCAAGTGAGATGAAAGCAAGTGATGTTACTGTATATGAGAAGGAAGCAGATGCAGTGGCAAGAGCTATAAAGACGTATTCCTTTGGACGGACTAAGTCATCATATACCGTAGGAACTATGTCTGTAACTTCATCTTCACATTTTACAATTGCAATGCCTAATAATAACAATAGAGACTTTGTGCAGGGAACAGTATATTTTATTCCAATGTCCGGCGGTACTTCCATTAATTACACATATGGTAATTATGTAATGGAAGAATATAGTTTGGATCTGTCAAGGCTTCCGAATGGTATATACATGGTAAAGATTGATGGTGTAGCAGTCGGAACATCTGGCTCAGCGAGCATCGTAGTTAGTTATTAACATACAAATAAGTGTATAAAGTAGGGATTACTCATTATTAAATAATTAAGTGTATATCAGGAGATAGTAATATGAATATTCAGATAAACAATTCGCAAGGCATATATGGAAAAATGGAGTTATCAAAGAAGAATAATAACCATTCCCAAATCATGTTAAATGAGATAGGAGGTTCTTCAAATAGCTCTAACTTTGAAAAAGTGCAAAAGGGACTTTCAGCATATGATGCGTATTCGCTCATGAAAAATTTAGGCTCAAAATTTAGTGTAAATAATCTTACAAAAGATTCAAGAAAAGCCGTTCAAAAGGTGGATACCGAGCGGTATTCAATTGATGGTTCTGATGAAATAGAAGGATATTGGCAGATATATGACAAGATGCTCAATAAATCACTTGTTTTCAATCCAAATACAACAACTGTACAAACAAATTATAATACAGATAAAAATTATATTGTATCCAAAGATCCGTTTGGTGGATTGATGGATGTCATGTCTGCCGATAGTGAGCTTATAGGAGCATTAGAACAGTTTTTAGATGTGGATAGTATACCAACAGTATCTTTAAATGAAAATTATACAGTTGACATTAATGAGTTCACAGGCATTGAATGCTTGAAAGTTAAAGGAAATGAAGGCGGTGGTTCTTGGGTATTGATAAGTAATGAGCAGCAAATGGAACAGTTGCAGGAATTAGCGGATGTATATAAAGAAAAATATCCCAGTCTTGTAAAATCAGATGGTGTAGCAATGGGATTGGCAGAAGCTGAAGTTGCAGGACTGGTTGTAAGAACAGAAAACGGAATTATGGTGATTGCCTGTAATGGATTGAGTTATATGGATAATGCAGAACCATCAAAAAGTTGGAATATTAGATATTCAATAAATGATACTAATATGTATACAGAGATTATAAATGCGATGGCAGATGGTTATATTACAGGAAGTGATATTGAGGAAGTTTCAAAGTGGGAAAAGTATTTTAAAGAAAAAGGATTGGATTTTGAAAGAATATTATCAGATGAAGAACTGGAAGTTTTAGCAGGCAGACAAGAAAGTAAAAGTAAAGTAAACATTATGATTAAACCAGATGATGCAAAAGCAGTAGTAGCTACACTGAATATAAATACCGTTGAAAACGAATAATAATTTAATAGAAAAAAATCCACTTGAACTTAGGTTTGATTCAGGGGGATTTTTTGTTTTAATGGTCATTTTTTGCAAAAATAGGTCACTTTCTGCAGGGGATATAGACAAAAAAAGAAAACGAAGTAGAATAAAATTTATCATAAAAATAAAGGAGGATATTCTTATGTGGAAAAAATTATTAGCTTTAATAATGTCTTTATGTATGGTTGCAGGGATGGGAATAACTGCGTTTGCGAGTGAAACAGACCAGCCATCGGGAGGCGGTTTTTATGTAATGACTGAGGAAGTGCCACAACAAGCGATAGAGCATGTGAGAAATAATATAGGAGGTATGGTAAGCGATTTGGTTGATTTAGATAATGTGACTGTTGGAACACCTTTTAAATTAGCCAATGCATATTATGATTTATATTATTTTGTTATTTATGCAAATAATGATATAATAGGTACTTATCGTGTATTTGAAAATGAAAATGGATACACTGGCATATTTAGTGAAAATACAGAAATTATTAACGGGTTGAAAGATATAGCATATCTTACATCATCTTCTAAACCTGCAAAAATTGTCGCAGGGAATTATGATGATATTTATGCTATAATTGACTCAGTAGCTTATCCTGTTCTTACAGATGCTGAAGGTAATTCTACAGATGAACAAAACTTTTTATCTGCACAAAGCGATGCTACGGAATCGGTTGTTAATGTTTGTGATGGAATTGATTTTGTGCATTCAACCGGCTTTGGCAGATCAACACCGTCTTACAAATTTTTGCAAATTGGTTGGGATGAAACTCAAGGTAGCTTGCCATGGTGTATGGCATATGCAACCGCATCTATTATGAGATATAAAACAGGAAATGATTTGTCAATGATAAGTGCGAGAACTGTTATGGAATGGGCATATCCTAATCTTTCTACAACTGAATTAGAATCGACAGCATTAAGCACTTCAAAGGCAGATGAGTATGCAAATACTTATGGAATAGATCCGACTTATACAACATCAAGAAGAACTTATTCACAAATCGTAAGCGAAATAAAAGGGGATTCCCCAGTTGCTTTTATTTGTGATAATGTTAATACAGGAACAAAAAGGTCGCATGCTTTTGTTTGCAGAGGATATAACGATAACAATGGAAACTCATTTTATTCTGTTTGGAATCCTTGGTATTCTCAGTATGAGAGAATATACTCAAGTGATAACACATATGTTAATTCGGCAGGAACGGCAAAATATTTGTGGTCTGCGACTATGTATGGCTGGAATTAATGGTGGAAAAGATTATGAAAAAAATAACTAGTATAATTATGGCAATATGTATAGTGGTAATGTGTTCTGCTTGCAATGGTTCAAGTGAGCAACAAAATGAATTATCAGACTATAAACCGATGATTTACATTAAAAATAATTTATATGGCGATACGGGCAATATTCATAATAGCATATCAGATGCGGCATCTTTAATTGGTACGATAGAAAAACTTGTGCCACAAGATGAAGAAATGAGTAAAGAGGAATTTTCATCAAATGTAATGCCAGTGGGAAGTGAAATTTATTTTGATGAAGCGAATCCTGAATTTGCTTATATTAAATTTTTGCAAGAAGGCAAAGAAATGTATGCTGAATATGCAATTATTCAATAGAATATGCCTGTAAAAAGCCGATAGAGAAAAGTCCTCTTGAATTGAACTTGGGTTTGATTCAAGGGGACTTTCTACTTGGTATATCTGTCTTATGAGTCAAGACAGAAAGTATAATCTCTGACATCGTGGAAGCATTTTATATAATACAAAAATTATTTTTGACCGTTTTCTGCAATAAAAATTACATAAAGTGGACTAAAACCAGTCCTTTTTCGATATCTCTATTGAATACAATACTTTAAAAAGAACCGAAACAGGTTCAGAAGTGTGGTGATGATATGGAGCAGAAAATAAAGCAGGATGAAATATTTATCGGGCAGAACATCAGGCGTATCAGAAAAGAAAAAGGTATGCGGCAGACTGAAATGGTAGCATTGATGCAGTTAGAGAATGTCCCGTTGACAAGGGAGGCGTTAGTGAAAATAGAAAGAGGAATACAGCACATACAGGCATCACAGCTTAGAGCAATCAGAAATGTATTGGGTACAACATATGATGAATTGCTGAAATAAAAAAGACAGATTGGTGTAATCTGCCATTTTACTATCATATTTTACATATCTATCCGAATGATAACAATTCTTTTATTGCTGCTGTAAATGAATTTGAAGAGGAAACGATTTCTTTCAGCGTACATTCATTACAGTCCGGTATTTGTGAAAGCATACTGATATTATGCTTTTTCCATAAGTAAGCAGCATTTTTCCCCGGAAGAATCTCAAAAATGAATTTATCCTGCCAATCGTTCAATAAAAGCCCATTTTCTTTCAGAATAAAATAGGTCTGCATGGTAAGGATGTAATCTTTCTGGCATATAAGGTATAAGTCATTCGCCGTCATATGTTTAAAATCATCTATGCATGATATGTTGTTTTGGAACAGCATGGGGTAAATTTTTGAGGGAAATCGGTATTTATCAAAATATTCTCTGATAGATAGCATAGATCGTATTTCAATATTGTACTCCTGACAGATTTGTTCCAATTCTAAGATGGTTTTTTCTCCTAAGTTTCGAAAATGCAGAATATCTTCTTTAGAATAGGAAGAAAGCTGCGAAAGATACATAACACCATTTCGTATAAGGGCGTTCTGCAACCGCTTCGACATAGGGACATCGCAGACTGATATTTCGTTACTTGGCGGCAGCAGATAACCTAAAGCGTTCAATTCGTTAATCAGAGGCTCAATATTATAATTTTTTGGGAATTTATTTATCAGAGTAATATAGTTTTGTCCTGCGAGTTCCGAAACCATTGTCAAGCCTATACTTTTTAAGGCAGATTTAGAGTCGGCAGAAATGTTTAAGTCTTGAATTTTCATGTCTATATCATACTCCTTTATTTTTAGAGGTTGAAATGGAAACAAACCGAGTATATCACTTTTTTGAAAAAATTAAACAAGAATGGACTAAAACAGGTTCTAATTTGACAATCTTGATTGTTGCATTTTGTGTTTGTGTCAATTTCTGCATAATATGGTCGATTTCTGCAATTTAGTTGACTAATGCGCTGAAGAAAAATAAAATAATAAGGGGATTTATGAATTTTTTGTATATCATCTTTCCTTACTATGAATGTAGGGAAATGGTTAAGGAATTTAGTAAGTCGTGTCGAAATACAACACAGTGGAGTATAAAATATCAGGGACAAATTGCTATCAAATAGCAGGAAAGGAGGAGACAACACAGATGTTCAAACTTGCAATATGTGATGATGAAAGTCTCTTTACAGAAGAATTAAGAGAATTGCTCTCCGGCTATATGATGGAAAAGGGTCTTGATTTTGAAATAGATACATATAGTTCTGGGGAAGCACTGATAGAATTAGGAATTGAGGTAGTGCGGTATAATATTGTGTTTTTAGATATCAATATGGATGAAGTTGATGGTATCAAGACGGCTGAGATGATCAGAAAAGTAAGCCGGGAAGTATTTATAGTATTTGTGACCGCATATGTGGATTATTCGCTGGAAGGATACCGATTAGATGTTGTAAGGTATTTGTTAAAGGGTAATGCAAATTTTCAGAGCAATGTTAATGAGTGTATGGATGCCATTATTGATAAGATGAATTATTCCGTGGCAAAAATGAAATTCGACTTTAAGGAGGGCGGAAAAGAAATATCGCTGGAAAGATTATTGTATATTGAGAGCAAGTTGCATTTACTTGAGTTTCATGTTATGGAGAACACAGAAAAAGTTTATACCATGTATGAGACATTAAATGTGTTGGACGATATGCTTTCAGAAAATGGTTTTATCAGGACACACCAGAGTTATCTTGTAAATTCAAAACATATCAAGAATGTTGTACGTTGTAAAGTGATATTATCAAATGGAGTTGAGTTATCTATACCAAAAGTAAGATATTCGGAAGTAAAGAAAAAGTTTATAGCGTGTCAGGGAGAGGTGTAAATGCTTGATTTAATGCAGAATATATTGCTGATATTTATTGAAATAATGTGCTGCAAGATTTTTTACGAAACCTTTGGAGAAGTAAGGTATAAAGGTTGGATTAATGTAATACAGTTTATGCTATTGCTTGGAATTATATGTTTGCTTGCATACAGCTTTTCAGAATATTTTGTAATAAGGCAACTTGCGGATATTGTAATGTTGTCTGTATTTATGCTTTGGCATGTTAGAATTAGCTTGAAAAAATCTTTTGTATTAGCTGTGTTGTTTGATGCATTACTGTTGGCAATGGATTATTTGGTGTTTTTGATTATTGGATGGTTGTCTTTAGAAAATGGAATATCAAAACAGCAGTATGAAATCGGTGGTGTTTTGGCGTACCTGTTAGTAAAAGTGATATTATTTTTTCTTATTCTTATTATTAGAAAGAAATTTTGGAAAAAATCAACGGAAATGATGTCGGATACTGGGTGGTTAAGATTTCTCTTTTTTCCTATTTTTACAATAGCAGCTATTTCTGCAATGCTATCCGTTTTTGAATATGTGCAGACGGTAGAGCAGGCAAATCTGCTTGCTGTTATTGCATTTGGAATGGTGGGAATGAATATCGTTGTGTTCTATTTGATTAATGATATTGTGGAAAGGGAAATGAAGATGCACGAAAATAAAGTTTTTCAAATTCAGGCAAAAAACCAGTTGGAAATGTATCAGTCTATCTCTGAAAATTTTGATAATCAAAAGAGAAAGACACACGAATATAAAAATCAGATTTCGTGTATCGAATCTTTATTGGACAAAAAGCAGTATTCTAAATTAGAGGAATATGTAAAAAAGATTTATGGCTCGTTAAATAATGAACCGGATGTCATTAATACCAATAATGTAATCGTAAACGCCATACTCAATACAAAGTACCAGGAGGCAGAAGCAAGGGGGATTGTTTTTGTATTCAGGGTGAATGATCTTTCAGAGTTGAAAATGAAAGATGAGGATGTGGTTACTATCCTTTCCAATCTTCTGAACAATGCCATTGAAGCGTGTGAGGTATGTACGGATAAAAAGGTAATTAGATTCAAGTTTGTTAAAGAAGATGATAAGATAATCATTGCGGTTAAAAACACATTTAGCTATGATGTTATATATGAGAATGGTGAGATAAAATCTACAAAAACATCAAGTGTAGATGAACACGGTGTAGGGATTAAGAATGTGCTAAAAGTCATTGAGAAATATGGTGGTGCATATGTCATTGAAGATAAGAATAAAGAATTTTTCTTTTCAATAATTATTCCTGTATAAGTGCGATATTAAAATAGTTGGCACTTAAAATAATTGGCTACAAAAAATGTGCCGTTTTCTGCAATAAATAGTCCATTTTCTGCAAGCTATCTTGATTTTTTTTACATATAATTCATACTGAATAACTAAGGAGGCATGTCTATGATAGAAAAGATGGCATTAAAGATTGTCAATCAGATGGAGATGCAGAAGATAATAAGCAAATCAAATTGTGAATATTACGAATACGCCTTAATAGCTATGGTTGAAAATTTCATAACAGTCGGAACCATGTTGTTTTTGGGGATGTTTTTTGAAAAATTTCTGCAAACTCTTTGTTTTCTTGTGTTCTTTCTTTCATTACGGAAACGGACAGGGGGATTCCATGCGGATAAGTTCTGGCAGTGTTATTTTGGTACAGTCATAACTTATATTGTGATTATACAGGTTATGCCTATGTTTTGTGGAACTCCGGCTGTCATGTATGGAATGCTCTTACTTGCAATAATTTTAATCTGTATAATGGGAACAATAAATCACCCTAATATGGACATGGATAAAAATGAATTGCGGGAGTCGAAGAAAGCGGCAAGATTGCTTGTTTTAATGGAAGTAATGATAATTGCTGCCTTAGTTTATCTGAAAGCTAATACTTTGTATATCGGTTATATGTCAATGGCTATCATATTATGTGCATTTCTGATGTGCTTGGCAAGGATCATAAAACAGGAGGTGAAAGTAAAATGAAAAAAATGAGAAAATCAGTATTAAGGCATTAAGGGTAATTGAGAGAATTACTCGTAATGAGGTTGAAAAAGTTAGGTGTGGATGGCCACCTATCTGTATGGGAATTGGTCACCAGCCGAAGAGACCGAAACGAAAGGAGGATTAAGATTTAATAGTTAATGTGGCAATAATGATAAATCAAAATCTGTGTTGAACAAGAAAATTAAGTATAAGAAAAAGCCTTTCAGAATGATATGGTGTCTGAAAGGCTTTTTCCATTTTCTGCAAAAACAGTCCACTTTCTGCAAGGGTAATTGACCTTTAACTATGTTTTGCTATTATAAAAGTGGAAAATTTATTTGATATACATAGATACACGATCACGCAAAGTATAAGTTTATTTTAGTAAGGAGGTGTTGAAATTAGTGAGCTTTTTATGGCTGAAATAATCATGATTGTGTGTTCTGTAGTAACCCTGATGTGAAAGCATAAGGGAAAATAATCAATTTAATTTAAAGGAGGATTTTTTATGAAGCGTAAATTATCATTACTTCTCGTAGTAACATTATTATGTACATTGTTTGTAACACCTGTGTCTGCGGCTGAAGCAGCAAGTTATACAGGAGATCAGGCAGTGGTGACAGCCACAAGTGGTTCAAACTATTTTTCAAAAATCACGCCCAAGTTAAATTCTCTTAATGGTTCTTCTGCAATGGCAACATTGTCATCGGGAAGCTGCTCTGGTAATGAGAGAAGCATTACATCTGTGAGCGTGAACTGCAGAGTAAGTAGCGGAAGTTCCAGATATACATTGTATGTCATATCGCCGGATGGAACAACATTATCTAAAAGTTGTGGAACAAGTAGCACAACATATACTTTTACAGGATTTAACGGCGAAGATCCTAAAGGGGATTGGATTATTATAATCATATCAGATGGAGTAGTTACTACAGTAACAGCGACATTAAAAGTAAATTACAATTACTCATATTAAATACAGTATGAATTGAATTTGTAAAATTGATTTGGAAGGAGGTGGAATAGTATGTCAATTAGTATAGCTGGAAGCAGTTACGGACAACAGGCAAATAGTAGCATTAACGTAAACAGCAAGCAGTATAAAGCTGCTGCGGATGAGTATTTAGATGCTGTTATTGCTGAAGAGGCTATGATGACACCTGAACAAAAAATGATGTATGAGTTGATGGGTGGGCGAGAAGCACACATGAAAAATGTGATGAGCAACTTTAATTCAGACGGGGATTTTATCGGTCCCGGAGGGGTTGTTGTTCCCGGCATGTATCATGGAAAAGATGGTACGGTGGATCGTTCGACTTGGCAGCAGATAATAAGTGTCTCTGACGAAGCACGACAAAAGATGTTTGACAATGTGAAAAGAGAGTTCATTCAGGAGAATGGAATTTCCAATGGCGATACAACAAAAAGATCAAAGATATTTAAAGAATATCAATTGAGTGTAAAGAAAGAGGATCGTGCGAAAGGAACATGGACTCTGCAACAGTATGAAGGCAAATATCGTTCTGCCATGTATGCGGCTGTAAAGGCAGCGAATCCAGACTGGGAGCCGGGACAGCCGTTTGATTCCAGCATATTGGATAGCGTAACAAGGGAATCGGTGGAAAGCAATCTGGTACAAAGTGGCAACCAGTTTGTTAGAAAATCTATTGATTACAGTGTCTAACTTCATGCGTATATTAAGGTGTTCGTTTCAGAGTGTTGTAATACTATCTAAAATGGAGCTACATAGTAATTTTTGTGGCTCCATTTTTAAGAATGTATGACAATTTATTCTGGTTGTAAAGAAGGGAGGTTCTTATGAAAAAATTAAGCAATTTGTTGGGAACAAATCTCATATCGCCTATTAGGTATATAAGGAGTGTAGTTATATGTGTGCCTGTTTTAATTACATTAACTGCATGTGGAAACGTAAACTCTGAGCAATCTAAAAATTTAGATTCAACTACATGCGAAACAGAGATTGAACACAGTACGACTAGTGAGGCAAATTGCAATTTGAAAGGAGAAATCTTATTACTGGATAGCGAGGTGAATAGTATGGCATTAAATGATGAGGAATTAGGAAACATACAAAAAATTATAGAAAGCGGAACGTGGAATGAAGAAACCGCTGAGTGTATTGATGATTGTCTAATATCAATAGACGGTATGGATTATTATTATCATCGAGAATGCGGAACTATAAACGATAAAATACATAGGAGACATATGATCTTGAATAATGAGGACAAAGAGATGCTAAATAGTATAATCGCAAACTGTTCAGATTGATTCCTATGGTTATTCAACTAAATAATTGGAATTTTGAAAGGAGATTATAGCAATGAAAAAAAGAATTTTGGCTTTTTTATGCCTGATAACGCTGTTTGTTTCTAGTATAACAGTAAATGCAGAAGAAATAGAAGTTGGTTCAAACGAAAGTGTGATGGCATCTTCCAGTGAAACATATGCATATAGTATTGGCGGAGTAAATAGTGCCGGGGATGATTTTACTCCGAATGTAGATTATTCAAGTACAATATTTGGATTAATGGGAAGTGTAAGTCACGCTTATAAGAACACAACACCAACATACAGCTATTTGAGTGGTAACAATCCGGGAAATTATAAAAGGCTTGGAAGCAAAATAGTATTATTAACTGGTCATGCCAATGGCTCATTAATTGAACTAGATAATGGTAGCACAAAAGTGGGTGTGCATACGGGAGATAGTTATACGGCAAATAGTGGTCGGAAATATGTAGGGCTAAATAGTATATCTATGAGTAACACTGATTTAATAATGTTTTTTGGATGCAGCACTGCAACAGGGGATACAAACTTGTGTACTGAGAGCGTGAGTAGAGGTGCAAAATCAGCAGTGGGAACTACTCAGTCTGTAGTGTCTAGATCAGGGGAAGGAGCCACATGGGTACAAAGATTTATTGATGGATTATATAATGGAAAAAATATTATTCAGGCGGGTGCATATGCTAATAATTTTGTAAGCTCTACTTGTAGTATGCGTACTGGATGGACATATAAAGGAAGTGGTTACACCGTTGTCAATCCAAAAGCAAATGCAAGAATGTCGGAAGTGCAAGATATTGATGCGAGATTTGCTTTGGATGCATCGATTGTTGATGAAGATGTGCAAATCCAGTATGGGATATTTAACGATAATGTAATAGCTGCTAATGCCTTAGATTTTGAGGAAGGTTTGGAAGAAGTTGTCTCATATTTAAGAGGTATTGATGATTCGTTTGATCTCTCTAATTATAAGATTTCTATGAGAAGTTTTAATGATAATGAGGGAATTGTAACTTTGGATTATTATATTGGAGATAATATTTCTACAACAAAAGGGTTTACCTTTATATATTGTGATGGTATGCTTGTGTCATTAACATATAACAGTCAATTATACAGCAATGGTAGATCTACTTACCAGACTGTTGATGAAGATAATATGATTGCTCTAGTAAATAGTTATGAGGCAGATAGGTCAAGCACAATGAATACAAGTATAGTGGAAGATGAAAATACAATATCATATTATACTTATGATTACAAAACAGGTGAATTAAAATATGTGTCTGAAGTCTATACATTTGATGGCGAAGCATGGAATGGAAATGCCACGGAAGTGATATTAAACTGATGTACTTTTAATAATATAGAATGAAAGACAACAATATAATTATTATTACCGTTGCGACGTGAAGAAACTCGCTCGGAAACTGGAAATGAGTTATGTAAAAGTTATTCAATGCAAGACTGCGTAATTAAATTTTGTGTTACGCAGTCTTGTTTATGATACGCATGATATATTATCTTGTATTATCATGCGTAGTTTTTTGTATAAATATTGGGATTAGTTCCCTGCGGTTTTGCAACAGGAACTGTCTGAAGGGCTTTTTGCCGTTTTCTGCAAGGATACTGTTATTCTAACTCTTTTCTGGTATGATGTAACTTGTTTCGCAAAGACACAACATAACACTTATGAAAAGGATTATTTAGATTACACCTGATAACAAATAAGAGTTGTTAGGTGTATTTTTTTGCTTCATTATTGATGATTAGATTTTTACATAGATTGTTCTTTAAGGGATATATGCACTGTCTAATCAGTACAATATATTCCTTAAAAGGAAATATGGCAGCTTACGAGTACCCAAATCGACATGGCAGGTCGGTGCGGTGTACTCTTTTTTTGTTATTGTCGAAAATTGTTGATATATCAGGACATATACATACGAAGGCCGAAAAGAGGATCGCCTGCAGATTCTTCATCTCACAAATTTAATGAAAAGAATGGAGAATCAGAAAATGAATGATATAAAATATATTATTGCCGATAACGTGAAATTATACCGGAAAAAGCAAAATTTAACACAATTTGAACTGGCAGAGAAAGCAGAGCTTTCAGTTGATTCTATCAAGCGGATCGAACATGGGAGTAGAACAATGTCATTAGAGAACTTTATGAGAATAGCAGATGCATTGGATGTTCCCCTATCATTTCTTGTGTATGAAAATCTAAACAAAATCCCCATAACAGAACGTATTCTAAATATCTTAAACATTAAAAGCGAAAAGCAACAGGAATATTTATTACATATGTTTGAAGAAATGTCATTTGGATTGGACAGGCTCTTATAGCAGGCATAAAAAGACGAAGAGGTGTATAGTGATTTTATGCGCCTTTTTGTCCTTTTCCTAAAAAGCGGAACTCTGTTTTGCCGATTTTCCTTTTTCTGCTATACAAAGCCGTTTTCTGCAAAGGAAATGTTATTGATATGTTTTTCTGATATGATGAAAGTGTATGCAAAAAAAATTTATGCATTATAGATTTATACAATGGTTAAACTGTTTGTATAAATTTAGTAAGGCTTGAAAACTTATATTCATGTGAAATGCGGCTTGCGTACATTGCTGTATTGGACGAAGGAGAGTGCGAAATGGATAAATATAAAGAATTGATAGAGCTTTTTTCAGATGTCCTCGAAAAATCGAAGGACTACCATATTGCGTATATCTATCAGGTGGGCTATGTGTCTTTGGTTGGTTTGTTGAGCAAAGAGGAAGGGCAGAACCGGTCAATGATAGTCGATGAAATATTTTCCTCCCCGGAAGAAATGGCGGAAAGTCTACTGCGTAACTGGCGTTGGCAGTGGTTTTATGAAAATAGGGAATTATTGCCACGAAAAGATTATGATGATATTTGCAGACTTGATGACGAGCTGCCGGACAGTCTGCGGGATCGATATAAGCAGGATATTCTAAGTTGGCAGGACAAAATACAGGCTGTCTTACAAAAAGAAAGTTAGGTCTGTTTGTATATTAGGCGTCCGATGAGGGAAGTAGCAGATATAAAAACAAATACGATTGCCTGAAGGAACATATACCTTGTGTTTTGGGTAAAGATGAAAAATAAACCAAGGAAAAAGCTGATAAGCATTGTAAAATAAGTTCTCTTAATGAATGTGCGGTTTTCCTGTGCATCAACTTCCCGATTTGGATGATCAACCGGACCAATGACCAGTATCAGTATGGCGGCAAACAGATACAGTGCAAAAGAGATCGGAATAGATATTGTTAAATATTTTACTGCCAACAGGGAAAATGTGAGTATAAAGCAGGAGCCTATAAAGCAGGCAAAATATGTTTTCATATGTAAGCCGCCACCATAGGAGCGCATGGGGATAAAGAGCAGGAAAAAGAAAAGGCATTCAGGCAGCATACCGAGAAACAGCGCTATTATAATACTGCATAGGATGAATTTTCGTGAAGCGGCAGCTTCCTTTTTGCTATTTTAAGGATAAAATCCATCAAAAGCGCTTTTCATTGTTACAGGCTATTATTAAAGACGCACTTTAATAAGCCGTTTTTGATGCTTGAAAAATTGTTTTGACAAGTCAAAATTTAGGCACTTTTTATCGAAAATAATGTGTTCCGGTTCTTCCATTTTGAATCTTATTATGTAGTTTGTTTCTTGCGATGGCAAGCAATGTACTCTCCGCAAGAACATTTGCATTTCCCTTGCTTAAATATCTGCGGAACAGCATATCCTGTTTTAAACCTCCAAAGGAGCCTTCCGCCTGTATGCTTCGGTTTGCCCTGAAGAGAATCCCTTCTTCTGAGAGTATCCGGTCTAAATCTTCTTTTCTATGTTTTAGAAATGTTTTCGCAACCTGAAGTGTCTTTATCCGTTCTTCCAAAGGTGTTTTGCAATTATTCCCTTTGATGCATTCGATTTTGTAAGGACATCCATTACAGTCCTCACATTTATAAATCGTATTTTCGCTTACATATCCTGTTTTGCTTTTTGAGTGGCGGATATGATATACACCTAATTTTTTACCATTTCTGCAGGTATAGATATCTTTTTTCACATCATACTCCATATTTTCTATCTTACCGATATCATTTTTATATTTACGGGTCTTGGAAATCTCGTAGTTCGCAGGTTTTATATAAGAAAGCTGACCATTTGCTTCTAGAAACAGATAGTTTTCTTCACTTTCATATCCGGCATCTGCTGTTATGTTTTTATATTTGAATTTCAAATACTCCTGTGCATCTTTCAAAAATGGTATCAGCATTGTGGTATCAGTAGGCTGGGAACCTATGGTAAGCCATGTGATGTATTCAGAATCCACGCCATGTTGAAGATTATAAGCAGGCTTTAACTGTCCGTTTCTCATGGCATCCTCCTTCATCCGCATAAAAGTAGCATCATGATCTGTCTTTGAATAACTGTTGCGTTCCGCACAGATATGTATCTGCTGGTTATTGTATATTCCTTTTGCTTCGGAATACTCAGTTATTTTTTTTGAGTCGGTTCAAATAACTTTCAAGAGTTTCAATACTCTTTTGAAGCGGAGTTTTTCTTTTCCCAATCCCATGCACAAACACTATATTTTCAGTTTCTTTTAAGGCATACAGTTTTTTGCGGAGCTTTTTTACATGCTTTATTTTTATCGTATTTCCATAAACGATTTTTATATCATAAAGCAACTCACACTCAGCTACAAAATCAGCAAGTTTCTGTAAAAGTTTTGCCTGGTTTTTTGTTGCTGCCTTCTTCCAGACGAAAGTATACTTATTGGCACTGGCTTCAATTTTTGTACCATCAATAAAAATGGTCTCTCCGGAAATTTCTCCCATATCAAACAATGTATTAGATATTTCTGCAAGGATACGTTTAGAACAGGGAGCAAAATGGATACTTCTAAACCTTGCAAATGTTGCATGATCAGGAGCTGGGGAACCTTCTAGAAGAAACATAAAATTGATATCTCTTTTACAATTTAGTTCTATGGACTGAGAGGAGTAATCCCCGTTCATGTAAGAATAGAGCACAATCTTCAAAAGTGTTCTGGGCGATACAGAATTTATTCTTTCATAAGTAGAATATAGGTCAGTCAAATCCATAGCCTCCACAAACTGACTTAGTAATCGAACAGAATCATTATCTGGAATGATTGTTTCAGTTTCAAGATTTAACGGAAGTTTAAGTTGATATCTGTCTGAATTTTTCGTATAATCTATTTGTAATAATTTAGTTAGTAGCATAACTTGATTTTACACCAACTGCCGGATTCTTTCGAGGTCTGGCAGTTATTTTTTTGCACCCCTAAATTTTTGATGATAAACAAATAAGAGTGTGATATAATAATATAGATAATTTAATGTTATCCGTTACATTAGTGGAAAACGGATAAATAGTCGAAAG
>OGXT01001308.1_pt1 | contig 24931 bp, 39 predicted proteins | sample 1576361 | NCBI WGS metagenome assembly OGXT01 (sample SAMEA3541514, study PRJEB24748) | human gut metagenome | biome: human gut; feature: human-associated habitat; material: faeces | place: China | collected 2012 | reverse complement strand
TGTACAGATTATTTGCTGCATGGCAAACATCAGAACAATATGCATACAACGGATGTGTGTCTTTGATTTCTACCCGTAGAGTTTTGTACATTCAGTTGCCTCCTTTCTGCAATTTTGATAATTGCTTATTTTATGCTATAATTATAACATAATTTAATGCTAAAATCAAATCAGTTGGAGTCAACGAATGGACACTTCTTATTACACAAACAAACATAGTTGTTATTTGTTACAATATCATTTGGTGCTTGTAACAAAATATCGTCATCCCGTATTGACCGGTGAGATTAAAGACTTTTTGCTATCTTATACCAAGCAGTACTTTACTGACAGAAACCTTAATCTGCTTGAAGTCAATACAGATGACGATCATATTCATATATTGTTTGAAGCACCACCACAAATAAGGCTTTCAGACTTCGTAAATGCATACAAGTCTGCATCATCCAGAATGATCAGAAAACTATTTTCTAAACAGTTACAAGACTATTATTGGAAGCCTTATTTTTGGAGCTTGTCTTATTTTATTGGCAGTGCCAGCGAAAAGTCAACTGCCATCATTGCAGAGTACATTAAAAATCAATAACAGCGCATTCATCCACGTCTAAGCCGTTGTTCAGGCGTGGTGTTCTGCGCAAAATAATAAATTCGGCACTTCACAATGCACCCAAAATTTGCTATAATATACTTACCGACTAAATGAGAAATTTCGATGAGTAGTTTTTTATGAGATTTAGCGAAAATTTGAATTGATCAGGCAGGAGGGACCCTCTGTATTCTTTCGACACTTACTGTGTTTCGGACAATCACGGTGTATTGTCGATTTGCAATCATGTTGGTTTCACCATCCCAACGTGTTTTGTTTGTGTGTGGTTGCTAGCGCCAACACAGAGAATACAGGGCACAACGGGTCTATACTTCCCCGTTGGCGGACGTCGTGAGACGTCCGTTTTTTTATATACCGAATGTTTCTATTGCATCGCTTCTAAAACTCTCTCTTCTTTTGCAAATATCTTTATCATCATATATTTTGACTGCTAATTCAATAGCGTCCCGTTCAAAAAAACATGGGATTTTCACACCATCTATCGTCCTCATACCGAAAGACTTAATCCTTTTATTTGATCTTAATATTTTTTCTAACGTATTTTTTTCATATGTGCAAGCCAACAAGCAAGCATTCCACTGCAAATCATTTTCAGTCAACTTTTCCCTGTATTCCGCAATTTCTTTGTTATCATATAAGTTTATAGCTTTTACTATGTCCTTTCTTAATTCATCATAGTCAGAATAATGAGAAATTATTTGCAACGCTTCCATTAAAGCTTCTTTGCTGTAGCAGGTGGTCATTCTTTGTATATTATTATCATAATCTAAAAAACCCATAATTACCTCCAGTTTTTAAAACTATATTTTATTTAAATTAATTATAACAAAAAAAGAAACATGAAAGAAAAAAGCGAGCTTGAAGGTTCGCCTTTTTGCTCATACAACAGTGTTGAATGCAAGCAACATCATAATTGGTTAGTTTCAGCATCTTCGACCATTTTTCTGGCTTTTCTGGCAAAATCATAATTTTGCTGCTGCAATTCAAAACACTTAACTTGTTTGTTACACACATCAGAAGCATAGAGTGTATCAATTGCGTAAATAAAAATGAAACTGAAGTTGCATTTTTTGTTACACATTGACACAAATGTATCTAATAATTCTTGCCTTGTTTTTGCGTCAACCAAAAACAAATTCACACATACAAACAAATCATTTGTAGAAAATTGCTGATAATTACCGGAATTTAGCTTTTCAAATTTTGTCTCAACCATTTCGATTGTTCGCCCAAAATAGACTGGTTCCGGTGAATGAATCAACACTGGTGGATGCCACTCTACGTGCAGATTCTCTAGTTTTTCACGCATCTTTTCAGACTGATCTTTACTCAGGTATGGTAATTTGCAAGCAACAGATTCTGCTGCTTTGAAATTTTCAGATGCGCTTGTAGTCACTTCCACACCAATATCCAAACAACGATTTTGGAGATCTGGTTTATCCAATACAGACAGCGTACCATATCTTTCAGGATAGCAATACTCCAGTACAAACTTCGCATAGCATTCATCATAATGAAGTTTTGTTTGTGATGGTAAAGGCCGGTTCTTTTCGATTTCAGTCATCTTTCTCCCCCCCCTTTATTGCAACACAAAATAATTGTATCATATTGAACAAACAGAAAAGGTTCAGGCGTAACCGATTTCTAGATAAGTAGAGTTTAAGACTTGAAATTCTATAACAAATGAAACCTGTGCCCCTGTGTATGCTTATATCTTTGGTGCGGCTACATAAACATGGGAATCCCACGGTTTTAACCCTGGGAGGACGTCAATACGAAAAAATTATACCATAATGGAAGATTTCTAAGAAATTTTGGCATGAAAAAAGAGCCACACATAAGTGTAGCTCTTCTTGTTTAGTTTTTAGTTTGTCGCTCAATGTCGTCTATCGCATTCTCTAATGCACCAATTGCATCACCGATGTCTAGCATTAGACATCGACCCTTATGTTCGCATTCCGGACAGCCATTCACAAGCGTTTCTGCCAGTTCCGGATAGTGAAGCTGGCAAATACTTTGTACACAGTCCATCGCTTGTGCAGCCTGCAAATTCTCAACCATAGTGCTCAAACTATGCATCAGCATTCGCAGCTCATATTGTTCTTTTTCTTGCATAGCTTCTCCTTTCTCAATTGGACTTCTTTTTTGCCGCCTCTTCGTCAGCGATTGCCTTCATTGTATGCTGCCCGGCTAAAAATGCATTGTAATGCATTTGCACTGCCAAAGCCATTGCCTTTAGATCATCCCAGGTTACAGTAACACGAACGATTTGTTCAGGCTTACCGTTATATGTGGGAACAATTAAACCTTGCTCCGTTTCTCTTCCGGGGCCTTCTTCAACACTGATAAGTACAGGTTGTTTAAGACCGCCTTGAATTTTCAGAATTTTCGCTTGAGCAGCTCCGTCGGTTCTGATGTTTCTATCTTTGGCCTTTTGTGCCGAAACTCCGCCAGGATAACTTCTGACAGGCTGTGCGTACTTTGCTTTTGGATTTACTGCCAATCTGTCTTTTTTTTCTTTTTTTATTTCAGCAGCAAGTTTCCCTGAAATAATATCATGTAACAGGTTATGCGCATTATAAGCTCCTGCCTTTCTGAAATCCAACCAAAAATCAATGTTGGATCCGGGTACCAATTTCTTGTTGTCATCCATATTGCCGAAAGACAGCAACAAGCGACCAATACGAAAGCCATCAGGCTTTACCTTCATAAAAGAATTCTTATTAAAGAACTCCATGATCGGTTCTTCCACAATGTTTTCAACTTTTGCCATTAAAGTTTCCTCCTTGTATTAAATAATGTTTTTGAAATTAAAAAAGAGCCACCTCCGAAAAGATGACTCTGTTTTTGTGTAATATGACTACTTGATAATTATATCATACTTTATGAAAAGTGAAAAATAAGAATGAAATTGCAATTTGTTCTCATTCGTGATACCTTGATATAAAAAAGAGCACCATTAGGTGCTCTTTTTGTTTAACTGAAACGAACCAAATCTTTCAGTTCTCTGGAAATCTCCAGATCAGAAGGATTGATCCGCAAATCGCGGCAGTACCCACGGCAATCTGCATAATATGCAGAAAGTGCCGGGCTTAAACGCCCGCTGCAGTACGCATCAACGCCACAAAGTGCATCAATAGCATCTGCTACCCGGTTCATACCCGCAAATGATTGCTGAACACCGGATCTGCGAAGATCTGCCTCGCTCTCCAGGATATGCTGTGCCTGGACTTTATTCATAAATTTTACCTCCTCTGCAAGCCTTACGACTTGCTTCTTTTTTCTTGTTTGTAACAACACGCGGTCTGTAGCACGCTCTGCTCAAACAAGCAGCTGTGCTGGACCGTTGCTTTTTTGTCTTAGCCATTGTTTTCTCCTCCTTTACCTCTGCACTCTTATCAGAATGCAGAAAGTATTTGATTGCACCACAAACCAGCGGCACAATATAGAACGGACTGGCTGAAAACAGGCCGATCAGTACGCATTGCCAGTTGTACAGCAACAAGCACTTATGCTTAACCACCACTGAACAAATTGCAGCGGCAATGACAAACAGAATGAAATAAAATACCTCAAAATGTTTGTCGATGAATGTTCTGATCGCGATTACAATCTTTTTTGCGTTTTCTTTCATAAATAACTTTTCTCCTTAAAAATTAAATTCTCGTGGAACTCCACAAAACAAAAGGCAGCCAATCCAAAACGGAATGACTGCTTTTTGTTATAACTTATACAAAAATTATATCATGTTTTAAAAAAAAAGAAAAAGCCACAAATGAATGTGGCTTTTGTTATTAAATATTAGACAATCTTTTCTTGATGTTCTCAACCTTGTTATGATCTTGCTCGATGATAATAGAATTACGCTTTTGATTTAAGCACGCCTCTCCAACAACACCCGAGCCTGCAAACTGGTCTAAAATCCACTCACCCGGAAGCGAGATGAACTCCAAAATTTGTTCAACCAAATTTTCCGGTTTTTCAGATTGTGAGATTTGTTGTTTTCTTGGTACCGCTTGTACATTAAATGTTGTTGGTAGCATTCCTGCTGCGCCGGACATATAACGAGTCGGAACCCCATCTACAACGCCTCTCTGCTTATCAGGTCTTAATTTTCTCGGTTTTCCCTTTGTGAAAAACATCATATCTTCTGTGTTTTTAGCTTTTCGACCGGTATTACTTACAAAGGTGCCCTTTGTCCAAGGAACCTTGCTATAATACTGAAAGCCCGCCTTTTGAGCCATTTTTTTAAGCTCGTAAAGATATTCAAAATTGCTCTCGTTTTCAGCAGGAAGCATTTCTACAAGAAAACCGCCATCTTTAAGTACCCTTGCCTTTTCATCGAAATCTTTCTGTTCATATTTAAAGCAGTCGTATGTTGCAAAATTACGAGAACCACCCTTATTAGTCTTTTCGTCCAACCAAGGATGATCCGTAATTATGGCGTCTACGCTTTCGTCTTCTATGAAAGACAAATCTCTACCATCGCCCTCGATAATAAGACACTGTGTATCATCTTGTACAACACGATATACGCCCTTCTTTACTCTTTCGAACTCAATTCCGAGTCCGTCATAAATACGGGCTCTTACGGTTTCGTGTGGTTTCTCAGGGAACGATTCGTATGCATCGAACAAAGAAAACTGTTTAGAGTCTTTAAACTCTTGTGCAATACTCTTTTTTAACGAATTCATTAATTTTTCTCCTTCACAAAGCGTTATTTCTTACTTTTTTCGTATTCTAAAGCCGCTTCGCGCAAATCACCATATCCAAATTCTTCCCAAGGCTCCAAGTCGGAAACAACTTCATCACACGATTCGCAAAGATAATACGACTCGACAATGCCACCATCTGCAGCTGCCGCTGATATCATCCTGCGAGGAGGTTCAAAATAACGTCCACAACCAAAACAAACATGCGGTTTGCGTATTTTTACGAGCTTATATCTTAGAATTTTGCTCATTTTGAGTCTCCTTCCTATGCTGTGAAATAATCACGAGCAATTTCAAACATTGTTCGATATACATCTTCAGGTGTGTCTTTTGACAGGTCGCTTTCGTAGACATAACCACTACAATATCCTCTTTCCGAAGTAACCAGAAGTTCGAACCAGTTTGTGTCGTGACAATATACTTCTCTGTCGTCAGTATCCAGATACTGCCAGCCATTCGGATGCTTTCTGATGCGTTCTTTCAGCCATGCAGGAAACTCACTGGGTGAAGTGAATATCTCACCATCAGTCTCTACTCGAACAGCACCACGCACACAAAGCTCGATCCTAAGCTCACCACGACCATCAATGGTCTTCTTAAAAATGCCTTCTGCAATTGTTTCAGTGTCTGAATCGAATAACATGCTGTCCGTATATTTTGACAAATCGGAATCACAGTCAAAACGGATGCAAGCAACGTCTTGCTTCTGATTTTCCTGCGCTTCGCAGTCATTGAACTCATTTTCGCAAGCCCAAATCTCGCTATTAAAGCCCTGATTGTGTTCCCACTCGTGAAACAACTCTGGCAATGTTAAGCCAAAAGTATCTTTGCGATACTCTTCCAAAGACATAATAAGGTCTTCTAACGAATAAGCGTGGTCTTGCATCCACTGTAATTGGTAGTTTTGATAATCTGTATTATTCATATTTTCTCCTTTCTTATTTGTGCAGACCGTCTGCACAAAATCAAGCGTATAGCTTTTAGAATCCGTAAATTTCAGCAATCGCATCGCCAACTCTACTTGTCAAGCGACTAATGTCTGCGCTCGTAGCTGTACCGTCTGCAATTTTATACTGCAGATTTTTAATCTGCGTGTCGCTCACTCCCGGTTTGAACACGCGGTACAAATAGTGATTATTCCCATCATGATGATAAGCATCACAACGCAGGTTTTTTCTACCGTCTACATACCAATACCAGGTTGCACAGTCGCAATTTGTACGGAAGCAGTCCGACAAGCGACCAGAACGAATCAACACAGAACCGTGACGTCTACCGTTCCACAAACCAAGATCCGCAATAATCAGAATAGGCATATTATATTGCACATTGAGATCCGCACAAACACGACGGTGTTCGTCGTCTAAATACTCAGATATACGGTTGTAAAACTCATCGTATGACAGTAAAGACACTTCTTCATTTGTTAGATCGTCTCGCAACTTTTCCTTAAACTCTTCGCTGCTAATGTCGTTGGTATATACCAATGTTTTTTTCATATATTTTTCTCCTTTTAAAGTTTAATATTTTTTTTAAAAATAAGCGTAAAAAAAAGAACAGTCATCGCAGAAGATAACTGTTCTTAAATTGACTTATATTTAAATTATAACACAAAACGAATAATGCTCAAAACATTCAGCTAATGCAGACATGTTTAGAATTATTGACGCAGACGCACATTATGTCTATATTTTTGAACATAGCGCAACCAGATCCTTCATCTCCATAGTGTCAATTATTATTTCTTGACACTATGTGCCATAAAAACAGCATTAAAAAAGAGCCCTCAAAACGAGAGCTCTTGTAATGCAAACGCCGGTTGACCGGCGAATAGACTAAGACAGCTGGCACACGCAGCTTCTTAGATGAACACCTTACGATGTTCCAACCATAATTCGTGACTATGGTTTGTGTTCCCTAAATCGGAACGAAGCTGCGCTTTCCTTTGCGCAATAAACATTGGCCTGGAGGTAATGAGCCGTCATCCACACCCGTGTACCGTGTGGTTGTTTATATTAAGTTTTGTAGAAATCACTTATTTCTTCCTAACGAAGAATCAGATTACCACATCTGAAATAATTATAACACTTTTTGGTTTATTAGGCAAATTGTTCAGAATAGCAAAAAAAAGAAGCCTCAAAAGAGACTTCTTGGTAGGTTATTTGTGCTGCGCAACTGCAAACTGTGCAAGCAACTCATCTGTGATTCCGATTTTCACATTATTTCTCCGATTACTTCTCAACAATTTTAATTTTTCTACCGAGGGCTTTACAAACTTCATCAAGAGTCATTTCTTCTTCTCTGGCGTAGAGCAAACAACCTTTTCCATCATCAAAGATGTTATAACCTACATCGAATAACTGAGTCGGACGACGAATCTCCGTTATATCTCCATAACCCCCAACAAAAGATCCTGAAACATCATAAAAGAAATTTGTGTATCGGATGTTACCAGTGCTGTATTCTATAGCTACTTGTTTGTCTGTTTCTCTATCAACAACAAAAAGAATACAACATACAGACCCGTCCCCGAATTTAACAAAATCTCCAGGTTTTAAGTCGTCAAGCGTAAACTCGCTTACAGTTTCCTTATTCTCCATAAAATCGCCCCATTCAAGAACTACAAAATTCCCTCCCCTTCTGCTATATTCAACACTGCCATAAGTACCTAGATTAAAATAATATACTGTATCTATTTTATATCTGTCCCAGTTGTCAACCTCCAGATAACTATCCTCGTCAAACCATCTTCTGCCGTGTAGATCAAGAAATCGGCAAAAACTCTTAGCTTCTTCCTTTGTTTTACAGTGCATTACATAATTACCTTTGTAATCATTTAGCTTGAATTTCATTCTAAATCCTCCTTAAAATCCATAGACATCACAAATATGTGCGCCTATACTTTTTGTGTATCTTGAAATATCTGCTTTTGTGCAGCTTTCAGTATAGATTTTATCTAAAAAAGTTCTCCAATTGCTCATCAGAGACACTTTCTTTGATTTCTCTATACAAGTAATGATTTGTGCCATCTTTAGAAGCCACCCTAAGGTGGCTTCAATCAAAGATTAATACTCAACAAATTCGTTAAGTGAAATGTACTCATCCGGGTGCTCGTCAGCATATACAGCGATAAACTGTCTGGCCTCTTCAGTTCCGGTGAATTGTCGTTTGAACAGTTTTTCCATAACGTCAAGCAATTTTTCGTCGCTTTCAGGATAGTAGTAATCCTCTGGAACAACCAGACGGTATTTTTCTGGACAGTTTCCGCCTTCGTTATGTTTTTCGAAAATTTGACACCCGGGTTCTTCAGCAATCCAGTCGTACTTGATTTTTGACTCACCATTTTGATCGACATAATCTCTCAAAATAACACGGTCAAAAATATCGAATGCAGGCGCCGCATCCCAGGCACAGTCTGCATCAAGAACAAATGTCCGATCGCCGGTAGGTCCAATAAAAAGTTCTCCGACATAACAAGCCTCACAACGCAAGTCTAAGCCTTCTTTGTTGATATTGAGCGCAGAAAGTAGCTTTGTAGCCTTTCCTCCCGTATTCATCCAGCGCTGACATTTTGCGTGCAGATCTTCCACTGCACTTTTCTCACCGTAGAAACACATAGTAACAGAACAAATACTTGCCATAGTTTCTCCTTTCTCAAACAACCGCTTTAATCATGTCGATGGCCGAATACAAAGGCTCCGCAGGAGTACTGGACCAATCACTAAAACTTTTGTAGAAATATTTAGCGTTTTCGTTTTCTATTGATTCCAGCAACGGAGCAACAGAAGATCCAGCTTTAACCATATCGATGACATAATTGCGAATGGTTTCTTCAGTCGTCAAGCAGCCACCAAGATCCATTTCACACAAGATTTCGTACACCTCGTCCAATATAGCCGGTGCATACACATCCTCAATAGGCCAAATCGCACTAATTTGCTCTTTCGGCCACTCATGGCCTGCAACATCTTTAACAATCGCTTGTTTGGTCGGATCTCCTGCGATTTTAGCAATTACACGCGTCTCCATCGGATAGCGTCCGACTTCTTTTGAAAGCACTCCAACAATACAATACTTTCCGACACCATCGAAGCGCTCATAGGTTGGATAACCTAACGTGTCTCGAATAACCATCACGCCACCCGCTTCTGTATTGAACGATTCCGGCTCTTTGAAGTATTCTGTGTACTTTTCAGCCAACTCTTTAGGCAGACTTAGAAATTTCTCGCTGTCAACAGGTGCATAGCACACAAAGAATGCGCCCGCAATAATGTCTACAAGTTCTCCTCTATCGGAGTAAATGGCTCTATTCAGCGGAAACCCTTTAACCTTACCTTCTTCGTTGCAAACAATGGCGACATCATCATCAAATGGCCGATACACTTCAATGTCGCCACCCACAATGCACTGCATTGCTTTGAGAGCATCTTCAATTTTAACGATTTTCGGACATTTACCGGGTTCTACCAACAGAACTGATATTTTTGATTCTTTCATATTTTCTCCTTTAATTTAATATACTTTGTTTATTTCTCTTTCCAATAACAATACATACATTGGTAAGGGCAACGTTCTTTTTTGCTAAGTAGCTCAGTTTTTGCAGAACAGCATAGACATCCGCGTCTCTGGAAACCAACATTATCCGGATTCTCCATTTTAAGACCCAGCAGATCCAGATCTTTTTTGCTTAGACAGCCTATTCTTTCAGTTGATACAAGATCACGTTCAGCACAGCTTTCAATGCACGCTTCAGGACATTCTTTTTTCCACTGATTTATGATATTATTCGTTGCATCTATCTGCTCCTTTTCAGGATAAAACTTATCCCCATAAGGAGGCATTAATCCCATATTATGCATTCTTTCTCTTACATGAGGATAGCAATCGATCAGACTAACACGAAATCTACGAAACCCAAGTTTATAGGCTCTCTTAAAAACTCCAGTAGCCGTCACAAGACCCTTTTTAGTTGGAATAATTGGATCAATTCTAATAACTACACGATCAGCAGGAAAACCACTTCTAATAAGCTTCTGAGCTTGAGAGAGCTGGTTTTCAAATGCAGGTATGTTAGGTTCTACAACCGTTTGTCCATATCCTGTACAGCTGATGTGAAAAATCAACTTATCGAAATAAGGAATTGCCTGTTCAATAACTTTATCTGTTAAGTTCTTTGTGATTAAAATAGCTCCATCCATTTTATCCAATTTCTCGATCCAAGTAAAATCTATCGAAGGGTCTCCTCTTTCAGTTACACCAATTTTCATTTATTTCTCCTTTCTCAATTACAAGATTGCATACAAACCTGCTTATAATATTTGTCTACATTACGAACGGCCTTGAAGCTCAATGTTTTTGCATCGACTTCGTAGAATCTGGCAATCTCATTCGCTCTTTCCGGGTTATCTCTACGTCCTTCCAGATAGTGTTTCACTACATCACTTTGTGCGACAGCAGACATAGGGATCAAATTCGTCCCACAATGCCGTACAAGCCATAAATAGCGATTTTCTGTTGGTTGACTCAAAACGTCCTTGTCGATAGCAAAGTCTTCTCTATAAGCCTTTACGTAGCGATTTACGACAGCCTCCATTTTTGAAAAGTCTTTTTTCTCCATATTTAATCTCCTTTTTTGAACTTTTTGATATTTATTTTTAACCAAAACAAAAGCAGCCATCTCTAGAGAGATAACTGCTTTGTTAATGACTTATACGATAATTATATCACAATTCTTAAGAACAGCAAAAGATGCGCCCTACGCCTCAAACGGATAAACGATTTGCTCGATTTCACGCATTAAGTCATAGAACGTGATCTTCGGGTCATTTCCGATTTCAGAAACCGGAGTTGCGTCAGCGTAGTCGATTGTTTTTCCTGTCTGAAATCGATCATATACGCGTGGCAAAGCAATACTGCCATGTGAATACAACACAACCTGCAATAACATAGCATCGTCTGGTGGACAGACGGAATGGTTGTCTTTTCTCCAATATTTGTAGAGTTCCAGCATACCGCAACAGTAACAATACGGAACCGGCTGTTCCTTTTTCATAACCATGAAGAACACATCCGTCCTGTCCGGGTTAAAACCTCTTTGTACAATCTCTTTTAGTGTCACAATATACGCTCCTGTCATACTATATTTGTTCCGTTTTAGTATTGCAGAGACAAAACAAGATATACTCAAAGATAAAAGAAAAAGCCCCGGTATGAAATACCGGAGCCATCTAAATTTCTTATAAGGTCAAGAGAAACCGCCAAGGCTTGACATCCACTGCAATAATGCTGTACAATGGACGCGTTACCGCCCATGAAGTGACTTTGTTTATCTCGCAAGCGAACAAAGTTCGCACTTCAGAAGGGAGGTGATATTGCTTAATGCTGTGCTTCTTAGTAACAGTAGCATATTTAATTAAGGAGATAATTAACTTAGTCGAAAAACATTATGAATCGATTAAGCTAATAGTAGACTGCGTATCTCTCGCTGTCGAAATATACGTGATTCTACACAGCAGAAAGAAAAAGAATTAAGATTCTTTGGGCGAGCTATTGCGCCCTTCTTTTTTTGCCTTGATAGAATAATTATAACACAATTTTTCTGGGAAAAGAAAAACCCCTTAAAATCATAATTTTTACATTTTCTCTTGACACACAGATCGTGATTTAGCTATACTTTGTGTAGTGAGATCATTCATCATTCGTGCGGGCCGTTAACCATGAAGTTTTCTTTGTTATGACTTTGGAGGCTTAGATGAATGATTTCACTCTGCAAAAAGGCCTTGTATTATCTTTGCTTGCAGAACAAATCATTGCAATTATCATAAGTCACATTTATGAAACGAGACCCGTTTTGTTTATTACGCTTACTATTGTTGTGTTTGTGTTGCTATTAGAAGACAACGACTCTGCCTTTTTCTAGCCCGGAATTATGATTCTGGGCTATTTTTTTATATAAAGAAAGAGCCAGCATAAAAAACAGCCTCAATAAGCAATGGCTTATTACAAGAAACGGCAGCATTAACTGTATAAGCAATATTTTTAGTCGGATAATACCCAACAGAATCAAGTTCAGCCATAATTTTATCAATTTCCATATTTTTCTCCTATATATTTAATATTTTGCTACTTCTCAATACTGCAAATTACAGAAAAGAATGAAATTTTTAGAATATTGTTGCATTTAATCGACAAAGGCCACCTTACTCACGACTGAAGTCGCGAGTGTGCAGCAAACGTTCATCAAAGCAAGAAAAGCCTACGGCTTTAACCGTGGGAGGATATCAAAACTTAAAAATCTTTTTAAAGGCAGAATAAGTCTTATACTTATTGCCATCATCACCAATTATAATATAATTTCCTGTTTCTAAAAACTCTTTGAGTTGTTCTTTTTCGAGTTCCCAATATGTTTTTGTAGAAGTTACTGTACAAATTGATTGCCCCTCGGCAGTTTTACCCAATGCTTTTTCAATGGAAACTTTGGTTGATGAAATAAGTTTTTTACAGTTTTCTTTCAGTTCTTGATTGTCACAATTTTTTAAAATTATATTTTCGACAGACTTTGAAAAAGAGTTTTTTAATTTTTCTTTTTCTTTGGTCAATTGTTCTGCCAACGCAATTTCTTCCAAATTATAAAGTTTGTATTCTATAGTCATTTATTATACCTCTTTAATTTCTTTTATACTATAAGCGCAATTGTCTATATAGTAGGGTTTCATTTTTTGCATATTAGGAAAAATATCTTTAAACGTTTTATCTGTATTTATATAATCGGTATTACCGTTTATATAAGCCACAGCTTTAAGTTCCGGTTTGAGCATACGAATAGTTCCACCTATTTTTTGAAACTCATCGAAATTATAGCTCTTTAAGCAATTCCCTTTCGGCCAAATTTTTAAATATTTTCGTTCGTCTTTGTTAACAACTTTAAAGTCTTCACCCTCAAAAATGCAAAGTTCTGGTCCGGTCTCCTCGTCAAATAATATAAACCTGTATGCTGCGTACCCATCACACATAGCATCCACCTCCGTATTACGTACATAAGGAGAAGGAATATTAATTTCATACTCTTCACCGTCTGTACCGGAAAATATTCCCGACATAACATACTGATATTTCAATATTAAACCACCTTTCTTTTAATGTTTTTTATGTATATCTTCATTATAACAAAAAAGAATTTTAAAAAGAAAAAAGGACCACACTAAGCGCAGTCCTTAAATTAATATTTTTGATTACCACTCAATTCTGAGTAAATTTTTGACAGAATCAAATTCACACTTGAACCCATACAAAGAGAAAATCGCACACATCTTTTATTTTCTTGCAGAGTTGAGCAAAATAAGTTATTCTTTTTGCAGCTTCACTATCCAATGAAATGCAATTATAAAGTTCGTTCACAATAAATCTCCCTTAAGAACAAGTTACTTCATTAATGTTAAACAAATATTTCTTTATTCTATCCTCGCCAATAGTTTTAACTGCTTCTTGTGCAATTTTGCGAGAAGAAAAGTATATCTGTCCTATGTCAGAGAAAACACACTTAATAAAATATGCGAAACATTTAATTTGATTTTCGTAGGAGATAACCCATTTTTCCTGTTCACTATTTTTCCAATCAATCTCACCTTCATTGTGTTCCAAAGCATAGTCTTTAAGTTCTTGATAAACAAGCCTTCTGTTTAATTCAAATTCAGCCTCTTCTTTTGTTTTGAAATAATTGCCAATTTGATAAAAATCATTATCACAGGTGTATTCACTTTCCCTGGCATCTACTATCTTACCATCACCTGTGATAGAATAATAGACATCATTCTTTTCGCCTCTCCAACGCTTTTGGTGGGTTTGATTAGCTTTCTTAATTAGACCCATCAACTGTTCTCTTTCTTCCTCCGAAAGATTCAATAAATTGACATTGATTGTCTGGAATTCATTCATAATTTTTCTCCTTTAATATTTTTAATTTATATTTTTGCGTTAAAAAACGACCAATTCAAAAAAGAATTAGTTATTATTTAAAGACTTATATTTTAATTATAGCATAAGTGCAAAAAAAATAAAAAAGAACCAGCACAAGGCTGGCTCTTTTGTTTAAATTACCACTCATTCTTTCAAATGGTTTATTTCGACTCTTTGGGTGTACAAAACACCCTACTGCTGTGTAAATTTGAGGGTTTGTACCCCTATGAATTTACACAGGTACAAAAACAGGTACAAAATTCGATTCAATCGAGTTTATCCCCACCATTCGATGTCGATATCACCAACAGTTTCATCAGAAATGCCCAACTCGTCCAGAAACGGCTGAAATAATGTCTGCAAATCCTCTGCTGAACGGATCTTCAAATCGTTCTCGTTCATATCCCACGGCATCATTTGCGGCATATAGATTGCTTGTCCATCTTCACAATCAGCATAATGAAGAGTGATTTTCATTTTTGCTTGCATTATATCACGTATCGCACCGATGATACCGCCACTATAGTTATAGTTACTATAATATGATGAAAAGCGTTTCAGAATCTCATCAGATGTCAATTTGTCGAAATGACAATCTCTCAAATCACACTCCATACGCTCCTTTAACTCATCGAAATTTTTGAGCAAAAATGCTACCAAGTTCTCTTTCGGAATCATACGAAGCTGTTTGTCATCCAAGCCACATCCATAGCAATGTCCTGTATACATGTTTTTTCTCCTTTATTGATAATAATTTTCTTTTTCCATATTAACTGTTTCAAACACGATTCCACAATCCTCGATATTTTCATCCGTAAAACCGTTATCTTTTAAAAAAGCTCTGGCGGTATCTTCATCAACAAAAACGATTGCCATACCATTTTTATCACAAACATATTCGTTCCCGTTTATTGAAATACCATTGATAGGTCTACCTATAATCACACCATTCTTTTCCATAAATCAATCTCCTTATTTAATGTATTCTCATGAACTACTCGGAAACAAATTACCGAGCTTCTTGCTTCAATAAGAACTTTGAAGCTCTTATTATTGTCCCTGTTTACAAAAGCTTAGCAGCTCGTTTGTATAGGTCCAAAACCTGGTCATGCAGATCAGGCGGCAGATCCACTTCATCAAGAAGTTGACCGAGCGTTCCGGTAATTTCGTCCGGTGTGATTTCGTCATTTGGCATTAAAGAATTTTGCAAATATTCATTTGCAAACTTTGTTGTACCAATTACATTGTTAAACGCTCGATAATTTACACTTTTCTCATCAATTACAGCAAATATAACTTCTTTAAAAACACCATCATAATGTCTTAAAAGGTTCATTGTGATTTCTGCAACTTCTTTAGCATCTTGACCAAAGACTCCTGAACCAAACGCACCGAGAATAAGTGTGTCCACTTGTTGTGTTGCAGCCAAGTAAAGTATAAACTTGATCCTTGACTCAAGTACAGTTGCGTTTTCTTCTCTTGAAATATTGCAATATTTTGATGCTGCCGAGAAATTAGGGGCTGCGCAAGTAATAACATCGCATTCCACAGAATCATCATTTCTCTCAAAATAAACATCCGGTGAATACAATGCTGCGTTTTGATACAAAGCTCTATTAAGCTGTTTTCTGTTTGAAGCATAATAAGTATCCTCGAACCTCGTTAAAACGTTATATAGGGTTGATTCGTGGCACAGACATTCTTCTTGTGCTTTACTTCCCTGCAAGAACATTCCTCCCGGCTGTTTATATGAAGCAAAATTCAAAACTGCAGTTTTAAAATACTGATCGGTATATCTAAAAACAGCAGACACTGAATCAAGTGCTTCCAACTTTACAGCAGTTTGATGATACCTTTTTTGCCAAGAGACCCCAAAAGAGGAATCTAACTTCTCTTTTCGACACATCATAGTATTTTTTACAGAATATGCGATTTCAGACGGATGTTCTTTTTCCATCTTATTAACCCATTCCCTTGCTTTAACGGCACGATTTTTTGAATCGTTCCAATAATTGTTATTTTGCATATTAATCTCCTTTCGGTTTGCTCATGCAATGAGCATATAATGTTTTTTGTATAAAAAAATTAGCGGTCATCCGAAGATAACCGCTTCTAAACCACCTAACCTCAAAACTTCCCTGATTGTGGGAGATCTACTATTAGGCGATATTATTAACTATATTCTAATTATAACACATTTTTGCATATAAAAAAAGAACCAGCACAAGGCTGGCTCTTTTTGTTTAAATTAGCACTCAAAAATAAACAATTTCCTAATAGAGTCAAAATCATACTTGAAATCATATAAAGAAAAGATTGCACCCAAATCCTCGGGTTCACAATGACAGAACTCTTCAGGTATAACAAGAGAACACATGCCTTCTTGGGCAGCCAATTTAATTTGACTACTGATATATTGAACATCATGTTCTATTTGAGATTCAGTATGCCCCTTATCTTTTATTTTTTTTGTAGAGTTGAGCAAAATAAGTTATTCTTTTTGCAGCTTCACTATCCAATGGAATACAATTAAAAAGTTCGTTTACAATAAATCTCCTTTTAATTTAATTAGTTTTACTCAAAAGATTGATAAAAACATCTATTTCTTCAGGTGTAAGGTAGTCATAAATATCTACAGCCCCTGAAGCCGACTGTTCAGTTTTGGCAGCAATCTTATTGAGAATATCGTATTCTTGTGATGATAAATTTTTAATTGACATATTATTTCCTCCATAAATCAACATAAAAAGCTTATCTTTGTAAGTTTTTAAAAGATTATTAATTCTCCTTAATAAGAAAACTTGTGGTAGGATCATATTCCTCAGGCTTAACGCTATATCCGTTTTCCTTCAAAACCTTAATCATTATTTCCGCCTGTTCTGCCGTAATATCATGTCCGATATATACATCGCTAAGGTCCTTCCACGGGCCGCCGGCATTCGCTCCTTTCAGCCAATGTTTTGCATATATACCTTTGGAATCCATTCCAAATTTAAATGTAATTTTAGAGTTTACGCAAGCATTACAATCGCCGTATTCATCAGGATTTGTAATTGCGTAATCCATATTTGCCTTTTCTTTAATTTCAGCGAATACTTTATTTAGCTTTCTTTTATTCATAATTTTTTCTCCTCATAATTTTCTTATTCGAGATATTCCGCAGGATCATAGCCCCAAACATCGCATGCGAATGTTATTGCTTCTCGCTTAAGTTCAGGATTATCTTTCCAATCTGAATAGTCATAGCGCACATCACCAATGAAGTCAAGTCCATTCTTAAGTCCAAACTGGCCACAGTTGTTGCCGAGGTCTTCGTCGGCGTAAGCCAATATAAACTTCAGCTCCGGATATTTTTCAGATAAAGCATACACAATCTGCGCCGGACAACTACAAGCAGTCTGACAATAAACAGTAGCTTGCGGTTCTTGTCCATGCCCAGTCTGACTACTACGGTCGATAACAACGTGATTAGCTGTCCATTTGGTTCCCCAGTGATCGCACCTCCATGTATACCATTCTGCGTAGCCGTAGTTCAGAATATTGTTGAGAACAATTCTCCCATATTCTTCGAACGTTTCAGCGCCACATTCAATGTCCGACCCATTTGGTGTCCATGAATCTATTTTATGATTCCATTCTGGCTTCTTGTTTAGACACTCTTGAATTACATCGAACCAAGACCTTTCAACAGGCGGAAAGCCCCCATCTTCCGTCGTAGTTTTCGTTTTAAGCATACCTGATACTGCTTTCAGTTGTTTATCAGAAAGTAAAGAATAAACATATGCAGCAGCTTGAATGGTGCTGCTGCCACAAGTTATATCTAAGTTTTTCGGCATTGGAACGATCTTGTCAAAGTCGAAATCGCTGTCTTCTGATTTGCAAAACAAGAGACACTTTTCTACTTCTGTTTCTTGGCCATAAATTGTAAGTCTATTTTGTACCCAATTAGGCATTTGCTTCTCCTTAAATTTTAATTTTTCCACTCTTGCATTGCCGCGTCAGCCTCCGCTAAGCAGCATTGTAAAATCCTATACAACTTTGATGACTCATAAGTGTCAAATAAAGCAAAGTAAATAGCATTGTCATCATCAAAAATTTCTCGTTCATACCTTCCCAAGATTTCTCGATAAGCAAAAGATTTTCTCCAATACATAAGCTCCTCTGCCTTTTCAACTGGATCAAGAAACTCTGTGTTGAAATCACGGAAATCGTCTTCGAGATTATACGAATCTATAATTTCATTAGTGTCTTTAGTAATCCACTTTGCATAAATGTCTTCAAATTCTTTAATTCCAGCCCACGCCTTTTGCCCGTAATCTTGATCACAAGAGTTTTGGAATGCAATGGAAGTATCAAACAATTCCGTTAAACATTTAGGTACGCCGACTATTCCGAGTAGCTTAAACTCGTTGTCATAAAAATATTTGAAACGAGAGCAATCTTTTGCCCAGTTTAAGCATTTCGAAAGTTGAAGTTTATCTTCAGCTAAGTCTTGAAAATTAAATAGATTCTTTCCAACTGCCGGACAAAACGGATAATTTTCTTTTGCAATCTCAGGAATTCTTTTAACATAAGCATATTTAAAATCTTTAAGAAACGAAATAATATCTTGAGATTCCAACTTCTTGAAAGAAATTTCAGCATAATAACTCATTAATCTAAATCCTCCTTAACCTAAAAGAACCACTTCTTCGGGATTGTCATCATCGTGGAACCAGGTTGCCTCTTTGATTTTTCTGATTTCATCAATATCTGATTGAATCGTATACCAAAGTGTATGATAACTATTACCCTCGTCATCTGACGAAATAAGAATAGTCTTGTTGCCATTGCCTGCAAGAATTTCTTGACGCAAATCATCGTACAGTTCTTTAACTGTTATTCCTTTTGTTGCCATAATTAATTCTCCTTTAATTCAGTATAATCTTTTGCATTAGTTCAGGTGTTAAAACACCCTATTGCTGTGTATATTTGATGCTTTTGGCCTTATGAATTTACACAGATACAAAAACATTTGTTTCTCCTTTCACATAACACCAGGACTGTGGAGCTCTCTGAAGCGTCTTAACCAAACACTTTGAACACCAGTCCAATTCTGCGTTTTTGGTACAGACATAAGAGCCTAAAAGCATCGCCCCATTTGTGTATAGTGGATTTGAATACACGCGTTCACGAAACTGGCACCCTTTAATTGCGGGCACGTCTTCAACAGAAAACGTACTCAATTCTTTAGGTTCATCATAGATCACAAGATCAGAGATATGCCAGCAATAGAAAACATGCGTTCCTGTGCCAATGTACTTTACAAGGGCATTATATGGCACCAACGAATTCTTATAGAGATCCGTTGCACAAAAAGTCTCAGTCATCGGACCGGCTTCGCTTGAGTAAATTACCGTTCCAACATCGTGAATGCCTTTTTCATCTGTATAGTGATCAAAACGAATTTGTCCATCCGACTGCTCTGCAAGCTCTGACACATAAGCATCAATTCTATCGCACACAAATTCGCCAATTACTTTACCGACCGTGTTTTCATGAAATACATCGTAGTATTTCTTTGCACCGCCCCTTGTTTCGTAAATATAGCACTTAAATGGCAATTTGCATTGCGGCTCGTTTTTGCGCATCTCAACGGTCTTTAACCGAGGTGCAATTTTCTCGCACCATTCTGGATGAATTGAAATCATAATCTCTCGCATCAATCCAACTCCTTCAGATCAAATCCACAACCACAAGCGTCATAGACCTCACAGAGATAATCTGTGATCTCATTCTCGTCCGTAAAGGCTGCCGGAATCAGAACTGCTTTTGGAAGCACGTCTGCGCTGTCATAGCCTGTATCCCAAGTGATGTTAAATGCAACAAACTTAGGTGCTTCCAGCGAATACTGTTCCAGTGTATATGGGTCTTTAAACTCCTTGAAAGCCTGTTTTAAGCATTCTTCCCAGTTGAAACAACCTTCGTTAATTTTTCTCAAGCCTGCATAAAGATCAACAAGCTCATTGATAATCTCAGTCTCTCTTTCTGCCAGCAGTGCGTAGTTGTAATGCTCTTTTAGATAATCAACAACATCCTGCTTATAGTACCATTCCTTTTGAGCATCCTCGTAGATTGTTTCAAGAATGTCCTTCGGTATATAAAAGCGCTCGCCTTCTGTTTTCACCACTACATCCTTTTCTCTTACTTCAAAGTCAATCATATCTTTTTCTCCTTTCAAAATTTGATATTTTTAAAAATTAAGTACAAAAAAAGAACAGTCACCGCAAAAGATAACTGTTCTTAAATTAACTTATAATGTAATTATACCATAATTTTTTAAAACGCAAAACGACACTGCCCCATTCCCAGCAAAGTCTCAATTTGCAAACGATTATTATTCAATGACCACCCTCATGTGAATATTCTTTTAATTATACAACCTTTGATTTGACAAAATCTTTGGTGTTTGCTATTGTATGGATGAATGTCAGACAGATATATAACACTTCCGTCACAACGAGAGCCTTTTTTGTTTGTGTTATGATTGCAATGTAATCACAACATCAACCCATATTAAGGAGGCTATCGTATGCAACATCAAGATTTTGAGAATTTGTTTAAGTCTTATACATTGGTGCAAACCATGAACGCAGAAATAGACAAATTCAAAAAAAATATGAATGACATCGACTCAGATAATTCATTGTTTTATTCTATCGAAGACATTCAAAAAATGACAGGCTGGAGCAAGCGCACAGTTGAAAACTTATTCAATAACCCAGCCTTTCCGAGTACAGATATCGGAAGAAAAAAGCTGGTACTTAAGTTTCGATTCATTGATTTTTTTAGCACTCGAAGAGCCAAATCGGAACAAAAATATTGGCACTGAACCTTGATAATTGAAAAATTACGCTCGGAAAGGACCACTATGGGACGAGGAAAAACTAAACGGGAAAACGGAGAAGGCACATTATACTTTGACGAGTCAAGCAAGGTATACAGGTGCCAAGTAAGTTACTACACACCTGACGGAAAGCTGAAACGAAAAAGCTTTACTGGTAAAACTAAATCCATCGTAAGAGAAAGAAAAAACACTTTTCTCAGGGAAATCTCTCTCGGAAATATAACCAGCACAAGCAGCTGTAGCGTTCTTGATTTATTAGCCGAGGCCGCTCATCGAGATTTTCAGCTCAACGCTATTGGAAAGGCTGCATTCACAAGACGAATGGATACGATTCATGTCCTCGAAAAAAGCCAATTGTGGCATCAGCCAATTACATCTGTTACAGTCGAGCAAATCAATCAGTACTTTCTTCAGCTAAAAGTGCAATACTCTAATAGTGTCATTGGCAAGTGCTTCAGTTCTATTTCCAAAGCTTACAATATAGCCATTGATAAGCAAATTCTTACACGTAATCTTATGAAAAGCACATTTGTAAGAAAGCCAATATCTGACAAACCAGATCGCATCGTCCGTGCTTTTACAGTGCAAGAAGAAAAGCAATTTTTAAACGCATTAAAGCAATATAAACCTCATCGAAAAGATTATGATTTACGACTTGCTCTTATCATTTCGTTATACTCTGGTCTGCGTATTGGTGAGGTGTGTGCTCTTGCTGTTAACGATATTGACTTCGAACAAAATGTAATTCATGTCAACGGCACTATTACAAGAGGACTAGATTATGGTGTTGAACTTGGTACACGTACCAAAACAAAAAACGGCATGCGCAGTGTTCCAATAGACCAAGTGTCACTTGCGCCGCTTTTACGATATGCCATATCCGTGCGCTCCAAAAATCAATATAATCTATTGTTTTACAATACACAATATGATTGCTTTTGTCGCAGTACATCTGTTAACACCGTCTTTCAATTGATTTGTCAGCGTGCAGGCATACAAAACGAAGGTGGATCACATGTTTTGAGACACACATTTGCAACACGTTGTATTGAAGCCGGTGTTGGCCCAGAAACGCTGAGGACTTGGCTTGGACATAAAGATGTGTCAACCACAATCAACACATATATCAACGTCTTTCAGAAGCACCAAGATAAACAGATGCAAAAAGTCATGGACTTTAACAAAGATGAGTTCCTTAACATAACAACTCACTTGGCAGACAATTTCTGCGCATAATTAAAAGCCCATTTATTGCACCAAAATTGCACCAGTGTTTATCAATAAACAAAAATAGCGGGTTATATTTGGCTTAAACACACAGAATTTCATTCTAACAATGTGTTGCCAAGTCCCGTCATCCGCACCATGAGCCTTTTGCGAAAGCGAAAGGCTCATTTTTTATGCACTCCCCTCTTTTTTTCATAAAAACAGAGCAGATCCTATGATCTGCTCTGTTTATTTTAATGTTAGTCATGCTATACAGCATTACTAAACAAGGAACCATCCACTGTTCTATTGTAAATGACCAGGCAGCGTAGCCAGATCGGATCTTACGACCTGCTCCTTTTTTTTGGTTAAATGTAATTTTTACACACCCCAAATTTTGCCTGCACCGGCGTTGATCATATAATCGCGCAGAGCCTCTACAAATGCCTCGGGATCGTCCACATAGAATACGAATATTTCTTCCTCATAAATCTCTGCTGTGATCCGTATATAGTGCTCTCCGGAACCGCCCATATCAAACCAACCATCGTCTTTTGAATTGAATATAGATTTCGGCGGTCGCTTACCCTTGCAGATCTGAATTTTCTGAATACAAGCATACGGCACCTTTGGATTTGATTTTTCTCTATGCCGAGAATCCGGAACGCCGTGAACATCAAACTGCATATAGTCGTTATACAGCGTAACCCCTTTCGGTAATTCATAATAGCGATAGGTCGCAACGATCACAGCCACGGCAACAATGATACCGAAAATAAGTTTTACCGGCATTGTTACCGGTATGCGCAAAGCCGGTAAAACAATTAGCATTAAAAGAAGGTACGCATTTATACCCAATACAATGTAAATAAAGGCGATACCCTTGTTGATTAGTTTTTTGCATTTTGATTCTTCTGAAAAGAGAAAGAATTTAGCTTTTTTTCTCATCATAACCCCACAAATGACCGCTATTAAAACAAGGAACCGTCCCCTGTTCTATCACTTGTTTGCATACTGCTCCACCTTTGCCATAATTTCCGCACAGCAATCCTCTGCGTCTTGGACTGAGAAAATGTATTTCTTGCCATCGCGCAGTTGCAGCACCACATTATAGTTAAAGTCGCCATAGGGCACCAATTCAGAAAACATATCCTTAGTCCAATAGATACTGCCGTACTGCACATAGGCGTTCTCGATCATATAGTACGGTACAGCGATCTTGTTCTTCCAGTTCAAAGCGGTAATGGTATAGCGGGCAAGCACCACTTGGTCGTCGTACAAAAAGCAGCCCTTGGGCATGACCAGCGGCAAAAGCGAATAAACAACCGACAAAATCAAAACAGCTTTTGTTATGTAATCTAAAACAGGATCCTGTAACAGGAAATCCGCCAAGCCAATGCGGCCCAATATACCCAGGCCTAATCGACACAGCAGAAAAACAATGGCGAAATTATCTGCCGCACAAAGAAACGGCAACAAAAGCTGAAAAGTCCGATTTACAGCTTTGAATTTGTATTTTTTCATTTTCTTCTCTCCTGCCTTTCTACGCAGACAAGATCCGCCTGCACTGATTTCAGTATAACACAAGGCGCATGCCGTTGCAAGATAAGATAAAAAGACAAAAAGACTCTTTACAAACACGAGCAAAACGGTTATAATAATTGCACCGATAGGAAATGAAGGCGTAGCTCAGTTGGTTAGAGTACTTGCTTGACATGCAAGGGGTCGGTGGTTCAAGTCCACTTGTCCTCACCATAGGAGAAGGTTCAGCAAACATGGCGTTTGTTGAACCTTTTTTAGCATACAGGGGTGAGTTTGATGCAGCACGATTTGACAAAAGGACCAATCACCAGGACGATGCTCAGTTTTGCAGCGCCGATGATTGCGGGAAATCTTTTGCAGCAGTTTTACAATATCGCGGATACATTGATTGTTGGAAAGTTTTTGGGAGCGCAGGCACTGGCGGCGGTAGGAAGCGCATTTTCGCTGATGACCTTCCTGACTTCAATTCTGTTGGGGTTGTGTATGGGAAGTTCCGCGGTGTTTTCTATCCGCTACGGGCAGAGAAATGAAGAAAAGCTAAAGTCCAGCATCTTTGTTTCGTTTGTGATGATTGCGGCAGTTACAGTCGTGATCAATCTTCTGGTTTTTGTCCTGATTGAACCGATCATTCGCTTTATGAATGTTCCATCGGACGTGTATCAGATGATGTACGATTATTTGTGGGTTATCTTTGTCGGTATCAGTTTTGTATTCCTTTATAACTTTTTTGCTGCACTGCTGCGTGCAGTGGGAAACTCACTGGCACCGCTTTTATTTTTGGCGTTTTCTGCCATCACCAACATTGTGTTGGATCTGGTCTTTGTGTTGGTTTTCAAGATGGGGGTAGCGGGTGCTGCCTGGGCGACCGTGATTGCCCAGATTTTGTCCGCAGTGGGAATCACCATCTATACGCTGGTTAAATTCCCGCAGTTTTTCCCAGAACGGAAATACCGCAAGATGAACCTTGTCGTCTTAAAGGAGATTTTCCAGTATGCCTTCTTGACCTGCATCCAGCAGTCGGTG
>OGXT01001306.1_pt1 | contig 24935 bp, 24 predicted proteins | sample 1576361 | NCBI WGS metagenome assembly OGXT01 (sample SAMEA3541514, study PRJEB24748) | human gut metagenome | biome: human gut; feature: human-associated habitat; material: faeces | place: China | collected 2012 | reverse complement strand
CGTCAATTTTATTTTTAGTATCTTCTATAGTATTTGTTTGTAGATGAGTATTATTAGGTATTTCTTCAGCTTCTTTTTTAAGTTCTTTATTATAATTTATTTTTATATTTTCGTGTTTAAAATTTTTTTGTATTTCTTCATTTTTAAATTCTAAAGTAGTATTAGTTTTTATATTTTCTTCTTGAGAATTTTGAATATCAGATTTTTTAAAATTTTCTTCTTCAAAATTATTATTTTTTTCTCTAGTTTTTTTATCTAATAATTCTTCTTTTCTTGCTAGTATTTGATTTGGCATAATTTTTATCCTTACACTTAAATTTAGATTTTTTAGGTATCTATAAACCATCTTTTATATTATAACATGATATAAAAAAATTTGCCATTATTTTAGGAAAAAAATTAGGGAAATCTACGAAATATGGAATTTTTTAGAAAATGAAATATTAATAGAGAAAGGCTATTATAAAGAAAAATTAGAAATGTAATACAAATGTAATAAAAATGTAATAAAAATGTAAAAAATAGAACGCAAATACTATCCGTAAAGGTAAAATAAGGCAGAAAATCAACTGGAATTTATTACTATTGAATTTTTTGAAGTTTTATTTTATATTTTATATAGAATAAATTTTTTATGTATTTATTTTTCCGTTTTAAAATTTATTTTAATATTTTAAATTTCTTTTTTATACTTTTATACATTTCTAAAAATAGCTTATTCCCCTATTCCCTATTTATTTCTTTGTATACATGAAAATACTATATAGCTTTTAAGTCAGTGTTTATTTATACAATAATTATAGAACCTGAAGTGTCTAATTTATAAATAATATTATTAGTTTAGTAATTAAATTCAATCCTTATTATAGTCACATAAAGTATAGTTATATAACTCTAAACTCTTATTTTATTTGATTTTTATACAAATTTGTGTTATACTTTAATAAATACGTGGATACAGCGAAAAAATGTATCAGGTTTTAGAAACTTCTAAAATTTTGGAGGTATTGAAATGCGGAAAAGTAACAAAATTATTAATTTTGCAGTTCTTTTTATTTTCTTTTTTGTAATTTTTACATTTTTTAATGTAAATGCAAGAACTAAAGTAATCATATCATTTGTGATCTCTTTAATTTTATTGATTACTCCATTCGTATTGGCAAAGATTAATAAAATGCATGCATACTATTACTTAAAAAAAATTAGAAAAGATGCTGTAAAAGGGTACAGAATTACTACTGAAGAAGCAAATAATCTTTTTTATTTAGATAGTAAGACTTGTATCCGTATTAATAGAAGCCAACTTGAAAAGTGTAATATATCACAATTTACTAAGGAAATACTTATATCCACATTTGAGAGTTCTTAAAAGGACTCTCTTTTAAATATAAGAATTTTTCTCCTTTTTTATATACTTTTGTAAACATCTTGTCTATCTTGGTATTCAATTTTTCTATCATCTGAATTATCATCTTTTATTGTAGTTCTACTACTTCCATACATAAAAAATAAGCCTTACTTTAATATTTAAAATAAGACTTATAGTTATTTTTATATATTTTTTTCGTTTAAATATCTTTTTAATAAAAATGTAAGAAAATATGGGAATGTATAAAATTTTCCATTAAATCCAATATTTTTATTGCAAAGTTTTATTCCGTATTTTATATCTTTATATTTATCATTATCAATTAAATTATTTAAAGATATTGTGGAATTATCGCTTGCCTTCACTTCTACTGGAATTAAATAATTTGTATCTCTTACAAAGAAATCCATTTCAAGTCTGCCTGTTTCGTCCCTATAAAAATACAAATTATATCCCTCTTTAACTAACATATCTGCAACTATATTTTCATAAATCGCACCTTTATAAGTATTAAAATTTTTATTTCTTCTTAAATCAAGTTGAGCTTCTTCATCCAATGTTGCAATCAATAGACCAGGATCTCCAAAATATAATCTATAATTATCAGGATTATAGTTTCCTTTTAACGGTAAACTTACTTGTTCAAGACAATAGCAAATATTAACTATTCCAGCATTTTCTAGCCATTCTATGACTCCAACATATTCCCTATTTCGAGCTCCAGAAGAAATTTTTGTTATTTGAAATTTTTTATTTTCATTACCCAGAAATACAGGAATTTTTCTATATGCATTTAGTATTTTTGTTTTATCAAGTCCACCTGCATATTTAGTAATATCTTCTTCGTAGTCCAATATTATTTGCTTTTGCATTTCTAGAATTCCAGTATATGTTTTGTTTTCGACAAATGTTTTAACAATTAGTGGCATTCCTCCAACAATCATATATTCTTGAAAATTTTCCAGCATAACATCATATTGTATTTTTGATAATGGCTCATTTTTTTTCATACATTGATATAAATCTTCTATTTGTTCATTACTATATCCTTTTGCCCATAAGTATTCTTCAAAATCTAATGAATGCATTATATAATCAATTTTATTGCCTACACTATTTGATTCAATTTCTTCATAATTTATTCCCATTAAGGATCCTGAACATATAACATCAAATCTTCCGTCTTCTCTAAAGGCTTTTAAAGCCGTTGCACAACTTGGATAGTCCTGTATTTCATCAAAAAATATTAATGTTTCTCCAGGTATGAATTGAAAATCTCCATTCTTTAATGTAATATCTTTAATGACTCTATCTATTTCAAACCCTTTGTCGAAAATGTCTTTATATTCTGGCTGTAAAACAAAATTTATTTCAATTAAACTTTTATAATTATTTAATCCAAAGTTTTTTATTGATTCAGTTTTTCCAATTTGTCTTGCACCTTTTACTATTAATGGCATTTTATTTTTGCTTTTTTTCCATTCTATTAAATATTCATCAATTTTTCTTTTTAATCTCATACTATCACCTTCAGCATTAGTATATCACATTTTTTACATTACTTCAACATTCTGTATCACATTTTTTACATTATTTTTCGACAAATTATCACATTTTTATGTGTATTTTAAAGATATGTATAAATATGTTCCTCCATAATCTATATTAGTTGTTCCAAGTATTGCATATCTAAAAGAATGATCTGATAAATAATATTTATAATTTTTCTATAATTCACAAGCTAATTCTTTCATTAAATCTTTAACAGAAACAATTTCTTTTATTTTACTAACGTTACTGCCACAAAAAATTAATCCATCTTCTGTTTTACCTTTTACAGAATTTATTAATGATTTTGTAATACAGTATGGACTATCTATTATATTACAAGTCTTAATGCATTTGTAGCATTTATCAATTTTGCATTTTTCTTTTTCTACTTTTTTGATAAAACTATTACATATAGCTCTTCCTGGCATTCCAACAGGACTATTAATTATTTTTATATCTTCTTCATTTGCATTGACATAAGCTTTTTTGAATTCTATTGAAGCATCACACTCATTTGTAGCAACAAATCTTGTTGCCATTTGTACACCAGTTGCTCCTAAATTTAAAAATTTTTTAATATCTGTAGAATCCCATATTCCACCTGCCGCAATAACTGGAATATCCTTTCCTGTTTCTTTTTCTACCTCATTTATGTAGTCAACAACTTCCTTAGTTATATTTTCTAATTTTGGTTTAGTATCTTCTTCTAATTCTTCTCTTTTAAATCCCAAATGTCCACCAGCTTCTGGACCTTCAATAACTATCATGTCTGGAACATAATTATATTTTTTTATCCAATGTTTTACTATCAGTTTACAGCATCTTAAAGATGATACTATTGGAGCAATCTTTGTTGTAGACCCATTAACATATTCAGGCAATTCCTTTGGAATACCTGCACCAGATATAATTAAGTCGATTTTTTGTTTTACACATTCTTTTACAATTTCTGCATAGTCTTTTAAAGCTACCATTATATTTACACCAATTATTTTATCTTCTCCTGCAATTTCTCTTGCTTTTTTTATTTCATTTCCTATTGCTCTTAAATTTGCTTTCAATGGATTTTTATTAAAATCTGCTTCTTGATACCCGATATCTGCTGTTGAAATTATTCCAATGCCACCTTCCTTACTTACATTACCAGCTAAATTATGCATAGAAACTCCTACTCCCATTCCTCCTTGAATAATAGGATATTTTGATTTTTTATTTCCTACTTTTATCCCTTCCATAGTATTCCTTTCTTTTTCACATTCTATTTATTTAACAACATCACTATTGTAACAATTTTGATTTTTTAACTTCTTGCAAGTCCATCTACAGATAAGACTACCCCTGTAATATAACTTGATAAATTACTTGATAAAAACAAAAACGCATTTGCAATATCTTCTGGTTCTCCAATTCTACCAAATGGTATGTTTTTTATTAATGGTTCTATCATTTCTTTAGGTAATTTTGCTACCATATCTGTATTGATAATTCCTGGAGCTACTGCATTTACTCTAATACCATATGGTGCTAATTCTCGAGCTAAAGATTTTGTTATCCCATTAACTGCAAATTTAGTAGTAGGATACATTACTCCACTTGGTTGTCCGTAAATACTTACCATAGAACTTGTATTTAAAATTACACCTTTTGTTTCTTTTAAATATGGTATTATCTCCTTTGAACAATTAAAAACTGATTTTATATTCAGATTAGTAATCTTTTCATATTCTTCGTCAGTATAATCTTCTATTTTAGTTTTGGAAGAAATACCAGCATTATTAATTAATATATCAATATGCCCATATATTTCTTTTACTTTTTTAAATACTTCATCCATTTCTTCTTTGCTTGATAAATCTGGGTAAAAACCTATTACCTCATAAGATGAATTTATTTGTTTTAATTCTTTTATTGCTTTTTCTACTGTTTCTTGCTTAGAGCCAAGTAAAACTATTTTTGCTTCATTTTCTAAAAATTTCTTTACTGTTGCAAATCCTATTCCTCTAGTACCTCCTGTTATAACTGCTACTTTTCCTTTTAGCATTTTATATTCCTCCTTATTACTTTTTTAATTTTATTTTTGATTAAACTCCCATAATATTATAACCACTATCAGCATATATAACTTGCCCTGTTATTGAATCTGACATATTGCTTAATAAAAATGTTGCCACATTTCCAACTTGCTCGGTTGTTACATTTCTGTGTAGTGGTGCTTTTTCTTCAACAATAGTTAATATTGAACTAAAGTCCTTAATTCCTTTTGCTGACAATGTCTTTATTGGACCTGCTGATATTGCATTTACTCTTATTCCATCTTTTCCTAAATTATTTGCTAAATATCTAACACTAGCTTCTAGTGCTGCTTTTGCAACTCCCATAACATTATAACCATCAAGAACTTTAGTAGAACCATGATATGTTAAAGTAACTAAAGTTGCATTTTCATTTAGCATATCTAGTTCTTTAGCCATTCGTGCAACTAATACAAAAGAATAACTACTAACATCTACTGCATGAGAATATCCTTCTTTGCTTGTAAAAATAAAGTCATTTCTTAAATCTTCAGTATTTGCATGTGCAATTGCATGTACAATTCCATCTAATTTTCCATTTTCTTCTTTTATTTTTATAAATGCTTCTTTAACTTTTTCATCTTCTGAAGCTCCATTTAACACATACGCTTTACTACCTTTAAATTCGCTAATTAATTCTTCTATTTTTTCTTTATTATCTTCACCCATATAAGTAAAAATTAATTTTGCTCCATTTTCATAAGCTGATTTCGCAATGCCATAAGCAATACTCCATTTGTTTCTAATTCCCATTATTAATATTTTCTTATCTTTTAATAACATTTTATACCTCCTTAAACTCACCCATATTTCTAAATTTTGCATATCTATTTTCTACAATTTCTTCTTCATTTAAATTTTGCATCTGTTTTATCTCTTTTTGTATTTCTTTTTTTAAATTATAGGAAACTTTTTTAAAATTTTCTTCATTATTTTCTTTAGGCTCTTTTATAATTTTATCTATTACTTTTAGTTCAAATAAATCATTTGCAGTTAATTTCATTTTTTCTGCAGCTTCTTTAAACCTAGATGCGTCTTTCCATAAAATACTACTATAACCTTCTGGTGAAAGAATTGAATAAATAGCATTTTCTAGCATAAAAACCTTATTTGCAACTCCAATTGCTAAAGCTCCTCCACTTGAACCTTCTCCAATTACAATTGATATAATTGGTACTTTGAGCTTTGCCATTTCAAACATAGATCTAGCAATGGCTTCTCCTTGGCCTTTTTCTTCTGCTTCTATTCCTGGATATGCTCCTTTTGTATCAATAAAAGTAATTACAGGTCTTTTAAATTTTTCAGCCTGTTTCATAAATCTTATTGCTTTTCTATAGCTTTCAGGATTTGGCATTCCAAAATTTCTTTCTATATTTTCTTTTGTTGTCCTTCCTTTTTGTTCTGCTATAATTGTAAAATTTTGTTTTTCTATTTGGGCCAATCCGCATACTATGGCTTTATCATCTTTAGCATTTCTATCTCCATGTAATTCTATAAAATCATCAAATATTTCCTCTACATAATCAAGTGAAGTTTTCCTTTTGGGATCTCTTGCTATTTCTACTTTTTCCCAAGCTGATATTTTTGCATTTTCCATTAATTTTTGCCTCCTTTATGAAACATAATTAATTTATAAATAGTATCTTTTAAATCTTTTCTTTCAACTATCTTATCTATAAAACCATGTTCTAATAGAAATTCAGCTGTTTGAAAACCTTCTGGCAATTCTTCTCCTATTGTTTGTTTTATTACTCTTTGACCAGCAAACCCTATCATGGCATGTGGTTCTGCTAAAACAATGTCTCCTAGACTTGCAAATGAAGCTGTAACCCCTCCATATGTTGGATCTGTTAGAACTGATATATATAATAACCCTGCTTTATCTAATTTTGTAAGTGCAGCTGTAGTTTTAGCCATTTGCATTAAAGATATAATTCCTTCTTGCATTCTAGCTCCGCCTGAGGTAGAAAATATAATAAGTGGTAATCTTTTTTCTATTGCTTGCTCGATAGCATATGTTATTTTTTCACCTACAACAATTCCCATACTTCCCATTAAAAAGCCACTATCCATAATACATATAACGACATCTTCGCCTTTAATTTTACCAATTCCGACATGAAACAGCTTCTGGTAAACCTGTTTTTTCTTTTAAAGCTTTTAATTTTTTAGGATAATCTTCTAGTTCCAAAGGATTTGTTGTTTCTATATTTAAATCAAACTTTTTGTATGTATTTTTGTCTAAAATTAATTCTAGCCTTCTATCTATATGCATTCTAAAATAGTGTCCACAATTTGGGCAAATGTTTAAATTATTTCTAACATTTTCTTTATATAGTATTTCTTTACACTCTTCACATTTTATCCATTTTCCTACAGGTATATCTATATTGGAAGTTTTATTATTTGTTGGCACTTGTCTTTTCTTTATTTTGTCTACGATCATTTACCATTCTCCTTTTTTAATATCTCTTTTTCTATAAATGAAGTATCAAAATTTCCTCTAATAAAATTAGGGTTTTTTATTATTTCAAATAAAAAATCTTGATTTGTTTGTATTCCTTCTATAACCAATTCTTCTAAAACTCTTTTCATTTTACTGATTGCTTCATTTCTATTTACTCCAAAAGTAATAAGCTTTGCAATCATCGAATCATAGTTTGCTGGAATTGTATATCCTTCATAAATTGCACTATCTATTCTTACTCCGTTTCCTCCTGGAAAATGCAGACCTTTTATTAGACCTGGACATGGCATAAACTTTTTACTTGGATTTTCAGCATTTAATCTACATTCTATAGAATGTCCTTTAAATTCTACATCTTTTTGTTTTATTTTCAACTCTTCGCCTGTTGCAATTTTTATTTGGGTCTTTACTAAATCTATTCCTGTTCTCATCTCAGTAATTGGATGTTCTACTTGAATTCTTGTATTCATTTCCATAAAATAAAAGTTGCTATCTTTATCTACTAAAAATTCTACTGTTCCAAGACTTGTATATCCAGCTGTTTTAGCTGCTTTTATGGCCGCATTTCCCATTTTGTTTCTTGTCTTTTCATCAATAGCAGTAGATGGCGTTTCTTCTATTACTTTTTGATGATTTCTTTGAATAGTACAATCTCTTTCTCCTAAATGAATTACATTTCCATGTTCATCTGCTACTATCTGAATTTCAACATGCCTTGGATTTGAAATAAACTTTTCTATATATATTTCATCATCATTAAAAGAGTTCTTTGCTTCTTGTTTTACTATTTCATACTCTTTTTCTAATTCTTCTGCAGTATTTGCAACTCTAATACCTTTGCCACCGCCACCTGCTGCGGCTTTTAACATAACAGGGTAACCTATTTTTTCTGCTATCTCTAATGCGTCTTTTAATCCTTTTACACTTCCATCTGAACCTGGTATAACAGGAACCCCAGCTTTTTTCATCATCTCTTTTGCATTAGATTTATTTCCTAATAATTCAATAATTTCTGACTTTGGTCCAATAAATTTTATGTTTGATTCTTCACATATTTGAGCAAATTTTGAATTTTCAGATAAAAATCCAAAACCAGGATGAATACTATCTGCTTTTGTTATATAAGCTGCCTGTATAATATTTTTTATGTTTAAATAACTTTTATTAGCTTGAGCTGGGCCAATGCAAATAGCCTCATCTGCTAAACGGGTATGCAAAGCATCTTTATCTATTTCTGAATAAACTGCAACAGTTTTTATATTCATTTCTTTGCATGCTCTTATAATACGAACTGCAATTTCGCCACGATTTGCAATTAATATTTTATTCATTTATTTCTACCTCTTTCAACTTTTTAATTCTTAATAACCTTAAACCAATGCAAATGTTAATTCACCTTTAGCTACAATGTTTTCATTAACTGTTGCTATTGCTTCTCCTACACCAATTGGTCCTTTTCTTTTTATAATTCTTACTTCTAGTTTTAATCTGTCTCCTGGTACAACCATTTTTTTGAATTTCATTTTATCAATTCCACCAAATAGAGCGTTTTTCCCTTTATTCTCATTCATTGAGAGAATTGCAACTGCTCCTGTTTGAGCTAAACTTTCTGCAATTAGCACTCCAGGCATAATTGGATTTCCTGGAAAATGACCTTTAAAATACCATTCTTGCGCATTTACATTTTTATATGCTATTGCTGATTCTCCTGGCACATACTCTTCTACTTCATCAATCATCAAAAATGGATCTCTTTGTGGAATAATGTTTTTAATTTCTTCTTTATTTAACATTAATTTTCACCTTCTATTCTAAATAATGGTGTTCCATATTCTACTGTTTCACCATCTTTTACTAAGATTTCTGTAACTTTTCCAGTATATTCTGACTCAATTTCGTTCATTAACTTCATAGCTTCAATAATACAAAGAACGTCACCTTTTTTTACTTCTTTTCCAATTTCAACATAAGGTTCTGCCGTAGGAGAAGATTTTAAATAAAAAGTTCCAACCATTGGTGACTTTACTATATTTCCTTTTTCTTCTTTTTTCGTTTCTTTAGTAATATTATCACTATTTTTTATTGCTGTTGTATCTTGAATTTCTTGAATTACTCTTTCCTTAACATTATCTTTTTTCATACTAATTTTAGTACCATCTGGAAATTCAATATCAACTTCTGTTAGTTTCGAATTTCCCATCTCCTCTATTAGTTGTTTTATTTTTTCATATTCCATTTATTCTTCCTCCCACTTTTTTAGGATAATACTAGAATTATGTCCTCCAAATCCAAGTGAGTTTGACATAACAATATTTAATTTAGCTTTTCTTGGCTCATTTGGAACAATGTCTAAATCACATTCTTCATCTTTTTCTTTATAATTTATTGTTGGAGGTACTAACTCATTTTCCATTGCTTTTACACTCAAAATTGCTTCTACTGCTCCTGCAGCCCCCAAAAGATGTCCTATATTTCCCTTTGTAGAACTTATCATTACTGTTTTACTTGCTGTTCCTAATGCTGTTTTTATAGCCATTGTTTCTGTCAAATCATTTAAATGTGTTGACGTTCCATGTGCATTTATATAATCTATATTTTCTGGTTTTATCTTTGCATCTTTCATTGCTCTTATCATTGCATTTGCGCCACCTTCTCCATCAGGACATGGAGATGTTATATGGTAAGCATCTGAAGTTGAACCAAATCCAATAACTTCTGCATATATTTTAGCATTTCTTTTTTTAGCATGTTCCAATTCTTCTAAAACTAGTATTCCACTTCCTTCTCCCATAACAAAGCCACTTCTTTCTTTATCAAATGGAATACTTGCTCTATTCTTATCTGTAGATGTACATAGTGCTTTCATGTTTTCAAAGCCTGCTATTCCAACAGGACATATAGAAGCCTCCGTGCCTCCTGCAACAACAACATCCTCATATCCATGTTTTATTGTTTTGTAGCCTTCTCCTATTGCATGTGTTGAAGAACTACAAGCTGTAACAATTGCCATAGATTCACCTTTAAATCCAAATTCTATTGAAATGTTTCCAGCTGGCATATTTGCTATTGCCATTGGTATAAACATCGGAGATACCCTATTATTTCCTTTTTCATAGTTTATTTCACATTGATTTTGAATTGTTATTAAACCTCCAATTCCTGTACTTACAAAAATACCAACTTTTTTAAAATCTGTATTTTCTGAAGTTATTCCACTATTTTTTACTGCTTCTCTTGCTGCTATTAGTGCAAATTGTGAAGATCTGTCTAATCTTTTTGCTTGTTTTGGTTCAAAATAATCTAAAGGATTATAATTTTTCACTTCCGCACATAAACTCGTTTTAAAATTACTACTATCAAATAGTGAAATTTTATCAATTCCACATTCTTTATTTTCTATTCCTCTCCATGTTTCATCTACATTATTTCCTATTGGAGTGATTGCTCCAAGTCCTGTTATAACTACTCTTTTTTCCATTTTTTATTCTCTCCTTACATTAACATTCCGCCATCAATATTAATTACTTGTCCTGTAATATATGAACTGTCATTAGATGCTAAAAACTTGACAACATTTGCAACATCTTGTGGAGTTCCCATTCTTTTTAGAGGAATTTTTTTTGCAATTTCTTCTTTAATATAATCTTTTAATACATCTGTCATTTGTGTTTCAATAAATCCTGGTGCTACTGCATTAACAGTAATATTTCTTGAAGCAACTTCTTTTGCTAAGCTTTTAGTAAAACCTATAATTCCTGCTTTTGATGCTGAATAATTTGTTTGACCTGCATTTCCTGATATTCCCACAACTGATGATATATTTATTATCCTTCCGCTTCTTGCTTTCATCATATAACTAATCACATTTTTAGTTACATTAAATGTACCTATTAGATTTGTATCTATAACTTGTTTAAAATCCTCTTCTTTCATTCTCATTAGCAATGTATCTCTTGTAATTCCTGCATTATTGACTAATACATCTATATTTCCAAATTCTTCAACAATTTGTTTTACAAATTGTTCACAGTCTTTAAAATTAGTTACATCTCCTTGAACTGTAAAACATTTTACATTATTTTCTTCTATCTCTTTTTTAGTATTTTTTAAGTCTTCATTTTCAGTTCTGTAATTTATTGCAATATTATATCCTTCTTTTGCAAATGTTAAAGCTATTTGTTTTCCAATTCCTCTTGTTCCGCCTGTAATTATCGCTAATTTATTCATGTTTTTATCCTCCATATTCTTTTAATACTGCTTGTAAACTACAAACATTATCAATATTTAATATTTTTATTTCTTTATTTGTTGGTGTCCTTTTTACAAATCCTGATAATGTTTTTCCGAGGGCCTATTTCTATAAATGTATCTATTCCATTATCTAGCATATTTTCAATTGTTTTTGAAAATTTAACTGGATTTATAATGTGACGGGATAAAATATCTTTTACATCGTCTGTCTCTTTGTAAATTTCGCCATCTATATTTTTTATCACTTTTGTTTCAAACTTATGAACAGTAATATTTTCAAGGTCTTTTCTAAAAGCATTTGAACTTTCTATCATTTTTTCAGTATGGAATGGTCCTGCTGTTTTTAAAACTCTTACCTTTTTTGCCCCCATTTCTTTTGCAATTTTTTCAGCTTCAGTAATTGCTTCTTTTTCTCCAGAAATTACAACTTGACCTATCGAATTATAATTTGCAGGAACTACAAATCCTGATTTTACTTTTTTGCAAACATCTTCTACTTGGCTATCCTTTAATCCTATAATTGCTGCCATTTGCCATTCTCCGCTAGGAAGAAATTTTTGCATATATTCTCCTCGCTTTTGGACAACTTTTATTCCTTCTTCAAACATAAGTGCTTTACTATTAATTATTGCTGTATATTCGCCTAAGCTTAATCCTGCTGACATATTAGCTGTTATATTGTTGTTTTTTAAAATTTCTAATATAGCCAAGCTCTCTGTAAGTATTGCAAGTTGTGTATATTTTGTTTCATTTAATATTTCTTCTGGTCCTTCAAATGATATTTTTGCAATATCTATTCCTGTTATATCTTTAACTTCTTCATATATTTTTCTTGCCTCTTCGTATTCATCATATATATCTCTTCCCATTCCTACGCTTTGAGATCCTTGACCAGGAAATAAAAATCCAATATTCATTTTTTAAATAACTCCTCTCTTTTCTATTTCTTTTTCAAATTGATTACAAAATTCTGCTATAAATCTTTTAGTATCTACATCTATTCCAAATTCTTTTTTTATAGATGTCGCTAAATACTTTATATCATCTGTAAATTTTTCCTTATTAGTATTAATTCCAATTCCAACTACTAAGTATTTGACTTTTTCATTAACAAGTTTAGTCTGAGTTAAAATTCCACCTATTTTTTTATTATTAAATGTAATATCATTTGGCTCTTTAATATTTAAGTTAATTTCATATTGCTTCTTAAAAATATCAACAATTATATTTGCAATTTTTATTGTAAGTCCATCTAATCTTTGAACATTACAATCTGTTCTTATAAAAAATGAAAATGCTATATTGTTTGCTTCATCTGTATGCCAGACTCTTCCATGAGTTCCTATTCCTTTATCTTGAATGTCTGCAAATACCAAGGTTCCATTTGGGGTGTTTTTACTTTCTATTAGTCTCCAAATTTCATTTTGCGTTGAATCTATATGATTATAAAAAATACTATTTTTCCCTAAAAATTTAGTTTTCACATTTTCTAATTGCATCTAAATTCTCCTGTCTTTTTATCTTGTTTGTTGTTGTTCTAATAAGTGGCTCTTCTGTTAGCATTATTCCCCTTATTGCTTTATAAGATGGCATTGTTTGATTAATTTCTTTAATTTTCTTTGCCAAAACTGTATATATATCTTCATTTTTTTCAACTTTATAAACATCTTTTATAACATCTCTATCAAATACTATCTTCACATTTATTTTTATATTATTTTTATCATCTGATTGTACTTTTCCAAAGATAAATGCTTCTTTTACGCCTTCTATTTTGTTTACCAAGTTTTCTAATTCCTCTGGGAATATGTTTTTACCATTTTTTAATACTATTACACTTTTCTTTCTTCCACATATAAATATATAGCCTTCTTCGTCAATTTTTGCTAAATCTCCTGTATAGAACCAACCTTCTTTTAATGATTCTTTATTTGCTTCTTCATTCTCATAATATCCTAGCATTATGCTTGGTCCTCTAACTACTAACTCTCCCATTCCTTCTTCATTTACATCTACAAGTTTTGCTTCTACACTTGGAACTGTTTTTCCAATTGAACCTAACTTATAATTTTTATTTGTCCCAACTGCCACAACAGGTGAAGTTTCAGTCAATCCATATCCTTGTACTAAGTTTAGTCCTAATAATCTATACCTTTCTTCTATTGTTTTATCTAAAGCTGCAGCTCCACTTATCAATAGTTTTATTTTTCCACCTAGCATATCATGTATTTCTTTAAATGCTTCTTTTCTTTCTTTCATAGAACAATTTTTATATTTCTCTTCATTTTTTAATATTTCCTCAAGTTTTCCTTGCTTTTCTAGTTTTTTCCTAATCATCATGAAAATTCGTTCATATATGCCTGGTACACACGCCATGACTGTTATATGATATTCATTTAGGTTTTCTACTATATGTCTTAGTCCATCACAAAATACTGTTTCTGCTCCTTTATATAGTGAAAATAGAAATCCTACTGTACATTCAAACACATGGTGTATTGGTAAAATAGAAAGAAAGACATCGTCTTGCGTTACATCTAACACACTTCCAATATCCATTAAATTTGTGCAAATATTTTCATGTGAAAGCGCTACTACTTTAGACTTAGATGTAGTTCCTGATGTAAATAGCATAATTTCCATTTCTTTCGGGTTAATTTTTGCATTTAAAAACTCGTTATTTCCTTCTTCTATTAATTTCTTACCTTCTCGTATTAGTTCTTTTTGTGAATATATTCCTTCTCCATTTTCATCATTATCCATCGAAATCAAATGTTTTAACTTATTTTTCTCACTAAGCCTAATATTTTGAATTATATCTGAATATTTTTTTGTATAAAATATCGCTTCTATATCAGACCTTTCTATCAATAGTTCTAGCTCATTTGCAGGTAGTGATTTATCTAATGGAACAACAATTCCTGTTCCACATACAATTGATAAATATGCTATTTCCCATTCATATCTATTTTCTCCAATAACTGCAATTCGTTTTCCCTTTAGTCCTAAATTTATTAATGCTGTTCCTAAAGCATTTATCATATCTCTAACTTCTTTATGAGTATAAACTTGATATTTTCCTTCTTCTACTTTAATCTTATATGCCGGTTTTTCTGCATATAATTTTCCTGTTTGATTTAACATATCTTTTAAATCATTAATTTTTAAATAATCATATATTCTCTTATTCATTTTTTCATATAATCAATCATTCATAAATATTAATTTATATATGCTTGATCCCTTTCTACTATTTTTTGATTTGCATATTTTTTATATCACAATATTAAATTAATGTCTTTATACTGGTAGGTCAGTATAATCTATTTTCAATGCTTTTTTTAATTATATATTTTTTGATTTCTTATTAATGCAATACTTAGCCTAAATAAAAAAATAGTTAACTACTTATTAGTAATTAACTATTATACTTTTTATATCATTAAAATAATATCTTTCATTTCTTATTTAATGTATTTCTATAAATCTTAAATTTCTTATCTTTGCATACCCATTCCATTATTTCTAACTTGTCTTATCAATGATTCTTGTTTCACTTTATATTCTGCTTGTGCTTTATTTACTCTCCTAGTATGTTCATTTACAAGATTTTGTTGTTCATTTGTAAGTTTCTTTCCTCTTTCTTGTAGTCTACTAAAAGCATTTACTCTATTTATTTCAACCATACTTTGAGTTTGTTCTTCTGTTTCAGAACGAGTTATTTTACTTTTTTTTATAACGTCTCTAAAACTATTTACATTTAATTTTCCTTCTTTTGGTTGTACAGCTCTGTTTGCAATTTCTCCGAAAGCATTTCTTTTTTTCTCATAATTTTGTTTTTGTTCAAGTTTTTGATTTTTCTGTTCTTGAAAATCTTTTTCTTGTTGTTTTCTGTCTTCCTATCTTTGTCTTGCTTCTTTATCTCTCTGTATTTTTTCTTGCTCTGCTTGTGATAATCCAATTTCCTGCCTAATTCCTTGTTTTCTTGACGATTTACTGTTTCTTGCATCTTTTTCTGCATCTGTTTCTGGATATTGAGGTATATTTCCATTAGCTCTATTTTCTTTAGCTTTTTCTTTTAATTCATACATATATGTATTTTCATCTTTTAAATCAGCTCTCATTTGCTGTAATTTATATTCAATATCAGGGATTTTAGAAAATTCCTCTAAATAATTTCTTCCTTCAGGATTTAGTTTTTTATTATTAGTCAATAATTCAGCTGATTTTAATAATCTTGCCATAGCTGATACTTGTTTTTGTGAATACTGTACTTTAAAATTAGGCTCACTTGGAGTTTCCATCCATTTTCCATCTAAATCAGAAGTTATCATTTTATCCATTCCATTTGTTTCTATTATCCTTTGTACTCTATCAATATTAAATTGTTCGTCTTGCACTCTAGTATCATATTGATATTGTTCTTCTGTTGTATCATAGGCTCTTATAAATCCTTTAAGAAATTTCATATTGGAATTTGGATTAGCTTTTGTTGTTCTCTGATTTACTTGTTTTATTGTTTGTTTTATTTCTGCTTCATTTTGGATTGATTGTTTTTCATCTATTCCTATTTGTTGAAATTTTTGTTTTGTTTGCTCACTAAAACAGAATGTTTGCGGATCTAATCCTGCTCTTTGTGCATATTCTCCAATTGTATTACTAACTTTTTCTACAAATTGTAGGTCTATTTGTTCCATAACAGGAATCATCTGTTTAATAATTCCATCCATATCTGTTGTATTTACTTCAATGCCTTTTCCATTTCTCGTTGGAATAGCAAAAATTGCATCACTATTTGCTTTCATCAATGTATCTTTTTTATCTTTAACCTCATCAAGTTTTTTTAGCCCTTGATTTATTGATTTTCTTAAATTTTGTTTAATGTGTTGTCTTAATATATCACTTCCAACTTCCTTATCTGTTATTCCATATGAATTAAATTTACTTGTAATTCTACTTCTTTGACTTTCTTTTTCAATATTAGACATTAAATAATCTGTTGCTTTATCAATAAAAATATCATTAAATTTTGTTTGCTTTCCATTATATTCTACAGTTTGTCCTTTATGGTCTTTTATATCTTTCAGCAATGTTTCTTCTACAGAATCCTCAATTAAGTGTGCCCTTAATTCATTATAAGATTGATTCTTTCCATTTGCTTTTTTAGGTGGTTCATCTCCTATACCTATCCAATTATCTATTTTTCCAGTTAGAGCAGGCGGTTGTCCCATTCTTTCCATAATTTTCGGATTTTCTTTTGCTATTTCTTGTAATATATCTACATAATTTGATAAATTTTGAGTGTCTGAATAAATTACTATTTTATCATCTCTTGTGCTTGATTGCCCGGATTTAAAATAATATGGAATACCTTTTTCTTGGCATTTTTTCTTAAATTCATTTGATATTTTCCATATATCTTGATTTTCACAGCCTACATAAAGCCTATGCTTAACATCTATCTTAGTTTCTTGTCTTCCACTTAAATATTGAGATTTTATATGTGTCCAACCATCTTCTAGTTCCCAACCATTTATTTCTTTGTCAAACAATTCATTATCTTTTAATTTTTCTATATCTTGCATAGAATTAACTTTTCCAACAGATTTTAAATAATCTTGTACTTTTCTTATATCAGGGATGCTTCCTTGTTCTAATTTTTTTAGCTGTTCCTCACTCAAATTAGATATATTTTTAATCCATTCATTATATGCATCAACATAAAATCTTTCTCTATCTTCTAAATTTATACTACTTCTATCTTGTCTTTCATTAAGTTTTACAATTGAATTATATATACCCCCACCAATTAAATCAGTTCTTTGGCTTTTTTGGTAAGCATCAATAAGTTGTTTAACAATTTTAGGATTTTTCATTGGATTTTGCATGCTATCATAAATTTCATTTAGACCGCTCATTAGTTATTACCTCCCTTTTCTCTTAAAGATTTTAAATATTTTATCTACTATTTTCTGAATTATATTTTTTTCTTTATATTCTACAAGTTGCATATTTTCACTTTCATCTTTTTCATCGTTTATAATAGGTTCATTTACCACTCTTGTTCTATTTTCAAATAAATTGGCAGAATTATATTTTCCCATTAATTCTTCAATTTCTTTCTCATTTTTATCTAACTCATTTATCCATTGTATTCTTTCTTCTTCGGAATCACACCAATAATTTATATTTAAAATCGCCAATAAAGCCATTGTTTCCCTTCGTACTCTTTGCTCTGTCAATGGCTTATTGATATCTATATTAAATTCATAATCTTTCATTTTTTCTTCTTTAAAAAAGTTTCTGACCTTTTCTGGTATTCTTTCTTTATATTCATCTTCTAATAAATCTAAAAGTGCATCTACTTCTGCGTATGCCATCATGTTATTCATTAGCATCTATATTCCTCCAAATCATTTGTACATTTCTTTGTCATACATTTTTTATTTATATTCAGTAATTTCTTGTTACTTTTGCTCATCTGTTATTCCATTTTTTAATATATTCCTAATTGCATTTTACATCTTTCCACTTTATTTTGCAATATTTTATAGTATAATTTCTTTAATATGTATTCTTTATTTCTATTGCATTTTATCCATAAACCATGTAATGCCATTATCTTTTGAAACAAATTCATAATACGTTCTTTCAGGGCTTTTGCTATGATTTAAAGTATATATTACTACTTTTAACTTTCCATCCTCAATATATGGAACGCCTTTTACAAGTAAATTTATTTCTTCTATACTATATGGATGTACAATATTAGTATCTTTAAATGTTTTACCTCCGTCAGTAGTAACTAAAAATCCTTTATTTTCTCCATCTGTTCCTGCAAGCCCTGGGTCATTAATAAAACCAACATTTTCATCTATAAACGTAAATTTCGCTCCATTATGTATTGTAATACCTTCTTTAGTTTGTCCTATATATGTTTTCCCTCCATCTGTTGATTTTTCTATATTTATTACTGACCTTTGTGCTAGTATTGCACCTAAATTTCTAACCCTAATAATAGTATTTTCATTTATTTCTTTTTTATATAATATATCATCACTACTATTAGGTATTATAATTTTATCTTGCTCTTCCATATATTCTTGATAGTTATTATTAGCTTCATTGTCAATAGATTTTATGCTATTATTTGAAACAATATAATGTGTTCCTTTATCATAATCTATCTTTACTGAAATTGTTCTATCATTACTTAATTGTATTTTCATTATCTTATTTTGTTCATCCATTATACCTTTTATGCAGTTTACCTTTTCAAAATTTGTATCCGAAACCTCATTATAATATGCATCATATTTTTCTATATATATCCAATTTTTTAATCTTCCTTTTAAATCTTCTAATTTTTCTCCTGTATTATCATAATATAATTTTTCTGCCTGCTTTGTTGTAATTTTAACTATATCTGTTTCGTGATATTTTCTTAATTTTTTATATTCTTCTACTTCTTCTTTTGATATTTCATTATTAAAGCCTGCACCATTGTAAAATACTTGTCCTAAGTCAATTTCGCTTGGTTTTGTATATGCATTAGTTGATATTATAAAACCATTTATTGCAAGTGTATTAAAATCTTTTTCATATTTTTTTAATTGTTCAGAAGAATATATTGTTTCGTTACTATTTTTTATCTCTTTTATATTATTTTCTTTATTACTTATATTATATTGATATTTACCATATTTATCATAGTAAGTTGTATAACTAGGTGTAAATAATCCTTCAGCATCTTTTGCTAATACATCTCTGCCAACATTATTATAAAAATCTTCCATTCTTTTTGTATTTCCCATCAAGAAAAAATTAACATAGTCATAGTATTCTACTCTTGTATCAAGCCATGAATAGACATATGCTACGTACGTTTTATTATTTTTTATTACTACATGTTCTGGTGGAAGAAATGCAACAAATAATAGTATTATAGGAGAGCATATAATTACGAATCCCATTATAGATATATTACAAATAATAAGACATATTTTTATTACTCCCATCTTAATATTGTTAAGAATTTGAGTTACACCTGTTATAACTCCTATAAGTATCAAAATTATTGAAGAATAATTAACATAACTTCTATATTCCATCCCTATTGCATTTAATATAAGTTTTGATACTATAAATAGTATTGCGTAAGCAAATGTATAAAATAATATGCTATTTTTACAACCTTTTACAAACTTTTTTAATACTTCTTTCATTTTTACCTCTTTTTATTTTTCATAATCTAATATATCTCCCGGCTTACAATCTAATACTTCACATATCTTCTCTAAGGTTGAAAACCTTATTGCTTTTGCCTTATTAGTTTTTAATATTGAAAGATTTGCAGGAGTTATTCCAACTTTTTCAGCAAGCTCACCAGATGTCATTTTTCTTTTGGCTAACATTACATCTACATTGACAACAATTGGCATTTTTCTTCCTCCCATCTATATTGTAAAATCATTTTCTTCTTTATATTCAATAGCTTTTTTATATATTTCATTAAGTATTTTTATGCCTACACCAGAAACTGCAAATATAATTGCTAACATTATTGAAAAGGCAAATATATAGTTTTTAATTATTGAAAAAGTATATATTGACATGCCTAAGTATAAAGCGCTTATGATAAAACAGCTATAACTAACTATATTCAAGCTTTTCGCATTGTTTTTGCTAAATAAAACCTCTTTTTTTAAGTTTTTAAAGATTTTTATAAATTGATAGATAATAAATAAGGCTATTATTCCTGTACTTATAAGCATAATAAAGAACACTAAATCAGATATATTGTTTTGTATCTCTTCTCCCATAACAATATGAGTTACTATTTTTGCTATTATACTTAATACTACCGCATCAATTATGCTAATGGCGGTAAAAAGTATGTTAAGGCCTATTATAACTTTTGATGCCAAACTTTTTTCTCCTAAAATTTTCATTATTAAATTCCTCCTTTATTTTGCATAAGTATATATCATATATTTTTGTTTGTCAATATTTTTTTATTGTTTTTCGATAATTTGTGATAAAAACAAAAGAAGCATGATTAATATTATTAAAAATTTTCATACCTCTTTTTGGTTTATTTATATATCATAATTTTTCTTTTGGCTTTATGACTTCATTTACTATAGTAGTGTTTGTACTTGTATTTGTAGTATTAGAAACTGTATTTGTTGTAGTTGTGTTGGTAGTGGTGTTAGTAACCGTATTTTCTACAATTGCATTTGTATAAACTTCATTTGCTACTACATTAGTATCTTTTCCAGCTACTGTATTGTTTATGACTTCTGTATTTGTATTTACTACATTATTTACAACCTCAGTATTTGTTATTTCATTCTTCTTATTCTCGCTTTTATAGCTATGCCATGGATTTGAAGCATCTGGGTCAGTAGGATCCCAATTTCTTAGGTACTCTGGATATGAAGATATCTTTTTAGCTGTTGGCTTTCCTAATGGGCCGGGATTTGAACTACTATAAAATTCTACCTTTGTTCCTCTTCCACAATTATAAAAAATCCATTTTGCATCACTTACTGTTAAACGTATACAACCTGCTGAAGCATATGTTCCTAATTTATCATACTCCCAATATTCTAAGCTAGATTTATCACCTCTTCTAAGATATGGAACTGAATGGAATAATATGTTTCCTTTTATTTGTGTACTGTAATGTCCATATACATCACCTTGAAGTCCAAGCCATTCCCATCTTGCTGGTATTGAATATACTCCTGAAGTTGGTGTAGCTACTCCAGTAGAACATACCATTGCTTTATATGGAATTGTATATTCTCCGTTTTCGTCTTGCTTATATATTGTTACAACCTGTGCTCCATAATTTACCTTTATATAATAAGGATTTGAGCTTTTGGCATTGCTTTTTGTATTTGTATTCTTCTCATTTCCTACAGTATCTTTGGTATTCTCTTCTACAATTTCTTCTTGCTCTAGCTCATTTATATTTGTATATTCTTCTACTTCTTCATTTGCATTAATTTCCGCTTCTACCGCTTCTTCTATTTTTGAATTTTCTTATTTTTCATTTTTAATTTCCTACCCCTCCTAAAATTTGACTTACATAATTATTATAATATAGATTTTTGTTAGTTACAATAGTAGAAATTCAAAAAAATTTGTGTTAAAATGTGGTAGGTATGTGCCTTAGTGTATTATAGGCACGGATAATTTTATTTAGAAAGGATGTTTTATTATGAATACATATATGGAAATTGCTAAAAATGAAGCCGAAAATGGAAGTTTGCAAAACGACGGCGGTCCATTTGGCGCTGTAATTACAGATATAGCAGGAAATATTATTGCAACAGGTCATAACCAAGTTTTAAAAAATAATGACCCAACTGCTCACGCAGAGGTAATGGCTATTCGTAATGCTTGTAGTAAGTTAAACACTTACGATTTATCAGGATATATATTATATACTTCTTGTGAACCATGCCCTATGTGTTTGTCTGCTATAATATGGTCAAATATTAAAGAAATATATTATGCATGTACACGCGAGGATGCTGCTAAAATTGGTTTTCGTGATGATTTAATATACGAATACCTTAAAGGAAACAAAAAGGATTTAATAGCTTTAAAACAAATTGATAGAGATGAATGCATATCTACTTTTGAAAAATACGAAAAAGACGGAAAAGTAATTTACTAAATTTTATCTCCAAAGTTCCCAAAAGGCGCAGGTACTTTGGGGGTAATTGGGGTAATTTTGTGGATATAATAGATTAGTTGAGGTAAAAACATGAATTTAGAATATACAGTAACTTTAAATGATATAGATAAAGATGTAAAAGATATTTTACTTAATAAATTTAACATTTCTCATAGACTTCTTATAACCTTAAAAAGAGAAAATACTATATTTTTAAATAGTGCCCCTGTAAGTGTATCTCATAAATTAGCTGAAAATAATAAAGTTTCAGTTTCTTTTTCGTATTCAGAAGATAATTCTAATATTGTGCCTACAAAGATGTCCTTAGATATTGTATATGAAGATGATTCTTATATAATTGTAAATAAACCTTCTGGTATTCCTGTTCACCCTTCTATTCTTCATTATAAAGATAGTCTTTCTAATGGTATTCGTTTTTATTATGATGAAATTGGTTTGAAAAAGAAAATTAGGCCTGTTAATAGGATTGATAAAGATACGTCTGGTTTAGTTATTTTTGCTAAAAATGAATATGTGCAAGAATGTTTAGTTAAACAAATGAAAGATGGCAACTTTAAAAAAGAATATATTGCAATTGTAGAAGGTCATTTTTCTTGCAAGAAGCGGAACTATAAATGCTCCAATTGCTAGAAAAGAAGGAAGCATTATTGAAAGGTGCGTTTTGAAAGGTGGCCAAATAGCTATTACTCACTATGAAGTATTAAAAGAAATTTTGTTTGGTGGTACTACAATTTCAGTGGTTAAATGCTTTTTGGAAACTGGTAGAACTCATCAAATAAGAGTTCATATGGCTCATATTGGTCATCCTCTTTTAGGTGATGATTTATATGGTGGAAATACTAGCTTTATACAAAGGCAAGCTTTACATAGTTATAAGGTTTCTTTTATTCACCCTATTACAAAGGAAAAAGTAAATTATAGTGCTAAAATTCCACAAGATTTACAAATTTTTATTGAATAAGTATGGAACGTTTAGTTCAAATGCTCTCATATGGAACATATCTGACATAGTATTATGTGTAGCTGTAATATATCCTTCAACGAAGTAAAAGATACATTATTAACTTTTTACCAAAATAAAAAACACTTGCTTTTATAGTTCAAGTGTCTTTTTTATTATTATAAGTAAATCTGTAAGCCGGGTTCTGTCGTGAATAGTCATTTATCTATTCTACATATCGCTATGTAGCTTAAGCCACCAGATTAAGAAGATGACGAGCAGCCTTAGCCTTCTTGTCCCGGTGTTGCTCCAGATGGGGTTTACACTGACCTTCTATGTCACCATAGAAGCGGTGAGCTCTTACCTCGCCTTTTCACCCTTACTACTATTTTTAAAATAAAGCATAGCTTCACTTTAAAAGTAGTAGCGGTTATTTTCTGTTGCACTTTCCTTAAGGTCACCCTCACAAGACGTTATCTTGCATCTTTGCTCTATGGAGCCCGGACTTTCCTCGTACGCTGTCTTTCGACCTTGCTATACGCGACTATTTAACTTACTTACTTTTTATATTCTAGTACATTTTTTTACAAATGTCAAATAATTTATTTTTTACTTTTTGCCTTACTTTTCAATTGACATTATTCTTATTACCATTAAAAATTTATTAATTCTTCCATTGTATTTCTATATTTTATATAATAAAGTTCCTTATCTTTTAAATCCATACTTGAATATAATTCATTTAACAATACATATATTTTCATCATTTTGCTATTTTGCTTTTCTCCATTTCCTATATCATTCATAATTTTTGAAAAAAATTCTATAGCTGTTGCAGTTTGATTTTTCATTTCAGTCCAATTATCCTGCTCTATTAATGCATATGTGTTTATTATGCAATTTTTAGTGTAATATATATTTTTTTCATTTTCATCCTTTGAAATTTGCTCCACGTAAGCTGGAATATACGAATATAAATTTGCCAAATTATTAGTAGAAGACAATTTATTTTCCTGTTTTATACTTATAGTAACTTGGTCCAAAGAATTACTAAAATTTAATATATCATCATTGTTTACATTTAATTCATGTAAGTCAATTATTAAAGTAGACCACAAAACATATATGCTCTCTACTTCTCCTTTTATATATTTCCAATCTACATTAGAAAAATCAGTCAACAATATATTACTTTTTTCTATTTCATATTTAATTTGCTCTTGGGTACTTGTTTTGGAATTACTACTTGAAGAATCATTGGAAGTTTTTTCGCTTTCATTTGAAGAAGAACCACCAGAAGTATTTTCTGAAGTTTCATTATTTTTATCTTCATCATTATTTTTCTTATCTTCTTCAATAGACTGCTTTAAAACGGCATTTGTAAAAGATATATTATTTAAACTATTCATCATACTAATTATTTTATTTTCAAGCTCTCTTATTTCGTCTTGCGTCTTTTCTGCTAAATCCTTATTTCCTGTTTTACTATATGAATTTAGTGAAAAAAATATATATCCTATAAAAACCATAACTACTATTGCCACTAAAACTATTAAAAAAATTTTTTTATTCAT
>OGXT01001302.1_pt1 | contig 25054 bp, 17 predicted proteins | sample 1576361 | NCBI WGS metagenome assembly OGXT01 (sample SAMEA3541514, study PRJEB24748) | human gut metagenome | biome: human gut; feature: human-associated habitat; material: faeces | place: China | collected 2012 | reverse complement strand
CAATGTCCTGTCGGAGCAGGCTGATTTCGCGGTCGGCGGTGGAGAGGACTTGGGCGATGGCAGATTGTTCAGCAATATGAGGAAGTAGGATTTCAAACTTTAAGAAATCTTCCGGTTTTACGGCCATGCGTTCATATACTGTTCCCTCTTCGTATTTTCTTACAGCATTGATAAAGTCCCAACGCATGAGATAATTAGCCAGGTATTCCTTGCATACATTTTGGTTCACTTCAAATGTCACATAAATTGGAGAGAAAATTGCATCTCCAAAGGTGTTTTCACAAATTACACCGAATTTTAAATTTGCTGGGTTGTAACAAATATCTCCTTTATGTGTAATCTTATATTCCTTGTATTCATCTTTTACAAGATGATCCCTGTCATAACGGTCGCTTTTGGGGAAAATACCTTCTGTTGATAATGTAACATGTGGATATTCCAATCCTTTTGGGGAATATGTTTTTCTCTCATGCAGTATATTTTTTAATTTTGTTTTTTTCCATGCTATATTAAACCCCGTCAGGCGCTTCCTCCCGGTCAAAAGCTGCTGCATGAGATACTTTTTCTGCCGCAGCTTTTCAGCCAGTCGCTTTTCTTTCAGCTCAATCACCTTGTCCTGGGTGGTGAGGATGGCGGCGATTTTTTGCTGCTCTGCAGCGGGAGGAACAGCAATACTATAATTGGCCAGAGAAGCAGTTTGAACACGCTTTTGACCGGCTGAGCCTGTCATTTCCCGTTCCAGTTTCTTTCTAAAATTCTCAAAGACTGTGTGATAGAAGGTGTAAGTTGAATTGATTTTACTGCGCAGAACATGAAATTCAGTGCTTCCAAAACCTACATCAGTAACTAAGTTTTCCGTATGCGCACCTTTGCCATTTTCAAAGCATGGGGTTATTTTAGCGACCAATACATCTCCTTTTTGAAACGGTGTAAACCCTTGCTTTACACTTTGATAATCTACTTTTTGTTGATGAAGTATTTTCCCATCTTCACTGACATCTGTCATTGAGAGAAAAACCACTTTTTCTGGAATCACCTCTGGACGCAGCGGATTAATAATGCATATTTCCTTCATCTTGCTAGTATCCCAAGTAAGCGGAAGGACTTTACCACATTTTTTCTTGTACCCCTCCGGCACCTCGCCCCGGCGAATCATCTCAATTCGCTGCCTGATTTCCGGTTTCATTCTCTCACCGCCCTTTGCCCAACGCGATAATCCCCAAAAGAGATATAAGGAGAAAAGTCTTCCCTCAGGTGTGAGCCAAAGTTACTGATCTGTTTCAGTAACTCGCATTCCCGCTCACATAATTTGTCGTGAGCCGGAGACGTATTTCCTGTTTTGGCATCGTGCTCCAGCTTTACGGAAACCGTACGCAACTCCACTATCATTTTGTAAAGCTGGTCGATCTTGCCCGCAATCTCGTCCCCAAACAGAAACAGAGCATCTCTGGTATCTTGCAAGTACTTGTTCATAAAGGGGATGGAGGCTGTGCCGTCCGTCATAATCGTTGAAATGTTCTCTTTGATAGATGTGTAAATTGCCATCCTGCGTTCAAACAACTGATAGCAGAACGAATCATTTTGAAGTTTCACCTGATTCTCTGCCACATTCCGGTTTATAACGGCCAAGCGAATATTCAAAGCCGAAAAAATGGCTGTGATAACCATAGGAACGACCCAATTCAGATTCTTTGCAAGCCACGACAATATTGCTTCCATTCTCTCCCTCACCCCTTCAACCGCTTCACATCCGCCGCCAGCTCGTCCACATCGTCCGCCGCTTCCAGCGCCCGGCGGTGGGCATCATACTGCTCGTACTGCTCCAACGCCAGCTTTTCCGCCACTTCCCGCTTCACGGTCCCGAAGTTTCCCAAAACCTCCCGGCCGTTGAAGCGTAGGAAATCCCCCAGCTTGTTTTCCCAGTCCGCCATGTGCATGGGGTGGTGTCCCTTGGCCTGCAGCTCCGCATAGTCCAGGTACATGTTTACGATCAGATTCAGCGTGCTGATCTCCTCGTGTGTCATGTAGTTTTTTGCCACCGTCACATCGCCCCGCCGCACTTTGGCTCCCTTGAAAGCGGTCAGGCCCATGTTGTCCTTGGAAGCGTCCGCCCGAGTGGCGATGATCTCCGGCGCGGTATGACCCGTGGCGGCATATTCCAGCTTGTTCTGCACCGACTTGAAGAAATTCTGCGCGATCCGGCTTTGACTGTCGTAGTCCACAGAAAGGGCGAAAATCTCCTTGACCTTTTGATAGACCCGCTTTTCGCTGGCCCGGATGTCCCGGATGCGTTCCAGCAACTCATCAAAGTAGTCGGCGCCGAATTCCCGGGGATTGCGCAGCCGCTCGTCATTGAGGACAAAGCCCTTCTTCATATACTCGGTCAGCACATTGCTGGCCCACCGGCGGAAGTGCATGCCCACGTTGCTCCGTACCCGGTAGCCCACGGCCAGAATCATATCGAGATTGTAGAATTTTATGTCGCGGCGAATTTGCCGGGTTCCTTCCATCTGAACTTGTAAGCAACTCTTACAGGTTGGTTCCTGCTCCAGTTCACCATCCTCATAAATGTGCTTAATATGTGTGGTGATATTTTGTGGGGTTACTTGATAGAGTTCCGCCATAGAGCGCTGTGCCATCCAGATGGTGTCGTCCTCAAAGTAGACGTCAATCTTGGTATCGCCCTTCTCATTCTGATAGATCAGGATTTTGCCCGTATTCGCCAGCTCGCCGCTCATAGACCCAGTTCCTCCAGATAGCGTTTCATCTGTGCCTGCACCTGGGCCAGTTCGGCCTCGATGCTGGCAATGTTGTGCTTCACCTCGTCGATGTCCACCAGTTCTTCCTCCTCAAAGGTATCCACATACCGGGGGATGTTGAGGTTGAAGTCATTTTCCCTGATTTCCTCAAAAGACGCTACATGGCTGAACTTGTCCACATTCTCCCGTGCCTTGTAGGCGTTGACGATGCGGGCAATATCGCTGTCGCGCAAAATGTTTTGGTTCTTGCCCTTCTCAAAGTTGCCTTCGCCGGAAGCGTCGATGAACAGCACATCGTCGCGAATGCGGTTCTTCTTGAACACCAGAATGCAGGCCGGAATGCCAGTGCCATAGAACAGGTTGGCAGGCAGGCCGATCACGGCATCCAACAGCCGCATTTCCACCAGCCGGCGGCGGATTTGCCCTTCGCTGGCTCCGCGAAACAGCACGCCATGGGGCAGCACCACCGCCATGCGGCCGTTTTGGTCGTCCAGACTGGACAGCATATGCAGCACAAAGGCGTAATCGCCCTTGGAGGTAGGAGGTACGCCACAGTTGAAGCGGTGATACGGGTCCAGCTCCGCGGACATCTTTTTCTTGCCCTTGCTGTCTGCCTCCGCGTCCGCAAGAAAGCCACTGTCCCACTTATCCAGGCTGAACGGTGGATTGGCCACCACCACCTGAAATGTCATGAGGCCGTCATTTTCGATGTTCTGCGGATTGGAGAGGGTATCGCCCTGCCAGATCCGGGCGTCATCCACGCCATGGAGGAACATGTTCATGGTGCAAAGCGCCCAGGTCTGCGCATTGAGTTCCTGACCGTAGAGGGCTGCCTTGCCACCGGGCACCTTCTTATATGCCTTGAGCAGCAAGCCGCCGCTGCCACAGGTGGGGTCATAGATGCGGTCGTTTTCCCTCGGCTCCACCAGAGAGGCCACCAGTTCGGAAACCTGGCTGGGCGTGAAGAATTCTCCGCCCTTCTTCCCGGCATCGGAGGCAAACATGGCAATCATGTATTCGTAGGCATCGCCGATGATATCAGAAGAGCCCAGCTGGCTGGGGCGCAGGTCAAGGGCGTGAAAGTCCTCCAGCAGGTTTCGGAGTGTCGCGTTCTTCTCCCGTGGTTCGCCAAAATCCACTTGAGAATTGAAGTCGATGGCGCGAAACACGTTTCGCAGTTTTCCGCTGTTATGATCCTCGATCTGCCTCAGCGCCACGTTGATCTTCTGACCAATCTCCGCATCGTTGCGGTTTTCATAGAGGTAATCAAACGTGGAATGTTCGTCGATGGCGAAGCGTTCGCGGCTCATGGCGCGCTCCACGCGGCGCATGTCGCCGTCATACTGTTTGATGTACTCCTCGCGCTTTTCCTTGGAAACGTCACTCAGATATTTCACGAATAGCATGGAGAGAATATAATCTTTGTAACGGGAACTGTCGATCTTTCCTCGGAAGCTGTCGCAGGCGTTCCACAGGACTTGCTCGATATCTTTTCTGGTGGTCATGTTCATTTTCCTTTCTTTGCGCTCTTGTAGGCCTGGTTAAGGAGGATGTCATACAGTTTCTCTTTTTCGTCCGCCAGTTCTTTGAGCAACCGTTCTTCCTTCTTTGCCAGCAGATTCAACCGGGCGATTCTGCGCTGGTGTTCCAGAGGAAGGACGGTCAGCTCAAGGTCCATCAGAAAGGTTGCTTTGACGGAACCGAGCATGTTGCTGGTGGCGTTTTCATAAATTTTCCGTTTCATGTTTTGGGTGTTCAGCAGCCAGAAAAGGTATTCCGGCAATAGAAGCCCGCTTTCGGTTCGTATCACCACAAAGTTTGAGGAGATGACCATTCCGGCCGTGGTTTCATCGATCAAGACGGCGGTATATGGTGCGGTGAGCCGCATGATAATATCGCCGCTTTGCGTGAGATATTCGTCCTTCAACGGCTCTTTTGCCTCGTAAACGTCAACCTCCCCCAAATCAACCGATCCTTCCTGCCGGATACATCGCAGGTTCAGCAGAGGATAACGGTCACCTCCCCGTTCCTTGGACTGTTTTCTTGATAAAACCAGCCCGCTACGAACGATTGCAAGGTCTCGTAGTTTCATCTCTAACCCTCTTTCGTCATGAACGAAAAATAACAATCCCGCTTCAAAAATGAAGCTCTCTCGAGCCGATTCCATTATATACAAGGTACGGGCCTTTGTCAACATTGAAATGTCATGTTGAAATAATGACATTTTTCTCATAGATCATCTCTCGCAGAATGATTTCTTCGTCCTGGCTGCGAATGCTGTTCATCGCCCACACCCACGCCATGGGATCGCGGGCCTTCAGCTCCTCGGTTACGCCTTCCGCTGCCTTCATCTGGGTAATCATGCATTCCATCCGATCCTGTGCTTGCTCGTTGAGGTCCGCCAAATACGTCCAGAGCTTGCCGGACAAGAGCAAGTAGCTGTATCGGGCCGCATGATACTGCTCCAGATACTCTCTATGCATCCTGCCCCATCTTCCTATCGGACGCGTTTCCTCCGGCAGCCGCAGTTCGGGGAAGTAATAGTCGCCAATCAATATATAATCGAGTCCATTCTTTTCATCAGAAATATGTTTCTTAAGCGCTTTCATGTTGACGATCTCCTTTTACAACAATTTTCGGCAGCAAGGCCTTCTTTGGGCCTGTCCTATCCTTTCGTAACAACGAACCGGAAAGAAGCCGCAGGGAGTCGTTCATGGGGTTCAGGTAGTCAATCGGTAGTCAAAATGGTTTTTTGAGATTTTCAGGTCCGAAAACCCTTGTAAATCAAGGCTTCCAGCCGCCTGGCTGAATTGGCTACGAAGTACAGTTGCTAGTGCGAAAGATTGAGTATATTCTTTTAAGCGTTAGCTCATTCATCAAATTATATATTCAGGCATAAACAACGCGATATCTTATATTTTGTGACGTCCAACAGCAGCTCCGTGAAACGCACCAAAAGAACCGCCGCTTGCCACTGCAACCGATGAAGGCATTCGCTTTCATCATCAATAATGTCTGGAATTTTGCCAACTTGCCTTTTCTTTCACCAAAGAAGCTCTCTGAAAGCGGTCTCCAACGATGGTTTTCAAAAAAGTCTGGACTGGATTTTGCTAACCTTTTGAGGTCTTAATTTATAATGCAATTTAGACATAAGAAAATGTTAAAGGCAGAACAATAAGGAAATAATTGACATGGAACATCTTACATATTATAGTATAAATTATGATATGCTAAAAATGTTTCTAGCAATGGAGGGCCTTTATGGTAATTACGTTGTACAGTATAACCTATGGCATAACGAACAGTATTATTCCTGATATACCCTGTGGAAAAACCTCTCTCTTTTACTGCGATCATCACGGTAAAGAAAAGCTTCTTTTAAATCTTAAGGAAATGGAGGGAATCTGGCATATTTCTTCTTCATGTAACGCGATGCTTATAGACAGTAGTCATGGGTTTATTAATGGCTATGCGCCGTTGTGGCCTAACGGGCAATATAGAGCCAAGTTGAAGAGGAACGGAGTTCTTATTACGCTTCTTGTAGAGGATACTGCATTTGAAAAGCGGAAATTTGATATATATAATGTATTGGACACCATTGCTATTGGACGAAATGAAACATGTGACATACAAAGCGATAATCCGTATGTATCTAATTTGCATGCGAGAATTGCCGTGCATGATAAATCTTTGATGCTAGAAGATTTAAACAGCACAAATGGCACTTTTTTAAATGGAATCTCCATCCGCGGAAAAAAAACACTTCAGGTAGGCGATGTAATTAGAATATTCGGCATAACGATTATTGTATTAAATCAACAGATTGCGGTAAAAGCTGTCAATGGAAATCTTCGAATAAAAGAAAAAACCTGCCATAGGTTTACACTTCAGACCGACCCGCCCTCCATTGAGCCACGCATCGAATTAGATCCATCCCCCTTTTTGAGAACGCCCCGGCTGCGTTTTTCTCTGGAAACGCTTGATATGGAGGTTGAAGCCCCTCCTGTTGCAGAAAAAAAGGAAACACTCCCCCCTGCGTTAGCCATGGGCAGTTCTCTTGCCATGGGCTTTGCTTCGCTTTGTCTGATTGCTGTTACTCTGATTGGAAGCACGCAGCACACACAGGCTTCCAGCAACTGGTTGCCATCCATTATTATGTCCTTCAGCATGCTCGCAACGAGTGTTATGTTTCCCGTTCTAATGCGAAATTTCAATAAAAAATCCGATGCAACAAAAGCATTGCACACACAGAAAGCATATGGTGCCTATATCAACCATGCCAGGAAGCGAATTCAGGCACATATTCTGTCTCAAGAAAAAATCCTGCGGAGCACCTATCCCGAACCGTCGGCACTGTTGGCGGCGCTTCAGGAACGCAGTCGAAAAATATGGGAGCGCTCCATAACCCATGAAGATTTTTTGTCTATTCGTATAGGCGAAGGTTCCTTTCCTATGCAGGCTTCCATCCAGTTTCCTCCGCATAAATTTCATGTGGAAGAGGATAAGTTGCTTGCTTTGGCGTATAAATTGGAAGCCGAAGAACGCGTGTTGAAACATGTACCAATTCTTCTGGATATGAAAAAAGACCCAGTTTGTGGCTTCATTGGCAATAAAGATATATTGCAGAATTATGTTTCTGCTTTTTTGCTAAATTTGTGTGCCACGCACAGTCCTGATGAAGTCAAATTAGTTTTCCTTTACGACAAATCTCAAAGGCTAAAATGGCAGTATGTAAATATGCTACCGCATACATGGAGTCAGGATCATTCTTTCCGTTTTGTCGCAACAACAGGTGATGAAGTAAATCAACTGGCTGCAGTGCTTCAGACCACTCTTTCAACCAAAAAAGGGGAAAGAGCCGCTCTCTCTTATATGCTTCTAATCCTAAGCCCACAGCTTTTTAAAAGAAGTGCACTTATGCAAGAAATGGTGAGTAAGCAAGAGTATCCTGATCTTTATCTTGCTGCATTTTCTGAAACGTTGCAAGAACTGCCCAGAGAGTGCAAAACAATCATATCCATCAATTCCAATATCAGCAAAATCGTCAGGAATACGGATGCTATTGAGCAAATTAATGATTTTTATGCGGACTCTCTGGATAATTCTGCTTTGCCGCAATATGCCAAACTTCTCTACCGGCTTGTTGCATTCAAAGAGCGGGCGCAATCAGCTTCTTTTCCTGCAATGCTGACGTTTATGGATATGTTTCATTGTGCACAGCCCGTGCAGCTCAACGTCATGAGACGTTGGCGGCAAAGCGATCCCGTGCATACGCTGGCGGTTCCTGTCGGTGTAAATCAATATGGAGAACCGTTGATATTGGATATCCACCAATCGGCCCATGGACCGCATGGGTTGATTGCTGGCATGACGGGCTCTGGCAAAAGTGAATTCATTATTACATACCTTCTTTCGCTTGCATTACATTATAGTCCATTAGAAGTGGGTTTCCTGCTGATCGACTATAAGGGAGGGGGAATGTCCGACACCTTAAAAAAATTGCCTCACGTCGTAGGTACAATCGATAACCTTGGCGGTAAACAAGGGATTCGTCGCTCAATGACTTCTATTGAGAGCGAGCTTTCCCGACGACAATTGATCTTTAAAGAAACAAGCGAACGGTTAGGCCTCAATAATCTTGATATATATAAATACCAGCAACTGTATCGAGAAGGCTCTGTCGATGAACCTCTTCAGCATTTGCTTTTGATATCAGACGAGTTTGCGGAATTGAAACAGCAGGAACCTGATTTTCTAGACTGCCTGGTCAGTGCCGCACGCATTGGCCGTAGTCTGGGCATTCATCTGATCCTCGCGACTCAGAAGCCGGCAGGAATTGTAACAGACCAGATTTGGAGCAATACACGTTTTCGTGTGTGTCTGAAGGTACAGGACAGGAACGACAGTATCGATATGCTCAAACGACCTGATGCAGCACTACTTACGCATACGGGACGATTTTATATGCAGGTTGGTTTTGATGAAATTTTCGTTCTGGGCCAAAGTGCATGGAGTGGTGCCAAATTATCACAAGATGAGCAATATACCGAAAATGTAGATCGTGATCTGGAGATCCTTAACCCACTAGGACAATCTGTTTATCGTGTAAAAATAAAAGATGTTAATGATGTTGGTGATGATACACACAAAAAAGGAACACAAGTCGATAACGTAATAAAATATATTTTCCATGAAGCAAATGCAGCGCGTTTGCTTCCCAGGCCATTATGGTTGCCCGTGTTGCCTGCAAGTCTCACATTTAGAGACATGGAAGATGCATATGATACAAGCGAAGAATCCTATTTCCTAAATCCTGCTATCGGTATCGTCGATCAGCCATCTGCTCAAAAACAATTCTTACTTCGCGTTCCTTTCTCATCTGATGGGAATGCTCTTCTCTACGGCATGCCTGGAAGCGGAAAAACCCAGTTTGTAAACGCAATTATCATGGCTCTTTGCAAGCATCACCACCCGGAAGAAGTAAATCTGTACATTATTGACTTTGCGTCCGAAGCAAGTCGCATGTTTTCACAGATGCCGCACGTTGGTGATGTGCTTGTGCTGGGCGAAGATGAAAAGATCCATAACCTGTTTAAAATGTTAACAGAGGAGATTGCCTTACGGCGTCAACGCTTATCAGCTTATAGCGGTAGCCAAACTGTATACCATGAGCAGACAGGTAAACATTTGACATCCATTCTGGTGATTGTGCATAATTATCCTGCTTTTGTCGAAGAGTTTAGTGAATATGAGGATGTTATTTTTAAACTTTCACGTGAAGGGATTCGGTATGGAATCTTCTTCTTAATTACTGCAACCTCTTATTCTTCCGTGCGTCACCGTCTGACGCAAAACTTCAAACAGGTCTTCTGCCTCCAAATGAACGACACGACAGATTATACTATGCTTCTTGCCAAGACCAACGGTGTTTATCCGTTGTCGCGCTGTGGCAGTGGTGTTTGTCTGCATGAAGGGCAGGTACTGGAATTTCAGATTGCTGATTTGTTTGAAAAGAGCGGGGTAAATCCCGTAGATCTTGTGCGTCAGATGGCACAGGAAATGAAAAAGTCATTTGCACATGTAGAAGCGGCAAGGATCCGAACGCTTCCCGCTTTAATTTCCCTGAATATGTTGTGCGAAGACACACAATCAATATCTCTCGGGGCGATTCCGCTTGGTATGGACAGGGATACTGTGATGCCTGTGACCTTCGATTTTACGCAGCGTTTCATCCATGTATGTCTTTTCAGTGACCCTGCTGTCCAGCCCTATGTTTCCATCTTTGGAGAACTGTTTTCCCTCAGCGGCGCATATACGGTTTATGCCATAGATATGCTGAGCTTTTTGAAAAAAACAGACGGGATGCATTATGCATGCGATCTTTCTTCTGCCAAGACGTTGATTGACACAATGCTTGAAATTGTTCATCAGCGCTATAAAGAATCCACGCTGGCGCAGCGCGCAGGCACGGAGAAGCCGACATACCCGCCTTGCGTATTTCTGCTGTGCGGAATGACTGATCTGTTGGAGCAGCTGGACAGCGAGTCCATCGACAAGCTGGATACCTTGCTCTTGTTTGGAGAAAGTGCTTTGTATCTGACGGTCGTTTTGATTCAGAATGTACGCAAAGCTACGTCGCTTTCGATCAAGGAATGGCATGCAAAACACGTTTCTATGCGGGACGGACTGTGGTTTGGCACTGGCTTTGACTCCCAATATGCATTTGATATAAGCAAACGAATTCGACATGGATTGGGCAATGATTTTAGCTATGTAATCACCGCCGGAACAGCCAGTGCATATAAGCCTATAAGCACGCTATAAACGAATACTGGGAGGAAAATTTGAATGATATGGGATAAAGTACTTTTGCATATTGAGGTACCCATTGCAAATATGGGTTATGATATGTATGTGCCTCGCTCCATCAGTGTGTTCCATTTACAGCAGGCCCTCAGTCAGGTATTTTATGAGTTGAGTAACGGTATGTTTCGTCCCTGTGAAAGTACAATCCTATGGGATCCTCAAAAAGGGATGCCCCTGCCTAGCGAACTTCCTATAGAAAAAACAGGGCTTAACAGCGGTGATACGCTGTTGGTCATATAAAATAGCAGGAGGAGGATTACATTGGCAGCCTCAAGTATCACAGCCAACACCGCAACGATGCGCGCAACCGCAGAAGGAATCAAGGGAAGCGCAAAAAACTATCTTGCCGCTTATGAAGCAATGGAAAGGCAAATTCAGAGCCTTCGCAACTCCTGGACCAGTGAAGATGGCGATAAGTATATCGCCAAGATCGAAACATACCGGGATTCGTTTGTCCGCCTAAACCAAAGCCTGATCTCATGCGCAGATTCCATCATTATGGATGCAACAAATTATGAGAACGCATTGAAAGCAAACATGACGGGCCTTTAAGTTCTTAAGAAAGGATCGAAGTCTTATGGCACAGATTGGTGTTTCTGCGGAAGTCCTCTGTTCGGTTGCCAACGATATTCGTGAAAACAACAACGTTATGCAGTCCAACCTTGTCAGCATTCAGGAAAGCGTAAGAAGCCTGCAGGGTTCCTGGAAGGGTGAGGCTGCCAATCAGTTGACTGGAATTGCCGCCAGCATGGACACCATGTTTTCGGATTTCAAAAAAGTGGTGGAAAGTTTTGCGGCTTTTCTGGACAATGCTGCCCAAAACTATAAAAAGGCTGAGGCGGCAAATGTGGACAACCAAAGCGGCGTAAAAAGCATGTTTCAGATTTAAGCCGCCGGGAGTCTGCCATCCCTTACGGATGGCAGACTCCCCGATAAAATCAATTGCAAGGCAGGGTCTTTTATGACAAACATCAGGGTATCAGTTACCGCGATCCTATCAGCAACTGACATTATCGAAGAAAGCTTAAGCAACGTTTCCAAACTGTGGGATGCGGCGGAAGATGCGATTAGCAAGGCCGAGAACGCTTGGAACTGTAACGCGGCTGAACAGGTATTGGGTGTTATACGTCCTGCCATTCAAAAAGTAACGGTTGCATCGGAGCAGCAAATGAGTGAAACGTGTAAAAAGCTCCTGTCATGTGCTCAAAACTATAAGCTTGCCGAAAATGCAAACATGCAGAATCAGTTGAGTGTCCGCAAGAAATTTGAGATAAACGGAAAGTAAAAAAGGAGCAGTGCCCATGGGATACTATATTGGACCGGACGCTGTTGCAAAGCAACATGCTCTTGCCGCCAAGATGAACACCGTCATACAGCGATTGGAACAGGCCAGGTCGGACATTGTTCAGCAGCAGGGCCTGGGCCAGGAGAAAGCCATAGATACCCTGGACCGAATCATTCATTATTATCGAAATGTCAAACGCACTTTGGACAATATGCCAACTTCCTTTTGAGGCGGTGGTTCTATGAGCGGTGTTTATAAAACTGTTTATGATGAATTGACAGTTCCTTCAGTTGTTCGCGATGCGGAATCTCTGATTACCTCTCCAACATTCAATGCTGTGCTTAATGCCGACTTGCCTTACCACGCCCGCAAAGAGCTTTATGATAGTTCCTTGGCAAAGACAGGTGAAGTTCTTTATAAAACAGCCACCTTCAACTTTCAATATAGTGCTGATGAAGCATCAGTCCTTCAAACAGCGTTACAAACGTTTGCTAACGACTTTAATTACAGTTTAGGATCAGATGATTTGCTTCTTAGTTACAGCAAAACAATTTATAATTGTTTTAGCGCTGAAGAGCTTTCTCAATTCTTGCAAGATGCGTCCGAATGGAAAAAGGAAATTGATCAAGCCAAGTCAAAAGGAGGCAAAATTGAGGGTGCCAATCCATATGATGCGATAGGGGTAAGCGGAAAAGGGGTAGGAAAAATCCCCCTTGTAGATCTTCTGTTTTCGACTGTGGATATATTTGGGGTAACGAACGAATATATTGAAAACAAGAATAAACTTTTTCTAATTCAACAAAATATGAGTAAATACGCCGAACAGTTCTTTGAGATCAGCGCTCAAGCGTCGGAAGAAACCATTAAAAAAGTATATGGAGGATTAGCAAAGGCATGCAATGAGCTATCCCAAAACAGCTCTGAATTGGAGCGCATTCTTTCCCAAAGCTATGGGCAGGATTTAGGATTAATTTTGGCAAATACAATTGGATCTTTAGTTTTAGCTCCTCTTTCTTCCGCGAGCGGTATTGCTTCGGGAATTGCTAACCTTGTTATAATGAACATGGAAGGCCATCTTGATATATTAGAGGACATCAGAAATGTTATTCACTTAGAAACGCCGGTCATCGAACAGCTTAGGAAGGACATCAAGTCGTTTACAGAGCATCCTACTGAAAAAAACGCAACAGGACTTATGAGGCAATATGAGCTGCTGCTTCTCCTAAGAATACGTGGCCTTGAGCTTGAAAACCAAGCCATTATCAATAATGAAACAGCTTTACTTAGTGCATTGAAGCAAAACAATATAGCCGCTTCAAACGCTATACAAACAAATCAATATCTAATTACTGAATATAAAAAACAACTGGCATATATTAAATCGCCCCAGGGCATCGTCTATACAAAAACGCAAGGCGCCATTGCCAAGGCGCTTCCGCAGGCGACGGTTGATTTAACCGGCCTGGAAGGCGCCGCTTATGCACTTTACAGCGCCAACAAGATTCTTGAGGAGATGTATGGGAGCCTGGGCGGCCTGCTGGATTCGATTCTTACATATTGGGAGCGCACCTATACTTCCGCGGATCCAGAGAATCCTTTTGTTCCTCCGTTTGATTCGATTGGAGGAATGTGTTCCCGCATGAACTTTGTGCCTGCCGATCTTCATCCGAACAATGAGCTGTATACAATGCAGGCGGTATGCAACGCCGTTCATGAATACTGGGAAACTGCCTTCAGCAGGGTGTCGCAGATATTTGGCGCAGCAAGCGACAACAAGATCTGCGTAAATTGCTCCGCGCTGGCAAAAGCGGGAGAAACGTCTGCTGACTCACTCGGTAAAATCAAACAGGCTTTCCTGACGGAGCAAAACCAGATACAATTTTTGAAAGGAAAATGGCACTCCGATGACTACACCAGCCTGGCTAGCATCGTGACAGAAGAAACGGAAAAGCTGACGGATATGATTGCGGCATTGTCGAGTCTGTGCGATGCTTTGCAAACCGCAGCAAGCTGTTACGGCGAAGCCCAAAACAAATCGTTTTATGCATTTCAACGCTGCGCAGGAGCATGAGGCTCCTGCGCAGGAGGTTTACATTTCACTGCTTTCTAAGTAAACCGTATGTTCATGCTCAGTCTCAAATTTCCTTTCCCCCGTCCCTAGATCTATAATAGCGCTTTCGAATGCGTAGCCACTGCCGTTTTTAATGTTTCTCAGCAATTCCTTTGCTATTTCTTTCGTTTGCTCCATTGTAAGTATTTCATCCTTATCGCGGACAATCTGGGTGAGCCGGACAGAAACCTCCAAATCATTTCCCTCATAGACAATCATAGGGAGAAAGTCAACGTAAGTGTACACACCCAGATTTTGTAGCTCACCTGCATTCGAGATACTTCCGCTAATAGTGGCATCGGCATCCGAATTGACAACCCATATGGCGCCAGAGGAAAACCCTCCTTTGATAACTGCACCGGACTCATTTGTGATATGGAAACTTCCTGATTCAATATGAATGCCACCAAAACCTATGGATTCAATACTGCCACGATTGATGATCTCCAATTCTTGCTGATCACACAGATTACAACGTATACCATTCCACCAACGGCTAAGAATCATGCCATTATTCTCAATATAGACTTGCGCCTCTCCGTTGTCACCCCAACTCCAATTTCTAATTTCTATCCCTGATCCGCCGTCAGACTCAATGCGGCCATTATTAACGATGCGGTAATTCAGTATGGCGTTTTTAACGGAAGGAGTGTTGTTACGATCCGTTCCGATGGCAGAGGCATACTGCCCGGTTGCTGCAATCGTTGTATTCTCATCAATTCGTAGTTCCAGCGAACGTTCCTTGGAGGGAATGCTCACGGTGATGGCGCAGCGCTCGGCTATAGCGCAATTCACTGTTACGTTCCTCAATTCAATTTTCCCATTGGTGACCAGCATGCTTTCGAAAGAACCACCTTCAATGATCAGCTTAACGCCGTCCGGCATGGTAATCGCCTTATCGCCATTCTTATAAGCCGCCACGTGCTTTGGCCCCGGCACCAGCACCTCACCGTTTTCGCATGCCTTAAGAGCGTTGTTTACCATGGTCTGAAACTCTTTCCATGTATATTCCTTGTCAAGGTCATATGCTTTCAAATTGTTGGTCGTCACATAGCCGGGTATCCCTGCGTATTCCGTCTTAAGCCATCCATCTCCAGCCGGAACAGCGGAAATGGGTATTTGGCCCGGAATACGCAGCATGGCTTCAGATTCCTCATCCATTCTGGGATAAAGATAAGTCCTTTTGGAGGTGAGGACAATATAGTATTCCCTAGGTATTTGGCTATTTGTGGAGGTCCCCGTGTCCTGCATCAATTCCATAAGGGCATCCCATGTGCTTTGATCGCCGGTTACATATAGAAAATCATATTGTTGAGCATATTCCTCCGCGTAGGAGTTAGCCGGACATATAAGGGTAGTGGCCTCATCAAAAGCAAATGAGATTCCCTCATTGACTCCAATTTCTTCTACTGATGCAGGAATGTATAGATAGTTCAGTTTTCGGCATCCATCAAACGCTTCGTATTCTACTTCTAATAAACTATCAGGCAATACTAAACTACTCAGACTGGAACAGTTTCGAAAAGCCGCCCATCCGATTTTTTCTAAATTTGTGGGCAGAATGATATTTGTAATAGAAGAACATCCGTCGAAAACGCAATGGTCGATATAGGTTAATGAATTTGGAAAACTTACTCTGTTTAAGGCACTGCACCCAGCAAATGCAGAAGCCGAAAGCGTTTCCAAGCTCTCAGGGAGAGCTAAATCCAACAACGATGAACAATTATTGAACGCTGATCTACCAATAAAAGTTACAGCATCCGGAAAAACAAGGTCTTGCAAGGATACACAATCCTTAAAAGCACCAAATCCTATGGAAGTGAGCAATTCCGGAAGGGACACGCCGGTAAGTGAATCGCATTTGGAAAAGGCAAACTGGCCAATCGACTGTATGGTGTCAGGGAGCAGGACATATTGCAGATTGGCGCAATCCTCAAAAGCACTTTTGCTGTTGCTCCCTTCAATGGAAACAACCGTTCGGCCATCCAATGTCTCAGGAATATGGCATATGGTATCTGAACCAGTATATTTAGTAATCACGGCGTTTCCGGCTTCATCGATCCGATATTCGAAGTTGCCCTCACTGGAAACGGACACACTGGACGCTTCAGGCTGCGTTGTGGAGGCTGGCTGAGCAGAAGACGTGCCAGAGCTCTTTAGAATGTAGGATATTTCTATCATATTCAGATTGGGCGCATCATGGGGTGCATCTTCTCTGTATACATAAGGGAGTATCCAGGTTCCATCCCAGTCCGCCTCAGGTGTGAAAGTAATACTTGTAAGGCCAGCGCCGGAAGTTATCGTGTAATAAGAATCACCAAGGCTTCGGTCCCACATATATATCAGCGTTGCGCCATCATATGTGGAAGCGATCCTATCTTCCGGTAAACTGATCGTAACAGGTTGGCCCGGCGTAAAGATAATTTCCTGTTCAACAGAATCATGATTCTCCCATTCGATTGCATAGATAAAGGAATCAAGCACGCAATTAACTCTTGTCATGACGGCATTATCGCTCTTTTTTGAGATGGTCAACGTGGCGATGGTTTTTCCGATCAATTCCAGGGCCAACGGTTCTTCCTCGGCCGGCCAGGATGTTAAATAAACATTCGCATCCTGCCTCCAACAATCCATTATGGCGTCAATTCCTTTGGCCAGTTCCCACTCATAAAGATAATCCGGTGACAGCTCACCGTAATCACCAACAATCAGCGGGTAGAGATCTGCTATTTCACAGGCAATCACATCCGGCATCAAAGAAATGGAGAATTCGTTGCTCATTACTCCTTTTACCCGACCATACCGATCACCTACGATATGATATGTATACTCTGAAGCAATCGATTCCTCCACCACCGGCACACCAGACGCGGGTTGCGTACCATCGCTCTTGAGAATGTAGGTTATACCAAGTGGAATCGAACTTCCAAATTCATTTTCATTTCGAACGTTAGGCTCTATGTAAGTCCCGTCCCAACTGGCTTTTGGCGTAAATGTGACACTTGTGCAATCTGCTCCCGATACAAGCTCGTAATAAGAGACCTTATCAGTGCTTTGAAGCCAATCATATATCACCGTTGTGCCGTCGTGGGTATAGGCAATTTTATCCTGTGGCAGCGTAATGGTAAGCGACTGCCCCGGAGTAAAGACGATTTCCTGTTCTATATACTCATCGTTTTCCCACTCGATGTTACAGAGCAAGGAATCCAAAACGCAATTGACTTTCGTTAAGACAGTGTTGTCGCTCTTTTTTGAGATGGTCAACGTAAATACCGTCTTTCCAATCAGTCCAAGCACAGTATCCGCATCTTCCTGCCAGAAAACCATCTGGCACCATCTGTCTTCCTTTTCAATCTCAAAAGACGAATCCAAAACAGCAGCAATCTCTGCACTCAACTGCCAGTCATAGTTATAATCCGTTCTCAGAAGCCCAGCTGCACTATCTTCCATAATCAGCTTGTCGATATCAGGTATCTCCTGGGCAATGAGCCCTGTAAATGCAGAAATTGTTCCGCTTTTAGGAGTATACCGCGTGCCATCAAAATGATACGTATACTCGGAAGCAAGCGATTCCTCCACTGGAGTTTGCATGGGTGTATGTGCGGCGGTCGGCGTTGCTGTAGGTATGGGAGAGGAAGAGGGATTCTCTGCTTTTTCCACGAGTGCCTTCCAAGTATCGTAATCACCATTTATATACGACAGGCCGTTTTCCCTGGCATATTTCTCTGCATAGGAGTTTTCAGGGCAGACAAGCGTCGTGGCCGTATCGAAAGCTAGTGTACCATTGTAACTGACCCCTATTTCTTCAACTGCCGCCGGAATATAAAGATACTCCAAGCTCGTGCATCCATCAAAGGCTTCATGTTCGATAGATTTCACATGTTCTGGCAGTGCTAGACTATTTAATTTGCTGCAATTCTTGAAAGCCGCTAATCCAATCCGCTCTAAATCAGATGGTAATGCAATCTTCTCCAACGAGGTGCAATTGACAAAAGCATCAGGGCCGATGTAATTTACCGAATCCGGACATGTAAGGCTAGAAAGCGCCGCACAATCCGAAAACAGCGACCATGCAAGTATTTCTAGATTTTTAGGAAGAGCAACGGACTGCAATGATGTACATCCGGCAAAGGCAGAACCACTTATATATGCTACAGCATCCGGAATCGTAATGTTTGTCAGAGATGTACATTCTCGAAAGGCATTATCCCCTATGGAGATCAACGATTTTGGAAGGGAAATCCCGATAAGCGAATCACACTCGTCAAAGGCAAACGAACCAATCGTCAGTAAGGTATTGGGAAGCAGGACATACTGTAAGTTTGTTCCACTTTCAAACGCACTTTCTCTCCTCATAAATTCTGTGGATGATATTATGCTGTTTCCTTCAATGGAAACAACCGTTCGTCCGTCCAATGTCTCAGGAACACGGCATATGGTATCTGAACCAGTATATTTAGTAATCACGGCGTTTCCGGCTTCATCGATCCGGTATTCGAAGTTGCTTTCACTGGAAACGGGTATATCCGGCAACGGCGTTCCATCAGAAACCAATGCTGTATAGGATGTAGATACGGAAGTCGGCGCGGCAGTTGGCGTCGGCGTGAATGTAGGAGCAATGGTAGTCGTAGCAGTGGGAGTGGCAGTAGTTGTAGTGGTCGTCGTAGCAGTAGGAATGGTTGTAAACGTAGAGGTTGGGAGCGTTGTGGGCGTGGATGTTAAAGCAACGAAAACCGTTTCTGTAGGAACAGGCGTAGCTGTCGGCATCGGCGTCCTTGCAGTGGACGGTACCGGCGTTTGTACTGCAGGAATCGTATTTTCAAAGGACGCAGGAACATCTTCATCCGACGTTTGCAACAGCAGCCAAATCCCGGTCCCTGTCAGCAACAGGATCAATCCGACCAGTATCCCCAGTACCCATCCGGTCTTGTCCTTTTTGTCTCTTTTGGACTTCTTTCCCTTTTTGAAAGCCGCCTCCGGCCTCAAACTACTCCGCTTGCTGGATATCTGGCCTGATGCCGCCTTGAACAGACTAGCCTGATTCTCCCGCTCGTTCAGCGTCTGCTGAAGCGCCGCTTTCATCTCCTCCGGTGCTGCAAAACGTTTTTTGGGCTGATAATTGCTGGCTTTCAAAATGATCTGCTTCAGCTTTTCACTGCCCTGCAACGGTGGCGGCAGGGCCTCCCCACGCAGGCGCTGCAAAAGAGCTTCCTCCCGTTCCTGATGTGTCAGGATGCGGTCGAAAGCCGGCGCGAATGGAATCTGCTGCGCGTTGAGTAACCGGTGCATCACCAGCCCTAACGAATACTGGTCCGCACGCGCGTCTGCCTCTCTTCCGGTATACACTTCGGGCGCCATAAAAAAGGGCGTCCCCTTACGGCTCATATTTGTCTGAGTATGCTCCATCTGCCGCGCTACGCCAAAATCACCCAGCTTAAAATCCCCGTTTTCGTTGACAAAAATGTTGTCGGGTTTGATGTCCCGATGCACGATCTTATATTTTGCACAAAGCGTGAGCGCATCACATATATCGCAGCCCAGCGTAATGACATCCCTAACCGCGCGATCCTTTTTGAAGAAACCGGGTAGGGATTCCAGCAATTCCATGCGGATCAGAATATCCCATCCCAACTCGTTTTCCCTTTTCTCAAAAAGATGATCCTCGAAGCTGACAATATGGCTATGCCCGCGCAGCTTGCTCATGAGCACGATCTCGCTCTGAAAGGCTTTTATGACAGAGGCATAGTGATCCGCAATAGATGCGTCGTCATAACCTTCGTTCCGAAGCGACTGTATCTCACTTTGATTTTGTGGCAGACAGATCCATTTCAGCGCTGCATAATACGTTTCACCAAATTCTTCTCGCTTGATGCGATAGACTTTCCCGTAACTTCCTTCCCCAATGAATTCCTCCAGCTGCCACAAGCCCCAAAATGGCTGGAGGGCCACCAGACGTTCCGGAAAGTCTCTCATCCATCCAATCTCCCTAATATTTCTATATTTGTCATTTTATATTACTATATATCATATCTATATGTCAATAATTTAGTATAATTATATAAATTAAACTTTCTATTTCTATATTTTCAAAAAAATTGAAATCTGATATACTTCTTATTGATTGTAGAGCTCATAGTGAAGAAAGGGGAACCGTTATGAAAGGCCGATTGAACGCCCTCCTCCTGCTTCTTTTCGTCTGCTGTTCAGTTGCGCTAGGTGCAGAAGCTGCAAACCGGCTGGATTTTGTTCAAATGCAGCAGAACAATTCCGTTGTCAAGCTCTATCTTCTTATGAGCGACATCCAGTCAAACGCCGCGGTTTCTATTTCCGCTGCCCCTGAAATGTATAAAGTATATGCGAGAGGTGTCGAGATGACTCCTGACAAGGTGGAGTTGTTTTCAAACGCCGATGAAAACACGGCATATGTTATTGTGCTCGACACCAATTCCTATGCGTTGCGCAGCAACTCCTGGGACAAAATGTGCTCATGGGTCCAGGCTCTTCTGTTGAACATGCGTTCCGATGATCGTGTGTTAGTCCTGGTAGCAGGTAAGACGACGGTTTCCGATTTAACGTATGGGTTCGAAAGTGACTTCCTAAAAGTTAGCAAAAATATGGAAGAGTATGAAAACTCTGACCGTGGTGGAACGACGCAGCTTTACAAAGCGATGGATCAGGCGATTGACGCATTTTATACCACGGACGATTCCTTTCCTGCTCGGAAAATGATGGTTGTGTTTGGTTACGGAAACGATGATAGTGCCATATCGTCAGAAGCGCTTGCTGAAAAAGCGCACGCTGCTGGTATACCGATTTATACCGTGGCTATTCCAGGTAAAGCGTCTGATGGAAGCGTCAGAAATGGAGAACTGTCTGAACTTGATATGATTTCCCGCGCTTCCCGTGGAAGGCTTCTGCGCGCCACATCAAAAGATTTGGAACCACAGGCAGCGGCAGAATTGATTAACGATTATGTTGAACAAGCTGTTATCTTAACGGTCCAACCGGATGCAACCGTTTGGCAAGCCTCAGCTGCCGACTGGAGTGTAGCAATCAGTATAAATGGCGAAACCGTTCAAAGTAGGGTCGAAGACTCCTTTTCAATGATTCTTGCACCTACGGCATCGCCTGCTCCGGATGGCAAAGTAAGCGGAATGATCTTAGGAAATCTGGTTGAATCGCTTCTTCTAACGGATATAATTTCAAACACCTCACAATCTATCACAGTAGATAATAGTGGCTTTTATGAAGTGTCGGGACTTGTTCCCGGGGATTATCGGCTCTCATTTCAAATCCCCGAATACAAAAAAATGTCTGATTCTGAACAGTGGCGTATGGAGGGACAAGTTTGCCAATACACATTTGAATTGCAGCCGAACGAACATCTAATCCTCGAAACACTTGAGCTATTGGACGCTGTATCCGTAACGCCCACGCCATTTATTTCAGCGCTCCCTGCGTCCGTCGAGGATGATTCTTTTGATGCCCTGCTTGAGCGGCTGATGGAGCCTCCGTTGTTATATGTTTTTATTGGAATCGTTCTGCTGCTGCTTCTCTTGCTGATAATAGCGGCTACTGCAGTTCGAAAAAATCATAAAAGAAAACAGCTGGAAATTCAAGCAGAAGAAGAACGGTTTGAAAAGCAGCTGCGTTCTTCCTTTGGTGATGAAGGAATTGAACATTCTATCCCTTTAGGGAGTCGTTTTGCCGGAGACGAAACTATCGGCCTTTTTGCGGATGACCCCAACGCAACTTTACCCATGACGACCAACTGTATTGTATTGGACTTGCAGATTACTTATCAGGGAAAAACCATGAGCCGCGCAGCTACGATCACCCATGAGCTGACTATAGGACGCAATCAAAATTGTAATATATGTCTGGAAGACCCGCATATTTCCCGAGAACATCTTAAATTTCAATTGGAGCCAACCGGTCTTTTCCTGACTGATTTGGGAAGCCGTAGTGGAACAAAACTGAACAATGATCTGATTTGTGAAAAAACATCTGTTAAGGATGGGGACAAGATTGAAATTGGAACAACGGTTATTGATTTGCATATACGTCAATAAATAAAGGGGATGGTTTAGTGTGAAAACATCAAGTACGACAAAAAACAAGGATTTGTCAGAAAGAATGCAATGCAAACAAGCCCATAAGGGCGGGTTAAATTGAGAGGGAGCTAGCCGGCCAACGCAGCGAGGGAAACGGAATCCTCCTGTAAGACCCCCAGCGAAACCAGGAGCTTAACGGCATTCTTGGCGGAAGAAACGACTTGCCTGCGCCTGAGTTGTTCGGGCATATCGTATTTCTGCAAATCGCAGGGGTGAAATACCTCGCCAGTCTTGAGCATGGCAAAGACGGCGGTAAGGATCATTCTGGCGATGGCGATGATGGCGCGCTTCTTGCCCCTGCGTTTGGATATATGCTCGTACTTGGATTTGAAGTAAACGCTCTTGGTGGACTTGACCGCCGCATGTGCGGCCTGCACCAGCGCAGGCTTCAGATAAACCCCGGCACGGGTGATTCTCACGGATTTCTTTTTCCCGGCAGACTCGTTGTTGCCCGGCGTCAGTCCCGCCCAGCGGCACAGACGCTTGGAGGAACCAAACTCGGACATATCCGTGCCAATTTCCGAGATGATCGTAATGGCGAGATTACGGTCAACACCCGGAATGGTACAAAGCAGGGCGATCTGGCTCTCGTATTCGGAAACCAACTTGTTGATTTCAGCGTCGAGTCTGGCAACTCTGGCGTTGATATCGGAGAAATGCTCCTGAATGATGCGAACACGCTCCTTCTGCTCGGCGGACATCTTGAAGCCCTCGACAGCGGCCATGACATCTGCGGACTTCTTCTTGGCGGCACGTTGAAGCAAGGACGCGCAGTAAGCCGGGTTTACGACATCCGTATCCAGGAGGTAATTCTGAATCGCCGCTGCGGATTTACCAAACATATCGGACAAGACGGCATCCAGCGTCGAGTTGCACACAGTGAAAGCATTCTGGAAGCGATTCCTTTCACTAGAACGCATGGAGATGAGCTTGTAACGGTATCTGGTGAACTCGCGGAGCACGCGGATCTTCCTGCTGGGAACGAAGCTGCCGGGAACAAGACCCATTCGGAACAAGTCTCCGATCCACCTGGAATCCTTGGTATCATCCTTATTGCCCTTCACGGCAGACACCCATTTGGGGTTGACAATAACCACACGGATGGCATCCTCAAGGATATTCCAAATCGGAACCCAGTATTTGCCCGTGCTCTCCATGCAGACACCCTTGCAGTCGTTGTCAAGGAGCCATTGCCTGAAAGCGAGCAAATCACGACTGAAAGTAGAGAAACGCTTCTTGTAGTACTTCTGAACAAGCCCGTCCGTTTTGATGATGGTGGCGACGAGAAAGGTTTTATGAACATCGACGCCACAGCAAACCGGATACGTGAGTTTCATGACGACCCTCCCTTCTTGATTGAGAGAGGCAGGGACTGAGCCGCCACACATTTAGGCAATCGCTAAAACAATCCTTAGTGTGCGGCCTCTTACGACCACTTATTTGTGCTTGAAAGGCGACTCTTGCACTGATTAATATTCAGCCTTGCAGGATTGCTGCTTGCAACTCCTCCTACCGTGCTTTGTAGTTTGCCTCCCTCAAGCCCATTGTAGCAGAAAACGGAAATCTTGCGGCTCCGTTTTCATCGCTATTTGTGCCGGTTGCCGCACCGGCATGGGGATTAATATGAAAAGAGTGGCTTTTTTTACAATACAAAGTGCTCTTTCCATCAGCTCAACAGCCTATGCAGAGAGTAGCAGATCCGCCTCGGAACCCCTGCCCTTTATCATGACAATCATAATTGCCGGTATACTCCTCCTTTTGATTGTGGTGTTTTTTTTCATCTGGAATTACAAAAAAAACAGCATAATAATAGAAGCAGCTGTAAAAAGCAGCAAGGGAAATGTGAGGCAGAACAACGAAGACAATTTTTTCTTGAATGGTCGCTTTATGGCCTTGCAAGATATGGATAACGGAGCAACGCTCTCCCAACAATGTATGAAACCATTGCAGATCTATGCTGTATGCGACGGCATGGGAGGCGAAGAAGCCGGTGAAGAAGCTTCATTTATTGCGGTTGAAAACTTAGTAGAATTATATTCCTCACTCAGCCATGGAATGGACACAGATGTTTTTAAAAAATGGTTTATTAAAACTTCTGATAATATTTTTCAAAAATCTCAGGATAACAGAAGAAAATCCGGCACCACGATAGCCTGCTGCCTATGGTGCAAGCCCAAATTGTATCTGGCGCATGTGGGAGACAGTCGTATTTATCTATTTAGAAATGATAAATTGACACGGCTGACAACAGACCATTCGGAAGTTGAACGAATGATCAAGATGGGGCTTATCACACCTGAAGAAGCAGTTCAACATCCCAAAAAACATATCATTAGTCAATATCTTGGCATTTCGTCTACCGATATTCAGCTAGATCCATGCATTGTAGAATTGTCAGATTTTCAAAACAACGACATATTGCTCTTGTGCAGCGATGGTCTAACGGATATGCTTGACGATAATATACTTCAACAAATTTTTACTAAAGCTGAAAGCGTGCAACAAGCTACTAATCTACTGGTCAAATATGCGCTGAAAGCAGGAGGACATGATAATGTTACGGTGCTTTGTTTGCGCTATAGGACAAAAAAGCTTGCAGGTCAAAAAAATTAGTAAATTATGCATATAAGTCGATATACGTTGTTGATTCATCGAAACGAGTGTCAGGTCGAACATCCGCCGATCTTCCAATCGGCAGATGCTCGACCATTCCTTATCTGTTTCCTTATTCTTCCTAAACCTTATGCTTCTTCGCCCTCATAGATCATCTCTCGCAGAATGATTCCTTCCGCCCGACTGCGAATGTTGTTCATCGCCCCCACCCATGCCATGGGATCGCGGACCTTCAGCTCCTCGGTTACGCCCTCCGCTGCCTTCATCTGGGTAATCATGCATTCCATCCGATCCTGTGCTTGCTCGT
>OGXT01001296.1_pt1 | contig 25118 bp, 25 predicted proteins | sample 1576361 | NCBI WGS metagenome assembly OGXT01 (sample SAMEA3541514, study PRJEB24748) | human gut metagenome | biome: human gut; feature: human-associated habitat; material: faeces | place: China | collected 2012 | reverse complement strand
AAAATCGTCAGCGGCGTCAGCGCCACGACCCCCAGCGCGATGCGCCATTCAATGAACAGCATCACGCCCAGCGTACCGCAGATGGTCAGGATGCCGGTAAACAGCTGGGTGAAGCCCAGCAGCAGGCCGTCGCTGAACTGCTCCACGTCGGTGGTGATGCGGCTAATGGCATCGCCGGGACGGTGGGCGTCCATATATTTCAGGGGCAACTGTTCCAGCTGCTCAAAGGCGCGCACACGCATATCGCGCACGACGTGGAAGGTAATACGGTTGTTGACCACGTTCATCAACCACTGCGAGACAGCCGTGCAGGCTACTGTGCCCGCCATGGCAATGGCCAGCTTGCCCACGCCGCCAAAGTCTACCTGGCCGGGGCCGATAATATGGTCTACCGCCTTGCCGGAGATGACCGGAGCCAGCAGGGTAGTGACCACAGTAACCACGGCCAGCACCAGCGTCAGCACCACCAGCCCGGCATAGGGGCGGATCAGCTCCAGCACACGGCGGAGCGTGCCCTTATTCACTTTCTGTTTCCGCTTACTCATAAGGTCTTCTCCACCTCCTCTTTGCTCAGCTGGCTCAGGCAGATTTCCCTGTAGACCTCACAGCTCTGCAGCAGTGCGGCATGGGGGGCATCGCCGGCCAAGGTGCCGTCATCCAGCACAAGAATGTGGTCGGCGCGCTGCACGCTCGCCGCGCGCTGAGAGACGATAAAGACCGTCATACCCTGCGTTTTTTCTTTAATGGCCTTGCGCAGGGCTGCATCGGTGGCGAAATCCAGCGCGGAGGCACTGTCATCAAGGATCAGAATTTTCGGCTTCGGTACCAGTGCGCGCGCAATCGTCAGCCGCTGGCGCTGCCCGCCGGAAAAGTTGCGCCCGGCTGTTTCCACCGGCGCATCCAGCATGCCGGGCTTGCCGCGGACAAAGTCTGCAGCCTGTGCGATCTCAAGCGCCTCCCAGATTTCCGCATCGGTGGCATTCGGGGCGGCCCACTGCATATTGTCGCGGATCGTGCCGGTAAACAGCACCGCCTGCTGGGGTACGATGCCTACAAGGCTGCGAAGCTGTGCAAAGCTGTATTGCTTTACATCATGGCCGAACAGCGTCACTCTGCCGCAGTCGGCATCGTAAAAGCGGCAGATCAGATCAATCAGGGTCGATTTGCCGCTGCCGGTACCGCCGATCACGCCGATGGTCTCGCCGCAGCCGGCCGCAAACGAAATATCGGTCAGGCTGGGTGCGCCCGCGCCGCGGTAGGTGAAATCCACATGCTCAAACCGGACCGCCTCGGCAGCACCGTCAACCGTGAGCGGTGCCGTGCCGGGGTCCTCCATCGTGGTGCAGGTATTCAGAATCTCATTCACGCGCATACCGCTGGCCAAAGCGCGCGTTACTGAGACGACCAGATCTGCCAGACGCAGCAGGCTCAGAAGGATCTGGCTCATATAGTTGATCAGCGCGATAACCTCACCCTGGGTCAGCGCACCGGCATCTACCTCCATACCGCCGCGCAGCAGCAGTGCCACCACGGCGAGGTTGACCACCAGATAGGTCAGGGGATTCATCAGGGCGGAGATACGGCCCGCTGCAAACTGCAGCGATTTCAAATGATCGTTCGTCTCGACAAAGGCGGCCAATTCATCGGCCTGCCGGGCAAAGGCGCGCACCACACGGGCACCCACATAGTTTTCACGGGTCAGCAGTGTCACACGGTCAAGGCCGTTCTGTGCCTCATGGTAAATCGGCACCGTGACCCGCATGATTGCCCAGATGATCAGCGAGACCGCAACGGTAACTCCGAGGAAAAGCAGCGTCAGCTTGGGGCTGATTGAAAATGCCATGATAAGCGCGCCAATAACAATGAACGGCGAGCGCAGCAGCAGGCGCAGGGTCAGGTTCACACCGTTCTGTACCTGATTGATGTCACTGGTCATCCGCGTGACCAGCGTGGGGGTACCGATACCGTCCAGCTCGCTGTAGCTCAGCGTGTCAATATGACGGTACAGATCCCTGCGCAGCGCCGTGCCAAAGCCCAGCGCCGCCGTGGCGGAAAAGTATTGGGCCGTCAGGCTGCTGGCAAGACCGATGGCAGCCAGCAAAACCAGCAGACCGCACCGCGTCCAGATAAAAGCCGCATCCCCGTTTTTGATGCCTGTATCAATGATGCTGGCGATGACCAGCGGTACAAACAGCTCAAAACAGGCTTCCAGCATCTTGAACAGCGGCGCCAACAGGGCTTGTCGCTCATAGCCCTTGATATAGCGCATCAATTTGTGCATGAAAAACCACCTCATATGTGCAGATTGCGTGTAACTGCATTATTATACCACCAATTCGGTAATTTGTCATATCCTGATTCAACGGATTTCGATGATTATTTATCCGTCCGGCGTCTATACTTTCAATGGGCAGATACAAGAGGAGGATATGCAGATGTTCTGGGTCTACAGCTACAAAGGGTTTTCACGCACGGCGGCGCGCACCGTCCGCACCGCGCTGGTACTGGCAGGGCGGCAGGGCTGCTGTCAGGCCGACACAGGCCATCTGCTGCTGGCGCTGGTGCAGACGGCACGCGGCAGTGCAGCAGACTTTCTGCGCCGCAAGCGGGTCACCACTACAGCACTGGCCGAATGCAGTGCCGCCCGGGCAGCGAGCGCACCGCGCAGGCTGCACCGCTGCGACCTTGCGCCGGAGCTGCGCAAGGCGATGGAGTTTGCTGTTCTGGGGGCACATGCCGCCAGCGCTGCGCGGGCCGAAAATGAGCATCTGCTCTGCGCTATGCTTGAGGATTCCACCTGCACAGCCAGCCGCTGGATGCTTTCCCTTGGTGTCGAGCTGCCGCAGGCCGCGCGGGAGTGCCGCCAGCTCTCGGGTCAGCTGGTATTGCCCGCACAGCCCCGGATGGCAGCCAGCCGCACGGGGCGTCCCAGCGAAAAATACGGCCGCGACCTGACACGCCTTGCACAGGAGGGTCGTCTGGACCCGGTGTTGTGCCGTGACAGTGAGCTGGAGCGGATGGTGGAGATCCTTTGCCGCCGCCAGAAAAACAATCCCTGCCTGCTGGGGGAGCCGGGTGTCGGAAAAAGCGCACTGGCCGAAGCACTGGCCCAGCGCATTGCCTCTGGGCAGATTACCCCGGCCCTGCGGGGCAAACGGGTCTTATCGCTCGATATGGCCTCGATGGTGGCGGGCACGAAATACCGCGGTGATTTCGAGGAGCGCTTTAAAAACCTGCTTGAGGAGCTTTACCGCGACCGCTCGACCATCCTGTTCATTGATGAGATCCACATCATTGCCGGTGCCGGGGCAGCGGAGGGGGCTATCGATGCCGCCAGCATCCTAAAGCCGATGCTGGCGCGCGGGGAGATACAGCTCATCGGTGCGACTACACCGGAGGAATACCGCAAGACGATCCAGAAGGACTCTGCGCTCGAGCGGCGGTTCGGGCGGGTGATGGTCGAGGAGCCGACACCAACCGCTGCCGAAACGATTCTCGCGGGCCTGATGCCCCGGTATGAGCGCTACCATGGGGTCGCCATCCCATCCACAGCCATCCATGCAGCAGTCGAGCTGAGTGTGCGGTATCTGCCGGGGCGGTATCTGCCCGATAAGGCCATCGACCTGCTGGACGAAGCCGCTGCTGCACGCCGCATTGCCGAAAGCGGCAGCGAGAAAAAAACACTGACCCCGGCTGACATTGCCCGTGTGGTAAGCAAGGCGAGCGGCGTACCCGCCGAGCGTGTGGGGGAGGCCGAGCGCGAGCGGCTTGCACAGCTGGAGCAGCGCCTTGGCGCTGAGGTCATCGGGCAACCGCGGGCTGTAGCCTCGGTAGCTGCCGCCATACGCCGCAGCCGCACCGGCCTGCGGGAAAACAACCGTCCCATCGGCGCAATGCTGTTTTTGGGGCCTACCGGTGTGGGTAAGACCCAGCTGGCCCGCACGCTGGCCAAATGCTGGTTTGGCAGCGAGAAGGCACTGCTGCGCTTTGATATGTCCGAGTATATGGAGCGTCACACCGTGGCGCGGCTCATCGGTGCGCCGCCGGGCTATGTAGGCCACGATGAGGGCGGCCAGCTGACTGAGGCTGTACGCCGCCGCCCCTACAGTGTGGTGCTGTTTGATGAAATCGAAAAGGCACACAGCGATATTCAAAACCTGTTGCTGCAGATTTTGGAGGACGGCACCCTGACCGATGCACAGGGCCGCAGGGCGGATTTTTCCAACACCATCATTCTGCTCACCTCCAATCTGGGTGCGCGATGCCTTGCCGGGCAGACGGCCCCCATGGGCTTCGGCGCTGCCGGGGCGGAAAAGGACCGCTGCGGCCAGCAGGCAATCCGGGAGGCGAGGGAGTTCTTCCGCCCCGAGCTGATGGGGCGTCTGGACGAGACTGTGCTGTTTGACCCGCTTGGCCCGGAACAGCTGGCAGGCATCGCCGACCGGCTGCTCTGCGAGCTGGAGGAACGCGCAGCCGGGCAGGGCTACACCCTGCGCCACACCGCCGCAGCCGCCAAGGCGCTGGCAGGGGCTAAGGTACCGCCCTACGGCGCGCGGGAGCTGCGCCGCACGGTCAGCCGCGCAGTGGAGCAGGCACTGGCTGACAGGATCGCCGACGGCACCGCCCAGCCCGGCACAGTCTACACGGCCGATGCCGATGCAAACGGGCATATCATCCTGACGCAGGACACCCTGACGGCCTGTGTGTAACGCCGCTGCACAAACAAAAAGGGAGGCATCCGCCTGTCGCAGACGGATACCTCCCAATTTTTATCAGCTCCGGAACAGCACTCAATCCTTCACATACAGGCCGCAGTGGCAGGGGCCGTGATAGTCCGGGTCGGCCAGCTGCTGCTTGAACTCGCTGCAGATGCAGATATTTTCCGGGATATGCTGCAGGCGGCAGGGGCAGTACCCGCCCGTGCGCTGTAAGCCCTCGCGGATGGTCTTGACAATCTCCTTGTCGGGATTCAGGTGAAATTTCGCCTTTTCCATCGCAGTTACCTCACTTTACGGTTTGACGCGGAACTCCTGCTCGCAGTAGATGCAGCGGTAGCGGCCGCTCGGCGTCAGTGCAAAAATATGGTCGCAGCCCTCCTCGATGGAGGTAATGCAGCGCGGGTTCGTACACTTGATGACATTGACCAGACGCTTGGGCTGCTCCGGGCGGATCTTCTCCACCACATGGCCGTCACGGATGACCGTGATAGAAATCTTGGGGTCAACATAGGCAAGAATGTCAAAGTTCAGCGCACTGACATCGCCCTCAATCTTAATAATGTCCTTTTTGCCGGCCTTCTGGCTGCGCACATTCTGCAAAAGCGCTACACTGGCATCGTTCAGCTTTTCCAGCTCCATCAAATCATAGAGCGCCAGCCCCGTGCCTGCGGTGATATGGTCAATGACCACGCCGTTTTGGATCTCATCAACCTTCAACATCAAAAGCAACCTCCCCGGTCTTGGGGTCCTTCAGACCCAGCAGTGTCATGATCAATGCCATGCGCATATAGACGCCGTTCTGCACCTGATCAAAATAGGCGGCGCGCGGGTCATCGTCCACATCCAGCGTGATCTCGTTCACGCGGGGCAGGGGATGCAGCACAGCCATATCGGCGGGGGCCAGATTCAGCTTTTCCTTTGTCAGCACATAGCTGTTCTTCAGGCGGACATAATCCTCCTCGTTGAAGAAGCGCTCGCGCTGGACGCGGGTCATATAGAGAATATCCAGCTCCGGCAGGGCCTCCTCAAGGCTGCGCGTCTCTACATACGGGATGTTGTTGGGCTCAAGGATCTCATTGATGATATAATCCGGCACCCGCAGCTCCTCAGGGGAGATCAGCACAAACCGCATACCCGGCAGACGGGACAGGCTCTTGATCAGGCTGTGGACCGTGCGGCCAAATTTCAAATCGCCGCAGAAGCCGATGGTCAGATGATCCAGACGCCCCCGGCGCTGGCGGATCGTCATCATATCCAGCAGGGTCTGTGTGGGGTGGCTGTGGCCGCCGTCACCGGCATTGATGACCGGAATGCGGCTGTAGAGCGAGGCGCGCAGCGGGGCACCCTCCTTGGGGTGGCGCATGGCGGCAATGTCTGCCACACAGCTGATAACGCGGATGGTATCCGCAACCGTCTCACCCTTGCTTGCGCTGGAAACACCGGCGTCCGGGAAGCCCAGCACCTGACCGCCTAAGTTCAGCATGGCTGCCTCAAACGAAAGGCGGGTGCGGGTGCTCGGTTCGTAGAAAAGCGTTGCCAGACGCTTGCGCGCGGCAACATCCTTATAAGCGGCCGGGTCATCGTGGATACGGTCGGCAAGGTCCATCAGGCTGAGCGTTTCTTCCAGCGTAAAATCCGCCGGGTCGATCAAATGTCTCATACACAATCCCCTTTATAGTAGCTCTATATTCTAAGCGGCGGTATGCCGCTTACAATCAAACCAGTTTGCGCACCATTGCAAAATCAAAGAAATCCGTGTAGCAGGTCTGGCAGCAAAGCACCGGCTTGCAGGTGCGGGAGTAGCAGATCTCATCCAGCTGCAGCAGCGCCTGATCGGGCCGAACCCCCAGCTGGCGGCGGATGCCCGGCGTACCCATCACAGCGTGCAGCGTTGTCAATGTCTCGGCTACCTCCACGCGGCAGTGCTGCTCAACGATCTCAAAAATCGGGCGGCTGAAGTCGATCGAATCAAGCCGCTTGCCGCCGAACAGTGCCAGCGGCAAAATATCGGTGGAATACAGCACCGGCGTTTCATCTGCCAGCACACGGCGGCGCACAAACACCAGCGTATGCTCCTTCTCCGGGTCAAGGGCCAGCCGCTCCATCAGCTCGGGCGTTGCAGTTTCCCGCGTGACCATCAGGTTATCGCTGTGCGGCACCCGCCCGATCGCGCGGATCATCTTGTTGAACTCCAGCTTCTGATCCATGCGGTTCTCAACCATCAGCACATCGCGGTTGACAAGCGTACCGATGCCGCGCACCCGCTCCAGATAGCCGTCGCGCTCCAGCTCGCTCAGGGCATCGCGCACCACGGTGCGGCTCACGCCCAGCGCCTCGGCCAGCTCCAGCTCACTGGGCAGCTGTGGTGCAGCAGCGTATATCCCATCGCGCAGCTCGTCCAGCAGGCGTTGGGCGGTCTGCTGACTGCGCAGCTCGCCGCCAAGGCGGTTTTCCGTCGTTTTATTCATTGGCAAATTCCTTTCGCGCCCGGCAGATATCGGCCAGACAGCATTTGTCACAGTAAGGCTTTGTGCGCGCCGTGCAGACTGCGCGGCCGTGATCCACCAAGCGGTGGCAAAAGCCGTTTCCCTCCTCGGGGGGAATAATCTTCCACAGTTCCTTCTCGACCTTGGCCGGGTCCTTGCAGTTGTCTACAAGACCGATGCGGTTGCACAGGCGGATGCAGTGGGTATCTGTCACGATGGCCGGCTTGCCGAAGACATCCCCCATTATCAGGTTGGCGCTTTTGCGGCCAACTCCCGGCAGGGAGAGCAGCACATCAAAATCATCGGGCACACGGCAGTCAAATTTATCCCGCAGCATCCGCATACAGGCGGAAATGTCCCGCGCCTTGCTATGGCCCAGCCCGCAGGGCTTGACAATGGCTTCGATTTCCTCGGGGCTGGCGGCGGCCAGTTCCCTGACGCCGGGAAACCGGGCAAACAGCTCCTGCACAACTACATTCACCCGTGCATCGGTGCATTGGGCTGCCAGCCTCACCGACACCAGCAGCTGCCATGCGTTATCATAGTCCAGCGTGCAGTCACTTGCCGGGTATTCGGCCTTCAGCCGCGCAATGCAGACCGCTGCGAGTTCCTTTTTCGTCACCGTGTATTTCTCCGTTTCGTGCTATTTCTTTAATATTACCACGATACTGCCTTCTAATCAAGTCCAGAAGTATGATGTTTTGGGACACAATGCGGTAAGTGTTTTTGCCAAGGCAGCACAATACCCCTGCTGTCCATCGGGCAGCAGGGGTATTGTGCTTTATCTTTTTGTTATTTTCCGGTGTCGTTTGCAACAGCTTCGTCAATCAGCTTTTGCAGGGTAGCCATGTTGGCCTCCTGATCAATGCCGCCCATGATCGGCTCACCGACGATGTTGCCCTGGCGGTCCACAACACAGGTCGTGGGGAAGGCCATGATGCCCAGTGCAAACTTACCGGCCTCGCCGTTCGGGTCAAAATAGATATTGCGGAAGGATGCGCCTGCGGATTCCAGAATCTTCTTGGCGGTGGCGATGTTGTCCGCGTTGCCGTCCAATGTCTCGGTATTGACGCCGATGACCTCGCCGCCCTGCTCCTTGATGCGCTGGTTGAGTGCGTCAAGGTCATCCATCTCATCCACGCAGGGCTTGCAGCCGCTGAACCAGAAGTTTACAACGGTGAACGCATTGTTGGCAAACAGGCTGCTGTCAACGCTGTTGCCGTCAAGGTCCTTGCCCTCAAACTGAGGGAAGGTGCTGCTGTTCTCCGCTGCGCTCTGGCTGGCGGTTTCCTCCTGAGGAAGGGCTGCGATCTGATTTTCGATCTCCCGGATCTTATCAGCGTCCGCCTTGAGGGTGGTGTACTCCTCCTCAGTGAACTGATCCTTCGCGTTGTCCACGGCACTCATAAGGAATTCGCCGTAATTGTTGCCGAGGGTGGTCTGCGTCACATTCTTGTCCATCGAGGCAAAAACCTTTTCCCACAGCTCATTGTTCGCGGCCAGAATGTCGTTTTCCTCTGTCAAAAGCTGCTCCTCGGTCTTGGTCTGTGCGGCGGAGGCTGCTTCACTGCTGGCGGAGGCTGCTTCACTGCCGGCGGAAGAACCTGCCTGCTGGCTGCCGCAGGCGGCGAGGGAAAATACCAGAACCAGACTGGTCAAAATTGCTGCAATTCGTTTCATACTCAAATCTCCTTACTGTTATCTGACTTGTTGCCAAAGCCGTACTGATAGTGTATAGCTTTGGTTGGGCAGGAATTTATACACATACCGCAGCGGATACACTCCGCGTGGTTTGGTGTCTTTGTAATATCCACATCCATCTTGCAGGCCCGCGCACAGGCACCGCAGGATACGCATTTGTCGGTGTCTACCCGCATCTGGAAAAGAGATACCCGGTTCATGACCGCGTAAAAGGCCCCCAGCGGGCAGAGCCACTTGCAGAACGGGCGGTAAAACACCACACTGGCAGCAACGACCGCCAGCAGGATGCAAAGCTTCCAGCTGAACAGCTTGCCGAGCGCGGCGCGTATCCCTGCATTGGTCAGCGAGAGGGGAATCGCACCCTCCAGCACACCCTGCGGGCAGAGATATTTGCAGAAGAACGGGTCACCCATTCCCATCTCATTGACAACAAACGCAGGCAGCAGCACCACCATGATGAGCAGCACGGCGTATTTCAGATACCGCAGCGGCTTCAGACGCTTGGTGGAGCACTTAGGCGAGGGAATCTTATGCAAAAGCTCCTGCAGCCAGCCGAACGGGCAGAGAAAGCCGCAGATAAACCGCCCCAGCAGCACCCCCAACAAAATCAGGATGCCTGTAATGTAATAGGAAAACCGGAATTTTGACGAGCCGACCACTGCCTGAAACGCGCCGATCGGGCAAGCCCCCGCCGCGCCCGGGCAGGAGTAGCAGTTCAGCCCCGGTACACAGACTGTTTTTCCCTTGCCCTGATACAGAACACCCTTGGCAAAATTCGGCAGGTGGATGTTCGTCAGCAGCGTCGCGCCTGCTTGTATCCAGCCCCGGAAACGAGCCAGAAAAGATCTGTTTTTCTTATCCAATGCCAACACACTCCATACACAACCGGATAGCCTTTGCCATCACCGTATTTGCCTCCCCTCGCCAGATGCCGTAGCCGATCATCAAAACGGCGGCCAACAGCAGCGCTGACTGGGCGATTGCTTTTTTGTTTATCACTTGCGGTTGCTCCTTTCTGTTTGATGAGATCAGTATACACCTACCGGTATAAAATTTCTGCTAAGAAAAAATTAACGCAGACTTTATCGAAATCTGCTATAATGACTATTATAAAGGTATCGCTGCCATGCTTTTGCCTTGTGCAGCGCAAAAAAGCACCTTATAAATACGGGAGATGATCGCTTATGCGTCTTTTGTTGATAGAGGATGAACCGACCCTGCGGGAAAGCGTAGCTAAAAAGCTGCGCCGTTCCGGCTACGAAACGGATGACTGCGGTGACGGAGAGGCCGCGCTTGAGCTGCTTGCCGCAGAGCGGTACGATCTGGTCCTGCTCGATCTCAATCTGCCGAAGGTGGACGGCATGACCGTTCTGCGCACGCTGCGCAAGACCGACCTTGAAACGCCGGTGCTGATCCTGTCCGCCCGCAGCGAAATATCCGACAAGGTGGAAGGGCTGGACGCAGGTGCCAATGATTATCTGGCCAAGCCGTTCCATCTGGCTGAGCTGGAGGCCCGTGTGCGCAGCCTGACCCGGCGGCAGTTTATCCAGCGTGATGTATGCCTGCGGTGCGGGCGGATGACCTTTGACACCAAGAGCCGCCTTGCCATGGCGGACGGTCAGCCCATCCCGCTGACCCGCAAGGAGAGCGGCGTGCTGGAATATCTGCTGCTGCATCAGGGGTGTCCTGTCAGTCAGGAGGAGCTGATCGAGCATGTCTGGGACAGCAGTGTCGATGCGTTCAGCAACTCGATCCGCGTGCATATCTCAGCCCTGAGAAAAAAGCTGCGCACCGCACTGGGGTATGACCCCATCCGGAACCGCATCGGTGAGGGATATGAATTGGAGGAAAATGAACCATGAATCGCATATCTTTTCAGTGGCGGATCACGCTGATGACCGCTGTGCTGATTGCCGGGGCCTGCATCTGCCTGAATCTGCTGCTCTACCGCTCCGGTGCCACCGGTATGGACAATCTGAACGGGTATGTCCTGCAATACCAGCAGAGTGATGATGAAAACCTGACGATTGAAATACCGGACGACCAGATGTCGGATTTTCTTGTACAATTTTCGCAGGAGGTCTACGATGCCAAGGCGGTTTTCGGGCGCAAGGGCTGGTGCATCACGGCAGCGGTAACGCTGCTGAGCGCAGCAATTGCCTATTTCGTCAGCGGCAAGGCGCTGGAGCCCTTGAAAAAGCTTGCACAGCAGGCCGAACGCATTGATCAGGACAGCCTTGTGGAGGTTCGCTTAGAGGAAAACACGATCCCGGAATTCCGCGACTTGAGCCAGTCTGTCAACCGTATGCTGGACCGGCTGGCGCAGTCCTTTGACCTGCAGCGTCAGTTTGCCGGCAATGCCGCTCATGAGCTGAAAACACCGCTGGCCATCATGCAGGCAAAGCTGGAAATGTTTACTGAGGAACACCCCGATGCCGACAGCGAGGTCAATGACCTGCTCCGCTTTCAGACGGATCAGGTGTCCCGTCTGGCAGGTCTTGTCCGCACGCTGCTGGAAATGAGCGATCTGCAGTCTATCCCGCGTGAGGATCATATTGAGCTGGCCCCGCTGGCCGATGAGATCGTGGCCGACCTGACCCCGCTGGCACAGCGCCGGAGCGTCACCCTTTTTCAGGAATGCGAGGAGGTCAGCATCAAGGGCAGCGACACCCTGATCTACCGCCTGCTGTTTAATTTGGTCGAAAACAGCATCAAGTACAATACCCCCGGCGGTTCTGTACATATCACGATCCAGCAAAAGAAAAGCAGCGCTGTGCTGCGTGTTGCAGACACAGGCTGCGGCATCCCTGAGGAGTATAGGACGAGTGTGTTCCAGCCATTTTTCCGGGTAGATAAATCCAGAAGCCGGGAGATGGGCGGCGTGGGCCTTGGGCTTGCGCTTGTGCGGGAGATTGCCCTGCTGCACAGCGGCACCGTTACAGTTGAACCGGCTGATGGGCAGGGGACGGTGTTCACAGTCACCCTGCCGATTCAGGCTTGACAGCCGTCTGCGGTGTCTTATTCCTCCGCCAATTCTACCACCAGCCCGCGCACCAACAGGCGCAGCACCGCTTTTTCGGCAAGGCTCTTTGTGTAAAAACGGTCATGCTTTTCAAACAGTCTATCTAACAAACGCCGCCAAGGGCTGCGATTCTGTATCGCGCTCTTTGGCGGCGTATTTGTTTGGTTTATTTTATGGCTGACCGTGATCAGCGGCTCTCCGTCTGCTTAACGGCAGCTGTCAACAGCTGCAGATCCTCTGCATCCGGGTGGGTGGCTGCACGATCAAAATTCTCGATCAGGCTGTCAAGATTCGGGATGGGCAGGGGACTGGCCTTCATCTTCACATAGCGTTCCCGCACGGACTGGGGCATTTTCCCCTGACACATATAGGTGCCGATCACCGTATTGCTGCGGTCAAGGTGCTTTTTGACAGCGGTAAGTACCTTTTCAAAATAGGCTGCGTCCCCGCCAAAGCCGGCTGTGCCGAACAGGAACACCTCCTTGCCCTTGACCTGCTTCAAAAAATCGGTAATCTCACGGTTGCAGCTGCCTTTGTCCGTCCAGAACCCTATATACAGGCGGTCAGCTGCAAGGGCTGCCTCATTCGGCGCACCGGTATACAGGAGCTCCTGCTTCGGCAGGGCAGCGGCAACGGCATTCGCCAGCTGCTGTGTGTTGCCGGTTTTACTGCTGAATACGACAGAAGTCTTCATAATCAACCCTTCTCATAAATGCAGTGCGTGCCCTGATGCTGCTGCAGGCCGCCGAGGCACTTCTTGTTGCAGCGGACACAGCGGTGGATTTCCTTGAGCTGACCGGCGGCAACCTTGTTCGGCCATTCCGGGTCAGCCAGCAGCTGACGGCTCATGGCTGCGCAGGTGATGCGGCCCGAGGCAAGCTGATCGTCCACAAACGCGGGATCAGTCAGACCGCCCACACCGGTGATAGGCTTATCAGTAAACTGACGCACCTCGTCGCAGTATTTCAGGAAGCAGCCCTGACCCTTGAAATAGGGGTGGTTTGCCGGCGGGATCGTATCCTCCAGGCTGGAATGGTTGGCCAGTGCTACATGGAAGCTGGTGACACCGGCATCTACCAGCATCGGTACAAAGACGCCCAGCTCAGACTCCAGCACACCGGCGTTGCCGTAATGCGGCTCCTCCTGACGGACGGCCAGCTTGTAGTCGATGGGCAGCTTCGGCAGGCGGCTGCGAATGGCCCTGACAGCCTCGACGGCAAAACGGGCACGGTTTTCAGCACTGCCGCCGTATTCATCGGTGCGCTTGTTAAAGACTGTCGAGCTGAAGCTGCCGCACATACGGTCGCCGTGGACCTGCACCATGTCAAACCCGGCCTTGACCGCCAGTTCAGCAGCCTTGCCGAAGCCATCAGTGATCTTTTTGATCTTCTTCACAGACAGCTTGGAGATGTAGGGCGCGACCTCGGCGTTCAGCAGGGGGCGCAGCTCCTGCATTGAGATCTTCTTGGTCAGCACGCCGGGCACATACTTGAGCATGGCAAGCATGTTGGAATCCGACTGGTGCAGCTGCGCGCAGATACGGCAGTCATAGCTGTGGACGATCTCGGTCAGCTTCTGGTAATAGGCAAAGCCCTTCTTGTCAAACAGAGATTTCTCAATCATGCTTTTGCCCACAGGCACATCACCGATGATGACCATGGCGCAGCCGCCCGCAGCGATGCGGCGGATTTTTTCAAAATACTCCTCATCCGACAAGCCAAAGGTCGTCGGCGCAAAGATGATGCGGTTTTTCAGCTCCAAACCGCCGTAATTGACAGAACTATTGATCGTTTCGTACATGATGCGGTACCCCCTGTGCTGCTTTTTCCAGTAAAGTAAGCAGCTGCTCTTTTTCCTTCGCGTTGAGATTCGTCATAAAAGTGCTGTCCCAGTCAAAGAAAACCCGGTGGGCGGCCTCAAAGGCCTCCTGCCCGCGCTCCGTCAGGTTCAGCAGGTAATGGCGCCCGGATTTTTCTTTGGTTATAAAGCCGTCCTCCACCAGTCGATTGACACATCGCTGGCTGTGCCCCCAATCAAGGGCCAGCTCCTTAGTCAGCTCTGACGGTGTGCAGTTCGGCTTTTTCCCGATATACACGATAAAAAACAAGAGCCCGAAATTCAGACCTACCGCCTGAAGGCGCTCCCCGGTAAAAGCGGAAAAACTGCGGTACAGCATAGCGACATAAAAGGAAAGTGTTTTCTGAAACATGGCAGATGGATTTCAACTCCTTTCGATTGTCAGTATAATCCAGTTACTTGATTTTGTCAAGTAATAAAAATGTGAAAAATTGCTGTCATACGCTCGTCAAAAATTGCGTTTTTCCTTAAATCGGCTCTACTTTTTCGGCGGAGGGCGGTCTGGCTGCTTTTCTTCTGCCGTATCCGGTGCTGATTGGCAGGGAAAAGCAAATAAAGCACATACTTATTTGAAAAATCTTGCGATTTTTTTGTCTTTTCCTGTTGTATGACAATTCATCTTCTGCTATAATACCACATGCGACTGACTGTTTGGGGCCTGAGGGGCAATGCGACAGGTATGATAATCACCACTTGTCAAAGCAATCCTAACTGTCAGAAGGCGGCCGGGCTTTTACCCAAAGCCCGGGGGATTGTTTTATTGACAAGAGGAATGAATGAAATACAAACTGCAGAATAACAAAAGGGGCTTCACCCTCGTGGAGCTGATCGTTGTTCTTACCATTCTCGCGGTTCTTGCAACGATGCTGATACCCGCCCTGCAAGGATATATTGAGAAAAGCCTTGAGACTGCGGACATTCTTCATGTGCGCGAGGCGTATATGGAGGTGCTGACGGCCTCACTGACCAATGACACGGACAACCAAGTCAAAACGGTAAACCTCAAACAAAAGCAGGATGACTGGCAGTCCATGGACCCCATCACGATTGCGGGCATCACACACTATAAGAAGGACGGAGATACCGACAACTGGAAGGGTATCCCGACTGCAGGCGGGGTATGTGAGGTCTCCTACGATGCTACGGTCGGCGTTGTTTTTACATGGAGCGGAAGCAGCGGAAACAATACAAAGGTGGAAATAAGTTTTAGCGATATACATAAACTGGTAGAGAACGCCGGACTTTTGGATAAACACCCCACCTATTCTTTTGAAATAGACTCGAAATGTCCGAATTCAAGTATGATAAAGGAACTACAATCAGGTATCAAAGAAAACAGTTTACTGAGCTATGGAACATGGGCGTATCTCGGGGATGCACGACCGGCTTTCAGAAAGACCTATTTATTTTGGACTTCTGTGAATACAGATAAAGTTGGTGCCAATACAAAGATTCCAGTTATTGTCAGTGCGGATACCGGTGGGTTCTATATTTCACAAACACAAACCGCCAAAAGATCTGTCAAAGGCCAAACGTATGTCGCCATCGCGGATCACATTTCCAATTTCACAAATTATACCAGCGGCACAAAATATCAAACCCTTGAGGAAGCCTACGCTGCTTATGCAGAGTTAGTAGCTAAAGATTATCCTGACTACAAAGGTACCCTCCCCAAATAATCCCACTAAAAGCGTTGCTGCATGAGACTTTCGAGCGAACTCTGTTCGCCCCTGCATGCTCTGCGATGAAAAACGCGCTTTTCAACACACTGAGCAGCACCGCGACACGGTGCTGCTTATTTTTCTCCCTGCGCTGATTACCCCCGGCAGTGCATTTTGTAATCTTGCACGATTACTCTTGATTCTGCCGCCGTTATTCCGTATAATTGTCTATAGAAGCACCGCTTTTGGTGCACAATCAGAGCGTCAACATATCTATAATATAAAAGGAAATCACAATGGAGCCATTGGCACAACGCCTGCGCCCGCGCACGCTGGATGAGGTCTGCGGGCAGCAGCATCTACTCGGCAAAAATCAGGTTTTTCGCCGCACGGTCGAAAGCGGCAGGATTCCCAATATGATCTTCTACGGCCCATCCGGTGTCGGCAAAACCACCGTTGCCAGCATCATTGCGGCGGGCAGCGGTATGCAGCTGCACAAGCTCAACGGTACCACGGCCTCAACCAGCGATATCAAGTCCGTGCTGGCAGACATCGGCACACTGGGGGCAGCGGGCGGCATTCTGCTGTATCTGGACGAGATCCAGTATTTTAACAAGCGTCAGCAGCAGAGCCTGCTGGAATGTGTTGAGCAGGGCACTGTCACCCTCATTGCCTCCACTACGGAAAACCCCTACTTTTATGTATATAACGCTCTGCTGTCCCGCTGCACGGTGTTTGAATTCAAGTCGCTGACCGCAGACGATATTCGTGCCGGTCTGCGCAGCGCTGCCGCACGGCTGGGCGCTGAGGATCAATCGCCGGTTTTCATTCCGGAGGACGCCCTTGACTATCTGGCCCAGAGCGCTGGCGGCGATATGCGCAAAGCAATCGGCAATCTGGAATTTGCCGTCACAGCAGCCCCCATCGAAAACGGCTGCCGCACCATCACGCTTGACATGATCCAGCAGGTGGCCGCCCGCACCGCCATGCGGTATGACAAGCTGGGCGATGACCACTATGACATCGTTTCCGCCTATCAGAAATCCATGCGCGGCTCTGACCCGGACGCTGCACTGCACTATCTGGGCCGCCTGCTTGAGGCAGGGGACCTGCCCAGCGCCTGCCGCCGCCTGATGGTCTGCGCCTGTGAGGATGTTGGTCTGGCGTGGCCGCAGATCATCCCCATCGTAAAGGCTGCGGTCGATATTGCCAACGCTGTCGGTCTGCCGGAGGCCCGCTTGCCGCTGGCGGATGCCGTGGTGCTGGTGGCCACCGCCCCCAAATCGAATTCTGCCTATGACGGCATCAATGCAGCCATTGCGGACATCCAGGCCGGGCGCACCGGGCCTATCCCTAGGCAGCTGCAGAACAAACACTATGACGGCGCGGACGCTAAAGTCAAAGGCCAGCACTATATCTACCCGCACGATTACCCCAACCACTGGGTCGAGCAGCAATATCTGCCGGATGCCATCAAGGATCGGCGCTATTATCAGCCCGGTGACAACAAGAATGAGCAGGCCTTTGCACAATACTGGAAAAAAATCAAAGGAGAGCTGTGACCATGCCCGAACTCCACTGCGAAACCATTACCTTCCCGTCCGCGGACGGCCGCCATACCTCCTCCGCTGTGCTGTACACCATGCCCGGCAAGCCCGTGCGCGCGCTACTGCAGCTTAGCCACGGCATGTGCGAGTATGTGCGCCGTTATGCCCCTATGGCAGAGTTTTATGCCGCCCACGGTATTGCCCTTGCGGGCAATGACCATCTGGGCCACGGCGATGCGGGGGATGGGGAAGACGAATTCCTTGCCGAAGATATGGACCGGTTTGCGGATGGTGAAGCACAGCACCAGATAGGAAAGGGCAATGGCCAGCAGGATGCCCCCCAGGAAGCGTACGTCATGGATGGGCATCTTGGCCAGCAGCTCGTCAGGGATCACGGGCGGCGCCAGCAGGAAGACCACGCCGCACAGTCCCAGGGCACCGACCCAGAAGGTGACGGCCAGCATGAGCACGAGACGGACGATCTCGACCAGGGAAAAGCCCCAGGCAGAATAGAACCGGTAGCGGACGCTCGTACCGCCCAGCAGTGCCCCGAAGTTGTAGCTGACGGCCTGCCCTACCAGGGAGACGAGCCCCACACGCGGCAGGGGCAAGGATTTGTGGATGGCCTTCAGGGCGAGCCAGTCATAGCCCACCAGGATGATGTAGTTGACGATCATCAGGCCGATGGAGAAACAGATACTGCCCGTGGAGACCTGCTGGATGCTTTCTCTGATCTGGGCGATGCTGTAAGCTTTGAGCTTGTGATACAGGAGATATATGGCCAGCACGAAAAGTGCCGTTATGAGTACAGGCCCCAGGTAACGCAAGTATTTTTTCATGGCGTTCCGGCAAGGTAAGAAGTTGTTCAAATTATCTTCACCATATACGCAGCTGCCTCCCGGTGCAAGCCTCAACATGCCCGGCGGCATCCCGGCAGACGGGTGATCCGTATGGTCTGCGGGGCTTGACCAATATTGGGGCAACGGCTATAGTCCAAATAACGAATGCAGTTTTCACGCGCTCCGCTGCCCGCGCAGCGGACGCTTTTTTTTCATCTGACGAACAGAGGTGTATCATGGCCGTGACCAATATCCCCATTTCCAAGCAGGGCTACAAGCGTCTGGAAGAAGAGCTGGCCCGCCTGAAGAGCGAACGCCCCGCCATCATCCAGGCCATCAAGGAGGCCCGTGAAGAAGGCGACCTGCGCGAAAACGCCGGTTATGATGCCGCCCGCGAACGCCAGGGCATGGCGGAAGCGCGCATCAAGTATATCGAGTCCCGCATGGCCCTTTACCAGGTGGTCGATCTGGACAAGCTGAGCGGCGACAAGGTCATCTTCGGCTCCACGGTGGAAGTGGAAGACGTGGATACCGAAGAAAGCCGCACCTACACCATCCTCGGTCCCGACGAAGCCGAGCCCGCCAAGGGTTCCATCTCCTTCCTCTCGCCCGTGGGCCAGGCCCTGCTGGGCAAGGAAGTGGGCGACGAGGTGAGCGTGGACATCCCGCGCGGCCGCGTCACTTACGAGATCATGGACATCACCTTCCGCGGCTCCAGCATCTTCGACTAACCGTTGGCACCGGAACATCATCAAGCCCTGCTGCATCCCTGCACAGGGCTTTTTTTCGGCTTCTGCCCCGCGGTCGTCCCTCTTCCCACAGGGAACTTGGCAGCTCCGGCCCCGCGTGCTATCCTCGCCCAGACCCATTCTGCCGCTTAAAGGTTCCCCGCATGCCCAACATGTTGCCGCGCCTCCTGTACATCCTTGCCGCACTGGCCTGGTTCCTGCTGCTCCGCCCCAACCCCGTCACCATCGTCATGGCCGGATGCTTCGCCTGCCTGACGCTGCCCGTCTACCGGCGTATGCGCTGCACGATCCGGCACTGGCGCAAGCGTCTGCGCCTGCGCCATCCGGGCAGGCTAGGGCACATCGTGATCTCCTGCTCCCATCGCCTGCCGCTGTACGGCTATATCGTCATGATCTTCTCGGCTGTGGTCATCCCCATCAGCACTCTGGTGCTGCTGGTGTCGCCCCAGGTGGCCGGCGGTCTGGCCAGGCTGCGGGAACTCCAGGCAAACAACTTCCAGCTGCCGCCCGAATGGGTCATGCGCTTCCAAGAGCTGCGTCACAGCCTGGCGGACTATCCCAAAGTGGACAAGATGATCTCGGAGTTCCTCAGCAACCTCGATGCCATGCTGGCCGATACCATGGGCCTGCTCATCAACCGCAGCGTGGACGTGCTGGGCGGCACCATGACCGTCCTCTGGACCCTGTTCCTCTTCGTGACGCTCACGGTCATCTTTGCCGCCTACGCAAGCCGCATCAACCTGATCACGGCCCGCATCTTCCACATACCGGCCACCATGCTGCGCCGTTTCGTCCTGGCCATCCGTCGGGCCCTGCAGGGCGTCATGCTGGGCATCGTCCTGGTGGCCATCGCCCAGGGGGTCCTGTGCGGTATCGGCTTTGCCGTGGCGGGCATCAAGCAGCCTGCCTTCTGGGGGCTGCTGGCCACGGTCGTGGCGCCCATCCCCTTTGTGGGCACGGCGCTCGTCTGGGGCCCGCTCTGTCTTTCCCTCTGGTTCTCCGGCGCCACCATGCCCGCCGTGGGCCTGGCCCTCTGGGGCACGCTGGCCGTGACCAGCGTGGACAACATCCTGCGCCCCCTGTTCCTGCAACAGGGCATCAATGCTCCTTTCTTCGTACTGATCATCGCCATCCTCTGCGGTCTTGGCAGTTTTGGTCCCATGGGGCTCATCATCGGCCCCGTGCTGCTGGCCATCGCCATGCAGGCTGTGGAAGAAGCCCATCAAACCTACCACCATATGGCCTGAAGCTCATGTTCCACTCCCCCTCCATCCCGGGGCGCTGGCTGTGCGTCCTGCTGCTTGTCCTTGCCATGCTCTCGCTGCCTGCCGGTGCCGATGCGGCCCGCAGGGCCCGCGCTGCCGTCATGATCAACCTGAGCAACGGCAAGGTGCTGTACGAGCACAACCCCAATCTGTCCATCCCGCCCGCCTCTCTGACCAAGGTCATGACCATGTATGTGGTCATGGACCGCATCAAGATGGGCCGCCTGAAACGCAACACCAGCATCCGTGTCCATCCTACGGCCCGGGTGGGCGGTTCCAGCATGCGTTTGCGTCCCCGCCAGAGAGTCACCGTGGACCAGCTCCTTACCGGTATGGCCGTGGCTTCGGGCAATGACGCCGCCATGGCCATATCCCAGCATATCAGCGGCAACAGCCGCAACTTCACCCACCTCATGAACCACAAGGCACGCCAGCTCGGCATGACCCGGACGGTCTTCAAGAACCCCACGGGCCTGCCCGCAGCGGGCCAGCGCACCACGGCCCGCGACATGGCCACCCTGGCCCGCGCCTATCTGCGCAGCCATCCCCAGGCCATGCGCTACCACAGCCTGCGCTCCTTCCGCTTCAACGGGCGAACCCTGGGAGCCACCAACACCATGCTGGGCATCCCCGGTGTCGATGGCCTGAAAACGGGCTGGACCGTGGCCTCCGGTTACAACATCATCGTCACGGCCCGCCGTGGCAAGACCCGCCTGCTGGTGGTGGTCATGGGCGGCAGGAGCCGCGCTGCCCGCGACATGGTCGCCCACAGCCTCATCGAGGCGGGATTCAAGGCCCCCGCCTCTCCCCAGCAGGTACGCAAGCGCATGCGAGGTGTCCTTTAGCGCAGCACGTCTTGACCTCGGCACCTTCACGTCGTATGTTTTTCAAATCAATGGCCTGAAAGGCTCAACATTCAAGGGAGGCCCCCATGTTCGGCATCGGCATGCAGGAACTGTTACTTATTTTGATCGTAGTGCTGCTCATCTTCGGCGCCAACAAACTGCCGGAGATCGGTGGCGGGCTGGGACGGGCCATCCGAAATTTCCGCCGGGCCTCGTCCGAGCCTGACGAGATCGACATCACCCCCGGCAAGGACAAAAAGCCCACCTCGGGCGACGATACTCCCAAAGCGTAGAGGATCCTGCCATGAAAGCTGAACAACTTTCCGTTTTTCTGGAAAACCGCGCCGGCCGTCTGGCCGAAGTGACCCATACGCTGGCTGAGGCCGGCGTCAACATCCGCGCTCTTTCCCTGGCTGATACCTCCGATTTCGGTATCCTGCGCCTCATCGTTGATGACCAGGAAAAAGCCAAATCCGTTCTCAAGGAACACAGCTTCACCCTGGGCCGCACCAGTGTGGTCGCCGTGCAGGTGCCCGATACCCCCGGCGGTCTGGACAGCGTGCTGCAGTTCGTCTCGCAGCATGGCATCAATGTGGAATACATGTATGCCTTCATCACCCGTGAAGCTGACTGTGCCATCATGATCTTCCGTTTCGACAAGACCGACCAGGCCGTGGATCTGCTCAAGGCCAACGGTTTCACTGTCCTGCCGCCGGATCAGCTGTTCGGCAACAAAGACTAGCCATCTTGCAGCTAGCTGTTTCAGGCCCCGCCCATGCGGGGCCTTTCTTTTTTCGGCCCGCAACCATCCCGGCATCTGCCCTGATGCACCCGGTATCCCTGCCCTCACAGCTCCCGGATTACCTATGCCGGCACGGCTGCACGCTTGCTGCCGCATCCTCTGCTTTTTGCATCCTGCTCCTGCCTCGTTTTTTCCGGCCATCCCCCAGTACCCGGGAAAACAGCTGGAAAGAAAAGTTTTTTATCTCTATAAGATATTGATTTTATTTATTTTATGTTAAAAAAACAACTTTTCTGCAAAAAAAATTCCTTTTTGCCCCTTTTCAAGCGCAAAGAGTGTCTTATCTACTATCCCGTTGCGGGACCGCAGCAATGGTTTACGGCGGTCATGACGCGATAATTTCAGCTCCGCCCCGCGGACGCTGTGCATGCCACCCAAGCGTGGCCATAAAAATTTTTGGAGGATCTGACACCATGAAACTGCAGCCCCTGAACGATCGTGTGCTGGTCAAGCGCCTGGAAACCGAAGAAAAGACCGCCGGCGGTCTGTACATCCCCGACACCGCCAAGGAAAAGCCCTGCAAGGGTCAGGTGATCGCTACCGGTCCCGGCAAGGTCCTGGAAAACGGCACCCGCGTTGAACTGGCCGTCAAGAAGGGTGATCAGGTGCTCTTCAACAAGTACGCCGGCACCGAAGTCAAGCTGGACGGCATCGACCATCTGGTGATGCGCGAAGAAGACATCCTCGCCATCCTGACCGACTAACGCATACGCGCCGGTCATACACACTCTCCGCTTTTCGATTATTCCCAGGAGGAAAATATAATGTCCGCTAAAGAAGTTCTCTTCGACGTGAAAGCCCGCGAAAAACTGGCGCGTGGTGTTGATAAGCTGGCCAATGCCGTGAAGGTGACCCTCGGCCCCAAGGGTCGTAACGTTGCCATCGAAAAGTCCTTCGGCGCTCCCGTCATCACCAAGGACGGCGTGACCGTCGCCAAGGAAATCGAACTGGACGACAAGTTCGAGAACATGGGCGCCCAGCTGGTGAAGGAAGTCGCCTCCAAGACCTCCGACGCCGCCGGTGACGGTACCACCACCGCCACCATCCTGGCTCAGGCCATCTACCACGAAGGTGTGAAGCTGGTGGCTGCCGGCCGCAATCCCATGGCCATCAAGCGCGGCATCGACAAGGGCGTGGAAGCCCTGATCGGCGAACTGGCCAACCTGGCCAAGCCCACCCGCGACCAGAAGGAAATCGCCCAGATCGGTACCATCTCCGCCAACTCCGACGCCACCATCGGCAACATCATCGCCGAAGCCATGGCCAAGGTGGGCAAGGAAGGCGTGATCACCGTTGAAGAAGCCAAGGGCCTGGAAACCACCATGGACGTGGTGGAAGGCATGCGCTTCGACCGCGGCTATCTCTCTCCCTACTTCGTGACCAACGCGGAGAAGATGGAATGCGAGATGGACAACCCCTACATCCTGTGCACTGAGAAGAAGATCTCCAGCATGAAGGACATGCTGCCCGTGCTCGAACAGGTCGCCAAGGTCAATCGTCCTCTGGTGATCCTGGCCGAAGACGTGGAAGGCGAAGCCCTGGCTACCCTGGTGGTCAACAAGCTGCGTGGCGCCCTGCAGGTCGTGGCCATCAAGGCCCCCGGCTTCGGTGACCGCCGCAAGGCCATGCTGCAGGATATCGCCATCCTGACCGGCGGCCAGGTGGCTTCTGACGACACCGGCACCAAGCTGGAAAACATGACCCTCAACGACCTGGGTACCGCCAAGCGCGTGGTGGTCAAGAAGGAAGACACCACCATCGTTGACGGCGCCGGCAAGGCCGACGAAATCAAGGCCCGCGTGAAGCAGATCCGCGCCCAGGTGGAAGAATCCACCTCCGATTACGACCGCGAAAAGCTGCAGGAACGCCTGGCCAAGCTGGTGGGCGGCGTGGCCGTGGTCCATGTGGGTGCCGCTACCGAAGTGGAAATGAAGGAAAAGAAGGACCGCGTGGAAGACGCCCTGAACGCTACCCGCGCTGCCGTGGAAGAAGGCATCGTGCCTGGCGGCGGTACCGCTCTGATTCGCGTGTCCAAGGTGCTCGACAGCATCAAGCCCGCTGACGACGACGAACTGGCCGGCGTGAACATCATCCGCAACGCCATCGAAGCTCCTCTGCGCCAGATCGCCCACAACGCCGGCTTTGAAGGCTCCATCGTTGTGGAAAAGGTCCGCCAGGGCAAGGACGGCTTCGGCTTCAACGCCGCTACCGGCGAATACGAAGACCTCATCAAGGCTGGCGTCATCGACCCCAAGAAGGTGACCCGTACCGCCCTGCTGAACGCCGCTTCCGTGGCCTCCCTGCTGCTGACCACCGAATGCGCCATCTCCGAAAAGCCCGAACCCAAGAAGGACGCTCCTGCCATGCCTGACGGCATGGGTGGCATGGGCGGCATGGGCGGCATGTACTAAGCCGCCGCGAAGCCCCCGCTTCCGACTGAATGAAAAAGGCCCCGCTTCCGGCGGGGCCTTTTTTTGTATCCGAAGCTTCCCGGTAATACGATCACGACCGGGCACACTTGCCTCGGCAGCAGCGAAACGGAGGTGGAGCCAACTTACCTGGGCAGATTTCCTTTGGACTCCGTAAAGCCCATCCCTTCTGCACTGTTCAAAATAATAAGGCGCCCCCCAGAGCGGGGAGGCCGGTGTCCGCCATGAGCAAGATCAATGAAGGAAGGATAGCAGGACAAAGCGATAGTCAGCCTCTCCTCGCCTTGCTTTAGGCGCGAAAAACATTGCTCAGCCTTCCTCTTCAAGCAAAGGGGGAGGCTCCGGACAGGGACAGCGCGATAGCATGCGGCATCTTTGCCCGCACGCCCTGCTGAAGAAAAGATACAAAAAAAGCGGTCAGCCTGTTACAGCTAACCGCTTGTTTTTGTTGTGGTGCGCCCGAAGAGATTCGAACTCCTGGCCTACAGGTTCGTAGCCTGTTGCTCTATCCAGCTGAGCTACGAGCGCGTCGTGAGGGTGTTCTTATAGAAAAGCGGGCAGCCTGTCAATGCTCTTGAGGAAAGAAAATGATTTTTTTTGAAGCGTACTCCGGGGCGTGGTCACCGGGCGTCATCCTGTGGGACCGCCCTGCCCTTGAGGGCTTGCTGAAAAAGCATTCCATCCAGTATGCAGATATCGACAGGATGCTGGCAGAGCCCCGTCTGGCCTTCTAGCAGGAGTCTTTCCATTTACCATTTCTCCCGCCATGCCCTGCAAAACAATATCGCCCCGCCTGAAAACATCAGACGGGGCGATTCTCTTGACAGGAAGCTGGCTTATTGGGCAGCGGGCGTACCGCGCAGGCAGCGCAGCAGGGCATCGTAGCTGCCGATGCCGTTCAACCCAGTGGACATGGCCACACACTGGCGGAAAGCCGCCGTAGCTGCGGCCTCAGCGGCAGTACACTGCTGCATGACGTCAGCATTGCCCTGCGAGAGCTGGGTACAGTAGTTGGCCGTGTCGTAGCCCAGCAGGTTCGCCACAGGCGAGGCCGGAGCAGCCGTAGGAGCCGGGGCAGCAGCCACGGCGGACTGCCCTCCTTCGGCAGGCGCAGCAGCGGTAGCGGCGGTGGCATCAGAGCCGGACAGAGCGCTGTTGAGCAGATAGCCGCCGGCAAGGCCAGCACCCACGCCCAGC